>Ga0153956_1003232_pt1 | contig 10745 bp, 15 predicted proteins | sample TSFL040MetaG_FD_104704 | JGI IMG/M metagenome (GOLD analysis project Ga0153956, IMG submission 104704) | Attine ant fungus gardens microbial communities from Florida, USA - TSFL040 MetaG | ecosystem: Host-associated > Fungi > Mycelium > Unclassified | place: USA: Florida, Wekiwa Springs...
CGTCAAGGTCTACGCCAATTCGCACTATGTGACGCCGCGCCCGACGCTGATCCAGGCGATGCACGGCATCAAGGCCGAACTGAAATGGCGGCTCGACGAACTGAACAGGTCCGGCCGCCTGCTCGAAGCGCAGCGGCTCGAACAGCGCACCCGCTACGATCTGGAAATGATGGAAGCGACCGGCTCCTGCGCCGGCATCGAGAACTATTCGCGCTATCTCACCGGCCGCAAGCCGGGCGAGCCGCCGCCGACATTGTTCGAGTATGTCCCCGACAACGCCATCGTCTTCGCCGACGAGAGCCACGTCACCGTGCCGCAACTCGGCGGCATGTATCGCGGCGACTTCCGAAGGAAGGCGACGCTGGCGGAATACGGCTTCCGCCTGCCCTCCTGCATGGACAACCGGCCGCTGCGGTTCGAGGAATGGGACGCGATGCGGCCGCAGACCGTCGCCGTCTCGGCCACGCCCGGCCCGTGGGACATGGAAGAGTCCGGCGGCGTGTTCGCCGAGCAGGTGATCCGTCCGACCGGACTTATTGACCCTCCCGTGGATGTCCGCCCCGCGCGCACGCAGGTCGACGACGTGATCGGCGAAGTGCGCGAGGTGGCGCGCAAGGGCTACCGCTCGCTGGTCACGGTGCTGACCAAGCGGATGGCGGAAGACCTCACCGAATACCTGCACGAACAGGGCATCCGCGTGCGCTACATGCATTCGGACATCGACACGCTGGAGCGGATCGAGATCATCCGCGACCTGCGGCTGGGCGCCTTCGACTGCCTCGTCGGCATCAACCTGCTGCGCGAGGGCCTCGACATTCCCGAATGCGCGCTGGTCGCCATTCTCGATGCCGACAAGGAAGGCTTCCTGCGCAGCGAGACGTCGCTGGTGCAGACCATCGGCCGCGCCGCGCGCAACGTCGACGGCCGCGTGATCCTTTATGCCGATCACGTCACCGGCTCGATGGAACGCGCGATGGCGGAAACCACCCGCCGCCGCGAGAAGCAGATGGCTTACAACGCCGAGAACGGCATCACGCCGGAGAGCGTGAAGAAGGGAATTGGCGACATCCTCTCCAGCGTCTACGAGCGCGACCACGTCCTCGTCTCCACCGGCAGGAAGGGCGACGGCGGCGAGTTCGAGGACGCGGCGACCATCGGCCACAACTTCGCGGCCGTGCTCGCCGATCTGGAGGAGCGCATGCGCGCCGCCGCCGCCGATCTCGACTTCGAGGAGGCGGCGCGGCTGCGCGACGAACTCAAGCGCCTGCGCCAGACCGAGATGGCCGTGCTCGACGATCCGACCGCGCGCAACATCGTGCAGGCGCAGAACCCGAAGCTGCGCTCCAAGGGCGGCCCGTCCGCCCGCGCGGCGCTGCGCAAGATCGAGGACCGCAACGCCGCGCGCGATCTCGCGTCGCCCGACGCCGATCCGCGCGCGCGGCCGCACAAACCCGATCTCGACGAGATGGGCATCGCCGGCTGGCACGAGGTGAAGCCGCATCGGCCGGAATCGACAAAAGGGCGAAGCCCGTCTTCAAGAGAACGCCCCCGGAAACCCAATCTCGACGAGATGGGTCCGGGCGTGGAGTCGATCCCGGCGCGGAAACCGACAGACGGTCCGCGCTCGACCATGGGCCGTCCCGGCATGCGCGGCGGCTTCAAGCCGCGCAGTCGCCGCTGATGGTCCGGCCGAGCCGCTGGCAAGGTCCGCCGACGCCGCGGGCACGGCGCCCGCAGGTCCCGTCATGGATCGTGCTCGCCGTGGTCGCGCTCGCGGCCTGGGCCTACAGCCACTGGGAGCAAATGCCGAGCGGCCGGATCACCGGACCGACTACCGGCCCCGCGACGCAGGGCGACACCATCAGCGGCGCCGTCCGCGTCGTCGACGGCGACTCGCTGGAGATCGGCACGGCGCGCATCCGCCTGTTCGGCATCGATGCACCGGAGCTGCGCCAGCTCTGCCGCGCCGCCGACGGCAGCAACGTGACCTGCGGCCTCGCGGCGCGCGACACGCTCGGCACACTGATCGGCGGGCGGGAGGTCGCCTGCGCGCCGGCGGAGAAAGCGCCGAGCTACAACCGCACCGTCGCCATCTGCACGGTCAAGAATGCTTCAGACCATGGCCCCGGGACCGATCTCTCGGAGGCGATGCTGCGCGCGGGCCACGCCATCGAGCTGAAGGCGCACAGCCACGGCCGCTACAGCGGCGCCGAGCGCGAGGCGCGCGACGCCCGCCGCGGCCTCTGGGCCGGCACGTTCGAGCGGCCCTCGGAGTGGCGGCAGCGGACGATGCGGTGAATAAATTTACCCCAACGCGCTATCAAACATCACCAAGCCATCACTATTCTGCCGCAACCAACGCTTGAGAATTGTAGGAATAGGTTTTCCAGGTCGGCCGATAATTCTCGTCGGCCTGATTGCCCCAGGTCGCCCAACCTTTTCGCGTTCCGCGCGCGAACAACTCAAGATTGGGTCCAGGGCTGCACGCCTCGATAATATCGTACTGTTCATCCGGCTTACGCGAATGCTCGCGTTTGCGCGTTGCCAGAAAGTTTACCTGGCTGCGGCCGGGCGCAAGAGTGCGAGCGTTCTTTCCACGTACGCCAAAGAGCACGAGTTCCGTAACATTTCGAAAATAGAACCCGACGCCACGACCGTCCGGCCCGCCATCCTTCCGGATTTTGTGCCAGACGAGATTGGATTTGTAATTGAAACCCCATGCCTTCATCACCGCCAGACCTTCAGGCAGCAGGGCATTTGGGCACCAGAGATAAAGGTGAGCGACCGGCGCGGCGATCTGCTGGACGGGAAGCGCGGCGATCTCGTCGAGTTTCATCGTGCCGTAGCGCGCAAGCCGCTTGTGCTCGGGCGCGACCTTGCCGGTCTTGTTCGTGAACTGCCACGGCGGATCGGCGAGGATGGTTGCAAAACGGCGCTTCCCGGCGAAGTCGATCAGACTTTCCGCAGCAGAGAGACTTTCAGTCTTCGACATAGCACGTCTCTTGGATTCCGAAGACGACGACCGGACATCCGCCGCCGCTACCTCCATCGAGGCGCGGGAGGAGTTTCGCCATGTGCGTCGTGGAGTTTCCAAAGCTCGCCCCTCTTCCCAGCCGATTGAAAATCCGCTGCAGTTCCGTACATCGCGTAACGATCACACCAGCATCGATCGCGTGCAGATCGAACAAGAGACGAAAGTTATTAAGGTCACGATCAAAAAATGGATCTTTGTTGTTCCATTCTACTTCGAGCGCAACACGGTTCTTGTAGCAGTCGACCTTATGCGTGGGTGTCACGAACTCATTGTCGTCCACTACAATCTTTGTATCGAACTTCTTCTCTACCCAACCAAGGCGCGTAAAATGACTATCGAGACGACCGGCGATAAGGCCCTTTGATCCTCCCGGCTTTAGGATCTCACTCTTCAGCAGAATGAATCCTCGTAGAACGTCGAGGATGTCGGCCCATTCACTCGGGCGAGCGGCCGACAAAATGGCGAGTCCATTGCGCCATTCATGCACCTCAAACCGCGAATTGATATCGGGAGGGACAAGGGGTTGATTCGTCATAAAACCCATTGTTCCCAAACCATACCGTTTCAAAACAGCTTTATCATGTTCTGTTTATGTTCTCAAGCCTGGATGAAATTCCTACAGGATCGCATACTTGTTTCATGCGCTCACGCCGGGCCACGCCATCGAGCTGAAGGCGCACAGCCACGGCCGCGACACCGGCGCCGAGCGCGAAGCGCGCGACGCCCGCCGCGGCCTCCGGGCCGGCACGTTCGAGCGACCCTCGGACTGGCGGCAGCGGACGGCGAGGTGAAGCATCCCACGTCGTGATTGCGCAATTCCCACCCCGTTCGTCCCCGCGAACGCGGGGACCCACGCTTGGCCACATCGTCAACATTGCTAAGTGTGGATTCCCGCTTTCGCGGGAATGAACGGATGGCACGATAGCGCGCGTCTCTTTCAGCCGTCATGGCCGCGCTTGTCGCGGCCATCCACGTCTTTACCGCGCGAAGGGGGAAGTAAGACGTGGATGCCCGGAACACGTCCGGGCATGACGGGGACAAATCCGTCCCCTTGCCTACTTCTTTTTCTTCTTCCGGTTCAGCGCCACCGCCGCGCGGACAAGCGCCGTCAGCGCCTTCTCGTTGACGACATCGCCCTCGTGGAAATCGATGGCGCGGCGGACATTGCCGTCGAGGCTCGCATTGAACAGCGTCGCCGGATCGTCGAGCGCCGCGCCTTTGGCGAAGGTCATTTTCACCGCCGCCTTGTAGGTCTCGCCGGTGCAGATGATGCCGTCGTGTTCCCACACCGGCACGCCACGCCACTTCCAGGTCTCGACCGCGTCGGGATCGGCCGCGTGGATGATCGCGCGGATGCGCTTGAGCGTCGCCCCGCGCCAGTCGCCCAGTTCCTCGATGCGGGCGTCGATATGAGCGGAGGCGTCCTTGCCGTTGTCCGGTAGCGCCGCCTTGCTCATCGCCACGCTCTCTTATGCCGCATCGGCTTTCGCCAGCACCTGGTCCATCGCATCGAGGAGGCGCGGCCAGCCGAACGTCGCACCCTGATAAGCCTGCTTCTGCTCCGGCCTGAAGCCCGTCTGCTCCATGCGCAGATGCGTTCCGCGCCCGGTCGGCGTCAGCGTCCAGGTCACGACGCTTTCGAGACCAAGACCGTCCCACGTATAAGACAATACCTTGTGAGGCTCGATGGCCAGCACCTTGCAATCCAGCCTCCCCCACTCGGCGCGCAGATTGAAACGATGACCGAGTTCGGGCTTGAAATCGTTCTGCATCAGCCACTCCGCGACCAGATGCGGCTGCGTCAATGCGCGCCACACCTTTTCCGGCGGATGCGACAGGTCGCGCTCGACAACGACGGTGAGGATTTCGACGGTGAGAACTTCGGCGGTGCCGGTCATTGGTCCATCCTGTTGAGGAGATCTTCGAGATCGTCGATCCGGCTTTGCCAGAAGCCGGCCATTTGACTCGTCCAGTCCATCAGCGGCGCGAGCGCGCGCGGCTGCGCGCGATAATGCGTTTGCCGGCCCTCATGCCGCTCGCGCACAAGCCTGGCTTTTTTGAGCACGCCGAGATGCTTCGAGACGGCGGGCTGAGACACGCCGGCCTCCGCCGTCAACGCTGCCACCGTCTGTTCCCCGTTGCGGCACAAACGCTCGAAAATCGCGCGCCGCGTCGGATCGGCCAGCGTCCGGAACAGATTGTCATGAGCCTGCGACATGCAAATCCATAACTCATTAGTTATGGATAATCCATAACCAGCAAGCTATGAATGAGTCAACCCTCTGTTGCCCGGCATGCGACGCCGGCGCTCTCGATCGATCCCTCCGGGCCACGGGCCTTCACGCGGCGGCATCGTCGTGCGTCTCGCCGCGTCACGGGCGGGCGAAGTCCCGGCAGGAATCCCGGACGCGCGACGCGCCGTATCGATATCGCTCGTCAGGGTTCGAGGCGCATTGCCGGAACGGTGCTCCTCATCACGAAGTCGCGCGGGATCGCCCCTTTATTTCCCGCTGCGGCGCTGTAGAGTGCGCGCGTTCGCCGGGGGCGGTGATGGGAGTTTTCTGCATGTCGATCATAGCTTCGGTCTGGCGCGCCGCGCCGCTGACGGTCGCCCTCGCCGCCGCGCTGACCCTCGGCGCCTGCGTTACCGACAGCAGCACGGAGACCACGGCGGCAGCAACGCCGGCAGCCAGCGCGGCGACGCCCGCCGCGCCATCAGCCACGCGCACCGCCAACGCGGCCGACACCAAGGTGGAAGTGCCGCTCGACGAAGCTCAGGCCAGCGCCCGCTGCTGGATGAAATACGACAGTTCGAAGATGTCGCTGGATCAGAAGTCCGCCGCCGTCGACAAATGCATCGACGAGACGCTGCGCAACCAGAAGCGCTAGGGCCTCTGTTTTCTTCGGGTTCAGGCACGCTCACCCCCGTCCGGTCCCGCGCACCGCCGCCTCGCGGACGGCGATGCGGGGACGAACGGTGGAAACGGTCGCTTCAATGACCGATCATGCTGCCGGCGCGACCACCGCGCCGGTCTGGCCGCTCGCCTTCAGTTCGGCGGCGATCATGCCCGACGCCTTCATCTCCTCGATGAACGGCTTGAGATAGGCGACGCCGTCGAGCCGGCCCTTGAGCGTGCCCATCGCCTGCTCGATCGCCATGAAGCGCTGCTCGATCATCCGCAGTTCGGGATGCTCGGCGACGAATTTGCCGACGTGCTGCTTCACGCCGGCGCCGGCTTCGAGCTTGTCGCGCAGCATCATCCGCATCGCTTCCGGCCCGGTCGGCGCATGCTGCAGGGTCGCGTGCTTGAGCGTGCGCGACAGGAACAGGTCATAGGCCGCGCCCTTGGCCACGGCGATGCGGATGCCCGCGCGGTCGACGTCGTCCGGAGTCCGCAAGGGCGAATCCTGCGGCACCATGAAATGACCCTCGATCAGCACATAGGGCGCGGTGAATTCGATCTCGGCCGCGCGCACCGGCTCGATGGCGAGAAATGCCACGTCCCAGGCTTTCTCCGGGATCGCCGCGAACACTTTGCCGGCCGCGTCATAGGGCACCAGATCGACCGGGACGCCGAGCCGCTTGCCGAGTTCGCGGGCCAGCGCAACCGTGACGCCGCCGAGCGAGCCGTCGGCATGCTTCTGCGCCAGGACGGTGTTGCCGTGATTGATGGCGGCGCGCAGACGGCCGGTGGGCGCAAGATCCTTCAGCACGGCGGGAGAGACGGTCACGGCTAAACCTTTCGCATCGAGCGACGATGCGCGGCTTATACACGATCGCGCGGGCGCATGTCGCGATCTCGCTCCTGCCCGACGCCGCGCTCAGCGCGAGGCTGGCGGAACGCCGAGCGGGTCCTGCCGGTCCTTCGGCAAGGCCCGGACCGATTTCGCCATGTCGAGACAGGTCAGCAGATCGACATAGCTCGCCGGGCCGCCGAGGCTCGAGGCGCGGACGCAGCGCGCGCGATCCGCACCCGGATATTCGCTCCACTCCTTGTCGAGCTGATCACGGGCGCTGGTCTCGTCCTGCTCGCAGCTCTGGCTGGTGCGGCCGGGCGCAACCGCGGATTCCGCGGCGCCCTTGCAGGCGCGCCGGACGTCATAGCGCGGAACGGTGTCGGCCCGCGCCGGCGACATCGGAGCGAGACCGGCCAGACAGCCGCCCAGAACGCCGGCCATCACGGCCGGCAACACCATCCGGTGCCGGGCGGAAAACATCGTGAGATAACGTCGGGTCATGGGTGTCATCAGCGCCTCCCGCGAGGATGTTAGTCCGGGCTCCCGGTCTCATGGCAACGCCAGGTCCGGAACCCGGTTCCATCGGCCTCGCACCGCCGCGATCTCCGGGGTGGCGATAACGGGAATTGCAGCCATGCGCGGCGCGCGGCGCGCGGCCGAACGTCCCTTGGGACGCGCCTGCGATCGGTCGCGGGTCGCGTCATCAGCCGCAAATCCGGCGCGGCTGCATCACCACCGTGCCGTTCGGTTGCGTCACCGGCACATTGACGATGCGGCATGCCTGCGTCGGCGCCGCGCGCTTCGGCCGGTCGACGATGGCGCGCCCGCGGGTGATCGCCTGCGCCTGCGCGAGAGCCGGAAGCAACGCCGCGCCGATGGCCGCGATCGTGATCGTTATCGTTATTGTTATCGTTATCGTTATCGGGCGTCGCATGGTCGGCCTCGTGCGGAGAATCGCCGGGAGCATCAGCGCATGGGGGGCGACACGCTGTCAAAAGCCGCCAAACGAAACGGCCCCGCTCGTGCGGGGCCGCTCCTGGCAATGCGTTGGGACGAACGATCAGCGGCAGACGCGGCGCGTCTTGATGATCGTGCGACCACCCGGCCGGTGTACGCGGGTCCGCTCGGTGAAGCAGCGCTGATGCGGCCGCACCCCGTGTTTCACCACGACCCGCTCGCGCACCACCGGCTGGGCATCCGCCTGCTGAACGCTTGCGGGGATCGCGATAGCCATCGTCGCGGCAGCCAGCGCGCCCAGAATGATCGTCTTCATATGTGCTCTCCTCGGAATGAAAGTCTTGCGCGCCACCAACGTCGCAACCGGCGATCGGTTCGCCGCGGGCCAGCTAAATCATTGAAAATATTGGAAATATGAACCATCATTCATGGAACCTGGTTTTTGCGTCAGAAAATTAAAATCGCAGCGATTGTGATCGCGGAAAGGTCACAGTTCCGTGTCGCCATAGGGCCGACGCGCAACGTCTGCGCCCAGGCAACAGTCAAGGAGATCCACATGGCGTCGGTGATCAGAGGCGATCGCAAGGATATCGACCCGGCGGAAGATGCCGCCGCGAAAGTCGAGAGCGATATCCGCGAATTCGTGCGCCGCGACCAGTTCGCGCCCCGCCGCCTGCGCGAGGAACGCAGCGCGCCGCCGCGTCAGGGCGGCCTGCCGGGTGCGACACCGCTGCCCGGCGCTCAAGGAGCACCGGTGAACACACAGCACAGTCACGACATCAACGAACTGATCCGCCGCGTCTCCGGCGGCTCGATGGAAGAGATCGACAAGGTCATCCTCGAACTGCAGAGCGTGCGCGACATGCTGCGCAGCGAGGGCGAGCGCGTGTCGCGCGAAATCTCCGGCTACGCGAGCCTGAATGCGGCGGCGATGACGGCGATGAAGATCATCGCCGAAAGCATGACGCAGTGGAAAGCCCAGCCGAGCAACCGCGACCACGACAGCTAGGTCGGCGCAACGCGCGAAAACGAAAAACGGCCGGACATCGCGTCCGGCCGTTGTCGTCTGGATATCGCGACTTCATTCGATCACGAAATCGAAATAGGTCTTGGGGAACGGCTCGTTGGCGAGCGTGAAGTGCCACCATTCCTTGTCGTCGTCGCGGAAGCCGCGCCGCGTCATCGCCTCGAACAGAATGCGCCGGTTGAACTGCTGGTCGGCGGTGATCGACCTATCCGACGGCCAGGATTTCGGCGAGAAGAAATCGAACGGCGTGCCCATCTCCAGCTCCACCCGATTGGCGAGCCGCACCAGGGTCAGATCGACGGTCGAACCGCGCGAATGGCCGGAACGGTGCGCGATATAGCCTTCCTTGAACAGATTGCGCTTGTCCACCGCCGGATAATACCGCGCCTTGGTCGAGGTCGCCGCGAGGTCGCGCGCCCAGCGCGCGAAATGCGCGACCGCCCGCTTCGGCCGGTAGCAGTCGAACAGCTTGAGGCCGAGGCCGCGCTCCGCGAGATCCTTTTGCACGACGGCAAGCGCCTCTGCCGCCTGCCGCGTCAGGATGCAGCGCGCGGCGCGATACCCGTCGATGCGCGCGCCGACGAAATTGTCCTCGCCGGCATAACGGAGATCGGCGGCGACGCCGGGAACGACCGCCGCGACATCGACGAAACCGCGGGGCAGCGGCTTCGCAGCCGAACGCGCCGCATCGCTCTCGATGGCAAGGGACATCAGCGCCGCCAGCCCGGCGAAGCAGAACAGGACGGGGCGAATCGTCATCGATCCACCCTATCGGATTGCCGGAATGCGGACATCGGTGAAGAACTGTGACGAGCCGGACGCGGATCATCGCGCCGGCCGTCGTCGCGGAGCCGGTGGCCGAACCGTGGCCACCGCAGTCTGCTAGCGACGCAGCGTGGTCGCGGCTTTCATCGTCCCGTCGAGATCCATGCGGCCCGACGTGTAATCCATCACCACCATCGCGCCCATCAGCGTGACGAATACCGTGATGCCGGCGAGCAGATAACCGATCCCGCCCAAAGTGATTTTGTCTGTCATATTTGCCTTCGTCCGCAGCAATGTCGTTCTCCCCCACAAACGCGCGCGTCGACGGTCCGTTCCGGTGCGACACGAAACCCGCACGAAAATGGCCCCGCATGGGGCCATCCGTCATGCTTAAGAGCGGTTGAGGGTTAACTGGCCTGTGTTTGCTTCCTGTTGCCGGTCGTCAGTTCGACGTCCGGCGCGGCAATGGATATTCGGCGCTCTCGTAAAGCTGCCGGATGCCGTTCCCATCGAAACGACGCTCGCCTATTTCGAGGTAGGCGCCCAGCAGCGCGTCCGACGGCATTTCCTCGATGGCGAAGCGGATCGCTTCAGCGGCGGTCGGGAATCGCTTGTAGCCGATCGGGCGCCGGGACTTGCGGCTGCGGCTCGGGAACAGTTCCGAGGGTGACTGGTAGTTGATCGCGGTCATGTCAAAACCTCCGTTCACCAATATGGCGCTGCACCGCAAAAAAATCTACCGCCCCCGGCGCATGGCCGGTCTGACGGTAAACAGGAAGCCGTTGGAATTCCTCCAAAAACGCCCTTTTTGGCGACTTTGGTCTAATGGCCGAAAAATGGCCCCGGCCGCCATTTTATGCGGCAGCCGGGACGTCCGGCACTTTATTCGTCAACTTCGGCGACAATCTGGCTGGTGGCAGGGTCGACCAGCCAGACCCGGTTGTTCACGGTCATGTACTTGTAGGACCGGACCGCCGGAACTTCGGTCACGAGGGTATCCGGCACCGCTTGCAACTCCACGGTGTCCGGGACGCGCATGCCCACTTCATAGCGCACGGTCGGCGCCACCGGCGCGACGCGCTCGCGCGTCACCGTGCGGTAGATCACCGTCCGTTGCGCCGGGGACAGTTGCAGCGGCGCGCCCTGAGTCGCCACGGTCCGGGTTTCGACCGGTTCGCGGGTGATGACCGTCGTCTGGGCAGAGGCCGCCGCCGTTCCTGCCAA
>Ga0153956_1003233_pt1 | contig 10745 bp, 9 predicted proteins | sample TSFL040MetaG_FD_104704 | JGI IMG/M metagenome (GOLD analysis project Ga0153956, IMG submission 104704) | Attine ant fungus gardens microbial communities from Florida, USA - TSFL040 MetaG | ecosystem: Host-associated > Fungi > Mycelium > Unclassified | place: USA: Florida, Wekiwa Springs...
GCGACGGACACGGCCGTGAGCGCTTCCATCTCGACGCCGGTCTGGCCGGTTACCTTCACCGTCCCGCGCACGACAAGGCCCGGCAAGCGCTTGTCGGGCTCGATCGCGATCTCGACCTTGGTGATCGGCAGGGGATGGCAGAGCGGGATCAATTCGTGCGTGCGTTTCGCCGCCTGGATGCCGGCGATCCGGGCCGTGCCCAGAACGTCGCCTTTCTTCGCATCGCCCGAAAGCACGATATCCAGCGTCGCGGGCGTCATGACGACTTTTCCCTCGGCCACCGCAACCCGCTCCGTCACGGCCTTGGCGGACACATCCACCATCCGGGCTTCGCCGGTCTTGCCGAGATGCGTGAGCGTTTTTTCGGCCATCGTGTTCTCAGGCGCTCTTCGTTTTCTTCGCGCCGCCTCTCGCGAGCAATGTGCGGGTCGCGAGCGTGACGTCGGGCTGGCGCATCAGGCTCTCGCCCACCAGAAACGCATGCACGAGCGAGGCGTTCATGCGCTCGATATCGGCGGGCGTGAATATGCCGCTTTCGCTCACCAGCAGATGGCCCTTCGGCACGCGCGGCGCAAGGCGCTCGGTGATCGCAAGCGTCGTCTCGAACGTGCGAAGGTTGCGGTTGTTGATGCCGATCAGCTTCGCGCCGAGCTTCAGCGCGCGATCGAGTTCGGCTTCGTCGTGCACCTCGACCAGCGCATCCATGTTCCAGTGCACGGCCGCGCTGTACAATTCGCGCGCCGCCTGATCGCTGACGGCCGCCATGATGATGAGAATGCAGTCGGCGCCGAGCGCGCGGCTTTCGGCCACCTGGTAGGCTTCGAACAGGAAGTCCTTGCGCAGCACGGGAAGCGCCGTCGCGCCGCGCGCGGCGACGAGAAATTCCGGCGAGCCCTGAAACGAAGGAGCGTCGGTCAGCACCGAAAGACAGGTCGCGCCGCCCGCCGCGTATTCCCGCGCGAGCGAAGGCGGATCGAAGTCGGCGCGGATCAGCCCGCGCGAAGGGCTCGCCTTTTTGATCTCGGCGATCAACGCGGTGTCGCCGCGCGAAATCTTGGCTTCGAGCGCGGCCAGGAATCCCCGCGGGGGCGACGCCGTCTCGGCCGCCGCCTCGATCTGCGGAAGGGGACGCGCCTTTTTCGCCGCGGCGATTTCCTCGCGCTTGTAGGCCTCGATCTTTTTCAGGATGTCGCTCATGCGTTCGAAACCTTGACCAGTTGTTCGAGCCTCGACCGTGCCGCGCCGCTGTCGACGGATTGTGCGGCGAGTTTGACGCCGCCCGCAAGCGCATTCGCCTTGCCGGCGACGACCAGCGCGGCGGCGGCGTTCATCAGCGCGATGTCGCGATAGGCGCCCGGCTTGCCTTCGAGGACGGACTTCAGCGCGGCCGCGTTCTGCGCGCCGTCGCCGCCTTTCAGGTCTTCGGGCCTGGCGCGGGAAAGACCGGCGTCCTCGGGCCTGATCTCGAACGTTCTGATCCTGCCGTTCGCAAGCTCCGCGACGGAAGTCGCGCCGGTCGTGGTGATCTCGTCCAGGCCGTCGGAGCCGTGCACGATCCAGGCGGACTCGCTGCCGAGGGTCTTGAGCACTTCCGCCACCGGCTCCACCCACTGTTTCGCGAATACGCCGACCATTTGCCGTTTCACGCGGCCGGGATTGGAGAGGGGGCCGAGCAGGTTGAAGATCGTGCGCGTGCCGAGCTCGAGGCGCACCGGCCCCACATTTTTCATCGCGGGATGATGCGCCGGCGCGAACATGAATCCGATTCCCGCGTCGCGGATGCAGCGGGAGATCGCGGCAGGGTCGAGGTCGATCCTGATGCCGAGCGCCGTCAGCGCGTCGGCCGCGCCCGATTTCGACGAGAGCGCCCGGTTGCCGTGCTTGGCGACGGGAACGCCCGCGCCCGCGACGATGAAAGCGGCGCATGTGGAAATATTGTAGGTGCCCGCGCCGTCGCCGCCGGTGCCGACGACGTCGATCGCGTCCGCCGGCGCGTCCACCGGCAGCATCTTCGCGCGCATGGCCGAAACGGCGCCGGCGATTTCGTCGACGGTTTCGCCGCGCACCCGGAGCGCCATCAGGAGGCCGCCCATCTGCGCGGGCGTCGCTTCTCCCGACATCATCTTGTCGAAGGCATGCGCGGCTTCGTCGCGCGAAAGCGCCGCGCCCGTCGCAATCCTGCCGATCAGCGTGCGAAAACGTTCCATCTCAAATCATTTGCGGTTTTTCGCATTCCATTCGGCTGCGAGATCGAGAAAGTTCTTCAGGATCACCTGGCCGTGCTCGGAGGCGATGCTCTCGGGATGGAACTGCACGCCGTGCACCGGATGCGACTTGTGCGAGAGCGCCATCACGAGCCCGTCGCCGGTTTCGGCCGTGATCGCGAGATCGCCCGGCATGGTGTCGCGCTTGACGACGAGCGAATGGTAGCGCGTCGCCTCGAAATTATCGTTGATGCCGCGCAGCACGCCCTTGCCTTCGTGCTTGATTTTGGAAAGCTTGCCGTGCATCGGCTCGGTGCGCACGACGTCGCCGCCATACGCCGCGCCGATCGCCTGATGCCCGAGGCAGACGCCGAGAATGGGCGTGGTTTGCCCGAGCCGTTTCACGACCTCGAGCGAAATGCCCGCTTCGTTGGGCGTGCAGGGGCCCGGCGAAATGACGATCGCATCGGGACGCGATTTCTCGATCGCCTCGACCGTGATCTGGTCGTTGCGATGCACGTCGACCTCGGCCCCGAGCATGCCGAGGGCATGGACGAGATTCCAGGTGAAGCTGTCGTAGTTATCGACGAGTGCGACTTTCGGCATGGCGGCGATCCCTTATGCCGGATAGGTGGCCCGCCGGGGAGCTTGCGTCAAGCTGACCGGATTAACCTGTTTATTGCCCGCGTTTCGCGGCGCTGGCGAAGCGTCTCGCTTCTTCGGCGGCGTGGAAAAGCGCCTTCGCCTTGTTCACGCATTCCTGCTGTTCGGATTTCGGATTCGAATCCGCGACGATGCCGGCGCCGGCCTGCACGTACATCTTGCCGTCCTTGATCAGCGCCGTGCGCAACACGATGCAGGTATCCATGTTGCCGTCGGCCGAGAAGTAGCCGACGCAACCGGAATAAAGCCCGCGCTTTTCCTTTTCCAGTTCGTCGATGATCTCCATGGCGCGAATCTTGGGCGCGCCCGACACGGTGCCCGCGGGAAAACCGGCGATCAGGGCCGAGAGCGCGTCGTGCCGTCCGGTGTCGAGCCTGCCCTCGACGTTCGACACGATGTGCATGACGTGGCTGTAGCGCTCGATGAAGAAGCGGTCGGTCACTTTCACCGTGCCTGTTTCGGAGACGCGCCCGACATCGTTGCGGCCGAGATCGAGCAGCATCAGATGCTCCGCGCGCTCCTTCGGGTCGGCGAGGAGTTCCTCCTCGAACGCCTTGTCCTCGTGCAGGGTCGCGCCGCGCGGGCGGGTGCCGGCGATCGGGCGCACCGTCACCTTGCCGTCGCGCGCGGTGACGAGAATTTCCGGACTCGAGCCCGCGACGGAAAAATTCTCGAAATTCAGGAAGTAAAGATACGGCGCGGGATTGGTGCGGCGAAGCGCGCGATAGAGCGAGAACGGCGGCAGCGGGAAGGGCGCCTCGAAGCGCTGCGAGAGGACGACCTGGAAGATGTCGCCCGCGAGGATGTACTCCTTCGCCGCGCCCACCATCTTTTCGTATTCTTCCGGCGTCGTGTTCGACGTCGTCGCGATCTTGAGCGGATCGACATCGGGAACCGCTTCCTGGCTCGGAAGCGGTCTTTCCAGCGCATCGACGACCGTGGAAAGACGCTCGATCGCGCGGGCATGCGCCGCCTTTGCCGAGACGCCCGTTTCGGGGCGCGCCGGCGTCACGATCGTGATCGCATCCTTCACCGCGTCGAAGACGACGATGATGGTCGGCCGCAGAAGCACGGCGTCGGGAATGCCGATCACGTCCGGGTTGGGATCGGGCAGCTTTTCCATCAGCCGCACCGTGTCGTAGCCGAGATAGCCGAAAATACCCGCGGCCATGGGCGGCAGGACGTGCGGCACGTCGAGCTTCGATTCCGCGACCAGGTTCCGCAACGCTTCGAGCGGCGGCTCCCTGCAAGGCTCGAACAGATCGGCGCGGGTCGCGGCCTTGCGGTTGATTTCGGCGCGGGCGCCGTTCGTGCGCCAGATCAGGTCCGGATCCATGCCGATGATCGAGTAACGGCCGCGCACGGCGCCGCCTTCGACGGATTCGAACAGGAACGCGTTCGGCTTGCCGCCCGCGATCTTCAGGAACGCGGAAACGGGCGTTTCGAGATCGCCGACGAGCGTCGCCCAGACGAGCTGCGGCTCGCCCGCGTCGTAGCGCGCCGTGAACGAGGATATCTCGGGCAGGATTTCCATGATGCGTCAGTTTTTGTCCGCGCCGGTCACGGAGCGGATCGCGGCTTCGTTCACGGATACGCCGAGCTGGTTCTGAACGTGCTGGATGTATTCCGCGAGCAGGTCGTCCTGGAAGCCGCGCGAAAGCTGTACGTCGGTGTTTGCCGTGCCGAGCGCCGTCATCGACGGCACGGCCGAGCCGGTCACGCGATAGACGATGCGGCCGATGCCGTCGGCGGCGAGGATCACGCCGCTCTTGCCTTCGGGCGTGTCGAATATGCTCGTGACCGCGGACGCGTTGAAGGAGCCGGCGTCCTTGCCGCGAACGATCTTGTCCTGGCGCGACGTCTGCAATCCGGGCGCGGCCTGCGCGAACGTTTCGCCGGAATCGAGCTTCGTCTTGATGGCGTCGGCGAGGGAGGCGAGCTTCTTGCCGATCTGGTCGTCGTTCCAGCGCGTTTCCACCTGCGTCCTGACCTCGTCGAAGGTCCGCTCGCGCGAGGGGGTGATGGAAACGACGTCGTACCAGACATATCCGCCCTGGCTGCGAAGATCGACCGTGTCGTTGTCGGTGCCGGCCGGAGACTTGAAGGCGGCCGACAGAACTTCCGGGCTGCCGGGGATGCCGTCCAGCCTGGCGCCGTCGGGCTTGCGGCCGCTGCGGTCGACGGCGTCGATGGTCTCGAATTTGAGATTCAGTTTCGCCGCGGTTTCGGGAATGGTCGCGCCGCCGGCGCGCTCGTCCTCGATCTTGTCGTGGAAATCCAGAAGCTCCCGGCGCGCGCGCTCGGTCGTGGCCGCCTTGCGCAACTCGTCCTGAACGGCTTCGAACGGTTTCTGGACGGAGGCCTCGATCTTCTTCACGAGCACGAGGACGGTGCCGAAGCGGCCGGCCACCGGCGCGCTGACCTTGCCGGCCGGCAGCGAAAAGGCGGCGTTCGCCACCGCCGGATCGAGAATTTCGCTTTTGGCGATGGTGCCGAGGGCGACATCCTTCGGCGCGAGCTTGCGCTCTTCCGCGATCGCGTCGAACGAGGTTCCGGAAGCGATCTTCGCGGCGGCGGCGGCCGCGTCCTCGGGCTTGTCGAAGACCATCTGTTCGACTTCGCGCTTCTCCGGGGTGCCGTAGCGGTCCTTCTGCTCCTCGTAGAGCTTGTGCAGATCCGCGTCCGGGACCGCGAGCGAAGCCGCGACGGTTTCCGGCGTCAGCACGATCATCTGCAGCTTGCGATATTCCGGGGCGCGGAAGAGGGCCTTCTGTTCTTCGTAATAGGCCTTGAGCTGTTCGGGCGTCGGGGCGGGGATCGCGCCCGCGTCCTTCTTGTCGAGGCTCACGAATTCGACCGAGCGTTCCTCGCCCTGGTAACGGCGAAGCGCGTCGCTCATCACTTTGGGGACGGTGAGGTCGCCCGCGAGCGCCTGGCCGATCTGCTGGCGCAGCGTCAGCCTGCGCTGGTTGTCGACATACGCCGCCTCGTTGGTGCCGCTCGAGCGCAGGACCAGCAGGAAATAGTCATGGCTGAACTTGCCGTCGGGACCGGCGAACTCCGGCGACCTCTGGATCTTGTCCGCGAGCGACTCGTTGGTGACGTTGAGGCCGAGCGCCTTGGCCTTCTGGTCGAGCGCGGACTCGCTGAAAATCTCGGCGAGGATCTGCCGGTCGAGGCCCAGCACGCGCGCCTGCTCCGGCGTGATCGGGCGCCCCGCCTGGCGGCTGATCTGCTGCAGGCGATCGGAAAATGTCTGCCGGAATGCTTCGGGCGAAATCTTCACGTCGCCGATCTGCGCGGCGCTGCTGGTCCCGAAATTCCGGAACACGTCCGCGATGCCCCACACCACGAACGATGCGATCAAAAGGGCCATGAAACCCTTGACGAGCCAGCTGCCGATACCTTGGCGAAATACGTTCAACATTCGTGGCGTCTCGACGGTGAAAGGAAAAAGAAGGCGTGGATCATAGGGATGGGGGTCTATCCTCACAACGCGGCGGCAGCAAGCATTTGCGCCGCTGCGGCTGGTTTGCTACCGGCAGGGCAAGCAAAGTCGACAAAACAACGGGTTAATCAATCATGCGGCGACCGATTGTGGCCGGCAACTGGAAGATGAACGGGCTTTCCGCCTCGATTGCCGAGCTGGACCTGATGATCAAGGGATATGCGCCTGCGCTGGCGGCGAGGGTGGATCTCCTGGTCTGCCCGCCGTTTACCCTGATCGAGGAGTTCGCGGCCGCCGCCAGCGGCTCGAAGGTGCTGATCGGCGCGCAGGACTGCCATCCCAAGGCCTCCGGGGCCCATACGGGCGACATCTCCGCCGAAATGCTGAAGGACTGCGGGGCCCGTGCCGTGATCGTCGGCCATTCCGAACGGCGGGCCGACCATGGAGAGAGCGACGCCCTCGTGCGGGCGAAGGCGGAAGCCGCGCACCGCGCGGGCCTTATGGCGGTCATCTGCGCCGGGGAGGCCCTGAGCGATCGCGAGGCCGGAAAGACGCTCGATATTGTGGGCCGCCAGCTGAAAGGCTCCGTTCCCGACGGCCTCACGGGGGATAATACTGTCATCGCGTATGAGCCGGTCTGGGCCATCGGCACCGGCAAGACGCCCACCGTCGAGGACATCGCCGAAGTGCACGGCCTGATCCGGCGAGAGCTTTCCGCCCGTTTCGGCGAGGCGGCCGGGCAAGCGGTTCGCATTCTGTATGGAGGCTCGGTCAAGCCCGAGAACGCCCGCACGCTGCTTCAGGCCAGGGATGTGGACGGCGCGCTGGTCGGCGGCGCCAGCCTTAAGGCAAAGGATTTTCTAGGGATTGCAGAGTCTTATCTATGAAACTTCGCGGCTTCTATCCGCTGCCTGGGATCGGGTCGAGGTTCCTTGGAAACCGGTTGAGCTTCTTCGCTTAAACCATCACTTGAAATTCCGCTTTTGCGCTCGGGCCCGAAAAGACCGTTTTCGCCCTTCAGGAACGAGGGGATGGGTGGCCACATACACACGGATCGTGTATGGGACGCCAAATTCGTGAGACAGCCATGCAAACCGTCCTGATCGTCATCCATATCCTCGTCGTCCTGGCGCTGATCGGCGTCGTCCTCCTGCAGAAGTCCGAGGGGGGCGCGCTCGGCATGGGCGGAGGCGGCGGCGGCTTCATGACGAGCCGCGGCAGCGGCAATGTGCTCACCAAGGCGACGGCCATCCTGGCCGCCACGTTCTTCGCGACCAGCCTGCTTCTGTCGGTGATTGCCGGTCTCGGGCGTCAGGGTTCGATCTTTCAGGGCGGCGCGGCCGCGCCGGCGGGCCAGACAGGACCGGCGCCGGCGAGCGGCGATTCCGGCAAGAGCATCCTCGACCAGTTGAAGCAGCAAAGCGCGCCGGAAAGCACGCCGCCGGCCCCGGCTCCGACCGGGCCGCAGGTGCCGCAATCGAAGTAAGCGACGAAAGGGCCGGGAAACCGGCCCTTCTCTTTTGCGCCCGCGAAGCACGGATTTCGCTCTCGTCGAATCGCTGTTCGAGGTCTAGAGCTTGAATCCCATGACGCAGGGAATCCCGAAGAACGGCGGCATGGCCTCATGAAGATTTCTCACATCATCTGCACGCGGAACCGCGCCGCCCAGCTGCGCACGACGTTCAAGACGTTCAACCTCGCGCAGATGAAGTCGCAGCGGATCGAACTGATCCTCGTGGACAGTTCCTCCACCGACGACACCGTGAAGGTGATGGAGGAGTTCGCCTCCATCTATCCGAAGACGCGCATCGTGAAAGCCGCCAGGGGGCTCGGCCGCGCGCGCAACGCCGGCATCGATGCGGCGAACGGCGATCTCGTCGCCTTCACCGACGACGACTGCTATCTCGACGAGAATTACTATCAGGCGCTGCGGATGCAATTTTCCGGTCCGCAGCAGTTTCATTACGGCATGGGGCAGATTCTGCTCTACGACGAGGACGACGATCACCGGATCGCCAACGCCAGGATCGGCCGCATGACGATCATCAAGCCGGGCACGGCGCTGCCGACCGGCACGTTCCAGGGCGCCAATATTTTCTTCCTGCGCGAAGTGTTCGAGAAGGCCGGCAAGTTCCGCGACGACATGGGCTCGGGCACGCCGTTCCCCTGCGAGGACATCGAATTCGGCACGCGCTGCTCGCTCGCGGGCTTCACCGGCGTGTTCACGCCGCTGGTGAAGGTCTTCCATCACCACGGCCGCGAGGCGGGCAGCAAGGAAGCGGACGATACCGTGATCGGCTACGAGATCGGCCGCGGCGCTTATTATGGCGCGATGATCGTCGATGGCCGCACCGAGGCGTGGAAACTGTGGCTCGCCACCACCTATAGTCAGGGCAAGCCGCCTTCGCCTGCGGTGCTGCAACGGATCGAGCGCGAGTTCCGGGGTGCGGCGGATTACATCCGCTACCGGCTGGAGCAGGGCGATGCGCCCGGCGCGGGGCCGCAGCCCGCGGAAAACGCAACACAGGATAACGCCGAAAAGCTCTCGCCAAAGCCGGCGCAAGCCGCTAAGGCATAAGTCCCATGGCGCGGTATATTTTCATCACCGGCGGCGTGGTTTCCTCCCTCGGCAAAGGTCTCGCTTCGGCGGCACTCGGCGCGCTTTTGCAGGCGCGCGGCTACAAGGTGCGATTGAGGAAACTCGACCCCTACATCAACGTCGATCCGGGGACGATGTCGCCGTATCAGCACGGCGAAGTCTTCGTCACCGACGACGGCGCCGAGACGGATCTCGACCTCGGCCATTACGAGCGCTTCACCGGGCGGCCCGCGACCAAGCAGGACAACATCACCACCGGCCGCATCTATCAGGAAATCCTCGCCAAGGAGCGGCGCGGCGATTATCTCGGCGCGACGATCCAGGTCATCCCGCACGTCACCAACGCGATCAAGGATTTCGTGCTCGAAGGCAATGACGGCTACGACTTCGTGCTGGTCGAGATCGGCGGCACGGTCGGCGACATCGAGGGTCTGCCGTTCTTCGAGGCCATCCGCCAGCTCGGCATCGAGCTTCCGCGCGGTCATGCGGTCTATATCCATCTCACGCTGCTGCCGTTCATCCCGAGCGCGGGCGAGCTGAAGACGAAGCCCACGCAGCACTCGGTGAAGGAACTGCGCTCGATCGGCATCCAGCCGGACATTCTCTTGTGCCGTACCGACCGCGAAATCCCGCGTGAGGAGCGCCGCAAGCTCGGACTGTTCTGCAACGTGCGCGAAAGCGCCGTGATCGAGGCGCGCGACGTCGACAACATCTACGCCGTGCCGTCGAACTACCATGCGGCGGGGCTCGATCGCGAAGTGCTTGACGCCTTCCATATCAAGGATGCGCGGGAGCCGGACCTTTCCAACTGGAAACGGATCGAGGAGCGCGTCCGCAACCCGGAAGGCGACGTGACGATCGCCATCGTCGGCAAGTACACCGGCATGAAGGACGCCTACAAGTCGCTGATCGAGGCGCTGGCCCATGGCGGCATCGCCAACAAGGTGAAAGTCAAGCTCGACTGGATCGAGTCCGAGATTTTCGAGCGCGAGGATCCGGCCCCGTTCCTCGAACATGTCAACGGCATCCTCGTGCCGGGCGGCTTCGGCCAGCGCGGTGCCGAAGGGAAAATCCGGGCGGCGCGTTTCGCGCGCGAGCGCGAGGTGCCGTATTTCGGCATCTGTTTCGGCATGCAGATGGCGGTGATCGAGGCGGCGCGTAACCTCGCGGGCATTTCGGACGCCAATTCCACCGAGTTCGGCCCGACGAAAGACCCGCTCGTCGGGCTCCTCACCGAATGGATGCAGGGCAACGAGTTGCAGCGCCGCCGCGAGGGCGGCAATCTCGGCGGCACGATGCGGCTCGGCGCATTCCCGGCGCATCTCGCGAAAGGCACCCGGATCGCCGAGATTTACGGCGCGACGGATATTTCCGAGCGTCACCGCCACCGCTACGAGGTGAACGCGCATTACAAGGACCGGCTCGAGGCGAAAGGCATGCGCTTCTCGGGCATGTCGCCCGACGGCCTGTTGCCGGAAACGATCGAATATCCGGATCACCCGTGGTTCGTCGGCGTGCAGTTCCATCCCGAGCTGAAGTCGCGGCCGTTCGAGCCGCACCCGCTGTTCGCCTCCTTCGTCGGCGCGGCGGTGGAAAGAAGCCGGCTGGTGTGATATCGGCTTTAATTCCTAGGTAGTTTCAACGCGATTTTTTTGGGAAAACTTATCCCCACCCGTCCGGGCGGCCTTATGGTGCGTGCGTCCTTTCTCACGAGGGGCGTCTCCGGAGGCGTCTTGAGATGCGGGAGAGGAGCGGTGGCCGTCAGGTGTTCGCAAACATCTGCCGGAGGCCCAAGCTGTGCGGTCCCGGCGGAGCGGCTCTCCGTCACGGA
>Ga0153956_1003234_pt1 | contig 10744 bp, 8 predicted proteins | sample TSFL040MetaG_FD_104704 | JGI IMG/M metagenome (GOLD analysis project Ga0153956, IMG submission 104704) | Attine ant fungus gardens microbial communities from Florida, USA - TSFL040 MetaG | ecosystem: Host-associated > Fungi > Mycelium > Unclassified | place: USA: Florida, Wekiwa Springs...
CTCGGTACCAATCCAGTCTTCAGCCTGTTCGGCGTGGACGCGTCGAACGATACCTTGGTCCTGTACGACCTGCTGCGGCGCAACGGCGACGGCGCGATTGAAGTGGCTGACGGCATCGTGCTGATGAAAGCCCTTTACGGCGTCGACGATGGCGCCAACAGCGGAACCGCCAACGACGGTATCGTCGACGAATGGGTCGCGCCGGACGGTGACACCTGGGGCGCTGCGGCGCTGAACGACGGATCGGTCGACGCTACGGTGCGTGTCGCTCAAATCAGAGCGTTGCGTATCGCCGTCGTTTCGCGCAGCCAGTTGCCGGAACGCGAAGCGGTGTCGGGCGACGTCACGCTGTTTGCCGATCTCGGCACGGGCCTGTCGTCCACGGTCTCATTGGGCGATCGCTACCGCTACAAGGTTTACGACACCACCATTCCGCTGCACAACGCGGCAATCACCAAGATCTTCTGACATGGACAACCTGTGCCAACGCGGATCACGTGCGCGACCGTTCGCTGGCCCGAGGCATCAGCGCGGGATGATCGCGATGATCATTGCGATCATCGTGCTGGTGTCGACTCTTCTGGCCGTGGTCGGCCTCATGCGTTCGGTCGATACGAGCAACCTCATCGCCGGCAGCCTCACGTTCCGCCAGGGCGTCGTGCAGGAGGCCGAGCGTGCCTACACGATCGCGAAGACGAGCATTCCGCCCGGCGTGGCTTCGGATACCGACAATACCTCCGCCGGCTACTACGCGAAGCTGCAGCCAGCCGACGACACGCGCAAGGACATCCCGAGCGCGTTGGCGGGCGAAACGCCGACCGGTGGCGTCGAACTGGCGGCAGTGACGACCGGCAACAAGGTACGTTACATGGTTGAGCGCCTGTGCCGCGACAGTGGCACCTTCGCCGAGAAGGGCAACTGCATCGTGCCGGGCGCGTATGCAACCGGCGGCGGCAATGACGAGTCCGCTTCCCTGATTGGTCCCGGCAGCGCGCAGGCGGCCTACCGTCTCACCGTGCGCGTCGACGGTCCGCGCCGTTCGCTGGCTTATGTGCAGACGATCATGCGGTGAGGTGTTTTCGCGCTGTGCCTACGGCAGGACTTCCGATGCGCGCGAAAGGATTGAAACGCTATGGAAGAAAACGCTGTTTTCGTGCTCGCGAGCGCGAGGCATTTGTTGAGGTAGCGGCAAGGATGACCGTTGCAGCAGGCAGGTTGCTCAGCCAGCTTCGGGTTGCCTCCAGACGATTGCTCCGCAGGGCTGATGCAAGCCGGCTTGCGCATCCGTTGCAATGCAACGCTGCTGTTCTCGATATTCGGCAAGAGGGCCAGATGTCATGACCAAATTCCATCCCCTGATCGTGCGCTGTGCGCTCGCCGGCTTGGTTGCCGCAGCAACATTCATCCCGGCTTCTTTCACCGAGGCCGCGACCACCGAGCTCTCGGATATTCCGGTATTCAGCGCAAGCTCGGTGCCGGCCAACCTGATGCTGGCTTTGTCGGTGGAGTTTCCCACCGGTACGGTTGCCGCGTATACGGATGTTTCCGGCTTCAGCAAGAGCAACGTGTACCTGGGCTATTTCGACCAGAAGAAGTGCTACACATATCAAAGTGACACTGCGACAGCAGCCAACAACTATTTCGTGCCGGCCGGTGCAATTCCCGCCTCGGGAGCCTGCAGTAGCACTCAGTGGAGCGGCAACCTGCTGAACTGGGTGTCGATGACGGCGCTCGACGAGTTCCGCCAGACGCTGACCGGCGGTTTCCGCAGCATCGATACCCCATCGCTTACGGTGTTGCAGCGTGCGCGTCAGACTGCTCAGGGTAGCGGCAGCAATTTTCCGACGAAACAGTTCACCGCGTCGGCGGGGTTGGTGCCGTCGACGTTTGGGACAGGGACGGTCTACATCCGTACGCACAACGGCGCTGAATTGACCAACACGATTGGTGGCGTGACCGACAGGGGTGTTTTCATCCAGGTTTCGAACAATTCCGGCTTCAGCAATTCCGGCAGCAGCAACGTCAGCACCTTGTTCTACGCGCGCGTGAAGGTCTGCGACTCCGGTGCAGGGCTGGAAGACAATTGCACGAAGTATTCCGGCAACTATAAACCCGAGGGTTTGATCCAGAAAAACGCGAATCGCATTCGTGTGGGGGCGGCCGGGTATTTCAACCGCAACGGCAATACGCAGCCGAACGGCATCCTGCGCGCTCCGATCCGCGATATCGGACCGACCAAGTACAACGGCTTCGGCACGCGTCCCGCGAACGAGTTCAAGGAGTGGGATGCGGGTACCGGCGTATTCACGCTCAATCCCGATCCAACCAGCGCGACAGCCTCGGGCGTGAGCAAGAGCGGCGCGATCAACTACCTGAACCAGTTCGGCAATACGCAGCTGTACATGACGTACGACACGATCTCGGAACTGTACTGGGCCGGGTTGTCGCACTACATGCAGGTGGATCTCGATGCCAGCTATACCAGTGGGGTGACCAGCGGTTCGAATCAGTATGACAATTTCCCTGGTTTGAAGTCGACCGTGCTGGATCCGATCCAGTATTCCTGCCAAGCCAATTCGATCGTTGTCATTGGCGATACGCATACGCACTGCGACTCGCGCGTACCGGGCGGCGGTCCCGATTCCCAAGGCAGCGGTTCCAACTGCGCGAACCAGCAACCTTTGCCGGTGGTGCAAGGACTGAACGCGGCGGCATATGCCACGGCGCTGGGCAAGTTGCCGTTGCTTGAGGCGAACTCCGGCAATACATACAGCCCGACGGCGGCGGTTTATCTGCCAGGCGCGTACCGGACAGCGCTCGGTACGCAATTTGCCCCTACCGGCGCTGGCAATGCCACCTACGACATTGCCGGCATGGCCTATTTCGCGCATACCAAGGACATTCGCCCGGATGCCGATTCCAATGCCGCGATCAAGGACAAGCAGACGGTTGACACCTTCGTCGTCGACGTGATGGAGCCAGGCTCGGCAGACAACTCCAACACCACGACAAAGGCAACTTTCAATCCCAGTAGTTTGGGTACTGGTTCGCCGGGGCCGAACCAATATTGGTTGGCCACGAAATACGGCGGTTTCAACGACATCAAGGACGACGGTGTACCGGCGAGCTACCTGACCTGGCACACGAACACGACGACCGGCACGAATACCAGGCCCGACAACCTGTTTCCCGGGAACCGGCCTGATCTGATTCGTCAGGGTCTCGCGACGATCTTCGACAAGATTTCCTCGAAAAAGATATTGAGCGCCGTCGGTCCCGGAACGTCGACGACACGTTCGTTGCGCCCGGCGGATCTGGGAATCTACAAGACGACGGCAACGGGATTCCCGATCTACACGACGAAATACAAGCCGGGTGATTGGACCGGCGACATCGATGCGTCCATCTCGACCATGAATGCGGACGGTTCGGTGACGCCGGTTACGACCGGGACTCCTCCCGTGGTGGTTTCGCAATGGAGTGCGCAGCAGCGGCTTGATGTCATGGCGAGCTTGCCGGATACGTCTACACCGCCCAAGCCGGTCGGCTGGGACACGACGCGGCGCATCGTGACCTGGAGCGGTACGGCCGGCGTTCCGTTCCGCTACACCAACCTGACGGCTGCGCAAAAGACCGCGCTGAACAGCGATGCGAACCTGCTGAACTTCCTGCGCGGTGATCGCAGCAACGAGGGGACGAAGTATCGCGTGAGGCCGAGCGTGCTCGGCGATATCGTCAATTCGGAGGCCGTGCTGGTGCAAGGCGCGCAGTCGCCGGTTTATACGGATGCGGCCAATCCCGGATACTCGGATTTCCGCACCTTGGTGAAGAGCCGCGCACCGGTCATCTATGCCGGTGCCAACGACGGCATGTTGCACGCCTTCGCGGCTGACTTCTCCAAGCCGGCCAACGCGACCGATCCTTCCGGTGGCGGCAGCGAACTGTTTGCCTACGTGCCGAGCTTCCTGTTCAACGGGCCCAACGGAACGTCCGGCGTGGATGGCCTCGCGGCACTCGGCAACCTGACGGGCGTGACGACGAACCCGTATGCGCACCATTTTTATGTCGATCAGACGCCGCAGGTCGCTGACGCCGACTTCAATCGAGTCTCCGGCAATGCGGACGGCGCGACCGGCTCGCCGGATTGGCGCACGCTGCTGGTCGGTGCGGTCGGCAAGGGCGGCAAGGGCATCTATGCGCTCGACGTGACGAGCGTGCCGGCTGCATTGAGCGCAGGCACCAGCGCGACGCAGGAAGGTCTGATCAAGAGCAAGGTGCTGTGGGAGTTCGCACCTGCCGACATGGGCTATGTCTACGGCAAGCCGAACATCGCGAAAACGCGCAAGTACGGTTGGGTCGTGTTGGTGGCGACGGGTTACAACAATGCCTCGGGCGTGGGCCGCCTCTACGTCCTCAATGCGAAAACCGGTACTTTGCTGGAGACGCTGTCGACGACGGGCGGCAGTTCGGCCGATCCATCCGGTCTCGGTCGTATCGGTGCCTATACGCAGGATTTCTCGGACAACACGATCGAGCAGGTCTATGTGGGCGACCTCAAAGGCAAGCTCTGGCGCTTTGACTTGTCCGCAGCGAGCGGCTCGTACCCGAATCCGGAAGTGTTTGCCGAATTGATCGATGACTCGAACAATCCGCAGCCGATCACGACGGCGCCACGCATGGAGATCGATGTCGATTCGACCGGTCTCGGCACGCGTCGCTGGATATTCGTGGGCACCGGACAGTTCCTCGATGTCGACGACCTGACCACGACGCAGACGCAGACGATGTATGCGTTGCGTGATGGCGCCGCCGCAGTTCCGCGCAGTACCGGCCTGCCACTCGGGCGCGCGGACCTCAAGCAGATCACCGACCTTCGAACGGGCGTAGCCATGCTGGACAGCGACGACGGTTGGTACTTCGATTTGCCGGGCCACGCCGGCGGTACGTCAGACGGTGCGTCCGAGCGCATCGTCGTCGACCTGGATTCGCAGGCCGGTGTCCCGATCATTGCCTGGGCGACGCTGTTGCCGACCGACAATCCATGCGAATACCACGGTGCGATCTATGCCGTGAACTACGCGACCGGCATGACCGCTTTGTTGGGCGCGAATGGTGCGCCGATTACCTCGGTATCGCCGGAGACGGGCGCTCCGACCAAGGTCGCCATACAGCAGCTTCCCGATGGCAGCCTCGGCTTGCTGTACGGTTCGCTGGGTGGCAAGGCGAACATCCAGAAGCTCGCCAACATCGTTGGATCCTCGATACTGTCGCGCACGAACTGGCGAGAGGTTCTCGATTGACGCGGATGACGGCGTGGCCGATGCCGCGCTTGCAGTGATGCCAGGATCGCGAGAGTGTTCCTCCCGCTCCTCGCATGAGGACGCAGCGCCGTTTCGGGCGAAGCGAGACGCAGCTTCCTCGCCGGAAAGCTTTGTGTCGCGTCGAGGCTTCAGTCGTGAAGCGAGTTCGGCTCTCGCCCAAAGTGACGGCATCGGAAAATTCCTACATGTTTGCATTCCACTCGACTCTCGATTCGCGTGCGGAGATGGGCCAATCTCGCCGCATGTAGACGGCGACGGGTATTGACGATGGACGCAATGCTGCGAATCCGCCGTGGGCACTCTCTGCGAACCTTGCAGATGGGCGCCACTCTCATGGAGGTGCTGGTTACGGTTGCGATCACCAGCATCGGTCTTCTCGGTATGGGCGGATTGATGATGGTTTCGCAGCGGGTCAATCAGGATGCGTACCAGCGCACGCAGGCGGCCTTCGTCGTTCAGACCCTGATCGAGTCGATGCGCGTGAACGAGATCGGCGTTGCGGAAGGTGCCTACGACGGGCGAGGCGAGGAGACCCCCGGCACGATTTCCGATTGCGACCGCCGCGGGTGCGACCCCGCCCAGCGCGCTCGATACGATCGCAGCCGTTTTGCGCATTCCTTGGACCTGGCGTTGCCGGGCGCGAGTGCGACGCTCGATTGTCCTCGGCGTGGTGGTGCCGGCGGCGCCGATGGCGGCTTGTGCAGGATCGAAGTCGAGTGGAGCGCGCGCAGCGTGGCTGCGGGTTCCGACGATACGAACCAGTCGCTGGTCTGGCTGTTCCGGCCTTGAGGGCGCGACTCTCCATCGCGTGGACGGTGAAGGCGGATGCGCGGCCACGCGCGCGGATGCACGCCGGCTTCTCGATGATCGAGTTGATGATCGCGCTGGTGCTCGGGTTGTTGCTCGCCGAAGGCGTGTTCGTCCTGTTTTCGGAAGCCAATCGCGTCAGCGCGTATCAGGCCGCCTTGGCGCGTTTGCAGGAAACGGGACGCGTCGCATTGCAGATCATCGGTGACGATCTGCGTCGCAGCGGCGGCATGCCGTGCGGTTCGCGCGTGCGGCCACGCGTTTTCATCGACGCATTGGAGAGCCATATCGAAGGGGTGCCCACGATTGCGGGCGCGCCGCCGGATTGGCCGAAGGGCGAGCCGTACGCACTGGATCGCGGCGTCTTCATCGGCGGCCATCTGTGCCGTGACGGAGCATGTCTGCCCGCAGTTCCAGAGGCATTGGCCGTGCCGGTGGCCGGAATCACAGCAGGGAAGCAGGTTCCCGGCACGGATGTTCTCGCGCTTCGATGGTTGGACGGGACGGGATGGGCGGTCGAGCTCCAAGGTCCGGATCAGTGCGCCTCCGATCAGCCCTTGGGGCCGATCTCGTTACGCAAACTCCCCGGTGATGCCATTCCCGCGATATTCCAGACGGGGCATGCGGCGTTGCTCGCGAGCTGCAGCGCCGCGATGGTGTTTGCCGTGGCTTCGAACGGCGATGGGGTGGAACCGGTCGTGCAGGATTTCGGTATTCCGCCCTGCATGGACATCGGTGGGCAAACCCGCCTGTTCGATCTCGACGCTCAGTTGCATACGGCGACTTATTTCCTCGAGATGAAAGTTCGCGCGGATGCCGCCGCCGACGCCGTTCCTGTCTTGATGCGACGCGTCGACGGCGTGGCCAACGAGGTGGTCGAGGGCGTCGAGCGGCTCGATTTCCGGTATTCGCTGATGGCCGACAACGGCTTGGCTTACTGGTTGGATGCGGATCAGGTTGCGCGCGCGGCCGCTCCGGACGGCACGCGCCTGCTTTGCAAGGCGGAAGATGGTCTTGCCGAACGGCCGTGCTCGTGGGCGGACATCAATGCGGTTTCGATTTCGATGCTCGTGAACACGGTTGTCGACGTACCCGTTGGCACCTCGGATCGCGCGCTCGACTATCGTTATTCGATCGACGGCGAGAACTTGCAATCCCCAAAGGCCGTCATGCCGATTACTGGACTGCCGGGGCATCGCCTGATTCGCCGGGAGTTCCGCTCCGTGATCGCGTTGCGGAGCCTGAACGCATGACGATGCGTGCGCGGTCGCCTCGCTTGCAGCGGCGCCGTCAGGACGGTGCCGTGTTGTTCGTATCGCTGGTCATCCTTCTGGTGCTCACCTCGCTCGCTCTGGTGATGGCCAATACCTCGATCTTGGAAAACAAGATGGTCGGTGCGGCACGCAATCGCCAGCTCGCAGAGCTTGCGGCTGGCAGCGCGTTGAGCGAGGCGCGCCACCGAATCTCGGCCATCGCCTCGACGAGCGGCGCGGCGTCGGTCTGCGCGACGGTGCGCTGCTTCGTTCGCGAGCCGGGATGGCCTGAGCGGGCATCGGAGCTGATACGACTGCCGGCGGTCCAGGCGGCGTTGAACGATTTTCCAGTCGACTTCACGAAGCTCGACGGCGCCAACGCCAGTGCGCGCCTCGCGGCGTCGCCCGGTTACCTGGTGGAGGATCTGGGGACGCGCCGGCTGTCGCCTGGAGACGGTGCGGGTTCGCTTCGCGAATTCCGCATCACCGCGATCGGCCCGGGCATGGTGGCCGATTCCGAGTTCGTGATCGAGACCGTCCACGATGTGCAAGAGTAGACCGCGAATTCCGGTGCGGGGAAGTGGCGATGCGCGGCAATGCGGCTTCTCGCTGCCGGAGGTGCTCGTAGCCGTCGTGATCGTCGCGATTCTCGCGTCGATCGCTCTACCTTCGTACCGGCATGCGATGCAAAAGACCCGGCGCACGGAGGGAAGGGCGCTGCTGCAACTCGTTATGGCCGCCGAGGAGCGCTACTACGCCGCGCACCATCGCTATGCGGCCTTGATCGGCGACGACGGCGTCTCCGTCGCGAGGGAATCGGCACCCGGACGCTACTACGTGGTGTCGTCGATCGAACTCGGCCAAGGCGATCAGACGGTCGCCATCGCGGTTGAACCGCAGAATGCGCAGATCGGAGACCCGTGTGGTCGACTCGCGCTCGATTCGCTAGGTCGCCGTAGTGCTTCGGGAGATACGGGCAATCGGGATGACTGCCGCTGATTCGGTGCGTGACCGGTCTTGAGGATCGGCGATCACTCGCCTATACTCCGCGCCCCTGCCGGAGTAGCTCAGTTGGTAGAGCGGCGCATTCGTAATGCGTAGGTCGGGGGTTCGACTCCCTTCTCCGGCACCACTTTCCGTCGCCGCGCCTCGTGCGCGGCGATCGGAGGGGCGGTTAGCTCAGCGGTAGAGCATTGCCTTCACACGGCAAGGGTCGCAGGTTCGATCCCTGCACCGCCCACCATGCAGTTCGCGGAAGGACGCCGCGCGGTGTTTTCACTGCGCGGCGTTTTGCTGCATGCGCTTCGCGTACGCATGAGATCCGGCCTGCTGGCCGATCCGCGTACGCGCTGGTACGCTGCGCGCCCGATGAATTCCTCGCCGCGTGCGCCGCACGCCCGGCGCGACCCGCGGCAGCTTCCATGACCACGCAATCCACGACCAGCCACGATTCGATCCGCGCCGTGATCTGGCAGGGCGATCATCTGCGCCTGCTCGACCAGCGTTTTTTGCCGGCCGAGGAAATATATGTCGATTGCCGCGACGCGAACGCGGTTGCGGCCGCGATCCGCGATCTGGTCGTGCGCGGCGCGCCGGCGATCGGCATCGCCGCGGCTTGGGGCGTGGTGCTGGCGGCGCAGGCGGCCCCGGCGACGGTGGACGGTGCGCTGGCGACCTTGCGCGCGGCGCGGCCGACCGCGGTGAACCTGATGTGGGCGCTGGATCGCATGAAGGCGGCGCGCGTGCGCGACGCCGACGCAGAGGCGCTCGCGCGGGAAGCGCAGGCGATCCAGGACGAGGATCTCGCCGCGAACCGCCACATGGGCGAACTCGGCGCGGCGCTGATCGACGCGGGTTCCGGCGTGCTGACCCATTGCAATACCGGTTCGCTGGCGACCGCGGGCTTCGGCACCGCGCTCGGCGTGATCCGCGCGGGGGTGGGCGCAGGGCGCATCGCGCGCGTGTTCGCGGGCGAGACGCGGCCGTGGCTGCAGGGTGCGCGCCTGACGATGTGGGAGCTGCTGCGCGACGGCATTCCGGCGACGCTGGTCGCCGACTCGGCCGCGGCACACCTGATGAGGACCGGCGCGGTGCAATGGGTCGTCGTCGGTGCTGACCGCATTGCGGCGAACGGCGACACGGCGAACAAGATCGGCACCTACCAGCTCGCGATCGCGGCGCGCCACCACGGCGTGAAGTTCATGGTGGTGGCGCCGTCGTCGACGGTCGACATGTCGACCGCGAGCGGAGACGACATCGAGATCGAATTGCGGTCGCCGGACGAGCTGCTCGCCCACGCGGGCCGACGCACCGTGGTCGAGGGGGCGCAGGCCTGGAATCCGGTGTTCGACGTGACGCCGGCCGGCCTGATCGACGCGCTGGTGACCGAGCGCGGCGTCGTCGAGCTTCCGGACGCGACGCGCATGGCGGCGTTGTTCGGCGCCGCGCGCTGATACCCCGCGCAAGGACGCGATCCACGCGATGGCGCTGCGGCGGCAACTCCTGATGTTCGCGATCAGCGGCGCGATCGGTTTCGTCGTCGATGCCGGCATCGTGCAAATCCTCGTGCGCGAGTTCGCCGCGAATCCGTACGGTGCGCGTGTCGTGTCGTTCCTTGCCGCCGCGACCACGACCTGGGGTTTCAACCGACGCTACACCTTCGCCGGGCACGGCGGCGGCAGTCGTCGGCGCGAGCTGCTGCGTTACCTGGTGGCGATGGCCTGCGGCTTCGCGCTGAACTACGGGGCCTATGCCGCCTGCGTGCTGTTCTGGCCGCTGGTGCGCGAATGGCCGGCGATCGGCGTTGCTGCCGGCTCGATCGCCGGCGCGGCGGTGAACTTCCTGAGCTCCAAGTACTGGATCTTCCGCACGCCGCGCAAAGACGCGGCCTGAGACGCGTTCCGGCGCATGGTCGAGGGCTTGCCGGGGCGGCCGAAAAATCCGCTTCCTCGGGATCGGCCGCCTGGCCGCCGCGGACCACCGGAGCCATCCTCCGGGAACGCGCTAAGTGCCGCTGAAATCAGGGAAAAACGGCTGCGCGGAGAGCCTCCGCGTGCTATGATTTGATGTTGCCTTCGCGCATGCGGCAGGTGTTTGCGCAGGCTGCGCGGAGGACGTCGTTTCGGGCGGCACGAAATACCCGATCCGGCGCGTGATCGCCTCCCGAATTCCCGATCTTGCAGAGGTTCCCTGATGGCTGAGCTGGCCAAAGAAATCATTCGCGTCAACATCGAAGACGAAATGCGGCAGAGCTACCTCGATTACGCGATGAGCGTGATCGTCGGTCGTGCCCTGCCGGACGTGCGCGACGGCTTGAAGCCCGTGCATCGCCGCGTGCTCTACGCGATGCAGGAATTGAACAAC
>Ga0153956_1003235_pt1 | contig 10742 bp, 8 predicted proteins | sample TSFL040MetaG_FD_104704 | JGI IMG/M metagenome (GOLD analysis project Ga0153956, IMG submission 104704) | Attine ant fungus gardens microbial communities from Florida, USA - TSFL040 MetaG | ecosystem: Host-associated > Fungi > Mycelium > Unclassified | place: USA: Florida, Wekiwa Springs...
AGGCGCATATCCAGATAATCGTCCACGCTCTTCATCAGATCGGGCATCTCATGCTCGAAGAAATGGTTGGCGCCGGGAATGGTGTCGTGATGGATGGTGATGTGCTTCTGCGTGCGCAGCTTGTCGACCAGCTTCTGCGTCGCACCGGGCGTCGCCACCTCGTCATTCTCGCCCTGGATGATGATGCCCGATGACGGGCAGGGGGCGAGGAAGGTGAAGTCGTAGAGGTTGGCCGGCGGCGCGACCGAGATGAAGCCCTTGATCTCCGGACGTCGCATCAACAATTGCATGCCGATCCATGCGCCGAAGCTGACGCCGGCGATCCACGTCGTCTGCGCTTCGGGGTGGATCGATTGGACCCAGTCGAGCGCGCTCGCGGCGTCGGACAATTCCCCGATGCCGTTGTCGAACACGCCCTGGCTCTTGCCGACGCCGCGGAAGTTGAAGCGCAAGGTCGCGAAACCGCGCCGCACGAACGTCTGGTAGATTTGCTGGACGATATGGTTGTTCATCGTCCCGCCGGCCTGCGGATGGGGATGAAGGATCATCGCCACGGGCGCGCGGGGGCGCGGCCCCGGGGAGAAACGACCTTCGAGGCGGCCTTCCGGCCCCGGAAAAATGACGTCGGGCATCAATACCTGCTGAATGATGGGCTTGCGCTAGGGCAAGCGTTCTGGCGAGCCTATATAGAGACGGGCCGTTCAGGCGCAATCTTTCGAAAGGCAAGCGTGCCCCCACGAATCTATCTCGATCATGCCGCGACAACGCCGATCCTGCCGGCGGCGCGCGAGGCGGTGGCCGAGGGAATGGCCCGGTGGGCCAATCCTTCCTCGCCCCATGCCGAGGGCCGCGCCGCGCGTGCCGCGCTCGAGCAGGCGCGCGAACGGATCAAGGCGGCGCTCGGGTGGGAGCATCACCTGATCTTCACCAGTGGGGCGAGCGAGGCGGCGGCGCTGGCGATGGCGCGGGCACGGCTGCCGATGCGCGCATTGGCCGCCATCGAGCATGATTCGATGCGCCGTGCCGCCCCCGGCGCGATCGTCCTGCCGGTTGCGGCCGACGGCGTGGTGACGTGCGATGCGATCCCCGATCACGCCCTGGTCGCGATCCAGTCGGTCAACAGCGAGACGGGCGTGATCCAGCCGCTCGACGGCCTTGCCGGTCATGTGCGCGCAAGGGGCGGGCGCTTGCTCGCCGATTGCGCCCAGTCGGCCGCCAAACTGGCGTTGCCCGATGCCGACATGATCATCGTCTCGGCGCACAAGCTTGGTGGTCCGCCGGGGATCGGCGCCCTGTTGGTTCGCGATCTCGCCCTCCTCGATGCGAGCGGAGGGCAGGAGCAGGGGTATCGCGGGGGTACCGAGAACCTGCCCGGTGCCCTTGGCTTCGCCGCCGCGCTGGATCCACGTGGCGCGCGCGATCATCTTCAGACGCTGCGCCACCGCCTCGACGCCGCAGTACGCGATGCGAATGGCCAGATCGTGGCGGATGCCAGCCCGCGCCTCGCCGAAATCGCTTCCTATCGGCTGCCCGGCGTATCGGCCGTGGCGCAACTGATCGCGCTCGACGCGGCCGGCATCGCGGTTTCGGCGGGCAGCGCCTGCTCGTCGGGCAGCATGAAGCCGAGCCCGGTGCTGACCGCGATGGGTTGGGGGGAGCGCGAGGCGGGCGAAGTGATCCGCGTCAGTCTCGCCGCCACGACGACGGAGGCGGAGGTCGATGCCTTCCTTGCCGTCTGGCGCGGCCTCGCCGACCGGCGGCGCGCGGCATGATCTACCTCGATTATCAGGCGACGACTCCGCTCGATCCCACCGTACGCGACGCGATGCTGCCGTGGCTCGGCGGCAAGCCGGGCAATCCCCACGCCGCCAACCGCGCCGGGCGCGAGGCGGCCGCTGCGATCGAGGTGGCGCGCGGCTATGTCGCGCAGGCGCTCGAAGCGGCGTCCGGACGCGTGATCTTCACCTCGGGCGCGACGGAAGCTGCGAACTGGGCATTGCGCGGTGCGCTCGATCTGATGGCGCCGCGCCGCACGATTGTCACCGTCGCGACCGAACATAATTGCGTCCTCGAAACGGCCCGCTGGCTGGAGCGCCAGGGCTGCGATTTGCGCATCCTGACGGTCGATGCCGACGGCCTGATCGACGAGGATCAGGCCGTCGCCGCAATCGACGAGAGCGTCGCTTTGGTCGCCGTCATGGCAGTCAATAACGAGATCGGGGTGATGCAGCCGCTGACGCGCATCTCGGCGCGCGCCAGGGAGGTCGGTGCCCTGTTCTTCTGCGATGCCGTCCAGGGCTTCGGCCGGATGGGGCTGCCGCTGGAGACGACCGACATGGTCGCGATAGCGGCGCACAAGGTCCACGGCCCCGCCGGGATCGGCGCGCTTTGGCTGCGCGATGGGCTCGATCTGCCGCCCTTGCTGTTCGGGGGCGGGCAACAGGACGGACTGCGCCCGGGCACCTTGCCGACCGCGCTCTGCGTCGGCTTCGGCGCGGCCGCCGATCAGCTCAACGGCTGGTGGGAGGATGATCTCGCCAACGTCGACGTGCTCTGGGCGCGCGCGATCCGCGCCTTCGGCCGCGACTGGACGGTCAATGGCAGTACCCGCCGCCGGTACCGGGGCAATCTCAACATCCGCCGCTACGGCGTCGACGCCAACCGCCTGATCTCGGAGGTCCGCCAGGTCGCCTTCTCGGCCGGTTCGGCCTGCGCCAGCGGCACCGGCCGGCCGAGCCATGTGCTGAAGGCGCTCGGCCTCAGCGAGGCCCAGGCCCGGTCGAGCATCCGCCTCGGCTTCGGCCGCTTCACCACAGAGGCCGAGATCGATCAGGCGGCGGTACTGATCAACGCCGCCGCCGAGGCGCAATTGGAGTGGGCATGAGCGTTACCGTACATTTCGTATCCGCCGATGGCGACGCGACCCAGATCGTCGAGGCGGACGCCGGATCGCGCCTGCTCGACGTCGCCCAGGCCGCCGGCCAGCCGCTGGAAGGGACGTGCGAGGGCCAGATGGCCTGTTCGACCTGCCACGTCATCGTCGCGCCTGCCGATTTCGATCGCCTGCCGCGCGCCAGCGTCGAGGAGGACGACCTGCTCGATCTCGCCGCCCACGTCACCCGCACCAGCCGCCTCGCCTGCCAGATCTGGCTGGAGGACGCGCTCGGCAGCCTGACGGTACGCATTCCGGCCGAAGCGCGGGACATGCAGGGGCGATAACGAGCCCTTCCGGCAAGCGGGAGGGGAGGCGGTTAGGCCGAAACCTTTGCCCGCTCCGGCACCGCCGCGGCCTCTTCCTCGCCGCCATCGCCGGCCGCTTCGAGCAGCAGCCGCTCCAGCGTGCGCAGGCGGGCGCTGTTCTCGATCTTGTCGCCGATCAGGTCGGTCACATAGAAAACGTCGACCGCGCGCTCGCCATAGGTGGCGATATGCGCTGAGTGGATCGTCACCTTGGCCTGGAACAGGGCATAAGCGAGCGCGTGGAGCAGGGCCGGGCGGTCGCGGGCGTTGATCTCGACCACGGTGTAGCGGTTCGATGCCTTGTTATCGATCAGCACGTTGGGGACGATCTCGAACGCGTCGGCGCGGACGCGCGGTGCCGGTTTGGCGGCAAGCCGATCGGCGAGCTGGTGGCGATTGGCCAAGGCATCCTCGATCCCCTGCGACAGCCGCTTCAGGCGATGAGCGTCGTCGAAAGCCTGGCCGAACGGGTCCTGCACCAGGAAATTGTCGACCGCCATGCCGTCGCGCGTGGTGTGGATGCGCGCGTCGATGATGTTGCCGCCGGCGAGATGGATCGCGCCGCAGATCCGGTAGAACAGGCCGGGATGGTCGCCCGCATAGATGGTGACCAAAGTCGCGCCGCGCAGCGGATCGGGCTGGGCGGCGATCGCCAGCGCCTTGCCCGATGCATCGGCCGCGGCGATCATCCGGGCATTGCGCTCGAGGATGTCGGTGCCTTCGGCCACCCAATAGGAATCCGGGAAACGCTTGACGTGCGCCTCGAAGCGCTGCCGGCTCCAGCCGAGCTCGATCGCGACCTCGGCGCGCTTGTCGGAGATGCGTTCGGCCCGGCCGCGCTGCTTGTGGCCGAGCCGCAGGACTTCCTCGGCTGAATCGTACAGATCGGCGAGGAGCTGGCGCTTCCATCCATTCCACACGCCCGGCCCGACCGCGCGGATGTCGACGATGGTCAGCGCCAGCAGCAGGCGCAGGCGCTCGGGGCTCTGCACCTTCTCGGCGAAATCGAGCACCGTCTTGAAATCGGCCAAGTCGCGCTTGAACGCGGTCGCCGACATCAGCAGGTGATATTCGACCAGCCAGGCGACGGTGTCGGTTTCGGCCGCGGTCATGCCGAAGCGCGGGCAGAGCTTGCGCGCGATTTCGGCGCCGAGCAGCGAATGATCGCCGCCGCGGCCCTTGGCAATATCGTGCAGCAGCACCGCGACGTAGAGCGCGCGGCGCGAGACGATGCTGTTGATGATCTTCGATGCGATCGGGTGATCGGCCTCGAGCTCGCCTTTCTCGATCCGCGAGAGCAGGCCGATCGCGCGCAGCGAATGCTCGTCCACCGTATAATGATGGTACATGTCGAATTGCATCTGCGCGACGACGCGGCCGAAATCGGGCACGAAACGTCCGAACACGCCCGCCTCGTTCATCCAGCGCAGCACGCGTTCGGGGTCGTTGTGCGACGTGAGCACGTCCATGAACAACGCGTTGGCGCGCGGATCCTGGCGCACATTGGCGTCGATCAGCCGTGCGTCGCGTGACGCGCAGCGCATCGTCTGCGGATGGATCTCCAGATTGTGCGCATCGGCCAGCGCGAAGAGCTGGATGAGCCGCACCGGATCGGCGGCGAAGAAATCGTCGGACGGGATGGCGAGCCGGCCGCGATCAAGCACGAAGCCGTCGAGCTTGCGCGTCGACCGGCGCAGCTTGGGCAGGCCGAAGCGCCGCCCGCGCGCGGCGAACGTCTCGTCGAGATGCGCCAGGAACACCGCGGTCAGATCACCAACCTGCTTCGCCGTCAGGAAATAGTGGCGCATGAAGCGCTCGACGCCGGCGCGGCCCGGCCGTTCGGCATAGCCCATGCGCCGCGCCACCTCGGCCTGGACGTCGAAGGTCAGCCGATCCTCGGCGCGGTTGGTCAGGACGTGGAGGTGGCAGCGCACCGCCCACAGGAAATTCTCGGCCCTGCGGAAGCGGCGGAGCTCGTCGCGCGACATCAGCCCCTTGTCGACCAGCTCGGCGACGTCGCGGACGTTGTAGATATATTTGCCGATCCAGAAGAGCGTGTGCAGATCGCGCAGGCCGCCCTTGCCCTCCTTGAGGTTGGGCTCGACGACATAGCGGCTGTCGCCCATTCGCTCGTGGCGCTGGTTGCGCTCGGCGAGCTTGTCGGCGACGAATTGACGGCTGGTTCCGGCGGCGACCTGCGCCGCGAAGCGCGTCGATGCCTCGTCATAAAGCTTCTGGTCGCCCCAGACGTAGCGCGCCTCCAGCAACGCGGTGCGGATCGTCAGGTCGCTCTTGGCCATGCGCACCATGTCGTCGAGCGACCGGCTCGAATGGCCGACCTTCAGGCCGAGATCCCACAGCGAATAGAGGATCGATTCGATGACCTGCTCGGTCCAGGCGGTCTGCTTCCACGGCGTCAGGAAGGCGATGTCGACGTCCGAATGGAGCGCCATCTCGCCGCGTCCGTAGCCGCCGACCGCGACCAAGGCGAGCCGCTCGGCGGCGGTCGGATTGGAATTGGGATAGAGGCGCTGGATCGTGAAATCGAATGCCAGGCGTAAAATCTGGTCGGTCAGGAAGGCATAGGCCGCCGCGATCTCGCTCCCCGCACTGGGGCGCTCGGCCAGCCGCCGCGCGATCTCGGCCCGGCCGTTGGCAAGCGCGTCGCGCAGCAGGGGCGTTGCCGCATTGCGCAGCGCCGACGTCCCGTCGGCCTTGATCGCCGCGAGGGCATCGCCGAGCGCGCGGCGATCGACGATCGCGCGGCGCGACGGCAGGGTTTCGAAGCGGGTAGACATCGCGCCCCAGATAATGCGTGCGCCCTTACTACGCCACTTATCCCGGAATGATGCGTTTGGCCGCCATGGCAACGGGGCAACAGGAAGCGGTACAAGCCCAGACCAAGCTCGCGAAAAGCGCGGGACGGCTCGAACAGAGTGCGGTCCAGCAGACCGACAGCGCCGACCGCCGGACCGAGCTGGCCGCCGATCGTACCGTGCTCGCCGCCGAGCGGACCTATGCCGCCTGGGTGCGTACCGGCCTCGCCGCTTTGGCCGCCGGCGTCGGCGCGCGCGCGTTGCTCGACAAGATCGTGCCCAATTGGTTGATCGGCGCGACCGGCAGTCTACTCATCCTGTTCAGCGCTTTCTGCTGGGGCGCGGCCGTCTGGCGCCAGATGACCCAGGTCGCGCCGCCGCGCCCCGATACGGCGCGCCTGCCCGCCTGGTTGCTGGTCGCGGTCAACGCCTTCCTGCTGCTCGTCAGCATTGCTGCCCTCGTCGGCATTTGGGCGCATTGATCGCGCGTCTGGAGGATGGGGCGCCATGACGTCCGCGCAGATGCTTGCCTTCGGCCTGCTGGGCGGGGCGATGCTGCTCTTCGCGTGGGGGCGGTTCCGCTACGATCTGATCGCCCTGGTCGCCTTGTTCGTCGGCCTCGCCACCGGCGACGTCGCGCCCGAACATGCTTTCTCCGGCTTCACCAGCGATGTCGTCATCGTCATCGCCTCGGCCTTGGTCGTCAGCGCGGCGATCGGCCGATCGGGCGTGATCGAAAGCGCGGTGCGTCCGCTTATCGCCCGGCTCGAAAAGCCGCGCAGCCAGGTGCCCGTGCTGGCCGGCGCGACCGCTTTCCTGTCGATGCTGACCAAGAATGTCGGCGCACTGGCGATCCTGATGCCGGTCGCCATCCGCCTCGGCCGCAAGACGGGAACGCCGGCTTCGACCCTGCTGATGCCGATGTCCTTCCTGTCGCTGCTCGGCGGGCTCGTCACCCTGGTCGGTACCTCGACCAACATCATCGTCAGCCAGGTTCGCCAGGATACGCTCGGCAAGCCGTTCAACATGTTCGATTTCGCGCCCGTCGGGCTGGTGCTGACCGCGCTCGGCCTGTTGTTCGTGTCGTTCGGCTGGCGGCTGCTGCCGCACGACCGCAAAGGTCGTGCGGGGCTCGCCGATGCCGGTGCCACGGCGGCCTATTCGACCGAGGCGCGCGTGCCCGACGCTTTGCCCGAAGGCTGCGTGACGATCGCCGACCTCAAGCTTGGCCAGGACGGTGTGGCGGTCCGCGCGGTGATCGATGGCGAAGGCCGCCGCCGCACCGTGCTGCCCGATGCCAAGCTCGAGCCGGGAACGAGTCTGGTCCTCGAAGGCGACGACGAGGCGCTTGACCGCTTCTACGCGCGCGGCCTGCTCGAACCGGCACGCAGCGACGAGAATATCGAGAAGGAAGAGCCGGCCGAGGAGATACGGTCGATCGAGGCAGTGGTGCAGCCGCATTCGCTGCTGGTCGGCAGCTCGGCCGAGGAGCTTCGGCTGCAGGATCGCTACGGCGTGCAATTGCTCGGCCTTGGCCGCGCCGATGCGCGGATCAGCGAGCGGCTGCGCGACGTCAGCCTGCGCGCCGGCGACGTGCTGATTCTCCGCGCCGGCGAGCGGACCTTGCCGGAGATGATGGAGACGCTCGGCCTGCTCCCCCTGGCCGAACGCATGGTGCGGCTCGGCGATCGGCGGCGTCGCTTCCTGCCCGTCCTGATCCTTGCGGTGGCGATGGGGCTGGTCGCGGCCAAGATCGCGCCTGTTGCCGCGGCTTTCTTCGGCGCGGCGGTGCTCATGATCGCGGTCGGCGCGTTGTCGACGCGCGAAGCCTATGCCGCGCTCGAACCCGAGGTGCTGGTGCTGATCGGGGCGCTTACGCCGCTCAGCGAAGCGATCCAGCATACCGGCGGGACCGCGCTCATCGCCCATGCCTTGTCGGGCGTGCTGGCCGGCATGCCGGCCCTGCTCGCGCTCGGCGTGATCATGCTCACCGCGATGGCCGTGTCGCCCTTCCTCCACAATGCGCCGACGGTGCTGGTGCTCGGCCCGATCGCGGTCGGCGTGGCGCAGGGGCTCGGCCTGCATCCCGAGCCTTTCCTGATGGCCATCGCGGTCGGTTCCGGCTGCGATTTCCTGACCCCCATCGGCCACCAGTGCAACACGCTGGTGATGGGCCCGGGCGGCTATCGGTTCGGCGACTATGCCAGGCTCGGCCTGCCGCTATCGATCCTGGTGCTGACCGTCGGCACGCCGCTCATTTCCTGGGTGTGGCCGATGGCGGGACGGTGATCGCCTCCACGATTGCCCGAGGTTCCTTTCCACGCATTGCGTCGAACCCGGAGCTGGCGCATCGTCGCCGGACCGCAAGGAGGTGCCGATGACTGCCAGCTGGGATCCGAGGGCCCCGTCGCAGCAGCGCTACACCCATGTCGCCATCGTCCTGCATTGGACGATCGCGGCCCTGATCCTGTTCAACCTCGCGACCGGCTTCTTCCACCACGATGTCCCGCGCGTGGCGATGACCATCCACATCTCGTCGGGTATCACCATCCTGATCCTGAGCGTGGCGCGCGTCGCCTGGCGGCTGACGCACCGGCCCCCGCCATTCCTGCCGGGCATGAAGCCGTGGGAGCGCGGCCTGGCCCATGTCGTCCATTTCTGCCTCTATGCGGCGATGCTGCTCGTGCCCTTTTCGGGCTGGGCGATGATCTCGGCCAATCCGCCGCCGGGATCGCCCGGCGCGGCCTATGCCAACAGCCTGCGCAAGCCCCAGCCTCCCGCGCAGATGACCCCGCCGACCGCGCGGCCAGCCTCGCCCGCCGCGACCCAGCCCAGGCGGCGGACGATCCTCTGGTGGACGGTGCCGCTGCCGCTGATCACCCCGCTCCAGGAAATCGGCCGCACGCCGGAAGGCGTGCCTGTCCAGCGCGAGAAGCATGAGCAGATCGAGAAAGTCCACCTTACCGGGGGGTGGTTGCTGCTCTTCCTGCTCGTCCTCCACGTCGGCGGCGCGCTGAAGCACCAGTTCCTCGATGACGAGGCCGAGTTCGCGCGGATGGGCCTGGGGCGCGGATAGTCATTCCGTCGCGCTGATGGAGGTCAGGATCTCGGGGAGCTGAAGTGGTGCTCTGAAGCCCTTGAACGCAGGTTCCTCCTTATCACCCTGGGGTCCTGACCTTGGTCAGGGCGACGCGCCCGAAGGTCAGGCGCGATGCGCCTCGCCCATGCGGCGGATGGCGGCGATCTTGGCATGGAAGGGTGACCAATCGTCTTCCTTGTCGATCGCCGACCAGATCGCCTCGACCTCGTCGATATGCATCGAACAAGGGCCCTTGTCCGACCAATAAGGATGATCCGCCCGCGCCGATTCATAGCCGGCGAGCGCCGCTTCCAGCCCGGCGAAATGCTCGCGATAGACAGCGTCGGCGGGTGAGCGGCCGTGGCGGCGTCCGTTCGCCCAGTCGAAGAAGAAGCGGTCGATTCCGACAGCGTGGGCATTGAGCCCGCGTTCGATCGTCTCGAGCAGGGGCATATCGGTAGCATCGCCGCGCGGCGTGACCCCCAGCCGGCCGAGCATCGCCGCGATATAGGCGCGCTCGTAAGCGGCCGGATAGGTATCGAGGATCGGACCGAGCGTCTCGACATCGATGATCTTGGACAAGGCCACGGCGAGCTGGACGACGTCCCAGTAGATCGCGGTCGGTTGCCGGCCGAACGCGTAAAGGCCGCGTTCGTCGAAATAGGCCGCGACGAATTTCATGTCCCAATCGGGGGTGAAGCGCCACGGGCCATAGTCGAAGCTCTCGCCGGTGACGTTGATATTGTCGCTGTTGAGCACGCCATGGACGAAGCCCGCCGCCATATAGGAGGCGGCAAGCGTCGCCGCGCGCGCGACGACATGTTCCAGCAGCCGGAGCGCCGGCTCCTCGCCGGGCGTCTCGCCGTAAAGTTGCTCGAGCACATAGGCGACGAGCCGGCCCATCTCGTCCGCCTGACCGAGCATTGCCAGCCGCTGGAAGCTGCCGATCCGGATATGGCCATGGCTGAGACGCACCAGTACCGCCGACCGCGTCGGCGATGGCTCGTCATTGCGGTAGAGCCGCTCGCCCGTCTCGATCAGTGAGAAGCTCTTCGACGTGTTGACGCCGAGCGCTTCGAGCATCTCCGTGGCGAGCACTTCGCGCACGCCGCCCTTGAGCGTCAGCCGCCCGTCGCCGAAGCGGCTCCACGGCGTCTGGCCCGATCCCTTGGTGCCGAGGTCGAGCAGCCGGCCCTTGTCGTCGCGCATCTGCGCGAAGGTGAAGCCGCGCCCGTCGCCGAGGTCGGGATTGTACACCTGGAACTGATGACCGTGATAGCGCAGCGCCAGCGGCTGCGGCAGGTTGCGGGGCAGGGGGGAGAAGCCCCCGAAATGGGCGATCCAAGCATCGTCCGTCAAGTCGTCGAGGCCAACCGACGCCGCCGCGCGATCGTTGCGGAAACGGACGATCGTCTTGGGGAAATCCGCCGCCTCGACCGGATCGGCAAGGAAATCGGCGAGCTGGCCGAGGGCGGGATCGGGAGCGTAGGGCATCGGCCCGATATGGGCCGTGCCCCCGGCCCCCACAAACCCTTTTGCGCGAAGCTCCGATCAGAAAACCTGCCCGGGCGCGACGCGCCGATCAGAAAACCTGCCTCGGCGCGATG
>Ga0153956_1003236_pt1 | contig 10735 bp, 11 predicted proteins | sample TSFL040MetaG_FD_104704 | JGI IMG/M metagenome (GOLD analysis project Ga0153956, IMG submission 104704) | Attine ant fungus gardens microbial communities from Florida, USA - TSFL040 MetaG | ecosystem: Host-associated > Fungi > Mycelium > Unclassified | place: USA: Florida, Wekiwa Springs...
CCCCAGCGGTACTGGCCGTACAGGTTCTCGGCGGCGCCGATCATCTTCTCGGTGTCCTCGAACTCCTTGGCCGCCTTGCCCACCATGCTCGGCTCGGCCCACACGCCCGAACGCCCGGAGATCGGCTCGAACACCAGGTCACCCGCGGCGATGGCCAGCAGGTAGGACGGGATCGGCTGCGGCATCTTGAAGCTGTAGTCGCCGTCGCGCACGGCCTTCGGGTCGTTGTCGGCGCTCATCAGCACCATCACGTCCGGGCGGCTGGTGACATGCGCGCTGTAGGTGAAGCGCACGCTCGGGGTGTCCTGCAGCGGCACCCACGAACGCGCGTGGATCGCCTCGGACTGGCTGAACATGAAGGGCAGCTTCTTGCCCTCGGTCATCGACGGCTCCAGCCACTGCAGGCCCGAGGCGGTCGGTGCGGTGTGGTAGGTCACCCGCACCGAGGCCGGCTGCTGCGGGGTTTCGATGCTCAGGCGGCTGCCGTGCACCTTGTCGGCCGGGGCCAGCACGAACTGCAGCGGCGAGGCACTGCCGTCGGCGGCCAGCGCCTCGACCTTCTCGATGGTCAGGTCGCGGGTGTCGAGCAACAACTGCTGCGCGCCCTTGTCCTTCCATTCCAGCGTGTAGGTGGCGGTGCCGCCAAGCTGCCTGGCGTCGAAATCGAGCTTCAGGTCCAGCACCAGGTCCTTGATGACGACCTTGTCCGGCTCGGCATAAGAGCTTTCGTCATGGCTGCGGTTGACGGTTTCGGCCGCGGCGGACTTCTGCGCCACCGGCTCGGCGACGGGAGCGGCGGGCTCCCTGGAACAGCCGGCGGCAAGCGCGACGGCCAGGGGAAGCAGCAGGAACGGTGAGCGCATGGGATTCCTTGTGGAACGAGGAGTGAGTGAAGAGGAGTGAGAAGTGAGAGAAGGCAGAAGCAAGAGCGCGAGCAGGGTCCGCCGTTCTCACTTCTCACTCCTCTTCACTCACTCCTAGATCTTGTAGCCGGAATGAATGGCAACAATGCCGGCGCTGAGATTCTTGTAGTGGCAGCGGCCGAAGCCGGCCTCGGTCATCATCGCCTTGAGTTCTTCCTGCGGCGGGTGCTTGCGGATGCTCTCGGCCAGGTACTGGTAGCTGTCGCCATCGCCGCGCGCGAACAGCCTGCCCAGTTTCGGCAGCACCTTGAACGAGTGGAAATCGTAGACCGGCCTGAACCAGTCGGCGGTCACCTCGGAGAACTCCAGCACCCGCGCCTGGCCGCCGACCTTGAGCACGCGGTACATCTCGCGCAGCGCCGCGTCCTTGTCGGTGACGTTGCGCAGGCCGAAGGAAATGGTCACCAGGTCGAAGCTCTGGTCCGGGAACGGCAGCGCCTCGGCATTGAGCTGCACCCACTCGAAACCGGACACCTGGCCGCGGTTGGTCAGCCGGTCGCGGCCCACCGACAGCATGCCGGCGTTGATGTCGCCCAGCACCACGCTGCCCTCCGCGCCCAGCCGCTGCTTGAGCAGCACGGCGATGTCGCCGGTGCCGCCGGCCAGGTCGAGCACGCGGTCGCCCGGCTTCACCTGCGCGGTAGCCACGAAGTAGCGCTTCCACAACCGATGGATGCCCAGGCTCATCAGGTCGTTCATCAGGTCGTAGTTGCCGGCCACCGAGGTGAACACCTGGCCGACAAGCTTCTGCTTGTCCTTGGCCGGTACGTCACGGAAACCGAAGTGGGTGGTGCCGGATTCGTAGGGGGATTCGCTCATGCGCCGGATTATCGCACCGACGGGATGGATGCGCTGCGCGGCCTATCATGCAGCGGTGGTGAACGGCTCCCTCCCTTTCGGGCAAGGCACGAAAGGGGCGGGAAAGGCCCGCTTGCACGGCATTGCCGCATGGGCCTGACCAGCGCCCGGAGCATTGCGCCGGGCCGGCCGGTTGGGGAGCGGAGCCCTTGGTTTGGTGCCTTTGCTTCTGGGCAATGTCCCAAGTGTCCTTCCCCCCGGCCTGCGGCCCAAGGGAGGGAGCAGCCCGCCACCGCCAGTCCTGCCCCGCCAGTCACACAAGGAACCCTGCATGATCGCCACGCCCGACTACCGTGCCCTGCTCGCCACCGCCGTCGCTGAAGCCCGCCGGGGCCTGGCCGAAGGCGGCATCCCGATCGGCGCGGCGCTGTACCACAACGATGGCCGCCTGCTGGGCTGCGGCCACAACCGCCGCGTGCAGGAGGGCGACCCGTCGATCCACGGCGAAACCGACGCCTTCCGCAAGGCCGGCCGCCAGCGCGGCTACCGCGACACCCTAATGGTCACCACCCTGGCCCCGTGCTGGTACTGCTCCGGACTGGTGCGCCAGTTCAACATCGGCACCGTGGTGGTGGGCGAATCGGTCAGCTTCGCCGGCGGCATCGACTGGCTGCGCGAAAGCGGAGTCACCGTCATCGATCTGAACGATGCCGGCTGCATCGAGATGATGGGCCGCTACATCGCCGACAACCCCGAGGTGTGGAACGAAGACATCGGCGAGTGAACGTGGCGCGGCGCACACCGGGCACATGCCGACGGCGCCGCGCCACCGGAGTTGTCATCGCCCACGGCCATGCTGCCTGCACAGGGGCGCTGGCATCGAGGTAGCGCAATGCATACACAGCCCATCCACGGGAATCGCCGCCGATTCCTGCGCCAGGCCGGCGCGCGGCTGCGCGCACAGTATGCCCGCCACCACCGCTCGGCCGCGTTCTGGGAGGCCTGCCAGCAGATCCAGAACGAACTGGCCGACGGATTTCCCGGCCACCAGGCCGAACTGTGCAACCGCATGGCGGCCTTCGTGCAGCGGCTGGGCGCGGGCAGCTGCCGCAGCTGCCCGACGCGGAGTGAAGGCCGGCCGCCGCACACCGGCCGATCCGCCATACGCATTCCGCGCAGCAGGCCGATGGCCCGGCCTGCGCCGCCACCGGATCCGGTGACCGGCCCATCGCATGCCGCGTTCGCTTGACCCGCCGGACAACGGCTTTCTCGCCCACCATCGCCAGCTTCCCCGCTTCACGGATCAGCTTGTCGAAGCTGTCATGCGCGCCCTGCACCGGCAGGCCGGCGAACAACAGGAAACTCAATCCGGGCACATTCCGCGCTCACCCGCCGCGACCGCTCCGCTGACGCGGCATGGCGATGCGGAGACCAGACGGGTGGCAGTGCGCAGTCACGCCCACTGCATGAACGCAAAAGCCGGCATGCCGGCGCGACCGCAGATGGCCTACATCTGCCAAAGGCAAGGCCCGCTTGCGCGGGCCTTGCTTGCAGCGGGTCAGAGGATATAGCGGCTCAGGTCCGGGTCCTGCACCAGGTCGCCCAGGTGCTTGTCCACGTAGGCGCTGTCGATGGCGATGGTCTCGCCGTCGCGGTCCGGCGCTTCGTAGCTCAGCGAATCCAGCAGGCGTTCCAGCACCGTGTGCAGGCGCCGCGCGCCGATGTTTTCCTGGCGCTCGTTGACCTGGAAGGCGATCTCGGCCAGGCGATCGACCGCATCGGTGGTGAAGCCGACCTTGACGCCCTCGGTGGCCAGCAGCGCTTCGTACTGCTTGGTCAGCGCCGCCTTCGGTTCGGTGAGGATGCGCACGAAATCGGCCTTGCTCAGCGCGCCCAGTTCCACCCGGATCGGGAAGCGGCCCTGCAGCTCGGGAATCAGGTCGCTGGGCTTGGCCAGGTGGAAGGCGCCGGAAGCGATGAACAGGATGTGGTCGGTCTTGACCGTGCCGTACTTGGTGGACACGTTGGAGCCTTCCACCAGCGGCAGCAGGTCACGCTGCACGCCCTCGCGCGAGACATCGCCGCCACCGACGTTGTCGCCGCGCTTGGCGACCTTGTCGATCTCGTCGATGAACACGATGCCGTGCTGCTCGCAGGCTTCGATCGCCGCGGTGCGGATGTCGTCCTCGTTGACCAGCTTGCCGGCCTCTTCCTCGACCAGCAGCGGGTGCGCGGCCTTGATGCTCAGCGAGCGCCTGTTCGACTTGGCGCTGCCCAGGTTGGCGAACATCGACTTGAGCTGCTGGCCCATTTCCTCCATGCCCGGCGGGGTCATGATGTCCATGCTGACGTTGGCCGCGACTTCCAGCTCGATCTCGCGCTCGTCCAGTTCGCCGTTGCGCAGCATCTTGCGGAACTTGATGCGGGTCTCGTTGTCCTGCGCCGACGGCTCGTTGCGCGCGGCTTCCGCATCGAAGCCGATGCCGGCGCTGCGCCGTGGCAGCAGCGCGTCGAGGATGCGGTCCTCGGCCTTTTCCCTGGCCTGGGTATGCACGCGCACCTTGGCCTGCTCGCGGTACAGCTTGACCGCGGTGTCGGCCAGGTCGCGGATGATCTGCTCCACGTCCTTGCCGACGTAGCCGACCTCGGTGAAACGCGTGGCTTCCACCTTCACGAACGGCGCGTTGGCCAGGGTGGCCAGGCGCCGGGCGATCTCGGTCTTGCCGACGCCGGTCGGGCCGATCATCAGGATGTTCTTCGGCATCACCTCGTTGCGCAGCTCGGCCGGCAGCTGCATGCGCCGCCAGCGGTTGCGCAGGGCGATGGCAACCGCGCGCTTGGCGGCGTGCTGGCCGACGATGTGCCGGTCCAGTTCCTGCACGATCTCGCGCGGGGTCATGGTAGCGGAGGAGATTTCGATCTTGTGGCTCATGGCTTTTCCGTGAAGGCAGGAACGAGTGAAGAGGAACGAGGAACCAGTGAATGCAGGAAACGGAAACGAGGCAGCGCCACTGGTTCCTGGTTCCTGTCCGCCACGTTCCTACAGCTCTTCGACCACCACGTTGCGGTTGGTATAGATGCAGATGCCGCCGGCGATGTTGATCGCCTCGGTCGCCACCGCCTTGGCGTCCAGCTCGGTATGCGCCAGCAGCGCGCGCGCCGCGCTCAGGGCGTAGGCGCCACCGGAACCGATCGCGATGATGCCGTCCTCCGGCTCGATCACGTCACCGGTGCCGCCGATGATCAGCGAGGTTTCCTTGTCGGCCACCGCCAGCAGCGCCTCGAGCTTGCCCAGGCGGCGCTCGGTGCGCCAATCCTTGGCCAGTTCCACCGCCGCGCGGGTCAGCTGGCCGTGCTTTTCCAGCTTGGCCTCGAACAACTCGAACAGGGTGAAGGCATCGGCGGCGGCGCCGGCGAAACCGGCCAGCACCTGGCCGTCGCGGCCGAGGCGGCGCACCTTGCGCGCATTGCCCTTCATCACCGTGTGGCCCAGCGTGACCTGGCCATCGCCGGCAATCGCCACGTGCTCGCCGCGGCGCACGCAGCAGATGGTGGTGGCATGGAAAACATTGGGGTTCTGGCTGGGATCCATCGGGGGCCTCCGGGGTGTCCAGCCAACAATGGGGACGCTGCCCGGCGGTTCAAGCATCAAGCCGGCAGCGCCGCGGCTCGATTCAGGCCAAGGCCATGCCGGCGCCGCGCACCGGGCATGGCGTCGTGGCCCCGCCATGCGAGAAAACCGCTGATGCCACCCTATTCCCTGCTGCTGGTCATCCATCTGTTCGCCGCGCTGGTCTTCGTCGGTGCGGGGTTCTTCGAGGTGCCGATCCTGGCAGGCGCGCTGCACTGCGTGCCCGCCGAGGCGAGGCGGCGGATCATCAAGGCGGCCGTCGCCCAGCGCGCGCCGGCCGATGCCATGGGTGCCGGGCTCCCTGTATGCCAGCGGCATGGGCATGGCGTGGAATTACCGCGCGGCGCTGGCGCCCCCCTTCGACGGCCGCTTCGGGGGGATGCCGGCAGTGATGTCGCGTTGGCGCCGAGCGTGCTCGTCCACTTCATCGTGGCGGCCAACACGCACGGCCACGGCGCACGTGTCACCCGGCGCTTCCAGCGCATTCACATCAGTGTGCCTGGCACATGCCCGGCATCGTGCGGCCGGCCAAGGGCAGGTTCTATTCCGGCGGATGGTCCGCGCCATCGCCCGGCGCCCTGCGCCTTCTGGCGCGCGGATGCGTGGCGTCGTAGACCTTGGCCAGGTGCTGGAAATCCAGGTGCGTGTAGATCTGGGTGGTGGCGATGTCGGCGTGGCCGAGCAGCTCCTGCACGCCGCGCAGGTCGCCGGAGGATTCCAGGATGTGGCTGGCGAAACTGTGCCGCAGCATGTGCGGATGCACGTGCTTGAACAGGCCCTGCCGCTGCGCCAGCTGCTTGATGCGGATCTGCACCGCGCGCTGGCTGATCGGCGCGCCGCCACGCCCCGGGAACATCGGCTTGTCCGGGGTGGCGCCACTGTCCCTGCGCCACGCCTCCAGTGCCGCCAGCGCATGCGAGCCGACCGGCACGATGCGCTCGCGGTTGCCCTTTCCGTGCACCTTCAGCATGGCGCTGGCCACGTCGATGTCGCGCCAGCGCAGCGCGCACAGTTCGCTCAGGCGCAGGCCGGAGGAATAGAACAGCTCCAGCAGCGCGCGGTCGCGCAGGCCCAGCGGTGCGTCGGTCGGCAGTTCCACCAGCCGCACCGCTTCGTCGGCATCCAGCACCTGTGGCAGCTTGCGTGGCGCCTTCGGCGCGCGCAGCCCGGCCGCCGGGCTGCTGTCGATGGCGCCGTTCTTCAATAGCCACGCATAGAAACTGCGGCACGCCGACAAGCGCCGTTGCAGGCTCTTGGCCGACAACCCGCGCCGGTGTTCGGCGGCGATGAACCCGCGCAGCTGGCCGGCGTCCACGGCCTGCGGCGCACCGGCACCGGCGCCATCGCACCACTGCGCCAGTGCCGCCAGGTCGCGCCGGTAGGCGTCGAGCGTATGCGCCGACATGCGCCGCTCGACCTGCAGGTAGGACAGGAAGGCGTCGACGGCATCCATCGCGGCGTGTGCGTCAGCCGGCGTGGAAGCGCTGCAGGGCCACCGCCAGCGACTCGCCCATCATGCGCAGGAACAGCGTGCCCATGCCGGGGTAGAAGCGGTTGGCGTCGTGGCTGCCGACCGCGATCAGGCCGACGCCGGGCAGCGGCAACAGCGCGGTGGACAGCACCTCGCCGACCCGCTCGCCATACAGCACCTCGTTCTTTTCCGGCTGCAGGCGGCCGCAGATCGGCTCGCCGTCCTGCAGGCAATCGTGGAACGGCGCCAGCCGCGGATCGTCTCTGGCGATGACCTGCAGCCACGGCGCCTGCTCCAGCTCCGGTACCGGATTCAGGCTGACGATGCGCACCAGGTCGCCGGCAAAGTCTTCCTCCAGCGATGCCGCCATCGCGCGCAGGGTGTCGGCGGCATTGGCCTGGCGCATCAGCGCCAGGGTCAGCTGGTGGGTACGCACGGCCAGGCGTTCGTTGACCTGGGCGTTGGCGCCCAGGTCGGCCAGGCGCCGCGACAGCTCGCGGTTCTTGTCGCGCAGCACTTCCAGCTGGTAGCTGGCCAGCGACGCGGCCGGGCCGTCGTCGCGCGGCACCACCAGGGTCAGGCTCAGGTCGGGAAACTGCTTCAGGAAGGTCGGGTGGCGCCGCAGCCAGGCCGCGACTTCATGCGCACCGATTTTTTCGACTGTCTCGCTCATGCCACCCACTCTCCATCGAATACGAAGGCCGCCGGCCCGGACATCACGATTTCGGCAGCGTCATCCGGCCACTGGATGCGCAGGTCGCCGCCCGGCAGCGACACCACCGCATCGCGCGCCAGCCGGCCGCGCTGCATCAGCACCACCGCGGCGGCGCAGGCGCCGCTGCCGCAGGCCAGGGTTTCGCCAACGCCGCGCTCGAACACGCGCAGGCGCACATGGCCGCTGTCCAGCACCTGGGCAAAACCGACGTTCACCGACTCGGGGAACGAGGCATGCTGCTGCAGCAGCATGCCCAGCCGCTCCACCGGTGCGGCGTCGATCAGGCCGACTTCCAGCACCGCATGCGGGTTGCCCATCGACACCGCGCCGAAGCGCACGTTCTCGCCCTGCAGCGGCACCGCATATTCTTCGCGCACATGCGGGAAACCGACCAGCGGGATACGTTCCGGCTCGAATTCGGGCCGGCCCATCGCCACCGCGTAGTGGCCCCCCTCCAGCCGCTGCACCGCGTGCGTGCGCAGCGGGCTGTCGATGCCGAATGCATCGCCCTGCGCGGCGCCGTCGCGCACCAGCCACGCCGCCACGCAGCGCGCGCCGTTGCCGCATTGCTGCGAGCTGGAACCGTCGGAATTCCAGATGCGGTAGGCGGCCACGGCTTCGGCACTGCGCGGCGCCTCGATGGTCAGGATCTGGTCGCAGCCCACGCCGCGATGGCGGTCGGCCAGGCGCGAGGCCAGTTCAGGGCTCGGCGGCGGCGTGCCATCGCGCAGGTCCAGCACCACGAAATCGTTGCCGGCGCCGTGCATCTTGGTGAAGCGCAGGCGCGGCCGCTGCGGCCTATTCATGGCCCTCGCCAGCGGCGGCCGGGTCTTCCACCGCGTCCTGCACCTTCTGCGCATCGGCCGGATCGACCGGCGCGGCGGCGGCCGGCTTGACCTCCTGTTCCTCCACCGGCACCGGCTTCTGCGGCATCACCAGCGGCCCCTTGTTGCCGCAGGCGGTGAGGGCCAGCAGCGTAGCTGTCGCTGCAACGAACATCAGGAAGCGGGAGAACTTGTTCATGGCCCGAGTATAGCCATTGGCGTGCAATGCCGGCCGCTGCCGGAGGCCTCCCTCCACGCATGGCGCCCGCCACTGCCGGGCAGGCGCGAAGACCGCGCGATCCGATGCGGATTCATCTCCACGTGTGCCAGCCAGCGGCCGGCACTACCGGTCCGGCGGCAACGGGCGCTGCCACAACCACAGGCAGACGCCGGCCATGCAGCCGATCGACAGCACCTTCACCCAGGGCAGCGGCACGCAGCAGAGCACGACCAGCGCGCACAGCAGCATGGCCGCGCTGGCCAGCCATTTGGCCTTGCGGCTGACCGCGCCGTGTTGCTGCCAGTCGGCGATGGCCCTGCCGAAGCGCGGGTGGTGCAGCAGCCAGCGGTGCAGGCGTTCGGAACCGCGCGAAGCGGCCCAGGCGGAGATCAACACGAATACCGTGGTCGGCAACCCCGGCACGAAGATGCCGGCGATGCCGATGCCCAGGCTGACATAGGCCAGCAGCCACCAGGCCCAGCGAAAGCGCGTCGGTCGTGTCATGGAAAGATCGTCATGGGGCAATACCTCTTCCCCACCGGGGCAAGAAGGCACGGCCGGATTGGCGCATGCGCCCTGGAACGTCCATGCCACTGGCATGGGCCGGGGTACGAAGCGGGGGTTGGCGGGAAGGCCGGGCAATGCGTCATGCCGCAGGGTTCAAACAGCGGCATGCCGATGGTTTTCACCCGGGCGCGTGACGATGCGCTCATTGCCAGCGGCTCCTTGCGGCGTGGCTTCGCCCATATCCTCATCCGGCATGCCTATGCCCCACCCCGCGGATGGCTTCACCGTGCGGCCCGGCAATCCTGCCGGGCCGTCTCCTGAAGGGAGAAGGGAATGGCAAATCACTTCACCCCGAGCTGGTCCAGCACGAAGGCGAAGGATTCGGCCTGTTCCTTGTAACGCTGGAAACGCCCGGACTTGCCGCCGTGGCCGGCTTCCATGTTGGTGCGGAACGCGATCGGCCGGCTGCCGGTATTCAGGTCGCGCAGGCGCGCCACCCACTTGGCCGGCTCCCAGTACTGCACCTGCGAATCCCACAGCCCGGTGCCGACGAACAGCGCCGGGTAGGCCTGCGCGCGCACGTTGTCGTAGGGCGAATACTTGAGCATGTAGTCGTAGTACGGCTGCTGTTCCGGGTTGCCCCATTCATCGTATTCGTTGGTGGTCAGCGGGATGCTGGCGTCGAGCATGGTGGTGACCACGTCCACGAACGGCACCTGCGCCACCATCACCCGGTAATCGCCCGGCGCCTGGTTGGCGACCGCGCCCATCAGCAGGCCGCCGGCGCTGCCGCCGGAGGCGGCCACCCGGTCCTTCGCCGCCCAGCCCTGCGCCACCAGCGCGCGGGTGACGTCGATGAAGTCGTTGAAGGTGTTCTGCTTGTTGAGCAGCTTGCCGTCCTCGTACCAGCCGCGGCCCATCTCCTCGCCGCCGCGGATGTGGGCGATGGCGTAGACCATGCCGCGGTCGAGCAGGCTGACCACGCTCTGGTTGAAATACGGGTCCATGGACATGCCGTAGCTGCCGTAGGCGTACTGGTACAGCGCGGCGCTGCCGTCCTTTTTGAAGCCTTTTTTGTAGACCAGCGACACCGGCACCTTCGCACCGTCGCGCGCCGTCACCCACACGCGCTCGGTCTGGTACCGCGACGGGTCGTAGCCGATCACCGGCTGCTGCTTGAGCTGGCGGCGCTCGCCGGTCTTCACGTTCAGCTCGTAGGTGGTGGCCGGCGTGGTCAGCGAGGTGTAGCTGTAGCGCAGCCAGTCGGTGTCCGGCTCGGCGTTGACCGACAGGCCCATCGAGTACGCCGGCTCGTCGGCCCTGACCAGTTCGCTGCGGCCGTCGGCGAACAGCAGGCGCACGCGTTCCAGCGCCTCGGCGCGCTCGGCGATGGCGGTGTAGCCGTCGAACAGCTCGAAGCCTTCCACCAGCACCTGCGGATCGTGCTTCACCCAGTCCTGCCACTGCGCGCGCGAGGTGGCGCCGTCCGGCGCGGTGACCAGCTTGAAGTTCTTCGCGCCGTCGGCATTGGTACGGATCACCCAGCGGCCGTCGAAATGGTCGGCGTCGTATTCCACATCGCGCGCGCGCGGCGCCAGCACGGTGAACGCCTGCGGATCGGCGGCCGGCGCATAGCGCAGTTCCGA
>Ga0153956_1003237_pt1 | contig 10731 bp, 7 predicted proteins | sample TSFL040MetaG_FD_104704 | JGI IMG/M metagenome (GOLD analysis project Ga0153956, IMG submission 104704) | Attine ant fungus gardens microbial communities from Florida, USA - TSFL040 MetaG | ecosystem: Host-associated > Fungi > Mycelium > Unclassified | place: USA: Florida, Wekiwa Springs...
CGGCCTGCCGGGAAAAGGACGGACAGCTCGTCTGCCGCATGGCCGCCGACGAGCGGACCGCCTTCCAGGACGAGGTGGACCGGTTGCAGGGCCAGGTAAAGTCGCTCGACGAGCGGGTCGCGAGGCTGGAGAATTCCCTGTCGCAGCGCCTGGAATCGAGCCTTCCCAGCGAGGAGGATTTCAACAAGACGATGAACTACATGGAACGCTTCCTGCGCGGCTTCATGGGCATCGTCAAGGATATGGAAAAAGACGAACCGGCGCCGCAGAAGACCTGACACGACCGGCGGCGCGGCGGCGCAAGCTGTTGGAAACGGCGCCTCTCCCGCTTTGCCGCTTGAAAAGGCCGCCCGGGGCCGCATAATCCCGCGACGATCCCTGTCGGCTGCCCCGCCGACAGGGAGGTGGGGAGGACAACAATTGGCGGCAGGCCATAGCATCGTCATCGCCGACGACCACCCGCTGTTTCGCGGCGCGCTGCGCGAGGCGCTCGCCGGCATCGGCGACGCCGGCGCCATCCACGAGGCCGGCGATTTCGAAAGCGCCAAGGCCCTGGTGCTCGACAACGAGGATATCGACCTCGTCCTGCTCGACCTTTCCATGCCGGGCGCCAGCGGCCTGTCGGGATTGATCTCGCTGCGCGGCATTCATCCCACCGTGCCCATGGTGGTGATTTCGGCGCATGACGACGCCGTCACGATCAGGCGGGCGCTCGACCTCGGCGCGTCCGGCTTCATCTCCAAGTCGGCCAGCATGGACGAAATCCGCGAGGCGGTGCGGACCGTGCTCGCCGGCGGCATCGCCGCCCCCGTCGGCGTCGATCTCGGCGTCGAGCGCGACCCGGAGATTTCCGACCTGATCAAGCGGTTGCAGACGCTCACGCCGCAGCAGACGCGGGTGCTGGGCATGCTGGCCGAAGGGCTGCTCAACAAGCAGATCGCCTACGAACTCGGCGTCTCCGAGGCGACGATCAAGGCGCATGTCTCGGCGATCCTGCAAAAGCTCGGCGTCGACAGCCGCACCCAGGCCGTCATCCAGATCGCCAGGATCGGCGGCGCCTCCTCGCAGGTGCGGGGCTGAACCGAAACGGCCTACTCGGCCGCCGAAGCGAGCGGCCTGATCCGCGCCATCATCGAGCGCAGCACGGCGGGCTTGACCGGCTTGTTGATGACGGGCACGTCGAGCCGCGCGGCGGCGGCGCGCACTTCGCCCGAGCGGTCGGCGGTGACCAGCACGGCCGGGATTTCCCCGCCGTGCAGCACGCGCAACCTTTCGATGGCGTCGAGGCCGGTGTCGCCGTCGAGGTGGTAGTCGGCGAGGATGACGTCCGGCGGCGGCTCGACCGGACCCGCCCCGATCGCCCGCAGGCCGGAATAAGTCGCGACGTTGCAGCCCCAGCCTTCCAGCAGCAGCCGCATGCCGTCGAGGATGCGCCGGTCGTTGTCGACGCAGGCCACGTTCAGCCCGTCGAGCGTGGCCGCGCCCCGCGCGCCCTGCCCCGGCCTAGCCTCTTTCGCCATGCGCCCGCCAGCCGCGACCGGCAGGATGACGGAGAACCGCGTGCCCCTGCCCGGCCGCGAGAAGATGCGGATTTCCAGCCTGAGCACGCGGGCGATGCGGTCGACGATGGAGAGGCCGAGACCGAGGCCCTCCGCCTCGCGCGCGCCCTCCTCCAGCCGGGTGAACTCGCGAAAGACGGTGCTAAGCTTTTCCCCGGCGATGCCGATGCCGGTGTCGATCACCTGCACCTCGGCGAGGTCGCCGCGCCGCCTGACGCCGACCACGACGCGGCCGTGGCGGGTGTATTTGATCGCGTTGGAGACGAGGTTCTGGATCAGCCGGCGCAGGAGGTTGCGGTCGGTGTCGACGATCAGCGACGAGCCGACGATGCTGAGGTCCAGCCGCTTCTCCGCCGCCAGCGGCCGGAAATCGTTGCCGATCTGGCGCAGCAGCCCGTCGAGCCGGAACGACGTCGCCTCCGGCTTCATCGCGCCGGCGTCGAGGCGCGAGATGTCGAGCACCGCGCCGAGGATGGTCTCGACCGATTCCAGCGCCGATTCGATGTTGACCGCCGCCTGGCCGGCCGGCCCGCCGCCGGCCTTCTCGATCAGCGAGGCGCAATAGAGGCGCGCGGCGTTGAGCGGCTGGAGGATGTCGTGGCCGGCGGCGGCGAGGAAGCGCGTCTTGCCGAGATTGGCCTCCTCGGCCAGCGCCTGCGCCTCGGCCAATTCCTCGTTGACGAGCGTGAGTTCGGCGGTGCGCCGCTTCACCCGCTGCTCCAGCGTCTCGTTGGCGCGCTTGAGCGCCAGATCCGCCTCGACGCTGGCCGAGATGTCGGCATAGGTCGCGACGATGCCGCCGTCCGGCATCGGGTTCGAGCGCAGTTCGAGCGTGCGGCCGCTGGTCTTCAGCTCCATCTGCCACGGGCCGTCGAAGGCCGTCAGCCGGTCGAGCGCGGCCATCGCCTCGTCCGCCGTCATGTCGCCCCGCCGGGCCAGATGGCGCAGGATGTCGTCCAGCGAAACGCCGACCTGGCCCATGTCGTCCGGCAGGTCGAACAGGTTCCGGTATTGCCGGTTCCAGCAGATCAGCCTGAGGTCCCGGTCGAAGACCGTGATGCCCTGCTCCATCTGGTCGAGCGCGGTTTGCAGCAGGTCGCGGTTGTGCTGCAAGGCTTCGGTGGCGTCGTCCAGCAGCCGCAGCGCGTCCTTGGCCGAACGGTCGTGGCGCTGGACGAGCAGCGACAGGATGAGCCGCGCCGAGGACGAGCCGACCGCGCTTGCCAGCAGTTGCTCGCCGAAGCGGATATGCTCGATGCCGGCCGGCGCATGGCCGGGAAGCGGCCGGCCCTCGCGCTGCTCGAAGGAATGGAAGGAGCGCTCGGTGCGCTCGACGCCGAGATAGCGCGCGATGGTGTCCTTGATGTCGTCGACCGTGACGCTGGTGCGGAACCGGCGCAGGCTGGGCACCGGGTTGCTCTCGCGCGGCACGAAGACCGCCGCCTGGATGCGCTCGCGCGGCTTCGAGGCCCGCGACAGCGAGCCCGCCACGTAGCAGCCGATGTTGACGGCGAGGCTCCACAGCACGCCGTGGTTGAGCGGCTCGCCGACGGTGCCGAAGAGCGCCTGCGGCCTGAGCGCCGAAAGGCCGAGCGGGCCGTCGACGAGGAACGGCGCGTCGGGCGGCAGCAGGGACGGAACGAACAGCGTGTAGGCCCAGACCGCGATGCCCGCCGCCATGCCGAGCACCGCGCCCCTGGCGTTGGCGCCGCGCCAGACGAGGCCGCCGACGAAGGCCGGCGCGAACTGGGCGATGGCCGCGAAGGAGATCAGGCCGAACGCGACCAGCCTGACATCGTCGGCCATCACCAGATAATAGAGGAAGCTGGCGAACAGGACGCAGAAGATGGCGGCGCGCCGGATCATCAGGATGATGCCCGACCAGTCCTCGCGCTCGCCCATCGCCGGCCACAGCAGGCGGCGCAGCACCAGCGGGATCACCAGGTCGTTCGAGATCATGATGGAGAGCGCGACGCTCTCCACGATCACCATGGCGGTGGCCGCCGAAAGCCCGCCGATGAAGGCGATCATGGCCATCAGGTCGCGGCCGTTGGAAAGCGGCACCGCCAGCACGTAGAGATCGGCGCTGGCCTTCGCGCCCACCACCGTCAGCCCGGCGAAGGCGATGCCGACGACGAACAGGTTGATGAGCACGAGATAGAGCGGAAACACCCAGCGCGCCGTGCGCAGTTCCTTCTCGCTGCGGTTCTCCACGATGGTGACGTAGAACTGGCGGGGAAGCATGATGATCGCGCAGGCCGCGAGCACCGTCATCACGACCCAGGACGCGGCCGAGGTGCGGTAGGCGATCGAGGCCTGCACCGCGTCGTTGGCGAGCATCGCCTCGATCAGCGCGGCCGGGCGGTGGAACAGGAACAGGCAGACCGCCGTGCCGACGGCGAGGAAGGCGGCCAGCTTGACGACGGATTCCACGGCCATGGCCAGCACCAGCCCGTCCTGATGCTCGGTCGCGTCGGCATGGCGGGTGCCGAACAGCACGGCGAAAACCGCCAGCAGCAGCGCGACGACGAAGGCGACCTGCCGGTAGACGAACGTCTCGGAGAGCACGTCGGGCGAGTAGAAGGAAACCATCAGGCCGATGGAGCCGGCGATGGAGCGCAGTTGCAGCGCGATGTAGGGGATGATGCCGACCGTGGCGATGATGGTGGCGACCGACGCCACGGCGAAGCTCTTGCCGTAGCGCGCGGCCAGGAAATCGGCGATCGAGGTGATCTTCTCGGCCTTGCCGAGCTTCATGACGCGCCGCAGGAAGGGATAGCCGAAGACGAAGAGCAGGATCGGCCCGACATAGATGGTGAGGAATTCCAGCCCCCGCTCCGAGGCGAGGCCGACGGAGCCGAAGAAAGTCCACGAGGTGCAGTATACGGCCAGGCTCAGCGAATAGATGTAGGGGCGCGAGGAAACCGGCCCGCGCCGGGCGGCATGGCGGTCGCCGACGCTCGCGACGGCGAACAGCATCGTCACGTACAGTATGGCGGCGATGACGATCAACCAGCCGAGCACGCCTTGACTGTTCCTCCCGGACTACCCTCCCGCGGCGGCTTTCGCCGCGGCGGACGAAAGCAAGCACAGGCCGGCAGGACTGTCCATCGCGACCTTGGGTGAACCCGGCGCCGTGCGCCGGCGCTGATATTAGCGCTGGCAAATCAAATTCTTCGACGTTTTTCCCGGTGGCGCGGCGGAGGCTTTTTGCTATTTTGCGCCGGTCCGCGTCGGCGTGGACGGAACGCGGCGGCGGCGAGGCCCGTCACAAGGAGGGACAGATGCTGAAAGAATTCCAGGCTTTCATTTCCAGAGGCAACGTCATGGACCTGGCGGTCGGCGTCATCATCGGCGCCGCGTTCGGCAAGATCGTCGATTCGCTGGTCAACGACGTCATCATGCCGGTCATCGGCGCTATCTTCGGCGGCCTCGACTTCAACAACTACTTCGTGCCGCTCGCCTCCACGGTGACGGCGACCGACCTCACCGCGGCGAGGCAGCAAGGCGCGGTGCTGGCCTACGGCAGCTTCATCACGGTGGTGCTGAACTTCCTGATCCTGGCCTGGATCATCTTCCTGATGGTCAAGGGCGTGAACAACCTGCAAAAGCGGGTCGTCAAGGAGAAGGCGGCCGAACCGGAGGCCCCGGCCGCCGACGTCGCGCTGCTGACGGAAATCCGCGACCTGCTGGCCAAGCGGGCATAGGCTTCCCCGCAAGACAATCTGGACCAAGACCCCGACCGCTCGCGGCCGGGGTTTTTCGCGCCTGCCGGTGCTATGGCAGCGGCAACCTCGTCAAATGGACCGCCCCATGCACCTGATCGAAAGCCTGCGCGCCGAGGCGCGCGCCGCCCCCGAAAGCGGCATCGTCGAAGTGGCCAACCACGGCCGCGACCGGCCGGGACTGATTCCGCTGTGGGTCGGCGAGGGCGACCTGCCGACGCCGGACTTCATAAGCGCGGCGGCGGCGCGCGGGCTGGCGGGCGGCGAAACCTTCTACACGCGGCAGAAGGGCATTCCCGAACTCAGGCAGGCTTTGGCCGACTACTACGGGCGCCATTTCGGCAAGAGCTTCGCGGCGGACGAATTCATCGTCACCGGCTCCGGGATGCACGCCATCCAGCTCGCCATCGACGCCGTGGCCGGCGCGGGCGACGAGGTGGTCTACCTGTCGCCGGCCTGGCCGAATTTCGCCGCCGCCGCCGGCGTGGCCGGGGCCGTTCCCGTGCCGGTCACGCTCGACCATTCGTCCAACGGCTGGACCTGCGACGTGGACAGGATCGCGGCCGCCGTCACGCCGCGCACGCGCGCGCTGTTCGTCAACAGCCCGTCGAACCCGACCGGCTGGACCGCCGACCACGCGACGCTCAGGGCGATCCTCGACCTCGCGCGCCGGCACGACCTCTGGATCGTCGCCGACGAGATCTACGCGCTGTTCCATTACGACGGCGGCCGCGCGCCCTCCTTCCTCGACGTCGCGGATGCGGGGGACCGGATCCTCTTCGTCAATTCCTTTTCCAAGAACTGGGCGATGACCGGCTGGCGAATCGGCTGGATCAGGACGCATCCTGCCTTGCAGCAGATGTTCGAGAACCTGATCCAGTACTCCAATTCGGGCGTCGCGCAGTTCCTCCAGCGCGGCGCGGTCGCGGCCCTGAACGAAGGCGACGCCTTCATCGCCGGGCAGGTCGAACGGGCGCGGCAGGCGCGCGACATGGTCTGCGCCGCGCTGCGGCGGACGGGGCGCGCGCGCTTCTCGGTCCCGCAGGGCGCCTTCTACCTGTTCTTCTCGGTCGACGGGCTGGCCGATTCGCGGCAGGCCGCGTTCGACATCGTCGATCATGCCAATGTCGGGCTGGCGCCGGGCACCGCCTTCGGCCCGGGCGGCGCGGGCTTCCTGCGGCTGTGCTTCCACCGCCGGCTCGACCAGGTCGAGGAAGCGACGGAGCGGCTGGCGAGATGGATCGAAGGCTTGCGGTAAAAAGGTCAGTAGTGCTGACACTTTCCCCTTGCCGTTTTGCCGAAACAGCGCTTTAGTCGCCGATCATCGCGAACAGGAACCGGCCGCGAACGAACGGCGGCCGGGGTGGGAGAAGGCGCCATGGCATCGCTTGCATTCGAGAAGATCGCGCACGAAAATCCGACGCCGCCGGAAAAGCGCGCGGCGCTGATGGCAGATCCGGGCTTCGGCAAGGTGTTCTCCGACCATATGGTGACGGTCCGCTGGACACCGGACAAGGGCTGGCACGAGGCGCAGGTGCGCGCCCGCGAGCCGTTCCGGATCGACCCCGCCGCGGCCGTGCTGCACTACGCGCAGGAAATCTTCGAGGGCATGAAGGCCTATCGCCTGCCGGACGGCGGCTTCAGCCTGTTCCGCCCGCAGGAGAACGCGCGCCGCATGAACGCCTCGGCGGCGCGCATGGCGATGCCCGAAATCCCGGAAGACCTGTTCCTCGCCGCGATCGAGGAACTCGTGAAGGCCGACGCCGACTGGGTGCCGGGCGGCGAGGGCGCCTTCTACCTGCGTCCCTTCATGTTCGCCACCGAGGCGTTCCTCGGCGTGCGCCCGGCCAACGAATACGTCTTCTGCGTCATCGGCTGCCCCGTCGGCGCCTATTTCAAGGGCGGTTTCAAGACGGTGTCGGTCTGGATATCGGAGGAATATACCCGCGCCGCGCCCGGCGGCACCGGCGCGGCCAAATGCGGCGGCAACTATGCCGCCAGCCTCTCCGCCACCAAGGAAGCCTTCGCCAACGGCTGCGACCAGGTCGTGTTCCTCGACGCGGTCGAGCGCAAATGGATCGACGAACTGGGCGGCATGAACGTGTTCTTCGTCATGGACGACAAGACCATCGTCACCCCGAAGCTCGGCACCATCCTGCCCGGCATCACCCGCGCCTCGATCGTCAAGCTGGCCGAGGAAGCCGGCTACACGGTGAAGGCGGAACTGTACTCCTTCGACCAGTGGCAGGCCGACGCCCGCTCGGGACGGATGCGCGAAGCCTTCGCCTGCGGCACGGCGGCGGTGGTGGCCGGCATCGGCACGGTGAAATACCGCGGCGGCGAGTTCGCCATCGGCAATTCCGGCGACGGCGAGGCGACCACGCAGCTCCGCGCCCGCCTCACCGGCATCCAGCGCGGCACCGCCGCCGACGCGCACGGCTGGACGCGGAAGGTGACGGCCTGACGGCTTTCACCTGCATGTGCTGATCAAGGACCTGCTCAGCCTGTAGACCGGCGGCCGGAGGGGCCGCCCTCACCCGCCGCTTGACGGCACCAGAAGCGGGATGATCCGTTCGGTCCGGGCGACCGGCGTATGCTCCCTGGTCGCATAGGGGATGCCGAGCGCGTCCCAGGTCTCGACCAGCGCGGCGCGCAGGCTCTCGATCAGGGCGTCGGTGTGGAACGGGGTCGGCGTGATGCGCAGGCGCTCCGTTCCGCGCGGCACGGTCGGGTAGTTGATCGGCTGGATGTAGATGCCGTGCACGCCGAGCAGCCTGTCGCTGGCCATCTTGCACAGTTCCGGATCGCCGACCAGCACCGGCACGATATGCGTCGGCGTGTCCATCACCGGCAGGCCGGCGGCCGACAGGACGTGCTTGGTGCGGGCGGCCTGACGCTGCTGCGCGTCGCGCTCGGCCTGCGAGGTTTTCAGGTGCCGGATGGCCGCGGTGGCGGCGGCGGCGATGGCCGGCGGCAGCGCGGTGGTGAAGATGAAGCCCGGCGCGTAGGAGCGCACGGCGTCGAGCACGGTCTGCCGGCCTGTGATGTAGCCGCCCAGCGTGCCGAACGCCTTGGCGAGCGTGCCCTCGATGATGTCGATGCGGTCGGCGAGGCCCTCGCGCTCGGTGATGCCGCCGCCCCGCGCGCCGTACATGCCGACGGCGTGGACCTCGTCGATATAGGTCATGGCGTTGTATTTCCCGGCGAGGTCGGCGATCGCCGCGATCGGCGCGATGTCGCCGTCCATCGAATAGACGCTTTCGAAGACGATCAGCTTGGCGCGCTCGCGCCCGGCGGACTGGAGGATGCTTTCCAGATGCGCGACGTCGTTGTGGCGGAAGATCTTCTTCTCGGCCGCGGACCGCCGCACGCCCTCGATCATCGAAGCGTGGTTCAACTCGTCGGAGACGATCAGGCAGTTCGGCAGCAGCCGGGCGATGGTCGAGATTCCGGCCTCGTTGGAGACGAAGCCGGAGGTGAAGACCAGTCCCGCTTCCTTGCCGTGCAGGTCGGCGAGTTCCTGTTCCAGCTCGACCAGCGGATGGTTGGTGCCGGAAATGTTGCGCGTGCCGCCGGCGCCCGTGCCCATGCCGGCCGCGGCCTGCCGCATGGCGGCGATGACGCCCGGATGCTGGCCCATGCCGAGATAGTCGTTGGAGCACCAGACGGTGATCTCCTCGGCGCGGCCGTTGGCGCGCCAGATCGCCTTGGGGAACTTGCCGGCGATGCGCTCGAGATCGGCGAAAACGCGGTAGCGCCGTTCCGCATGAAGCTGGTCGATCGCTTCCTCGAAGAACCGCTGGTAGTTCATGTCGTCTTCCCAAGTTTGCGCGGGATCATAGTCACCGCCCGTATTCGCGTCCATGACGCGTTGTCGGTCAAAATGCCACGCCCCACGGCGCGCACCATGCGCCCTTCCGGCGGTCGCCCGCGTTGATCTCGCTCAATTTCGTTTCACGAAGATGCTGCCCTTGCGGCGCAATGTTACCACCGCTTCTTAAGGCTTTTGCGCTAGAGAGGCAGCGGCGAAAAGCTTGATACGGTTTTCACGCGGGCGAAGAGGTCGGGATGGCGGTTCTGGTGACGGGCGGCGCGGGCTACATCGGCAGCCATATGGTATGGGAACTGCTCGACGCCGGCGAGGACGTCGTGGTGCTCGACCGGCTCTCGACCGGCTTCGACTGGGCGGTGGCGCCGGAAGCGAAACTCGTCGTCGGCGACGTGGCCGACAGGGAACTGGTCGGCTCCATCGTCCGCGACCACGGCGTGGACGCCGTCATCCACTTCGCCGGCTCGATCGTGGTGCCGGAATCGGTCGCCGACCCGCTCGGCTACTACGAGAACAACACCTGCAAGACGCGCAGCCTGATCGAGACGGCGGTGAAGGCCGGCGTGCCGAATTTCATCTTCTCCTCCACGGCGGCCGTCTACGGCGGCGCCGGCATGGAGCCGGTGCGCGAGGATGCGAGGCTGGCGCCGGAATCACCCTACGGCCTCTCCAAGCTGATGAGCGAATGGATGCTGCGCGACGCCGCCGCCGCGCACGGACTGCGCTACACGGCTCTGCGCTATTTCAACGTCGCCGGCGCCGATCCGCGCGGCCGCACCGGCCAGTCGACGCCCGGCGCCACGCATCTCATCAAGGTCGCCTGCGAAACGGCGCTGGGCAAAAGGCCGTTCATGCAGGTGTTCGGCGGCGACTACCCGACGCCGGACGGCACCTGCATCCGCGACTACATCCATGTCAGCGACCTCGCCGCCGCCCATCGCCTCGCCTTGCAGCGGCTGCGCGACGGCGGCGACAGCATGGTCGCCAATTGCGGCTACGGCCACGGCTATTCCGTGCTGGAGGTGATCGAGGCGGTGCACCGCGTCTTCGGCCATGATTTCGACGTCCGCACCGGCGAGCGCCGGCCGGGCGACGCCGCGGCGGTTGTGGCCAATTCCGACCGCGCCCGCGCGGAACTCGGCTGGACCCCGCGCCACGACGACCTCGACGGCGTCGTCAGGGACGCGCTCAACTGGGAGCGCATCCTGTCGACCAAGAACTCCGCCCGCGCCTGACGTTTCCGGCGGATCGCCGCGAGGCTCGAAACCGCCTGCGAGACGCGCTATTGGAAGGCCGGCGCGCGCTGCGCATGGCCTGAGCGAGGGACGGCATGAAGATAACGGTTCTGGGCGCCGGCGTGGTCGGCACGGCGGCGGCGGCCTATCTGGCGAAAGACGGCCACGAGGTCACCGTCGTCGAACGCCACGAGACGGCGGCGCGCGGCACCAGCTACTGCAACGCCGGGCTGGTCTCGCCGGGCGACGCCACCGCCTGGGCCTCTCCGGCGGCGCTGAGGACCTTCATCCGCGGCATCTTCAACCACGATCTCGGCATCCGCGTGCGGCTGCGCGCCGATCCGTTCTTCTATCTGTGGACCCTGCGCTTCCTGCGCCAATGC
>Ga0153956_1003238_pt1 | contig 10726 bp, 8 predicted proteins | sample TSFL040MetaG_FD_104704 | JGI IMG/M metagenome (GOLD analysis project Ga0153956, IMG submission 104704) | Attine ant fungus gardens microbial communities from Florida, USA - TSFL040 MetaG | ecosystem: Host-associated > Fungi > Mycelium > Unclassified | place: USA: Florida, Wekiwa Springs...
GAGGTGGGCGCGCGCAAGATGCACGCCTATTTCGAATATCACATCGAGCAGGGGCCGATCCTCGAGGCGGAAGACAAACAGATCGGCGTCGTCACCCATTGCCAGGGCCTGTGGTGGCTGGAATTCACGCTGACCGGCCGCGAGGCGCATACCGGCTCGACGCCGATGAACATGCGCGTCAATGCCGGGCTTGCCATGTCGCGCATCCTCGAAATGGTGCAGGGCGTGGCGATGGGCGAGCAGCCGGGCGCCGTCGGCGGCGTCGGCCAGATGTTCTTTTCGCCCAACTCGCGCAACGTGCTGCCGGGCAAGGTGGTCTTCACCGTCGATATCCGCTCGCCCGACAAGGCCAAGCTCGACCGCATGCGTGCGGCGATCGAGGCGGAAGCGCCGAAAATCTGCGACGCACTCGGCGTTGGCTGCTCCATCGAGGCGATCGGCCATTTCGAGCCGGTCACCTTCGATCCGACGCTGGTCGCCGCCGTGCGCAACGCGGCGGAAAAGCTCGGCTACAGCCACATGAACCTGATTTCCGGCGCCGGCCACGATGCCTGCTGGGCGGCAAGAGTGGCGCCCGCCACCATGGTCATGTGCCCCTGCGTCGGCGGGCTTTCGCACAACGAGGCCGAGGATATCTCCAAGGAATGGGCCACCGCCGGCGCCGACGTGCTCTTCCACGCGGTGCTCGAAACGGCGGGGGTCGTGGAATAGCCATGGCCGGGTCGACGGGAATGCCGATGAAGGAGCCTTGTCCGTGACCACCGATCCCGACGCCGATCTCGATGCCATGACCCGCGCGCAGCTCATCGAAGCCGCCCGCGCCATGCGCCGCCAGATCCGCGCCCATCGGGATTCGTCCGGCCACGACCTCTGCTGGCATCACCCCGCCTCTGGGCGCTTCTGCCCGACGCGCCCGCCGGCCACCGGATCGTGCCGGACTGGCCGCAATTCATGCGCGGTTGCATCCGCTACCGCCAATCGTTGGATGAACAGTTGGGCGGCGTGCCGCGCAGCGACAGGGAGTTCGAGGAATGAGCACAGTCATCAAGGGTGGAACCATCGTCACGGCCGACCTGACCTATAAGGCGGACGTCAGAATAGAAGGCGGCAGGATCGTCGGGATCGGCCAGAACCTTTCGGGCAACGAGGTGCTCGACGCGGCCGGCTGCTATGTCATGCCGGGCGGCATCGATCCGCATACCCATCTCGAAATGCCCTTCATGGGCACCTACTCCTCCGACGATTTCGAGAGCGGCACGCGTGCGGCGCTTGCCGGCGGCACGACCATGGTGGTGGATTTCGCGCTGCCCTCGCCCGGCCAGTCGCTGCTCGAAGCGATCACCATGTGGGACAACAAATCGACGCGCGCCAATTGCGACTATTCCTTCCACATGGCAATCACCTGGTGGGGCGAGCAGGTCTTCAACGAGATGGAGACGGTCGTCCGCGACAAGGGCATCAACACCTTCAAGCACTTCATGGCCTATAAGGGCGCGCTGATGGTGGACGACGACGAGATGTTCTCCTCCTTCCAGCGCTGCGCCGAGCTCGGCGCGCTGCCGCTGGTGCACGCCGAAAACGGCGACGTCGTCGCGCAGATGCAGGCAAAGCTGCTCGCCGCCGGCAATAACGGCCCCGAGGCGCACGCCTATTCGCGCCCCGCCGAAGTCGAGGGCGAAGCGACCAACCGCGCCATCATGATCGCCGATATGGCCGGCTCCCCCGTCTATATCGTCCACACCTCCTGCGAACAGGCGCACGAGGCGATCCGCCGCGCCCGGCAGAAGGGCATGCGCGTCTACGGCGAGCCGCTGATCCAGCACCTGACGCTCGACGAGAGCGAATATGCCAATCCCGACTGGGACCATGCCGCGCGGCGCGTCATGTCGCCCCCCTTCCGCAACAGGCAGCATCAGGACAGCCTCTGGGCCGGGCTCGCCTCCGGCTCGCTGCAGGTGGTCGCCACCGACCATTGCGCCTTCACCACCGAGCAGAAGCGCTACGGCGTCGGCGATTTCACCAAGATCCCGAACGGCACCGGCGGGCTCGAGGACCGCATGCCGATGCTCTGGACCCACGGCGTCAACACCGGCCGGCTGACCATGAACGAATTCGTCGCCGTCACCTCCACCAATATCGCGAAAATCCTCAACATCTATCCGAGGAAGGGCGCGATCCTCGTCGGTGCCGATGCCGACCTCGTCGTCTGGGACCCGAAGCGCTCGAAGACCATCGCGGCGAAGACCCAGCAATCGGCGATCGACTACAACGTCTTCGAGGGCAAGCAGGTCACCGGCCTGCCGCGCTATACGTTGTCGCGCGGCGTCGTCGCGATCGAGGAAAGTACCGTGAAGACGCAGGAAGGCCACGGCGAATTCGTCCGCCGCGATCCGTTTACCGCCGTCAACCGGGCGCTCTCGACCTGGAAGGAAGTCACCGCGCCGCGCCAGGTGCAGCGCAGCGGCATTCCGGCAAGCGGCGTTTGATCGACATGGTGAGTTTGCGGCGTGCCATCGGGCAATTGAAGACCCCTCCCCAACCCCTCCCCACAAGGGGGAGGGACTTAACCTGCGGCATCGCCGCGAGTCTTCTCCCCCCTTGTGGGGGAGATGGCCGGCAGGCCAGAGGGGGTTTTTCGGTGGCCGTAAGGCCGTACCCTTCAATCCGGCACCACCGCATCCAGTTCCGGCAGCAGCACCACGCTTTCCTGCTCGTTCGGATCGGTGCGGGCGATGATCGCCGTGCTCGGCTGGTCGCTGAGGTTCGCGGGAAGGTGCGGCACGCCGGCCGGGATGTAGAACATGTCGCCGGCGCGGACGATGACGTGCTCCTCAAGGTTCTCGCCGAACCAGGTGTGCACCTCGCCGGAGAGCACGTAGACCGCCGTCTCATGCGCTTCGTGCAGATGCGCCTTCGCCCGGCCGCCCGGCGGAATGGTCAGAAGATGCATGCAGATGCCGGTCGAGCCGACCGTCTCGGCGGCGACCCCCTCGAAATAGGTCAGGCCCTGCTTGCCGGCATAGGTGCCGGCCGGCCGGACGATGCGGCAGGTGGGTTTCGATGAAACGCTCATCCGTCTGGCTCTCCTTCTTTGACGCGGCGGCGCGCCCTCGCCCGCCGCTCAAGCGACGCTCAAGAATAACACGCAAGCCGCCTCCTGCGACGCGCGAAAACCCGATTGGTGCATGTTAATGACGTCATCCGCATCCTCCGTCGTTTCGGCGCGGAACCTCTGTCTGACCTACGAGACGAACGACGGCCCCGTCCACGCGCTCAGCAATGTCGACCTGGAGATCGACAAGGGCGACTTCGTTTCCTTCATCGGCCCCTCCGGCTGCGGCAAGACGACCTTCCTGCGCGTCATCGCCGATCTGGAGCGCAAGACCTCCGGCGATATCCTCATCAACGGCATGACGCCGGAAGAGGCGCGCGAGAAGCGCGCCTACGGCTACGTCTTCCAGGCGCCGGCGCTCTTTCCGTGGCGGACGATCGAGAAGAATATCGCGCTTCCGCTGGAAATCATGGGCTATGCCGCCGACGAGCGAAAGAAGCGCATCGCCGACACGCTGGACCTCGTCAACCTGACCGGCTTCGAGAAGAAATTCCCCTGGCAGCTTTCCGGCGGCATGCAGCAGCGCGCCTCCATCGCCCGCGCGCTCGCCTTCGATGCCGATCTGCTGCTGATGGACGAGCCCTTCGGCGCCCTCGACGAGATCGTGCGCGACCATCTCAACGAGGAGCTTCTGAAGCTCTGGGCGCGCACGGCGAAGACCATCTGCTTCGTCACCCACTCGATCCCCGAGGCGGTCTACCTCTCGACCAAGATCGTCGTCATGTCGCCGCGCCCCGGTCGCGTCACCGACATCATCCAGTCGACGCTGCCGGCCGAGCGCCCCCTCGGCATCCGCGAGACCCCCGAATTCCTCGAAATCGCCCACCGCGTCCGCGAGGGGCTGAGAGCGGGGCATAGTTATGAGGTGTGATGTCGCTGGACCGAAAACCCCTCCCCAACCCCTCCCCACAAGGGGGAGGGACTTAATTTGCGGCGCTGCCTCGATTCTTCTCCCCCCTTGTGGGGGAGATGGCCGGCAGGCCAGAGGGGGTTCCGCTGACGGAGAAAAGCTCTTCATGGCGCATTCCAATATCGACCCCAGGACACGCGGCAGGGCGCGAACATTGCGCCGGGAAATAACCAAGGCGGAAGCCGCCATGTGGAACATGCTGCGCGACTTTCGTGAGCGAGGAGCGCGCTTCCGCAGAGAAACGCCGATCGGACCCTATATCGTCGACTTTGCCTGGCTCTCCGCGCGCCTCGTCGTCGAAGTCGATGGAGATAGTCATGAGACGGACGCCGGCCGCGCCCATGACAAGCGGCGGGACGACTTCTTGAAAGACCAAGGCTTCCGCGTGCTGCGCTTCGACAATTCCCAGGTGCTCGACGGCCCCGACTTTGTTTTTCTTGAGATCGAAAGACACGTCATGTCGTTCCTGAGCCACGGGGAGCGGTGACCATGCAGAAAGAACACCTCTTCAAAGACAAAATCCTGCCCGTCGCGACCATCGTGCTCGCCATCATCGCCCTATGGTATGTCGCGGCGGTCGCGCTCAACGCGCCCTTCCAGCGCGACCTCGACCGACGCGGCAACGTGACGTCGACGACGATGGAGTTCGTCGGCAAGACCCTGTCGCAGCCCAAGCCCGTCATGCCCGCGCCGCATCAGGTGGCGGTGAACGTCTTCGACAACACCTTCCTCAGAAGCGTCACCAGCAACCGCAGCCTCGTCTACAATGCCTGGGTCACCCTGTCCTCGACAGCCGTCGGCTTCCTCTTCGGCACGCTGCTCGGCATCCTGATCGCCGTCGGCATCGTGCATGTGGTGACGCTCGACCGCAGCCTGATGCCCTGGATCATCGCCTCGCAGACCGTGCCCATCCTCGCCATCGCGCCGATGGTGATCGTGGTGCTGGCGGCGGTGAACGTCACCGGCCTGATCCCGAAGGCGCTGATCTCCACCTACCTCTCCTTCTTCCCCGTGACGGTCGGCATGGTGAAGGGGCTGCGCTCGCCGGAGGTCATGCACGTCGACCTGATGCGGACCTACAACGCCACCCCCGCGCAGGTGTTCTGGAAGCTCCGCGTGCCCGCCTCCGTGCCGTTCCTCTTCACCTCGATGAAGGTGGCTGTCGCGGCAAGCCTCGTCGGCGCCATCGTCGGCGAGCTGCCGACCGGCGCCGTCGCCGGCATCGGCGCAAAACTGCTCGCCGGCTCCTATTACAGCCAGACGATCGATATCTGGGCGGCGCTGGTGGCGGGCTCGGTGCTTGCCGCCCTCCTCGTCGCCATCGTCGGGCTTGCCGCGCGCATCGTCGACCGCGCCATGGGAGGACGGCCCGCATGAGCCGCTTCCACCTCCCCTGGCAGGCCATCGCCACGATCCTTCTCTGCGCCATCGCAGCGGCTACCCTGCCACTCATGGTCCCCGAGGCAACCGCGCCGATGGCGGCCGGCGTCGGCGCCCTGATCTTCCTGCTCCTCATCGCCGCGGCCGCCCTTGCCTGCACGAAGCTGCCGCCCGTCCTCGACGCGGCGATCCTTTTCGTCGGCGCCCATGCCGCAGCCTGGCTGCTGCTGGCGGGCGTGGCCGGCAGCGAGGGGGCGGCCCGCCTGCCCTTCTTCCTGCTGATCGCCGCCGGCTGGCTGCTCGCCTGGCGCTGCGTCACGGTGCTTGCGCATCTGCGCTCACACTCGGGCCTCTCGAAATCGCTGCTGCGGCTGATCGTGCCGGCGATCTTCGGCATCTGGATCCTGATCATCTGGGAGGCGGCCACGCGCGGCTTCGGCATCCCCTTCATCCTGCTGCCGCCGCCGACGGCGATTGCCGCGCGGATTACCGGCTCGCTGCCGATCCTTGCCGCCGACGTCGTCCAGACCGTCTTCAAGGCGGTGCTGATCGGCTATGCGCTGGGCTGCGGCAGCGGCTTCCTCGTGGCGATCCTCGCCGACCGCGTCGCGTTTCTCCGGCGCGGCCTCTTGCCGATCGGCAATCTCGTCTCGGCGCTGCCGATCATCGGCGTGGCGCCGATCATGGTCATGTGGTTCGGCTTCGACTGGCAATCCAAGGCCGCCGTCGTCGTCATCATGACCTTCTTCCCGATGCTGGTGAATACCGTCGCCGGTCTCGCCGCCAGCGGCCCGATGGAGCGCGACCTGATGCGCACCTACGCGTCCGACTATCGGCAGACGCTCCTCAAACTGCGCCTGCCGGCCGCCGCTCCCTTCATCTTCAACGCCCTCAAGATCAACTCGACGCTGGCGCTGATCGGTGCCATCGTGGCGGAGTTCTTCGGCACCCCCATCGTCGGCATGGGCTTTCGCATCTCGACCGAAATCGGCCGGATGAACGTCGACATGGTCTGGGCGGAAATCGCGGTGGCCGCAGTCGCCGGCTCCGTGTTCTATGGCGTCGTGGCGCTCGTGGAGCGATCCGTGACGTTCTGGCATCCGTCTATCCGTGGTGGCTAGACGCGCCTGACTTCCTCAAAGGGGCAGTAAGGCAAACTTCAGAGGGAAAAGGATAAAAAAATGAAAGGACTGATGGTTACACTGATGGCAAGCGCCATCGCGCTTGCCGCCGCGCAAGGCGCGCGTGCCGACGACAAGGTGACGCTGCAACTGAAATGGGTGGCGCAGGGCCAGTTCGGCGGTTACTTCGTCGCCAAGGACAAGGGCTTCTACAAGGACGAGGGCCTCGACGTCGACATCAAGCCGGGCGGCCCCGACATCGCGCCGGAACAGGTGATCGCCGGCGGCGGCGCGGACGTCATCGTCGACTGGATGGGCGGCGCGCTGGTCGCCCGCGAAAAGGGCGTGCCGCTGATCAACATCGCCCAGCCCTTCGCCAAATCCGGCCTCGAACTGATCTGCCCCAAGGACGGGCCGGTGAAGACCGATGCCGATTTCAAGGGCCATACCCTCGGCGTCTGGTTCTTCGGCAACGAATATCCGTTCTTCGCCTGGATGCACAAGCTCGGCCTGCCGACCGAAGGCGGCAAGGACGGCGTGACCGTGCTGAAGCAGAGTTTCGACGTGCAGCCGCTCGTGCAGAAGCAGGCGGACTGTATCTCGGTCATGACCTATAACGAATACTGGCAGGCGATCGATGCCGGCTTCAAGCCGGAAGACCTGATCGTCTTCAACTACACCAAGCTCGGCAACGACCTCCTGGAAGATGGCCTCTACGTCAACGAGGAGAAGCTGAAGGACCCGGCCTTCAAGGCGAAGATGGAGAAATTCGTCCGCGCCTCGATGAAGGGCTGGCAATATGCGGTCGAGCATCCAGACGAAGCGGCCGAAATCGTCGTCGACAACGGCGGTCAGGACGAAAACCACCAGAAGCGCATGATGGGCGAAGTGGCCAAGCTGATCGGCAGCGGCAAGCTCGACGAAACGCTCTACGAGCGCACCGTCGAGGCGCTGCTCGACCAGAAGATCATCAACAAGAAGCCGGAAGGCGCCTACACCCATGCGGTCACGGACGCCGCGCTGAAATAGCTTCGAAGGCAAGGACGACAGGAACGCGCGGCCCCGGCCGCGCGTTTTCCGTTTCCGGAGCCGGCCATAAAAGTAAGTAAAACGAACTAACCAGCGATGCAAATGCAAGCATCACCGCCGCGCAATTGATCGGCGGGCGACGAATATCTATAATTTTGAGATGCGACGAAATTGTTTTGCGCCGATCTTGCGTGCGGTGGAAGTCATGACCACGTAAAAGACCGATTGCGGAACAGCGGACCGGCAGATATGAGACAGAGCGACTTCGATGCCGGCTGCAAGCCGGCCGCATGCGCCGGCGCTTCTTAAAAAAGGCGCGAGTTGCTGCATTGAATGACCGACAAGCCCAACCACTGGAAGACGACGCATGGCCATGACGCCGCATAAATTCCTGACCGCCACCGCCCTCCTGCTCGCACTGGCAGCACCGGCGGCCTCCGCCGCTGCGGAAAAGGTCGTCGGCGAGCCGAAGCAGAACCTGCCAGCGATCGTGGTTACGCAAGCCGCCGAGCGCACGCTCGTCGACCGCATCGTCGCCACCGGCACGGTGAAGGCGGTCGAGGAGGTCTATATCCAGCCGCAGGTGGACGGGCTTTCGATCCGCACGCTGAACGCCGACGTCGGCGACAAGGTGAAGGCCGACAGCACGCTGGCGACGCTGAACGAAGACGCGCTGGTTCTGGAAAAGAGCCAGATGCAGGCGACCGAGGCCAAGGCCGAGGCGACGCTGGCGCAGCTTCAGGCGCAATTGCTGGAAGCCCAGGCCAATGCCGAGCAGGCCGAGCAGCAGCGCGCCCGCGCCGAGGCCATGGTTTCCAAGGGCACCACCTCGACCTCGCAGCTCGAGCAGGCGACGGCGCTTGCCGCCGTCACCCGCGCCCGCGTCGCCTCCGCCCGGCAGGCGATCGTGGTGGCGCAAGGCGACCTGAAGGTGGTCGCCGCCCAGATCGCCGACATCGACCTGAAGCTTGCCCGCACCGGCGTCAAGACGCCGGTGGACGGCATCGTCGCCGCCCGCAACGCCCGCGTCGGCGCAATCGCCGCCGGCAACGGCGAACCGCTCTTCACCATCATCCGCGACGGCGACATCGAACTCGTCACCGACGTCTCGGAAAGCGACATCACCAGGATCGCCCCCGGCCAGAAGGCGACGATCACGCTGTCCGGCAGCCGCGAGAAGCTGACCGGCTCGATCCGCCTGGTCTCGCCGACCGTCGATCCGGTGACGCGCCTCGGCGCGGTCCACATTTCCATCGACGACGACGCCAAGGCGCGCGCCGGCATGTACGGCAGCGCCGAGATCGTCGTGCGCTCGGCGCAAGCGCTCGCCCTGCCGCTCAGCGCCGTCAACAGCGATGAAAACGGTGCCTCGGCGCGCAAGGTCGAAGGCAACGTGGTAAAATTCGTGAACGTCCAGACCGGCATCCAGGACGGCGCCTATGTCGAGATCGTCGGCGGCCTCAAGGCCGGCGACGAAGTCGTCGCCAAGGCGGGCGCCTATGTCCGCGACGGCGACCGCATCACGCCCGTCCGCGACGCGGCCGCAACCAACTGAGCGAGAACGGCACGATGAACTTCTCCGCCTGGTCCATTCGAAATCCGATCGCGCCGCTCCTGGCCTTCTGCCTGCTGCTCTTCGTCGGCATCCAGGCCTTCGAGAAGCTGCCGATCACCCGCTTTCCGAACATCGACGTGCCCGTCGTCTCGATCACCGTGACGCAGAGCGGCGCCTCGCCCGCCGAGCTGGAAATGCAGGTGACGAAGGAAGTCGAGGATGCCGTCGCCAGCATCAACGGCATCGATGAAATCCAGTCGACGGTGACGGATGGACAGTCGCAGACCGTCATCATGTTCCGCCTGGAAGTGCCGACCGAACAGGCCGTGCAGGACACCAAGGACGCCATCGACCGCATCCGCGGCAACCTGCCCGGCACCGTCGACGAGCCGATCGTCAGCAAGATCGACGTCGAGGGCCAGGCGATCCAGACCTTTGCGGTCTCCTCGCCGAACATGACGCTGGAAGAGCTGTCCTGGTTCGTCGACGACACCGTCAAGCGCGCGCTGCAGGGCCAGTCCGGCATCGGCCGCGTCGACCGCTACGGCGGCGCCGACCGCGAGGTGCGCATCGAACTCGACCCCGACAAGCTGAACGCCCACGGCATCACCGCCGCCGCCGTCAGCCAGCAGCTTCGCGGCACCAACGTCGATCTCGGCTCCGGCCGCGGCCAGGTCGCCGGCGCCGAACAGGCGATCCGCGTGCTGGGCGACGCCCGCGCCGTGGCGCAGCTTGCCGACACCACCATCGCGCTCTCCAACGGCCGCTTCGTCAAGCTCTCCGACCTCGGCGTCATCAAGGACACCTACGAGGAGCCGAAATCCTTCTCGCGCTTCAACGACACGCCGGTCGTCACCTTCGGCGTCTTCCGCTCGAAGGGCGCCAGCGAAGTGAGCGTCGCCAAGACCGTCGCCGACAGCCTCGACAAGGTGCGCGCCGAAAATCCCGGCGTCTCGATCGAGCTGATCAGCGATTCCGTCTACTTCACCTTCGGCAATTACGAAGCGGCGATGCATACGCTGCTCGAGGGTGCGCTGCTGGCCGTCATCGTGGTCTTCCTCTTCCTGCGCAACTGGCGCGCGACGCTGATTTCGGCGATCGCGCTGCCGCTGTCGGCGATCCCGACCTTCTGGATCATGAGCCTGATGGGATTCTCTCTGAACCTCGTCAGCTTCTTGGCGCTGACGCTGGCGACCGGCATCCTCGTCGACGACGCCATCGTCGAGATCGAAAACATCGCCCGCCACATCAAGATGGGCAAGACGCCGTATCGCGCGGCCATCGAGGCCGCCGACGAGATCGGCCTTGCGGTCATCGCGACCACCTTCACCATCATCGCCGTCTTCGTGCCGGTCTCCTTCATGCCGGGCATTCCCGGCCAGTATTTCATCCAGTTCGGCCTGACGGTCGCCTTCTCGGTCTTCTTCTCGCTGATGGTGGCCCGCCTGATAACGCCGATGATGGCCGCCTACCTCATGCGCGGCTATACGCGCTTGGTCAGGGCAACCACCAGCCGCTGGTACATGCGTTATACGACGCTGATCGCGGCCTTCGCCTTCTCGATCGGCTCGGTCGTTGCGCTCGTCATGTTCGTTCCCGGCAGCTTCCTGCCGCCGGAC
>Ga0153956_1003239_pt1 | contig 10720 bp, 7 predicted proteins | sample TSFL040MetaG_FD_104704 | JGI IMG/M metagenome (GOLD analysis project Ga0153956, IMG submission 104704) | Attine ant fungus gardens microbial communities from Florida, USA - TSFL040 MetaG | ecosystem: Host-associated > Fungi > Mycelium > Unclassified | place: USA: Florida, Wekiwa Springs...
ATCGTCAGGTCGCAAGCGCCACGCCGCTCGGCCGCGCGGGACTGCCCGGCGATATCGGCCCGATGATCGCGGCGCTGCTGTCGGACGACAATCGCTGGATCAATGGCCAGCGCATCGAAGTCTCGGGCGGCATCTTCGTCTGATCGCAAGCTGCGAATGCGCTCGGCAAAATTGCATGGGGGGTCTTCCGGGCGATATGACTGTTCCGTTCCGGACGAACATGCGAGAAAACTATTCTCCATGTCTCCGGAACGAAAATGACCGCCCTTGCCGCCGAAGTTCATGACGATCAAAAAGTCCGCGCCAACGTGGCGCGGCTGGCCGTCGCCCAGGCCCTGACCGGCGCGAATACCGCCGTGATCTTCGCCACCGGTTCGATCATCGGGGCCGCGATCGCGCCCAACATCTCGCTCGCGACGATGCCACTGTCAATCTATGTGGTCGGCCTGGCAACAGGAACCCTACCGACCGGATGGATCTCGCGCAGCTATGGCCGTCGCGTCGCCTTCCTGATCGGTGCCGGTTTCGGCGCGATTTGCGGCGGGCTGGCCGCTGTCGCCATCATACTGAAATCATTCCCACTGTTCTGCGTCGCGACCTTCTGCGGTGGCCTTTATGCATCTGCGGCGCTCTCCTATCGATTCGCCGCCGCCGATGGCGCGCGCGAAGCATTTCGCCCGAAGGCGATCTCATGGGTGCTCGCCGGTGGCATCTTCGCGGGCGTGCTCGGCCCGCAGCTCGTGCAATGGACGATGGATTATTGGGCGCCGCATCTGTTCGCCGCAAGCTTCGTGGTTCAGGCCATCGTTGCCCTGATTGCAATGGTGGTGCTGTCCACCGTACATGCGCCTCGCCCCCACGCGGCAGATCTACATCGCGGCCGCCCGCTCTCGCAGATCATTCGCCAACGTGATTTCATCGCCGCGGCAATCTGCGGCGCCGTCGCCTATACGATGATGAATCTGGTGATGACTTCCGCTCCGCTGGCGATGCGGCTGTGCGGGCTGCCGATCAGCGATTCCAATTTCGGCATTCAGTGGCATATCGTGGCGATGTACGGGCCGAGTTTCTTCACCGGCTCGCTGATCGCGCGTTTCGGCGCGCCGGTGATCGTCGCCATCGGACTCGCGCTCGAAGCAACCGCAGCCACGATCGGCATGTCGGGCATCACCCCGATGCACTTTTGGGTCATGCTGATCGTGCTCGGCATGGGCTGGAATTTCGGTTTCATCGGCGCATCCGCGCTGGTGGTGCAGACCCACCGGCCGGAAGAGCGCAACAAGGTGCAGGCGTTCAACGACTTCCTGGTGTTCGGGATGATGGCACTCGGCTCATTCGCCTCGGGGCAATTGCTTGCCGATTACGGCTGGACCATCGTCAACGCCGTGGTGTTTCCACCGGTGGCGGTCGCGCTGATCTGCCTCGGCCTTGTCCACATCATGCGCAGCCGCGCGCCCGCGGTCTAGGCACGCGCAGCCGGACCCGATGGCCTCACGCCTGACGAGGCCGGCTGATTGAATTGCCCCGCCGGAGTGAAGACACGAAACCATCGAGACACGCCTTGGCGCGCGCGTTGTCGGAACGCACGGCGAAAACGAGCGCCTGATCGGGGAGGAGACCGTATTTATCGATGCTCTCGGGGAGCATTGAATCACGGGGGCTCACAGCGACGCCGGTCAGTCCGGCTTCATTTAATCTCGCCAAAAAATCATTCCCATCATGCCCCGCCCCGGCCATATCGCTCCCTGGCATGGAAGCCCGCAGAATGGCCAATCCCGTTGGCGCAAGAACGCGCGCAATCTCGGCCACCGCCTTCCGATCTTCTGGAATAGGCTCGTTGGCATGCAGCGCAAGCAGGACATCCGCATCATCCGAGGACATCGGAAGATCGGTCAAGGATGCGACCGATTTTGAGATGCCGAACAGGTGGCGGAAACCGAGGGTTGCGTGGGATGGAACGACTTCGATCAATGTAGCACGTTCGGGCGGGCGGGTCTGCGGGACCCATACCTTGCGCACAAACGATCCCATGAGTTGAAGAAAGCGGTCTCTTTCAATTGCCCTACATCCCGGACAAGCCACGTTTGGCCGGCCATCCGGGCCGTCGGCAAATTTACCGACGAAGCGGCAACAGCTACAAACATAGGAGCCCGGCCGGCGTAGAGAACGGGCGGCCCCCTCCCGCTCTGCGATATTGCGCTCAAGATCCGGCGGCCAGTAACCCAGGCTGATCCGATTGGAATGAGCAGCCGAATAGACGGAGGAAATCGCATCGACCGGGACGATCCTGTCGGGGCTCGAGCCGATGAGCCGCAGGACGTAGTCCCAATCGATCAGACGTTTCAGAGCCGGATCAAATCGGATGGCACTCGCCCGGTGCATGATCTGATTGAGATCCACGTAATTTCCTCGCTTCAACCTTTCGAAGTCGAAGGGCACGAGAAACCAGTTTTTTGCGGTGCTGGAGAATTCAACGTCCCGAAGCTGCGCGCCATAAATAATATCGACCTTCGGGTCGGAGTCCAGAAATGCAACTGCCCGCTCTATCCATCGCGGCCACATCAGGTTGTCGTCGTCCAGAAACGACACGAGAGGCGTGTCGAGCGCATCCAGTCCAAGATTTCGAGCCGTCGATGCGCCGCTGTAGGGATGTTCGGTATGGAGGAGAGCAATCGCGAGGCGGTTGGAAAATTCCTCGACGATATCCTTGATGGACTCCTGGCCGTCATTGACCACAACCACTTTGTCCGGCCGGCGGCTCTGCGCCGCGACAGAAGCCAGTGCCCGCTTGAGATTTTCAGGACGGTCGCAGGTCGGGATGACGACGCCCACCGGGCTTTGTCCCGCGCGGTCCGGTGCCTCCAAGCCGCCAAACAGCATGGACGAAATATCGTGCAGCGCCAAACGGTTGAATTTCTCGGAAGCCTCCAATCGCTTGACGTCGGAATAAATCCTGAAGGGACGCGCGAGTTTTCTCCCGACTGGCCGCAATATCTCCCGCCAGTTTTTTCGTAAGATCATTGCTGGATAACTTTCCGGATCAAACGCATTCTGCCCGAGTGGCAAAAGCTATATTTGAAAGGATATACTGAACGAGACTCCAGATTTGATTCGGGCACGGCTTCGATCCCGTCCCTGAATCCATGCCGCGCGCAACCCGCCATGAGGGAAAACCCCTCACATCCCTGGCTTCGTACACTACACGGCCTCCATGATCCAGTTGCCATGGAATGTAGCACGGAATGTAAAATTTAGCCTGCCCTAGCCCATGCCGAAGAACATCAGCGTCTTGCGGGTGTATTCCTCGGCATAATCGACGATCTTGTCGGAGCCCTCGCGCGCGCCGATTTCGTCATTTTCCGCGATCCGCCGCGCCACGAAAGCATGCAGCGTGCAGACCCGCTGCAGATCACCAAACTGTTTGAAGTGCACGTACCAGAACCGCCGGGTCTGCGCCTCGATCGGTGTGATCGCCTGCGCCGCATATTTGTTGCGCGCGGTCGTCACGATCAACGAATTGAATTCGCGGTCGGCCTCGACAAAGATATGGCCGTCATTCTTGGCGGCGGATTTCTCGAACATCAATGCCAGTTCGCGAAAGCGTTTGCGCTCGGCATCGCCCGCGAACCGCGCCGCACGGCCCGCCAGCACGTTCTCGATACCCTTGCGGACTTCGATCATCGCGAGCTGATCGACAAGGTCGATCTCCGAGACGAAAGCGCCGGAGCGCGGCACGATCCGCACCGTGCCCTCGAACGACAGCCGTTGCAATGCCTCGCGGATCGGCGTGCGTCCGATGCCGAGCTTGGCGCTTAGCGACGCCTCGGAAATGCGCGAACCGGGCGGCAGTTCATGCGTGACGATCATCGCCTCGATCAAGCGATAGGCGATCCGCGACTGCGGCTCGTCGTCATTGTCGGAAACCTCGGGAAGGCTGCCCGGAAGATTCATGGGCTGCATCATAAATGTGCACGCTCGCCGCTTGTGAAAAGATCGACGGGACATCGTGAGCACGAATCCCGCCAAGCGAAACATAAGGAGTCTCGCAGGAATTGCGACCGGCGCTTTCGGCCCATCTGCCGCGAAGCATGCATGAGGGCTTCTTCGACAAGCCTTCAACGTCACGTTCGGCAACATTGGCCCGCTTCCTGCTTTGAGAGCCTGTGACCCATCCACCGGGGCTCTCCACATCCAGCCCGTAAAGGACTTGTTAGTTATTTCCTTTCTGCCATAATCATATGTCTCTGACATATTAGAACCATAACAGAAAAGAAATAAAGCACCGGCGGAAACGATCCATTCACAACCCAGGGAGCGGTAAAATGACGACCACAAGTGCATCTGCTGCAACGTCGCCATCCTCGCGATGGTACCAGTTGATCCTCGGCCTGATCGCGATGATGGCGATCTCCAGTCCCCAATATGTCTGGGCACTGTTCACAGGCCCCCTCCGGGAAAAATTCAACGCTCCGCTGGCCGAAATCCAGGTCACGTTCTCGCTGCTCATCATGCTGCAGACCTTCCTGTCGCCGGCGCAGGGCTACCTCGTTGACCGGTTCGGTCCGCGCGTGCTGCTGTCGCTCGGCGCCGCCCTCACCGGCCTGAGCTGGGTCCTCGCCGCCAATGCCACGAGCGTGCTCGGGCTTTACATCACCTATGGCGTGCTCGGCGGCATCGGCACCGGCATCATCTATGTCGGCGTGGTCGGCATGATGGTGCAGTGGTTTCCCGACAAGCGTGGCCTGGCCGCCGGCCTCGTCGCCGCGGGTTACGGCTTCGGTGCGATCCTGACCACGTTCCCGATTTCCAACAGCCTGAACGCGAGCGGCCTGTCACACACGCTGACCCTGTACGGCATCATCTTCGGCATCGTCGGCGTTCTTGCCGCGCTCGGTATGCGCCGCCCCGACAAGAACATGCCGCATGTTGCACCCGATGCGAAAGCGCACGGATTGATCCAGGAAACCCGCGACTACGAACCGCGCGAAATGCTGCGCACTCCGATCTTCTGGCTGATGTTCGTGATGATGACGATGATGTCCACCTCGGGCCTCATGGTGATCTCGCAGATGGGCGCCTTCGCCAAGGATTTCGGCGTCAAGGACGCGCTGGTGTTCGGCCTCGCGGCGCTGCCGCTGGCGCTGACGATCGATCGTTTCACCAACGGCCTGACCCGTCCATTCTTCGGCTGGGTCTCGGACAGGATCGGTCGCGAGAACACCATGCTGATCGCGTTCGGCCTCGAAGGCATCGCGATGACCGTCTGGCTGATCTTTGCCCATCATCCGCTGACCTTCGTGCTGCTGTCCGGCGTGGTGTTCTTCGGCTGGGGTGAAATCTTCTCGCTGTTCCCCTCGACACTGACCGATACGTTCGGCACCAAGAACGCCACCACCAATTACGGCTTCCTGTACATCGCGCAGGGCGTCGGATCGGTGCTCGGCGGCCCGCTTGCGGCCCAGCTGCACGAAGTCACCGCTTCGTGGAACGTGGTGTTCGGCGTCGTGATCGCGATGAACTTCCTCACCGCGTTCCTGGCGATCGCCGTCCTCAAGCCGATGCGCGCCAACCACCGCCGGCAGAATGCCGGTCACACCGCAGGGGCGGCGCGCAGCCCAGCCTGACAACCAACCGCCGGGGCGCCACAAGCGCCCCGGTCTTCCCTCCCACCCGAAGAATATCGAGTTCAAAGATGCTCCAGACCGTTCGCTCCACCCGCGGCATGGCCGTTGCTCCTCACGCCTTGGCCGCGCAGGCCGCCGTCGACATCCTGCGGGCGGGCGGCAACGCCATCGAGGCGATGGTCGCGGCAGCCTCCACCATCGCCGTCGTCTACCCTCACATGAACAGCATCGGCGGCGACGGCTTCTGGACGATCTCATGTCCCGGCAAACCCGTGGTCGCGATCGAGGCATGTGGTGCCGCGGCGATCAGCATGTCCACCGGCTACTACACGGCGAAGGGCCTTGCGAAAATTCCGACGCGCGGACCCGACTCCGCCAACACGGTCGCGGGCACCATCGGCGGCTGGCAGGCCGCGCTCGACATCAGCAAGGAATGGGGCGGGCGCCTGCCGCTCGGCCGCCTGCTCGAAAACGCGATCTATTATGCCGAGGACGGCATCGCCGTGACGCAGTCGCAAAGCGTCACCACCGCCAAGAAGCTCGATGAGTTACAAGCCCTCCCCGGCTTTGCCGAAACCTTCCTCATCGGCGGCAAGGTGCCGCAGGCGGGCGAACGGATGCGGCTGACCCAACTCGGCAAGACGCTGAAGGCGCTCGCCGACGACGGCCTCGACAGTTTCTATCGCGGCCGCATCGCCGCAAGCATCGCCAAGGAAATGAAGGCCCTCGGCAGTCCGGTGTCGGCGGAGGATCTCGCAAAGTATCGCGCAACGGTCCGCAAGCCGCTCGAACTCGCGCACAGCCTCGGCCAAGTCTACAACATGACGCCGCCGACGCAGGGCCTCGTCTCGCTCATCATCCTCGGCCTGCTCGACCGGCTCGACATCAACCGGTTCGGGCCGGACAGCGCGGAATACATCCATTGCGTGGTGGAGGCGACCAAGCAGGCCTTCCTGATCCGCGACCGCCATATCACCGATCTCGACTTCATGGATGTCGATCCCCAGTCACTGCTGGCGCCGGAACATCTCGACAGGCTGACCACCGCGATCCGAATGGACAAGGCGCTACCATGGGGCCAGGGCAAGGGCCCCGCCGACACGATCTGGATGGGCGTGATCGATAGCGAGGGCCGCGCGGTGTCCTTTATCCAGAGCATCTACCACGAATACGGCAGCGGTATCGTTCTGTCGGAAACCGGCCTCAACTGGCAGAACCGTGGCTGCTCGTTCTCGCTCGACCCCAAGCACATCAACGCACTCGCCCCGAACAAAAAGCCGTTCCACACCCTCAACCCCGCGCTCGCTCGCCTGAGCGACGGCCGCGTCATGGTTTATGGCACGATGGGCGGCGACGGCCAGCCGCAGACGCAGGCCGCCGTGTTCACGCGCTACGCCATCTACAACGAGACCATGCAGGCCGCGATCACCGCACCACGCTGGCTCTTGGGACGCACATGGGGCGATACCAGCGACAGCCTGAAGCTGGAAGGCCGCTTCCCCATAGAGACCCGCCGCAAGCTCGAGGCGCTCGGCCATGAGGTCGAGATGGTCGAGGACTTCGACGAGATCGTCGGCCACGCCGGCGGCATCGCACGTTTTCCGAACGGCGTGCTCGAAGGCGGCAGCGATCCGCGCAGCAACGGCGGCGTCGCGGGCTTCTGACAAGACCCATTCGCAGGACACAGCGCGCGGCTGTGCCCTGCGAACGCGCGGCGAAGCAACCCGGAGGCTCCTACCGACCCGGGTTGCTTCGCCCGCAATCACGAAAAACTTTTATTTCCCCGCGCGCGGGCGCACCACGCCCCAGCCGATTCGTAACGGCTCCAGCCGTCCCTCGATCAGACGATCGAAAGTGCGCGGCACTTCGGCGACAAGACCGGGAAATGTTTTCGCGATCGCCTCCGGCGGCGCGCCGACCGTGTCATGCGCGCGCCAGACCACAAGACCGCCGCCGGCGTTGACGGTGGCTGCGTCGATCCACGGCGTCTTGCCATCGAAATTCGAGAACAGCACCTGCGGCCGCGACGGCGCGCCGAGACCGATCAACGATGCGATTTGTGGATCACCCGCGACGGCGGGCAGCGGACGGTCGGTCCGCAGCTTGTAATTGTCGGCGAAGAATTTTCCCATCGCGCGCGCGGGCAACGAGGTCTGCACCTCCGTGACATAGGCCCAGGGCTGGACCAGCACCGTCGCCAGAGCCACGGCCACCGGCACCGCCATCGCGACCAGCCAGATCGTGCGCAGCACCTGCTGGCGACGCAAATAAATCAGGTCGCCGCCCAGGACGATCGCAAGAAGGCCGATCAGCATCAACGCCACGCCCTCGCCGCCCGCGACATGATCGAGCCCGAACACAGGCGACGCTAGCGTGAACAGCAATGGCGGCAGCACACCGAAGAACACGACGAACTGGCGCGCCAGCGGATCGAGCGACGGGCGGAAGATCGCGGGTGCATCCTCTCCCTTGCGCTCGAAGATGCGCGCATTCGCCACGATCAGCACGACAGCGCCGAGCGCCGAGAGCAGCAGCGCACCAAACAGCACGCCCGACTGAGACGCATACGCCTCGACCGACGTGACCACGGGACGCGGCAAGACGGCCCCATTGCGGGCCTGCCAGATCAGGTAAGGCAGCGCGATGACCGCGATGACCAGCGCGCCGAACAGAGGATCGATCGAGCGCAGCGCCGCGCGCCCGCGCGCCGTGGCGAGCGCGAAGATCACCAGCAGAGCCAACAGCACCGGGGCCATCGCGGTGGTGAGGAACAACAGCCCGATCTCGATCGACAGCGCGAACCACGCGCCACGTTGCCGCTCCCCGATCACGCGCCACGCATGCAACAGCGTCAGCGCCCAGATCGGCCGCGCCAATATATCGGGGCCGAAGTCCAGCCCCGGATAACCGAAGGCCGCGACAGCGAGCGTCAGCAGCACCGCGAGCACGCCCTGCTGCGGGCCGACCACCGCGCGCGACAGCGCGAACACCGCGCTCATCGTCACAACGAAACAGATCTGCGCCAGCAGGTACACGCCGAAGGCGTAACCACCAACGGCACGGAACGCGATGTCGGCCAGCCAGAACGACAATGGCGGGCCAAGCGCGGAGCCGACCTGATACTCACGGCCAAACGCCAGCACGGTGGGCACATCGCCGGGCGGGCCGAGATAGAGCGCGGCAGGCACGATCAGCCACACCAGCGCCAGCGCCAGAACGGCGCTCCAGAAAATCCAGCGCGGCTTGGCGCGGACGAGTTCGACGATCAGGGAGGTAAAGCGCATCGCGCGGACGAACCGGGGCGGGAGGGCGAAAAGACCGTTCAGCGCTTGATAAAGGCCCGCGTCCGATCAGGCAACCTGAACGGCCGCCTCTTCCGCCACGATCACGGCGTCCACCCTATCATCGGGCGGGACGGCCACGCCATTCAGCCGGGCATGCGCCGCCGCCACGGGCGCGAAATGCCGCCGGTGATGCGGCGTCGGGCCGTGCTGCCTCAGCGCGGCCAGATGCCGGGGCACGCCGTAGCCCATGTGCGACTCGAAGCCGTATTCGGGATGCACCTGCGCCAGCCGGCACATCAGGCGGTCGCGCGTCACCTTCGCCACGATCGAGGCCGCGCCGATCGACAACAGCAGGCCGTCGCCGCCGATCACCGGCTCGCAGTCGCACGGCACGTCGATCTTGTCGCGGCCATCGACGAACACATGACGCGGCGCCTGCGGCAGCCCTTGCACCGCGCGCGACAGCGCCCACAGCGAGGCGCGCAGAATGTTGTCGCGGTCGATCCGCCACGGCGGCGCGGCGGCGACCGACACCATCGCGGTCGCGCAGATGTCCTCGAACAGGGCCTCGCGCGCCTCCATGGTGAGGCGCTTGGAATCGTCGATGCCCTTCGGAATCCGGTCGGGATCGAGAATCACGGCGGCGGCGACCACCGGCCCCGCGAGCGGCCCCCGGCCGACTTCGTCGCAGCCCGCCACCGGCCAGATGCCCTGCTTCAGCAAAGCACGCTCGCGAAGAAAGCTCGGGCTTGGCTTCGCGGCCTTCGCAGGCTTGCTTGCAGATTTGGCGGCGGCTTTGGCGGTCGCGGGGGATTTTTCAGTCCGACTCATGGGCCGGACACTGAAACGAACAGATAAATCCGGCAAGCCGGAACCGGGAATTTGCCCGCAATTCACGTTTGGGACTCGTCATGCCCGGCTTTATGCCGGGCATCCACGTCTTAAAAATCCAAAGGGAGAAAGACATGGATGGCCGGGGACATAAGGGCGTTCACGCCCGTCTTCGACGGGCTATGCCCCGCCATGACGCCGCAAGGAATCACTTAAAACAAATCCAGTTGCCCCCCGCCCTTTTCCGGCTGCACGAAATGCGAGGTGGAGAGCTTCACCCGCTTGCGGTTGAGCCCGAGCCGCTCGCAGGCGATCTCGAAGCGGCGGCCGATCATCCATGCCATCGGCCCAGTGCCTTTCATCCGCGTGCCCCACTGCGAATCGTAATCCTTGCCGCCGCGCATGTCGCGGATCAGCGTGAAGACGTGGCGGTAGCGATCCGGATAATTCGCGATCAGCCATTCGCGAAACAGGTCGCGCACCTCCAGCGGCAGGCGCAGCAGCGTGTAGTTCGCCTCCTTCACCCCGGCATGCGCGGCCGCATCGAGAATGCGTTCCATCTCCGAATCGTTGAGCGCGGGAATGAGCGGCGCGGTCATCACCACGGTCGGAATGCCCGCGGCCGACAATTGCCGCAGCGCCTCCAGCCGTTTCGGCGGCGTCGAGGCGCGCGGCTCCATGGCGCGCGCAAGTTTCGGATCGAGCGAAGTCACCGAGATCGCCACCTTGACGAGGTTCCTCGCCGCCATCCGCGACAGAATATCGATGTCGCGCGTAACCAGCGCCGATTTGGTGACGATGCCGACCGGATGGCCGGTCTTTTCCAGCACCTCCAGAATACCGCGCATGATTTTGTGCTCGCGCTCGATCGGCTGGTACGGATCGGTGTTGGTGCCGATCGCCATGGTGCGCGGCTCGTAGCCTGACGCCGTCAGCTCCTTTTCCAGAAGTACCGGGGCATCCGGCTTCATGAACAGCCTG
>Ga0153956_1003240_pt1 | contig 10718 bp, 7 predicted proteins | sample TSFL040MetaG_FD_104704 | JGI IMG/M metagenome (GOLD analysis project Ga0153956, IMG submission 104704) | Attine ant fungus gardens microbial communities from Florida, USA - TSFL040 MetaG | ecosystem: Host-associated > Fungi > Mycelium > Unclassified | place: USA: Florida, Wekiwa Springs...
ATCAACCAGTGCCAGATGCTGAAACTGCCCATGATCCGCTCGCGTTATCCGTGTAGAGGCCAGTGAGCATAGCGCACCCGGCCGCGCGCATTGTCCACGCCGCCGCTCAGTTGCCGCCGTCCAGCGATTCGGTGCGGATCTCGCCCTCGGACACCGGCTGGAACCCCTGCTGCGGCGCCGGTTCGGCCGGGGTGGCCTGCAACGGCTGGGTGGTGGCGTCGGCGCCGGCCTGCGGCTGCGGCGCGCCGGTCACGGTGACCGGCTGCGTGCGCGGCGCCGATGCGGTCACCGGGGCCGCGTTGCCCTGGGTACCGCGCTTCTGCCGCGCGGCGTAGGTCGATTCTTCCAGGCGGTCGCGGAAGGACACCACGTCGGCGGACGGCGCCGTGTTCAGGCGGCCCTCCAGGATCATGCGCGGCGTGGTGCCCTGGCCATAGGCGTCCAGGTTGGCGGCATCGTCGATGGACAGCACCGCGCCATCCAGCGCCACCCCGGCGAACAGGCCGCGCGCGCGCGACCACGACCAGATCTCGGCCTTGAGCTGGCCGTCGGTGGCCGCCGCGGCGCTGCGCCCGACCGGGCCGGCGGCCACGCCGGCATCGGCGCCGAGGGTGAACTTGCCGTTGACGATGTTGTCCAGGCTGCGGTCGTTGCGGAACACCAGGATCACGTCGGAGGACTGCACCCCCGCCTGGAAGCCGATGCTGCCGCCGGTGAGCTTGATGAACACCGGGTTGGACCAGGTGCCGTCGGCGCCCTTGACCGACATCAACCCGTGGCCGCGGCGGCCGCCCACCACCAGCCCGGCCTTGATGGTGTCGGGAATGACGATGATCGCGCGGCCCTCGTCCAGCAGCTTGTCGGGAATGGCCTGCTCGGGAATTTCCTGGATCTCGCTGAGCACGCGCACCGCGTTGCGGGCGCGCTGGTCTTCCTGCGGGCCCGCAACGGCATTGGCGGACAACAGGCAGGCGGACAGCAACAGGACAAGGCAAGGCAGGCGGCGCATGGCGGACTCCACAGGTCGGTGCTTCGGAAAGATACGGCAAGCTCCGGAGATTGGAAGCGGGGCGATGAACGAGCGAGGAACGGGGGAGGCCGGAGTGAGTGAAGAGGAGTGAGGAGTGAGAAGAAGCCAAAGCGGCACCCTGCATTGGCAATGAGGACTGCGTGCTGTTGCCCTCGGCTTCTTCTCACTCCTCACTCCTCTTCACTCACTACTCGCTTCTGCCAGAATGCGCGCATGTCCGACGCACCCATCGCCGCGCTGCTCGCGGTCAATCTAGGCACGCCCGAGACACCCACCGCGCCGGCGGTGCGTCGTTACCTGGCCGAGTTCCTCGGCGACCCGCGCGTGGTATCCATCCCTGCCCTGCTGTGGAAGCCGCTGCTGCACGGGTTGATCCTGCCGCTGCGCGGCGGCCGTTCGGCGCTCAAGTACGCCCAGGTCTGGCTGCCGGAAGGCTCGCCGCTGGCGGTATATACCCGGCGGCTGGCCGCGGGCCTGGCCCGCGAACTGCCGCACTGGCGGGTGCGCGATGCGATGCGCTATGGGCAACCGGCGCTGCCGGCGGCGCTGGATGCAGTACTCGCAGAGGGCGCGCAGCGCATCGTGGTGCTGCCGCTGTACCCGCAGTATTCGACCACCACCACCGCCTCGGTCGAGGACGTGGTGCAGCAGTGGCAGGCGCGCCATCCCGGCGTGCAGGTACGCACGGTCCGCGACTACGCCGACGACCCGCAGTGGGTGGCGGCGGTGGCCGATTCAATCCGCGATTACTGGCGGCAGCATGGCCGCGGCGACCGGCTGGTGTTCTCCTTCCACGGCATTCCGCAGCGGCTGGCCGATGCCGGCGACCCGTACCCGCAGCGCTGCGAAGCCAGCGCGCGCGCGATTGCCGCCGCGCTGGAACTGGGCGCGGGCGACTGGCAGCTGGCCTACCAGTCGCGCTTCGGCCGCGAGCGCTGGCTGCAGCCCTATGCCGAACCCACGCTGTGGGCGCTGGCCGAAGCCGGCGCGAAGATGCTGGACGTGGTCTGCCCGGGCTTCGCCACCGACTGCCTGGAAACACTGGAAGAAGTGGCGATGGGCTTCACCGCCACCGTGGCCGGACGCGGCGCGACGATGCGCTACATCCCCTGCCTGAACGACGCCCCCGCCCATGCCCGCGCCCTGGCCGCGCTGGCGCAGCGCGCATGACCGATGCGTTCGAGTTGAACCTCGACGGCCTGCGCGTGGCCGGCCTGCGCGCTGGTACGCGCGGTGGCCTGCCGGTGCTGGCCCTGCACGGCTGGCTGGACAACGCCGCCAGCTTCGTGCCGCTGGCGGCACAGCTGCCGGAACTGGACCTGGCGCTGGTCGACCTGCCCGGCCACGGCCTCAGCGACCACCTGCCCGCCGCCGCGTCCTACGGCACGCCGCAGGCCATCGCGCACGTGCTGGCCCTCATCGATGCCCTGGGCTGGGAGCGCTGCGTGCTGCTCGGGCATTCGATGGGCGCGGCCATCGCCAGCGTCGTGGCCGCGGTGGCGCCACAGCGGGTACAGGCACTGGTCGCCATCGAGGCGCTCGGCGGACTGGCGGCACCGGCTAACGAAACCGTCGCCCGGCTGCGCGCGCACATGGCGGCGCTGGCAACGCTGGGCGACAAGCGCCTGCGTGTGTTCACCGACCTTGCCGCGCCGGTGCGCGCGCGCATGCAGGCCAACCAGCTCGACGCGCCTTCGGCGCGGCTGCTGGTCGAACGCGGCGTGCAGCCCATCGCAGGCGGCTGGCGCTGGCGCAGCGACCCGCGGTTGATGCTGCCCACCGCCGTGCGCATGAGCGAGGACCAAGTACGCGACGTGGTGGCCGCCATCGCATGCCCGGCGCTGGTGATCTACGCCACCCCGGCACAGGCCTATTTCCCCGAACCCGGGCGCAGCCAGCGCGCGGCCCTGCTGCGCCACGGCCGCCTGCATACCCTGCCCGGCAACCATCACCTGCACATGGACCAGGCCACCGCGGTGGCCACGCTGGTCCGCGATTTCCTGCACGCCCTGCCGGCAGGCCGCTGAACCGCGCCACGCGTGGACCCGGCGGGAGCGCATCGCCCTATGGCTGCCCTGCCGCCGCCGCACCGGCTTCAAGGTTTCCGCCTGGATGCCGCTATCGCGTTGAAAGCAAAACGTTCATCGCAGCCAACGCGCAGTACCCCAGGACCGGCGTACGAAGCGTGCCGGTATTTTTTCGTCCTCATTCCAGACCCGGCATGCCCCTCCCGCCTCGCGGGCGGCCTGCTGCTTGCGTTCTGGCTGGGCTGGACGGCGCTGGCGCTGGGCTACCTGCGGCCCTCCCGGCGGCAGCCGGGCGATCCGCGCCAGGCCGAGTTGCTGCTGGCCGATACCCTGGCACGGCTGCCCGCCGCTGACGGCCCCGGGCCGCTGGCCATTCGCCTCGACGCGGCTGCAACTGCCAATCCGCCGATGACCTGGCATGGCAGGCACTGGCGGCGGGGGTACGCGCCACCGGTGGCCGCGCCCTGAGGCTGGACGGCGGTGCCGCCGCGCGTGGGTTCGAGGTGCGGGTCCTCGCCAGCCGCCGCCTGGTCCATGCCGGCCCGCTGGTGCCCGACCCGGCCATGTGCGGCGGCGGTCCGCCGGCCAACCGCCTGCAGCGCTGGCTGCCGCAGTTGCTGGTCCGCACGGATGCGCCCGTGATCGCCACCGCTGCCTGGTCCTGCCCCCGCCTTCCGTCCCCGGGAAGCCTGCCCGCATGACCGCCTCCGCCAAGCCTGCGCGCGACGCGCGCATCCAGCCCACCGTCTATTCGCGCGACCTGGCGCACAAGGCCGACGCGCTGTTCTTCAAGTCCGGCCTGGTGCTGGGCGCCGGTTCGCTGGGCCTGGCGGTGTGGTTCGGCCAGTGGCTGCCGTTCCTGGCGGTGGCGGTGCCGGGCCTGGTGCTGATGGCGGTGCAGTTCCGGCTTGCCGATGGCCGAGATATCTGCCGCCTCGCAGGAACAGAGCGCCGGCATCGAGCAGGTCAACCAGACCGTGACCCAGATGGACGAGACCACCCAGCAGAACGCCGCGCTGGTGGAGGAAGCCACTGCCTCGGCCGACACCCTGCGCCAGCAGGCTACCGGGTTGACCGATGCGGTGTCGGCATTCCGCACCACCAGGCCCACGCCCGCCAGCGCGTAACGCCGGGCATGCCCGGCACGGGCTCTGCCGACGCGCGGCAAGGCCCCGCATCGGCTACCCGTGGCCGGGCCGGCGGATAGCGTTCCTTGGCAGATGCAACCCTGCCTTTAGATCGATACAAATCACGAGCGCACGTGCTAGCGTGGCCCCACCCGAAACTTTCTTCGATGGGGACGCAAGCGATGCCCGATACCTCGGCGAACGCGCCTGTGCGCGGCGCAAGCAAGTTGTTGCACACGATCCTCGGCGGCGCCATCGCGCTGACCGCCCTGGCCGGCGGCGCCCATGCCGCGCCCGCCGCCGAATCGGCCGCGGCCCGCGCCTTCGAGGCGGTGGACCCGTTCATCGGCACCGGCGGCGAAGGCCATACCTTCCCCGGCGCGGTGGTGCCGTTCGGCATGGTCCAGCTCAGCCCGGACACGCAGATCAAGACCCGCCAGCAGGGCTACGGCTGGGCCGCCGGCTACCGCTACGACGACACCACCATCACCGGTTTCTCGCACACTCACTTCTCCGGCACCGGCCATTCGGACCTGGGCGACGTGCTGGTGATGCCGATCGCCGGCGAGGTCAAGCTGGAGCGCGGCGACGCCGGCAAACCCGGCAGCGGCTACATGTCGCGCTTCAAGCACAGCAGCGAACAGGCCCAGCCGGGCTACTACGCGGTGACCCTGGACGACTACGGCATCCGCGCCGAGCTGACCGCCAGCGCGCGCGTGGGCGTGCACCGCTACACCTTCCCCAAGGGCAAGCCGGCGCACGTGCTGGTGGACATGCGCACCAGCATGTACGACTACCCGGGCAAGATTTCCTGGTCGCGGCTGCGGCTGCGCGAGGACGGCACTCTCACCGGCTTCCGCGAGACCCGCGGCTGGGCGCCGGGCCGCCAGCTGTATTTCGCGATGCGCTTCTCGCGCCCGGTCAGCGGCCACCAGTTCCACACCACCGAAACCGACATTCCCTACAAGGGCTTCGCCCCACCGGCGGCCAACAACCCGGGCCTGCGCCCGCAGATCGAAGGCCGGCAGCTGGTCGGCGCGCTCGACTTCGCCGATGCCGAGGGCCAGGCGCTGGTGGTGAAGGTGGCGATCTCGCCGGTCAGCGAGGACAGCGCCATCGCCAACCTCGACGCCGAAGTGCCGGGCTGGGATTTCGACGGCGTGCGCCAGCAGGCGCGCGCGCAGTGGGAGCAGGCGCTGGTGGCGATCGACGCCGACGGCACGCCCGAGCAGCGCCGCAGCTTCTACACCGCGCTGTACCACGCGTTCATGGGCCCGAGCCTGTTCATGGACAGCGACGGCCGCTACCGCGGCCCGGACAACGCCGTGCACAAGGCCGAGGGCTTCACCAACTACTCCACGTTCTCGCTGTGGGACAGCTACCGCGCCCTGCACCCGCTGCTGACCCTGGTGCAGCCGCCGCAGCACACCAGCGACGTGGTCAACTCGCTGCTGGCCTCGCGCCGCCAGAGCCCCTGGGGCATCCTGCCGGTGTGGGCGTTCCACGGCCTGGAGACGTGGTGCATGATCGGCTACCACGCGGTGCCGGTGATCGCCGACGCCTACATGAAGGGCATTGGCGGCTTCGACGCCAACGAGGCGCTGGAAGCGATGACCGCCAGCGCCAACTACGGCCCGTACGGCGGCATCGCCCAGTACAAGGAACTGGGCTACGTGCCGATCGACGAGGAAGGCGAGGCGGCCAGCAAGACCCTGGAATATGCCTTCGACGACTGGACCATCGCGCGCATGGCGCAGAAGATGGGCCGCCAGGACATCGCCAGTGCCTTCGACAAGCGCGCCGGCAACTGGCGCAACGCCTTCGACGCGGACACCGGCTTCATGCGCGCGCGCAAGCGTGACGGCCAGTTCCGCACGCCGTTCGACCCCAGCGCCAGCGGCTACGGCACCGACTACACCGAAGGCAATGCCTGGCAGTATTCCTGGTACGTGCCGCAGGACGTGGCCGGCCTGGCCGCCGCGCACGGCGGCGCCGACAAGCTGCTGGACCGGCTGGACGCGGTGTTCGACGCCAAGGTCGACCCGAAGATCTTCCAGCACATGGAAGACATCACCGGCCTGATCGGCTGGTACGCGCACGGCAACGAACCCAGCCACCACGTCGCCTACCTGTACGCCTACGCCGGGCAGCCGTGGCGCACCCAGGCCCGCCTGGGCAACATCATGGCCACCCAGTACGCAGCGCGCCCGGACGGCCTGGCCGGCAACGACGACGTGGGCCAGATGTCGGCCTGGTACGTGTTCACCACACTGGGCTTCTACCCGGTGGCGCCGGGCAGCAACCAGTACATCATCGGCCGCCCGTTCCTGCCGCGCGCCACGCTGAACCTGCCCAACGGCAAGCGCTTCACCGTCATCGCCCACGGCCTGGACCCGAAGCACACCTACATCGGCAAGGCCACGCTCAACGGCAAGCCGCTGGACCGCGCCTTCCTGCGCCATGAGGAAATCACCGCCGGCGGCGAACTGCAGTTCGAGATGCAGGCCGAGCCGAACAAGGCCTGGGCCAGCGGTGCCGACGTGGAGCGGCCGTATTCGATGAGCGCGGTGCAGTAACTCCGCAGGCCCATCGCCGGTGCCGGGTCCGCCCGGCACTGGCTTTCCTGGGCCTGCATGCGGCCCCAGGGAGCGGATGCAGGTACAAGCCCCGATCCACACCCGCCTTCGCACACCGAAGTGCACTCCTGCGAAAGCAGACAGGGCCCGCAACGCGGGCCCTGTTTCGTTTCCGGCATCGCACGCAGGCCGGTGCCGCATCCCCTACGACGGGAGCCGAATCATCAAGCGCCGGCGGGGACATGCCTCCCGCCCGTTCGCAAGTCGGCCGTTGGTGCGGGCTTGTGCTTGCTCGCCAGAACCCCATGCGGGGCGAGCCCCGCATCTACATCGGACTTCGCGCACCGGAGTGCGCTCCTGCAAAAACAGACAGGGCCCGCAATGCGGGCCCTGTCCGTTCCATCAAACCGATGAAGCCGCGGAATCAGCCTGCCGGCTGGTAACCGCCCTGCGCGGCGACGTATCGCTGCCACAGCGCCGGCAGTTCCTGGCCGGTCTGCTGCTGCCACAGCGTCGCGCCGTACTGGCCCTGGCGCAGGGCGTGGTCCAGCGCCTTGACCAGGCCCGGGTGCTGGCCTTCGCTCCACTTCAGGAAGGCGCCGGTGACGCGGTAGCCGGTGTCGAAGTTCTGCTTCTGCTTGACCTGGCCCGGCAGCGCCCAGCCGGCACCGGCGTTGTCCAGGCCGTAGTGGTCGCGGGCGAAATCGGCGATGCCTTCCACCAGCCACGACGGCGCCTTGTCGTCGCCGTAGTTGGGGTAGCTCTGCACGATGTGCATGGCTTCGTGGGTCACCAGGTCGACGTCGGCCGGGTGCTGCTTCAGCCAGCCCGGGTTGATCGTCATCGACGCCCAGCCCTTGTCGTTGACATAGGCCACGCCGGTGTAGGACGGGTCGATGGTGATCCTCGCCTTCTGCGGCGAGGCCGGGTTGAAGTCGGCACGCTCGCGCGCATAGGCGCTGAAGAAGGTGTCGATGATGCGCTCGCGCATCGGCGCATCCAGCGCGTCGGTGGCATCGACGTAGGTCAGGTTGACGCCGTCGCGGTCGAGGGTGGTTTCAAACGCCTGCGCCGGGGCCATGGCCAGGGCGGCGCTCACGCCGGCAACAAGAAGGAGACAACGGGAAACGGACATCGGGTTCCTCAGCGGTGGGTGGAAGAAGGGGCCAGCAGTTCGACTTCGGCCAGGCGCAGGCGGCCGGGGGCGGCCAGGCGCAGGCGGTATTCGCTGTAGTGGTCGGGGTGGGCGATGCGGAACGGGCGGGTCTGGCGGGCCCAGCGGAACGCTTCGCCCTGGCGCTGGTCGAGCACGCTCCACTGGCCGCCGCTGGCGCGCGCCTCCAGCGTCCAGGCCGCGTTGCGGACCGGTGCGCCGCCGCTGGTCAGGGTGTACAGGGCCGGCGCGCCGTCGGCCACGCCGTCGAAGGTGACAGTCGGCGTGCCGCCCAGCGGGCTGTCGGTATCGGCATCGTCGTCCAGCAGCGCCGGCAGCGCGGTACCGTCGTCCAGGCTGGCCCTGGCCGCGGCCAGCAGGTCGTGCAGCGGTGCCGGGCGCTGGCCGGCAGGCGTGAGCGACTGCGGCAGGTCGGCCACGGCGCTGCCCCAGCGCGAGGGCTGCGGGCCCATCACGAACTCCAGCGTGGCGCCGTTGGCGATGGCCTCGTGCGGCAGCCACGCCTTGCTCCACGGCTTGCCGTTGAGCTTGAGCGATTGCACGTAGACGTTTTCTGGCGAATTGTTCGCGGCCTTGACCACGATCCGCCTGCCGTTCTGCAGGCGCACGCTGGCCTGGCGGAACAGCGGCGAGCCGATCGCGTATTCGGCCGAGCCCATGCGCAGCGGGTACAGGCCCAGCGAGGCGAACACGTACCAGGCCGACATTTCGCCGTTGTCCTCGTCGCCCGGGTAGCCCTGGCCGATCTCGCTGCCCAGGTACAGGCGCGACAGGATTTCGCGGGTGATGCGCTGGGTCTTCCACGGCTGCCCGGCGTACAGGTACATCCAGGCGATGTGGTGCGAAGTCTGGTTGCTGTGCGCGTACATGCCCAGGCGCACGTCGCGCGCCTCGGTCATCTCATGGATGGTGCCGCCATAGGAACCGGAGAAACGCGGGTCGGCGGTTTCCGGGGTGGAAAAGAACGCATCCAGCTTGGCTGCCAGCTGCTCGCGGCCGCCGTACAGCGCGGCCAGGCCCGCGCCATCGTGGGCGGCGGTGAAGGCGAAGATCCAGCCGTTGGATTCGGTGTAGTCGTAGCCCCACACGCGCGGGTCGTAGTCCTTGCCGTCCAGGCGCCACTGGCCCTGGCGGTCGCGGCCGACGAAGAAGCCGACGCCGGGGTTGAACAGATTGGCGTAGTCGGCGGCGCGGTGGCGCAGGTAGTCGGCCTCGGTGGCGTAGCGTTCGCGCGCGGCGGGGTCATCGGTACGCCTGGACAAGGCCTGTGCCATGTTGGCCAGGCCGAAGTCGTTGAGCGCGCCTTCCATGGTCCAGGACAGGCCTTCGTCGACGCTGCTGTCGGCGTAGCCGCGGAATGGCGAGCGCGCCATGCCCTTGCGCCCGACATGGCGGTCCGGCGGCACCACGGTGGCGTTCTTCAGCCCGGCCTCGTAGGCCAGTTGCGGGTCGAAGCCCTGCACGCCCTTGAGCCAGGCATCGGCGAAGGCGACGTCGGAACTGGTGCCCACCATCAGGTCGGCATAGCCCGGCGAGGACCAGCGCGCGACCCAGCCGCCGGCGCGGTACTGCTCCAGGAAACCCTGCACCATTTCGCCGGCGTCTTCGGCGCGGAACAGCGTGTAGGCCGGCCAGGTGGTGCGGAAGGTGTCCCAGAAGCCGTTGTTGACGTAGACCTTGCCATCGCGCACCGGCGCGTAGCTGCGTTGTGCGCTGCCATCGGTGTTGTCGTCCGACCCGCTGGCCTGGCTGGCGTAGCGCCAGTCCGGCGCGGCGGCGCTGCCGGCGTTTTCGTGCGCCGAGTTCGGGTACAGGTACAGGCGGTACAGGTTGGAATACAGCGCGGTCTTCTGGTCGTCGCTGGCATCGCCGGCGTCGAACGCACCCAGCAGGCTGTCCCAGGCGTCCTGCGCGCGCGCGGCCACGCTGTCCAGGTCGTCGCTGGCGGCGATTTCCAGTTGCAGGTTGTGCCGGGCCTGTTCCAGCGAGATCAGCGAGGTGGCGATGCGCATCTGCACGCGGCGCTCGCTGCCGGCGTCGAACTTGATGTAGCCGGTGGCGCGGCCGGTGTCGATGCGGCCACTGGACTGCCATGGCCGGTCGAAGGTGGCGTAGACGAACATGCGGGTGGCGCCGGTGGACAAGCCACTGCGCACGTCGGTGTAGCCGGACAGGGTCTGGCTGGCCGCGTCCAGGGTCAGCCCGCCGCGTGCGTCGATGTTGTCGAACAGCAGGTTGGCATCGCCTTCGGCCGGGAAGTCGAAGCGGAACAGCGCGGCGTGGTCGGTCGGCGCGATGGCCGCGGCGATGCCGTTGTCGAAATGCACCGCGTAGCGGTACGGGCGCGCGCTTTCCTGGTCGTGCGAGAACGCCAGCGCGCGCTTTTCGCGGTCGGCCTCGGGCACGCCGCGGCCCAGCGACGGCATCACCTGGAAGCTCTGCCGCTCGCCCATCCACGGGCTGGGCTGGTGGCTCAACGCCAGCGCCTGCAGCTGCGGGCGGTTGTCGGCGTTGTTGCGCTCGTTCCAGTGGTACAGCCAGTTGATGCCGCCGGCATCGGTCACCGGCGTCCAGAAATTGAAGCCGTGCGGCACGGCGGTGGCCGGGAAGTTGTTGCCGCGCGAGAACACGCCGTTGGCCTGGCTGCCGCGGGTGGTCAGCACCCAGTCCGAGGCACGCGCCGGCACCTGTCGCGGCTGCGCGTCCAGCTGCACGTCGTCGATCCAGCCCGACACCGGGTGGCCGCCGGCGCTGGCGGTTTCCAGCTCGACGGCGACCACGCGG
>Ga0153956_1003241_pt1 | contig 10715 bp, 5 predicted proteins | sample TSFL040MetaG_FD_104704 | JGI IMG/M metagenome (GOLD analysis project Ga0153956, IMG submission 104704) | Attine ant fungus gardens microbial communities from Florida, USA - TSFL040 MetaG | ecosystem: Host-associated > Fungi > Mycelium > Unclassified | place: USA: Florida, Wekiwa Springs...
AAGAAGAAGAAAAAAATCTTTTATCCAAAATAAAAGAACGCTATGATAAACAGACAACCCCGTTTTATGCAGCCGCGCGTTTGTGGGTCGACGAAATTATCGACCCGGCTGAAACCCGCGCCCGCATTACAGATGCAATAGCATGTGCCAATGAAAATCCATATTTCGCCGATTTTAAAATCGGTGTGTTTCAGGTGTAGCGAGGGTTAAAAAAAGACTGTCCCAAAAACAAAAGAGCCCTGAAAGCTATTGGCATTCAAGGCTCTTTTGCGGTGATCCAGGTTGGGGAATTTTCGAATCACTTTTTAGAAGATTTAGAAAGACTTGCAAGTATAGCAGCCCTATAATCCATACTTCAGATATTTCTTGCATGCAAAGAAATGTGCTTTACCAGAAAATAACTTTTAACGCATCGCTATTTCCAAACACACCACCCGAAAGCTTTCATTCACATCTGCACTAAATGCTATTCGACGGCGCTTCACAGGACATACGAAATGATACAATAGCACAGAAACATTACGATTCTTATGAAGAGAGTCACTCACAAATCAAAGCTAATCATTTTAAGCCGAAGCAGAGCTTCGGGGAATTATACCCAGGAGATTAAAGATGCAATGGGACATAAACTTGCCAGTACCACAGATCATTGCCCTCACAGTTTTGAAGATGAAGTAAAAGAAGAAATCGCTCAAAAATTACTTACATTCAAAGAAAATAAATAAGCCCAATTTCTATTCCTTTTTTGCGTAACATCATTAAATAACTATCGGCCAAAGGTTTCAGCAGCCCTCTTTTTTCACCCGGTTTAGTTAAGATTTCTGGATAAAGAAGCCGATGCTCTATCCGCCCAGGCGACGGATTGTTTAAGCCCGATTTTATTAAAGAAGTAGCTATATACCGTATTATGTAACTTCTAATACTAACATAATAATAGTGACCTGTGATTTTTGTCAAACTAATACGCAATATTAAAAATTTGTTACCTTGTGCTATTCTTTGTTAACGAACCGAAGGAAATTGAGCGATGGATAATCAGGATTATAAGACAGAACTATGGCAAAGTATCTCCTTTCGCGATGATATGAACGCCTTTGAATCACTTTTTCATTTATTGAACAAAAGGCTGATCCAGTTTTGTTCGCTCTACGTACATCGGATAGAAATCGCGGAAGAAGTTGTAGCCGACGTATTTGTCAAATGTTGGGAAGGGCGCAAGGCTATGCAGGAAATAAAAAATATTGAATCGTACCTGTTTATTGCTGTAAAAAACCATTCCATTAATTATCTGAAAAAATATTCCGGTATCACATCTGCCCAGCTGGAAGAAGGCAATAAATATGAAATCCCGGATCTGTTTGACCCGGAGAAACGATTGGAGCTAAAAGAGCTTTCCTTCAGAATGGAACAGGCAATTGAATCGCTTCCGTTACAGTCGCGGCTTGTATTCCGATTGGTAAAGGAAGATGGTATGAAATATAAAGATGTAGCAGAAATTCTCAGCATTTCCCCGAGAACGGTACAAACACAATTGTACCGTGCCATTAAAAAACTCAGCCATATATTTAGCGCCTATCAAACCCAGATTTGTAAAAACAAAATTGTCAGCATTGTTATGCTGACAGGCGTTCTCCAAATAATTTTTTCTTCCTTGTAAGCATTTTTGTCAAAATCATTGTCTTTATATAGTGGCGGCATTGCGCCTTTAATATGACAAACGATAGATTTACAGAACTTCTCGCAAAATATCTGTCTGAACAAATCAGCACCGATGAGTATTCGGAATTTGAATATTTGTTGGGTACCGATGAATCTTTGCGTGACCAGTTCGATTATTTCAAATCTTTCTGGAAAAATAATCCGGCTACCTATAATAATAGCGAGGCATTGTTCGACCGGATAAAAAGCAAAATTGAGACCGATTCAGATAGTGTACTCATTGAGCGTTCGAAGAAAAAGCGCATCCGCTACCTGTGTAGCATGGCGGCGATATTTGTTGTTGCAATACTTTGTTTTAGCGTGTATAAGTTTGTCCTGCATCATAATTCTGAAAATTCCGCTTGGCAAACGGTGAAGGTTTTACCCGGAAAAAAGTCGGTTATCAGGCTTGTCGATGGAACGATGGTTACGCTCAATGCTGAAAGTTCTTTCAGATATCCGGCATCGTTTTCCGGCGGCACACGCAATGTTTACCTGTCGGGCGAAGCGTTTTTCGATGTAAAGCACGATGTTGCGCATCCGTTCATTGTACATACAAAAAGAATGAATGTACGGGTTCTGGGGACTGCATTTGATGTTAAATCATATAGCAACGACTCTGCCAGCGAAGCAACACTTATCAGGGGAATCATTGAAGTATCTTTGCCGGACAGGCCATCGGACAGGATTATCCTGAAACCGAATGAAAAGCTCATTGTTAATCACGCATCGCAGCAAATTACCCCAAAAAATGACCCTGCTACAGCAAAAACCGGCAATGTTCATAACGATACAAAATATACTATTACATCGCTTACTTATTTTCAGAAATATGATTCCGCAATTGTAGAAACATCCTGGCTCAACGACAGATTTGTGTTTAAAGATGAAGATTTTACAACACTGTGCCACAGGCTGGAAAGGAGGTTCGGCGTTGACATACACATAGAAAACAATAATTACGGGGCGTACCGGTTTACAGGCAGTTTTGCAAAAGAAAATATTCAGGAAGCCCTGGACGTGTTAAGCTATGCCGAACCTTTTCATTACAAAGAAAATAACGGGACTATAAATATTTATTAATTCACTAAAATCGATTGATATGCACAAGAAGCAGACATAAAAAATACAAAAGCCGTCCTCTATGAAAGACGGCCGGGTAAAAGATGACAGCAAAAATTTACGCAGGTTTACTTTGGTACAGTACCCCTGCAATTTTATCACCTTTAATAAAGTAAAATTATGCTTTTTTTTAAACACCTTACCGGTGTAAAGGATAATTGTTGGCTAAAAAAAACTATCCTGATGTCAAAATTAACGCTCTGCCTGATTATCTTATTTAATCTTCGCGCGGCGGCAAAAGTTTATTCCCAGACAAATGTTACGCTTGACATTAAAAATGCCCGCTTCAAAGAAGTAGTTTCTAAAATAGAGGAACAGACTTCTTATCACTTTGTTTTTAGCGAACGTAAATTTCCGGCATCTGCAAAATTTGATTTGGACGTAAAAAATATGCCCGTACCTAAAGTGCTGGATATGATGTTGAAAAATTCCGGTTATGCTTACAAAGAATTCGGCGACCATTTAATTGTAATTGCCTCAGCAAATCAGGAGACAATCACCGGAAAAATTGTGAATGAGAGCGGGCAGCCCTTGTCCGGCGCTTCTGTAAAAGTTCAAGGCAACGAGAAGATTTGGGCGCTTACAAATATGGACGGTATTTTTTCTTTGAAAGCGCCTGCCGATGCGGTTTTAGAAATTACTTATGTCGGCTACAAAAGCATTACTGTCCCTGTAAACGGGCAAAGTTCTCTAACTATTTCACTGACACCTATCAACAAAGATTTAAACGATATCGTCGTGGTTGGTTACGGTACACAGAAGAAGCTTGACCTTACAGGCTCGGTATCTTCTTTGAGCGGCAGTGATATTAACTGGAAACCTGTAGGACAGTTGTCCGAGGCTTTGCAGGGAATGATGCCGGGCGTTACCGTTACACAGAGCAGCGGCCAGCCTGGTTTGGATCAGGGAACAGTAAGAATACGTGGTATCGGTACACTGAATGATAATTCCCCATTGGTTCTGGTCGACGGCGTCCAATCAGATATGAATGATGTTGACCCGAATGATGTTGCTTCCATTTCAGTATTAAAAGATGCCGCAGCATCTTCTATATACGGTGTACGTGCAGCCAACGGCGTTATCCTCATCACAACGAAAAGAGGGAAAAGCGGTAAAGCCAAAGTCAGTTATTCCAACGATTTCGGCTGGCAGTATCCTGCGCGTCTTTCCAAGTTTGTAGGTGCACAGGAATATATGAAGCTGACCGATTTAATGCATATCAATTCCGGGGGCGACAGCATTTATTCTGCTTCCGCCATCGCACAATACGACAACCCGGACAGAAATACCGATCTGTATCCCGATAATTATTGGTTAAAGAAAATTCTGACAGGAAGCGGGTTCCAGCAGCAGCATAGCGTATCCGTTGCCGGCGGAAGTGATAATGTGAAGTATCGCCTTTCGACTAATTATCTTGATCAGGATGGTTTAATTCACAACATGAATTTTCAACGTGTAACCATCAGGCTGAATACCAATATTCAGGTTACCAAAAAGTTGAGCATAAGCGCAGATATGTCTGCCCGTATCGGCGACAGAACAGAGCCGCAGGATATTGGCGGTTCCGGTTCGGCATGGTCGCAATTCGGCCAGGCTGCGGTAATGAATCCGTTGATCGTTGACCAGTATTCCGACGGAACCTGGAGCGTCGGCCGCGGTGATGGCAACCCCATTCGTCTCCAGCAAGAGGGCGGCATATACGATTACAAGGACAACCTGATCACCGGGAACTTCAGGGGCGATTACGAAATAGTAAAAGGGCTGACATTGAGCGGTATCGTATCTGCCAACTATGAAACGGCCTTCAACAGTACCCACAATATTGCAATGACCTATTATGATTTTTTCAATGACCATTCTGTCATTGCAACTAAAGGACAAAACGATATTAAAAAAGAAAGCGATAATTATTGGTTCAAAAACTACCAGGGATTATTGACCTACAAGCACCAATTCGGTAAACATTCGCTAACCGTTTTGGCCGGGATGTCCAAATTGACAGAAACAGGCGATACATTAACCGGTTACAGATTAGGCATTCCCAACAGTACGCTTGACCAGATCAACGCAGGTTCCGCCAACGGGCAAGCAACAACGGGCTATGCCGGCGAATACGGTCTGCTGTCCTATTTCGGCAGAGTGAATTATTCTTACAAGGAAAAATATTTGTTCGAAGCAAACCTCAGAAATGACGGTTCGTCCCGTTTCGCGCCGGGACAAAAATGGGGGCTTTTCCCCTCTTTCTCGGCGGGTTGGCGTATATCTTCCGAAGACTTCATGAAGAATGTAAATTTTATACAGAACCTGAAGCTGAGAGGTTCCTGGGGTGAATTAGGCAATGATGCTATCGGCAATTATCCCTATCAGTCTGTGTATAATCTTAATAATAATTATCCTTTTGGCGGAACATTATACCCTGGAAGTGAGTTGAGCACTTATCCTAACAACGGCCTTACCTGGGAAACTACAAAGATGACCGATTTGGGTCTGGACCTGACAATACTCTCCGGCAAACTGAATATAACATACGACTGGTACGATAAAAATACGGATAACATTTTGCTGAACCTGCCTATTCCTCAATTTGTAGGATTGGCCCCGACGGTTCAAAATGCCGGCGCCGTGCAAAATAAAGGCTGGGAACTCAATATAGCCTACAACGGAAGCATCGGCAAAGATTTTAAATACAATATTGCCGCCAATCTTTCCGATGTTAAAAATAAGGTTACCGATCTGAAAGGCGCAGACCAAACACAAACTGCTCAGGAAAACCCGGGTGAAATTACAACCGGAACAATCACGGGTTATCCGATAGGCGGCTATTGGGGCTATGTTTCACAAGGCATTTTCCAAACGCAGCAACAGGTTGCCAACCATGCCACACAAACAGCACAAACAGGCCCGGGCGATTTGATTTACAAAGATGTGAACGGCGACGGAAAAATCGATGCAAACGATTATGTGTATCTCGGCAGCAATATTCCAAGATATACTTACGGATTAAATATTGGGATGAATTACAAACATTTTGATTTATCCGCCTTTTTTCAGGGCGTAGGTAAAGTATCTGTCAATACCGTAGTGATGGAAAGAGCGCCTATTAACAGCGACGGTAACTTCAAAACTATTCATGAAGACAGTTGGACACCTGAAAATACGGACGCAACATTCCCAAGACTGGTCAATACGTTACAAAACTATTCCTCGTCTTCTTTCTGGGTTCAAAGCGGCGCTTATGTGCGCTTAAAAAGCGTACAGATAGGATATACGCTTCCCGACAACATTTTGAACAAAACGGGAATATCCAGTCTGCGTGTATTCGTGAGCGGTCAAAACCTGTTCACGTGGTCGAAGCTTGAAAGCGACATAGATCCGGAAGCGCCTAACGAAAACCGATATTATCCTCAGGTTAAGGTGTACACATTTGGACTTAACGTAAATTTCTAAACAGAGAAAAGATGAAAAGAAGAATCATATATATTACTATAATACTGGGCATTGTCATGTCTTCATGTTCTAAAGATTTTTTAAACAAAAACCCTGGTGACCAGGTCTCGACGGGCGATTACTGGCAAACGCAGGACGATGCCGTGCGCGCAGTCACTGAATGTTACACATTTCTCGGAGATTTTGACGACCGTATATTTCTTTCCTGCGCCACCGACGACAGCTATTCATGGTCCAACTGGCCCCTTGACATACAGTTTGCGGGTAATGGAAGCGCAACGTCGAATACCGGCACCTTTGATCATTTCTGGAGCTATTTTTATTCAGCCATTGCACAGGCAAACAATGTTATCAATAATATCGGCAAAGTTCCGGCCGATCAAATTACCGATTCGCTCAGAAGCCGTTTAACGGCAGAGGCAAGGTTTATCAGAGCCTATGCTTATCAGCAACTGACTTCGTTTTATGGCAATGTTGTATTTACTACCACTTTAATGCCTTCAGATTCCTTTCCTGTCACAAAGCGAACCTCTGCAGATATGGTGCAGCAGTTTGTTATCAGCGAATTAAAAAATGCAGCCTCTGTTCTCCCCACTGCTTACACTTCTTCCGACCAGGGACGTATTACTAAAGGCGCGGTGCTGGCGCTTTTGGCAAGGGAGCAGTTATACATCGGCGATTATAGCGATGCTGCCGCCACGGCTAAGCAGGTCATGACCATCGGAAGCTATTCTATTGACAATAGTTCCGGTAACGCTTACAACAGCTTATTTGACGGAACAAATGAAAACAGTCCCGAAATTATACTCCAGGCACAGTATATCAAAAATACATATGCAACGGGCATCGGTACCTGGGTTGGCGGCCCTTCGCTGGGCGGCTGGTCGCAGGTAGTGCCGTTACAATCTTTGGTGGATGCGTATGAATGTACCGACGGGAAATCCATAACCGAATCGCCGCTTTACGATCCGAACCATCCGTTCGATAATCGAGACCCACGCCTGAAAGCAACCATCGTTGTTCCCGGCAGTGTTGTAAATGGAAAGACGATTGATGTAACCAGCACGAACTCGATAGATGCATTGGGCAAAAATAATGCGTCTCTCTCAGGGTATTATTACAAAAAATATGTGCCGGCTGATATTGAAGGAGAATATTACAATAACTCATACAACGATGAAGTTTTGATCCGCTATGCAGAAGTATTGCTTACCTATGCAGAAGCTAAGATAGAAAGCAACAGCATAGACCAATCCGTGTACGATGCGATTAACCTCATCCGGCAAAGAAAAGGCGTGGATATGCCGCCTGTAACAGCAGGTTCGCAAAGTGAATTGAGAACGCTTGTACGGAATGAACGCCGTGTGGAATTGTCGATGGAAGGATTAAGACTGTTCGACATTCGCAGATGGAAAATAGCCGATCAGGTGATGAACGGAAATGCCTACGGTATTCTCAACAATTATGACCAAACCCGTTCTGATTACGGCAAGCATATATTGATAGAATCAAGGACTTTTGCATCGCGCGATTATCTTTGGGCTATACCGCAAAACGAGATAAAGCTTGATCCCGATTTAGGCCAGAATACGGGATGGTAATTTCTTATAAATGGCAGGCTATCCTGTAACCGGGTAGCCTGTTTCTTTCATCTACTTTTATCCGATAATTAAATGAGAAAGAAACTTATTGCGGCTATTGCCGTAACGGCTTTGTTATGTACGGCAAAGGCGCAGTCTGTAATGCCTCCAAAACCATACGGCGCATTACCTGCACAGCGGCAACTGGCCTGGGAAAAAATGCAGTTCATCGGCATTGTCCATTTCGGGCTGAATACCTTTACCGATAAAGAATGGGGATATGGAGACGTAAACCCGAAACTATTCAACCCGAAAGATTTTGACCCTGAACAAATTATACTTGCTGCAAAATCGGCAGGCATACAAGGTCTCATTTTAGTATGTAAGCATCATGACGGGTTCTGCTTGTGGCCAACTAAAACGACGGCTTATAACATTTCCAAAAGCCCGTGGATGAATGGCAAAGGCGATATGGTAAAAGCATTTGCCGATGCCTGCCGGAAAAACGGATTGAAATTTGGCGTTTATTGTTCGCCGTGGGACAGGAACAGCAAATACTACGGAACCGCAAAATATCTTCAGATCTATCGCGAGCAGCTCAAAGAATTGTATACCAGTTACGGCGATATTTTTGAATCATGGCACGATGGTGCAAACGGCGGTGACGGTTATTACGGCGGTGCAAATGAAACAAGAAAAATCGACCGCTCTGTTTATTATGATTGGGATTCTACATGGAAGATTACCAGAATGCTTCAACCCGACGCAACTATTTTCAGCGACGTAGGGCCCGACGAAAGATGGGCAGGGAATGAATACGGTTATCTGGCCGATACTACCTGGGCGACCTTTACCCCGCATCCTGTAAGAGGTGCAAAAGCTACGCCGGGAAATGTGAAATATTGGGAAAACACAACAGGACAACGAGATGGTGAATATTGGATGCCTGCGGAATGTGATGTGCCGCTTCGCCCCGGTTTTTTCTATCATGAAAACCAGGAAGGGGAACAAAAATCCCCATCGGCTTTGTTCGATATTTATGTACACAGCGCGGGTCGTTCAGGGAATATGAACCTGGGAATTGCTCCCGGCAAAAACGGAAAATTAAGCGACGGCGATGTCGCGGCTTTGAAGAATTTTGGAGAATTATTACGAAAAACCTTTGCGCATAATCTTCTGGAAGGCGCGATGGTAAAGGCTTCCAATATTCGCGGCAACGATATAAAAGATTACGGCGCTGCGAATTTGCTGGACAAAGATATTTACAGTTACTGGGCAACCGATGATAATGAAATCACACCGAGCGCAGTATTTGATCTGAAACGTCCTGCACAATTTAATGTTATAGAGCTTCGCGAAAATATTAAACTGGGGCAGCGCATTACATCCGTCGCCATCGATGAATGGAGTAATAATCAATGGAAGGAAATTGCCACAGCCGTTGGGATCGGCGCCTGCAGGCTGATAAAAATGCCAACTTACATAACTACAGGCAAAGTAAGACTGCGCATCACAGCTTCGCCTGTAAGCATTGCATTGAGCAGCTTTGGCTTGTATGCAGAGCCTGAAGAATTGAGCATTCCGCAAATTAGCAGAAACAAAGCCGGATTCGTTTCTCTGAAAACGTCAACGGCGGTTTCCACAATGCATTATACAACGGACAGTTCGGAACCAACATTAAATTCTCCCGTATATCATCGGCCTTTTATATTAAAAAACGGTGGCGTTGTTAAAGCCATAAGCGCAGACAAAACAGGGAAAACAAGCAATGTCGCTACGGAAAATTTCGGCATAAGCAAAGCCGGCTGGAAAATACTTACACAAACTGCCGAACAGAATTTTCCCGTCGAAAACGCCATCGACGATAATAACTATACTTTCTGGAAAAGCGGCGCATCAGATACCGGTAAGCAAATCACTATTGATTTAGGCGAACAAAAATCCATTAAGGCATTTTCTTATTTACCACGCCAGGACAAAAAGCCAGAGGGGCTTGTAGATAAGTATGCATTTTATGTGAGTGTGAACGGTAAAGATTGGAAACAAGCCGCATCGGGCGAATTTGCCAACATACAATCCAGTCCGATAAAACAAATTATTAACCTTGCTCCGGAAACGACAGGCCGCTTCATAAAATTCCAGGCGCTCCATGTAATTGCAGGCAGCTACGCTAGTGCTGCCGAAATCGGTATAATTACGCCGTAAGCTAAATCAATATTCAACGAATTGTTTAATCGCTCTTTAATAATCGCCAGCAATTTTTCACTTAATTTGTTAATATAATATCTCTGCATTAGTCTGGCCAATTGTAGTATCTCCTAATTTAGAAGCTGTTTGAATTAATTGGACCTTATGAATTTGCAGAATGTTTCGGAGAAACATTTGCCTGGTAGAAAAGCTTGAAATAATGTCAGGCGTTCCTTCGGAACGCCTGATTGTTTTTGTTTACAAGTTACCAGGCAAATGTTCCTGACGGAACAATAGTTTCCAAAACAATTAACTCAAACAGCTTCTTATTTTCCGTTTCTACATAAGAACCGTTTGACCATAATGTAAGCAATTCATAATAAACGATAGAGATATAGACATCAGATAACAAATAGTATTTTTCTAAAGATTCATCTTTTTTTTGCGAGTCGCTTCAAATAGCAAAAATACGAGACGCTGTCTCATCTGTACCCATTTGGAAATAAAAGCTAATACATAGAGCCTGTTTAAATTTTATTTAATAAAAGTTTTATGGCGGATAATTTGACCATTTCTTCAGAAGTTTCCATTAGGAGTTCGTAATTGCGGCATAATCTTCTGTCATTATCAAACCAGGAAAATGTTCTTTCTACAACCCACCTTTTATGTACCGGTTTGAAA
>Ga0153956_1003242_pt1 | contig 10714 bp, 11 predicted proteins | sample TSFL040MetaG_FD_104704 | JGI IMG/M metagenome (GOLD analysis project Ga0153956, IMG submission 104704) | Attine ant fungus gardens microbial communities from Florida, USA - TSFL040 MetaG | ecosystem: Host-associated > Fungi > Mycelium > Unclassified | place: USA: Florida, Wekiwa Springs...
CGCCAGATGCTGATCGTGCTGCACGATCTCATCGCCACGGCGGCTGCGCTGGTCGTCACCTTCGTGATGCGGTTCGAGGATTATCTGCTGGTCGACCGGCTCGGCAATCTTATCCTGTTTCTGCCCGGCTTCCTGATTTATGCGGCGATCAATTTTTTCATTTTCAAGCTGGAGCGCTCGAAATGGCGCTTCACCTCGATACCGGACCTGTTCAACATCGTGCGGGCGGCGACCGTGCTCGCGGTGTCGCTGCTGATTGCCGATTATGTGCTGCTGTCGCCGGGCTTCTACGGCACGTTCTTCTTCGGCAAGATCACCATCGTCCTGTTCTGGTTCCTGGAAATCTTTTTCCTCAGCGGCTCGCGTGTTGCCTACCGCTATTTCCGCTACGCCCGCACCTTGCAGCAGGCCCGTGCGGAGGGAACGCAGCCGACCATCGTCATCGGCCGCACGGCGGATGCCGAAGTGCTGCTGCGCGCCATCGAGAGCGGCGCGGTGCGCAAGATCAGCCCGGTGGCGATCCTGTCGTCGTCGCCGGCCGATCGCGGGCAGTCGATCCGCAATGTGCCGGTGGCCGGCGATGTGGAAGACCTTGAGCGGATCGTTGCCGATCTCGCCAATCGCGGCACGCGCATCGGCCGCGTGATCCTGACGCCGTCGGCGCTGTCGCCGGAGGAAAAGCCCGAGCAGCTTTTGATCCGCACGCGCCGGCTCGGCATCCCGTTGAGCCAGATGCCGTCGCTCACGTCGGGCGGGCAGGCGGTGCAGCTTGCGCCGGTGGCGGTGGAGGATTTGCTGCTGCGGCCGAGCGTCGAGATCGATTATGGCCGGCTGGAACAGTTCGTCAGCGGCAAGGCGGTGGTGGTCACCGGCGGCGGCGGTTCGATCGGTTCGGAAATCTGCCGCCGCGTGGCGGCGTTCGGCGCGGCGCGGCTGCTCGTGATCGAGAATTCCGAGCCGGCCATGTACGCGATCATGGAAGAACTGGCGGCGGCCGAAACCGCCGCTGTGGTCGAAGGCCGCATCGCCGATGTGCGCGACCGCGCGCGCATCATGGATGTGCTGGCCGCGTTCAAGCCGGATGTCGTGTTCCATGCCGCGGCGCTCAAGCATGTGCCGGTGCTGGAGCGCGACTGGGCCGAGGGCATCAAGACCAATATCCTCGGCTCGGTGAATGTCGCCGATGCGGCGGCCGCCGCCGGCGCCACCGCCATGGTGATGATCTCCACCGACAAGGCGATCGATCCGGTGTCGATCCTCGGCGTCACCAAGCGTTTCGCGGAGATGTATTGCCACGCGCTCGATGCCGAGCGCGTCTCGCCGATGCGGCTGATCTCGGTGCGGTTCGGCAATGTGCTCGCATCGAACGGCTCGGTGGTGCCGAAGTTCAAGGCGCAGATCGAGGCGGGCGGGCCGGTGACCGTGACGCATCCGGACATGGTGCGCTACTTCATGACGATCCGCGAAGCCTGCGATCTCGTCATCACCGCGTCGACCCACGCGCTCGGCCCGAACCGCGACGGCGTGTCCGTCTACACGCTCAACATGGGTCGGCCGGTGAAAATCCTCGATCTCGCCGAACGGATGATCCGGCTGTCCGGCCTCGAACCGAAGCGCGATATCGAGATCACCTTCACCGGCGTGCGGCCGGGCGAGCGCATGCATGAGATCCTGTTCGCGCGCGAAGAGGAAACCGGAGAGGTCGGCATTCCCGGTATCGTCGCGGCGCGGCCGTTGCAGCCGTCGCTCGCCGCGATCCGCGATTGGCTGGCCGCGCTGGAGCGGGGGATGACGCAGGGCGACCGCTCCGCCTGCGAAGCGGTGCTGCGCGCCGCCGTGCCGGAATTTGCCGGTCATGTGGCGCCTGATACGGTGCCGGCCGGCGCCCCTGCCACCGGAGCCCGCTGATGGACCTCGCTGCCTTCTTCGCATCGGAATTCGCCGAGCATCGGGACACCGTGTCGCGCGCCGAGGCCGGTTTGGGTCCGGCGTTTGCCGGACTGGTGAACGCCTGCGCGGCGTCGATCAGGGGCGGCGGCAAGATCCTGTTCTTCGGCAATGGCGGCAGCGCGGCGGATGCCCAGCATCTCGCGACCGAACTGACGATCCGCTACCGCAAGGACCGCGCCCCCATCGCCGCCATCGCGCTCACCACCGACACCTCGTCACTGACCGCGGCCGGCAATGATCTCGGTTTTGAGCAGATTTTCGCCCGGCAGATCGCCGCGCTCGGCCGGGCCGGGGACGTCGCCATCGGCATCTCCACCTCGGGCAACAGCCCGAATGTCCTGGCGGCGCTGAAGGAGGCGCGGGCGATGAAACTCGTCACGGTGGGCTTCAGCGGCCGCACCGGGGGCGCGCTGCCGCCGCTGTGCGACCACACGCTGCGGGTTCCCTCCGAGACCACCGCGCGCATCCAGGAGCTGCACATCATGCTCGGCCAGATGCTGTGCGGGGCGCTGGAGATCGAACTCGGCCTCGTCCCGCAAGTCTAGGCAAAACCGCCTGAGCAGAACCGCCTGAGCCCACGCGACGCTTGCGTTGCGCCCTGTTGCCGCAGCATCATCCCTGCCGCGCCGGACAGCACCGGCATCAGAGGGAGAGGGGCATGGCGAAACGGAAGAAGGCAAAGGCGAAAAAAGCAAAGACCAAGACAGCCAGGCGCAAATCCGCCAAGCGGGCGAAGGCCGCGGCGAAAACATCGCGCGCCAAAAAGTCGCGCGCGAAGAAGGTCCGGCGTCCGGCGCGAAAGACGGCGGCGAAAAAGACAACCGCCCGGCGTGCATCGCCGCGCAGGACGCAAGCCGCGAAGCCGGTCCGGGCAGCGACGGCCCGCGCGCGCGGCCGGATCGAGCAGCAGGGCGACCCCGTCGATATCAATTCCGACGAGAGCTTCCCGGCCTCCGATCCGCCGGGCTGGACGCCTGTTACGGGCGAAAAGTAAAAGCCGATCCCGGCTGCTTGCTCCCTGGAGCCCGATGGAACGGACCCGCCTCTGGGCCGTTTTCATCAGGAACAGGAGCAACGGATCATGGATCAGCACACCAAGACACCGGAAAAACCGCGCGAGCACGCCGAGAAAGAGCGCAAGCGGATCAAGAACCACGAAGACGAAGTCACCCAGCAGTCGGATGACAGTTTTCCGGCGTCCGATCCGCCGAGCTGGACCCCGGTGAAGGGACCGACCGGCGGGAATGATACGAAGAAATAAGCCGCACCGTCGTTTGAACATTTGCAGCCCGCGCTCGATGCGCGGGCTTTTTCTTGGGTAATTGATGTCATCAGGATTGCGCGATCTCTTTCAACCGTTCGTCCCCGTACGCGGGTCTGGCTCCGCCAGCCCGCGCACAGGCTCCAGCGGGGACCCACGCTTGGCAACATTGCACGGTGTCGCAAAGTGTGGATTCCCGCTTTCGCGGGAATGAACGGAGGAAAGAGTGTGCCGGTCGCCAACGAATTGAACGTGGGTCAGGGCTTGCGCACCAGACGGCGTTCGAGCGGAAATGCCTGCCAGCCGAGCCGGTCGGCGACGAAGCCCCACAGCCCCTTTGGCGCGAACAGCATCACGACGATGGCCACCGCGCCGAGCATGAGCAGGTAGAGGCTGCCGAGATCGGCCAGCGTCTCGCGCAGCAGGAAGAACACGACGGTGCCGATCAGCGGCCCCTCGACCCGGCCGATGCCGCCGATCACGGTGATGAAGATCACGAAGGCGGTCCAGTCGTTGACGCTGAACGCGGTGTCCGGCGAAATCCGCAGCTTGGTGAGGAAAATGAGCGCGCCGGTCATGGCGGTGCCGGCCGCGGTCGCGACATAGACGAGATACTTGATCCGCGTGACGCCGAGCCCACTGGAGCGCGCGGCGGTTTCGTTGTCGCGGATCGCGGTGAGCGCCAGCCCATAGCGCGAGCGCAGCAGCATGACGATCCCGCCGACCACCAGCACGGCGAGGCCGAGCGCCAGCCAGTAGATGATGTGTTCGCGCATCGCCCGCGTCGCGGCGATCCCGGTGATGACGCTGGCCGGGAGGCTGACGCCGGAACCGCCGCCGAGCACGCCGATCTGCGCGGCGACCAGCCGGAAAATCTCCGCCACCACCCAGGTGCCGATGGCGAAATAGTGCCCGCGCAGCCGGAACATCAACGCCGCGACCGGCACCGCGAGGATCGCGGCGAGCGCGCCGGCGATGATGATGGCGGCGATCGGCGGCACGCCGAACAGGATCGCCAGCGCGAACAGCACGTAGCCGCCGAAGCCGACATAAGCCTGCTGGCCGACGGAGACGAGGCCCGCGTAACCCGCCAGCAGGTTCCACAGGCTCGCCAGCGCGACGAAGGTGAAGATTTCGCCCATCAGCCGCAGCGAGGCGCGGTCGGCCCAGGCCGGCGCGGCGGCGAGCGCGGCGACCAGCAGCACCAGCACCGTGAGCCCGATGCGGCTCGCGCGCGTGGCGTGTTCGACACGGATCGCGGCGTCGCTCATCATTGCACCTTCGGAAACAGGCCCTGCGGCCGCACCGCGAGGATCGCGATGAAGACGAGATGCCCGGCCAGCACCTGCCAGCCGGGATCGATCTGCGCGCCGATGGCCTGCGCGACGCCGAGGATGACGCCGCCGGCGAGCGTGCCCCACAGGCTGCCGAGGCCGCCGATGATCACCGCCTCGAAGCCGTAGATGAGCCGCGCCGGGCCGATGGCCGGATCGAAATTGGTGCGTACGGCGAGGAACACGCCGGCGACCGCCACCACCGCGAGCGACAGCGCCATCGCCAGCGCGAAGACGTGCCGCGTGTCGAGCCCCATCAGTTGCGCGACCGCCGGATCGTCCGACGTGGCGCGGAACGCGCGGCCGAACGCGGTGCGGTAGAACAGCAGTTGCAGGCCGCCGATGATCGCCACCGTCACGGCGAATTGCAGCAGCGGCAGGAACCCGATCCAGATGCCGGGCAGCACCTGCATCGCCTGCACCTCGATGGCGCCGGCCGTCAGCTTGCGGCTGTCGGCGGTGAACCATTCCAGCAGGCCGTTCTGGATGATGACCGACAGGCCGAAGGTGACGAGCAGCGGCGGCAGCAGGTCGTCGCCGAGCGTGCGGTTGAGAATGAGCCGTTGCAGCGCATAGCCGATCACCGCCATGGCCGGCACGACGACGACCAGCGAGGTCAGCGGATCGAGACCGAGCGTCGTCACCACCACCAGCGCGAGATAGGAAGCGAGCACGATCAGGTCGCCATGCGCGATGTTGACGAGCCGCATCACGCCGAAGATCAGCGACAGGCCGGCGGCGAACAGGGCATAGAGTCCGCCGATCAGTACGCCCTGCACGATGGCGTTCACCCACTGCATCGCGTCACACTCCGAAATAGGCGGCCGACACCGCCTCGCGGGTGAGAGACTTCGCCTCGCCTTCGAGCGCGACGCGCCCCTCCTGCAGACAGGTGACGCGGCGCGCGGCGCTGAGCGCCTGCACGATGTCCTGCTCGACGATGACGAGCGACAGGCCCTCGCCGGCGATCGCGGGCAGCCGGTCGTAGATTTCCTTCACGACGATCGGCGCGAGGCCGAGGCTGATCTCGTCGCACAGCAGCAGGTGCGGGTTCGACATCAGCGCGCGGGCGATGGCGACCATCTGCTGCTGTCCGCCGGACAGCGACATCGACGGTTGCCGCCGCCGTTCCTCCAGCACCGGGAACAGGTCGAACACACGCGCGAGCGACCACGGCCCCGGCCGCCCGGCCTGCGCGCCGATCAGCAGGTTCTCCTCGACGCTGAGGGATGGAAACAGCCGCCGGCCCTCCGGCACCAGCGCGACGCCGCGGCGGACCATGGCGAAAGCGGGGAGCGTGCCGACCGTCTCGCCGGCGAAACGGATCGCGCCGGCGCGCGGATGCAGTTGCCCGGCGAAGGTCTTGAGCAGCGTGCTCTTGCCCGCGCCGTTGGCGCCGATCACCGCGACGACCTCGCCCGGCATGACGGTGAGCGACACGCCAAACAGCGCCTGGAAGTCGCCGTAGAACACGTCGAGCGCGTCGGCTTGCAGCAGCGCGTCAGGCATCGGCTGGAATCCCCATATAGATTTCCTGCACGGGCGCGCTCTTGATGACGCTGTGCGGCTCGCCCTGCGCGATGAAGCGCCCGCCGTGCAGGACGACCAGCCGGTCGACCACCGAGACGAGCGCATGGACGATGTGCTCGATCCAGATCACCGACACGCCCTCGGCGCGGATATCCTTGATGAGCGCCACCAGCGCCGTGCATTCGTGTTCGGTCAGGCCGCCGGCGACCTCGTCGAGCAGCAGCACGCGCGGTTTCGTCGCCAGCGCGCGGGCCAGTTCGAGCCGCTTGCGGTCGAGCAGCGTCAGCGCGCCGGCCGGGCGGTTGGCTTTCGGCGAGAGGCCGCAGCGGTCGAGGATTTGCGCGCAGGGCGCGTAGACGTCGCGTTCGCGCGTGCCGGTGCCGAACGCGGCGGCGACCACCACATTCTCGAACACGGTCATGCCGCCGAACGGCTGCGGAATCTGGAACGAGCGCGCGAGGCCGAGGCGGCAGCGCCGCTCCGGCGGCAGCTTTGTGATGTCGGCGCCATCGAAGACGACGCGGCCGCTGTCGGGCGCGAGCGTGCCGGTCGCCATGCCGAACAGCGAGGTCTTGCCGGCGCCGTTCGGACCGATGATGCCGAGCGCCTCGCCTTCCGCCAGCGCGAGATCGATCCGGTCGGCGACGACGACCGCGCCGAAGCGTTTGGAGATCTGTTCGAGGGCGAGAAGGGCAGGCATGTCGCGATTTCTCTCCACGTCATGGCCGGACTTGATCCGGCCATCCACGTCTTTCTTTTCGCAGTAAGACGTGGATGCGCGCGACAAGCGCGGGCATGACGGCGTGTGGCGTTACCCCAGCGCCTTCAACGTCCCGCCGACCGGAATCTGCGGCGCCGGCTTGTTGGTGGTGACGACAAGATCGAGCTTGCCGTCCTTCTTCTGCCATTGCCCGGCGACCAGCGGCGTCTTGGTGACGTTCTTCACCGGCTGGCCGGTCCATTGCACCGGACCGACGATCGACTGATAGTTGGTCGCGGCGATCGCGTCGCGGATCGACGCCGGATCGTCCAGCGATTTGGCGCGCTTGAGCACGTCGATCGCCACCTCGAACAGCGCGTGCTTGAAGCCGATCGGCTGCGTCCATGGCCGGCTGGTCGCGGCGGTGTAGGCGTCGGTGAGTTGCTTCGGCGTCTGGCCGGTGAGGCCGGACTTGAACGGATGCGTCGGCGTCCACCAGATTTCGCTGGTCAGCCCTTCGCCGCGCTCGCCGAGCGCCGCGACCGCGGAGGGGAACAGCAGCGCCTTGGCGACGGTGACGATCTTCGGCTTGAAGCCCTGTTGCGCCGCCTGCGACCAGAACGTCGCGAAATCCGGCGGGATGAACACGCCGGTGACGATCTCCACATTCGCCGCCTTGAACGCGGAAATCTGCGCGGTGAAATCGTTGGACAGCGGCTGGTACAGGCCGGGATTGACCAGCTTGTAGCCGGCCTTGGCCAGCGCCGGCGGGAAGCCCATCACCGGATCGTTGAAGGCGTTGCCGTCGGCATCGTTGGAGAACATGCCGCCGACCGTCTTGTTGGTCGGCATCTGGTCCCACAGCGCGGTGAACGCGGCGAGCAGGTCCTCCGCGCCCCAGAAGAAATGATAGGTCCAGTTGAAGCCCTTTTTCGGGTCGCCCTTGCGGCCGAAGAAATAAGCCTGCCACGGGCAGTCGGTGGTGATGCACGGCACCTCGTTGACCTCGGCCTGATCCGCCACCGGATTGGTGGTGTCCGGTGTCGAGGCGGCGACGATCAGGTCGACCTTGTCGCGCAGGATCAGTTCCGACGCGACTTCGGACGCGCGCGCGGTGTTCGACTGGCTGTCCTTGGAAATGATCTCGACCTTGTAGGTCTTGCCGCCGTTCTGGATGCCGCTGGCCAGCACCTTGTTGATCTGTTCGAGGATGAACGGATCGGCCTCGCCGAAGGCGGCGAGCGGCCCGGTGCGCGGCGCCACATGGCCGATCCTGATCGTCTTGCCCTGCGCGTGAGCGGGAATGACGCGCAGGATCGCGGGCGCCGCGATCAGGCTCGCGCCGCCTTGCAGGGCGGTGCGGCGGGAAATGGTCTTGTCGCTCATGTCGTCCTCCCGGTTGGGTGCGTCAGTCGAGGCCGCGCGCGTTCTTGAGGTGTTGCACCACTTTCTGCCGCAGCGCCTGTTGCTGCTCCGGCGTCCAGGTGCGGAAGCCTTCGCCGCTCTTGAAGCCGAGCTTGCCGTCCCTGACGAGCTTTTCAAGATAGGGCGATGCCGCAGGGCGGCTGTCGATCGCCGGCAACACCGTATCGTGGATCGCCAGCGTCAGATCGGTGCCGACGAGATCGGCGTTTTCCAGCGGGCCGAGCACGCCGAGCCGCCGGCCGAACGAGGCTTTCACCACCGCGTCGACGGTCTCGGCGTCGCAGATGCCGTTCTCCACCAGCGCGATCGCCTCGCGCCACAGCGCATGCTGGAGCCGGTTGCCGATGAAGCCCGGCACGTCCTTCTTCACATGCGCCGGCGTCTTCCCGGCGTCGCGATGCAGCGCCATGGTCCAGGCGACGACGTCGGGCGACGTCCATTCGGTCTCGATCACCTCGACCAGCGGCACCAGGAACGGCGGATTCCAGAAATGCGTGCCGAGCGCGCGCTCGCGCTTGTTCAGGCCCTGCATGATCGCGGTGATCGGAATCACCGAGGTGTTGCTGGCGAGGATGGTGTCCGGCCGCACATGTTTTTCGATTTCGGCGAACAGCGACTGCTTGAGGTCGAGATCTTCCAGCACCGCCTCGACCACATAGTCGGCGTCGCGCACCGCGCCGGCGAGATCGGCGACCGGCGTGATGCGGTCGAGCGCCGCCTCGTCCTCGCCGAGATCCTTCAGATTGGCGCGCACGCGATCTTTCGCGGCATCGAGGGCGGGCTTGAACGTGTCGGTGATGGTCACGTTATGCCCGGCGAGCGCGAACACCTGGGCGATGCCGTGGCCCATCAGGCCGGCGCCGACGACGGCGATGCGGGGTTTGCTCATGTCACCCCGCCGTATATCCGCCGTCCGCGTAGAGGATGTGGCCGGTGTAGAAGTCCGACGCGCGCGAGGCGAGGAACAGCAGCGGGCCGGCGAGGTCGGCCGGTTCGCCGAGCCGCGCCTTCGGCACGCGGGCGAGGAAGCCCTTGCGCACGTCGCGCGCCTTCTCCGTGTCCTCGTACATCCAGGCGGTCAGCGCCGAGCGGAACACGGTCGGCGCGATGGCGTTCACGGTGATGCCGGTGTCGCCCCATTCGCAGCCGAGCGCCTTGGTGATGCCGTCCACCGCCGACTTCGAGGCGCAATAGGCGGTGTAGCCGGCCGGATGGCCAAGGAGGCCGCGCGCCGACGACATCAGCACGATCTTGCCGCTGGTCTTGCCGTCGTTGCCTTGCTTGAGCATCTGCCGGCCGGCGGCGCGCGCCATCAGCCACGACTGCGTGACGTTGGCGTCCATCACGTCGAGGAAGCGCTCCGGCGCCATCTCCGTGATCTTGGCCACGTCGTTCTTGCCGGAGCCGACGACGAGGATGTCGACGCGGCCGAACGCCGTGACGGCGGCGTCGACGATCTTGTCGCAGTTGGCTTCGGAGGAGGGGCGCAGCGCCACGGTCTCGACCTTGCCGCCGCCGAGCGCGGCGCAGTCCGCCGCGACCTGCTTGAGTTCGGCGGTCTTGCCGGCGGCGATCACGACATGGGCGCCGGCGCCGGCCAGCACCTTGGCGGCGAGCGCGCCGAACGCGCCGGACGCGCCGGTGACGATGGCGGTCTGTCCCTTGATGTCGAACAGCGACAGCGGATTCTTCAGGAAGGCTTCGGACATGGGTCTACCCTTTGGCTCGGTGCGCTCCCTCTCCCCGCCTGCGGGGAGAGGGTCGGGGTGAGGGGCCGGACGAGGCGAGAAACCTGCCCCTCACCCGGCTCGCTGTTTCACAGCTCGCCACCCTCTCCCCGCTGGCGCGGGGCGAGGGAAGCGGCGTCGCGTCGCTCTCATTTGGGCGGCGCTGCCACCGCGACCGCGATGGTGCAGACCTCGTGGCCGCGATTGACGATCTCGCGGCTTTCGTTCGGCGCGATGTAGCAACTGTCGCCCTGCTTGATGACCTGTTCCTTGCCGCCGGCGATGACCGTCAGTTCGCCCGCCAGTACGTAATAGATTTTTTCCGGCGGGGAGGCGTCCGGCCCGGCGCCGCCGCCGGGCAGGAAATGCGAGATGCCGAACACGAGCGCTTGCGAGCCGCCCATCTCGGCGCCGAACACGCGAAACGATGTGTAGTCGCGGTGGTTCGGCGCCTCGTAGCGTTTCGCCTCGGAAAATTTGCGGACGATCATCTGAATATCTCCTCGTACATATGGATCGAGATTGCGGCCATCTCTCTCCTCCGCTCATCCCCGCGAAAGCGGGGATCCAGTTCTGTGGCTTAAATCTGTGTCTCCGCTTTCGCGGGGACAAACGGGGATGGAGACGGGTTCGATCCGAAAACTCACGCGAATTTCTTGCCGCTCTCGATGCGGTACTTGCCTTCGGGGTCGATCATCGCCACGAGGCGGATGATGCAGCCGTCGCCGCGATCCCAGTTCCACGGGAAGAACGCGAAGGTGCAGCGCCGCCCGGTGACCTTGTCGAG
>Ga0153956_1003243_pt1 | contig 10711 bp, 12 predicted proteins | sample TSFL040MetaG_FD_104704 | JGI IMG/M metagenome (GOLD analysis project Ga0153956, IMG submission 104704) | Attine ant fungus gardens microbial communities from Florida, USA - TSFL040 MetaG | ecosystem: Host-associated > Fungi > Mycelium > Unclassified | place: USA: Florida, Wekiwa Springs...
CGACGCTGGGATTGGAAATCCTCGAAGATGCCCCGGACGTGAAGACTGTGATCGGCGGCATCGGCGGCGGCGGGTTGGTGACGGCGCTGGCGAGTTCGGTGAAAGCCTTGAAGCCGGACGTGAAAGTCTTCGGCGCCGAGCCGGAGACGGCAGCGCCCGGTGCGCTGTCTTTCGCGAAAGGCGCACCGCAGGTGTTCGACAAATGGGAATACTCCTTCGTGGACGGCGCCGGCGGCAAAAGCATGTTCCCGCGCATGTGGGAGCGCATGAAGGACATCGTGGACGGCTCCATCGTCGTCTCGCTGGACGAAACCAAGCGTGCGATGAAGCTGATGGCCGACAAAGCTCGCATCATCTCCGAAGGCGCGGGAGCCTTGCCGCTGGCGGCGGCGTTGTCGGGCAAAGCGGCTAGCGACGGCCCTATCGTCGCCATCGTGTCCGGCGGTAATATCGACCTGAAGAAGTTCTGCGAGTTGATCGAGTCTGTTTGATTGGCGGTTCTGTGGAGAACCAACTATGAGCGACGCTGTTGGTCCCGGTGATCTTGTTTTATGCGTCAATGCTGCCCCGAACCATGTCACGGGGCAGCCGGTGCCGCTCGTCGCGGGCGAGACCTATCAAGTCATCGCGGTCATGGACTATGCCTGCCCATGCGGGCGGTCCGATGCGCTTCTGGACGTGGGTGTCGACTTCGCGTGGTGCCAGACGCGCTTCCGGCTTCTGCCCAAGCCCAAGGCGGAGAAGAAGCCGCGCCGCGTCTCCGCGCCCAAAGAAAAAGAGACGGCGCGATAAAAGGGAGCCGAAGAAATTTGGCGAAAATAGCTGCCTGCCTTCGGTGCGCTTCGGCAGGGCGCAAGCTTTTGTAAGCTCGTTGCGCTCGCCAACAAAAGCTAAGCGTGGCGCTCCCACGGGGAATCGAACCCCGGTTTCAGCCTTGAGAGGGCCGCGTCCTAACCGCTAGACGATGGGAGCATCCGCAGCGGGCGTGGCTTATAGTTTGGCCGTGGCCCGCGATCAAGCAAGCCCGGTCAGGCCGCGTTTCCCGCGATTTCCCGGAGCTCCAGAGCCTGCCAGCCCTCGGGCGTTCGTGCGAACCCGCGCACGACAACGGCGTTTCCCAACACCGCTGCGATCAACCAGACGAAGCCTTCGCCCCATGCACCCTCGGCATCGCGCGCTGAAGGTTCGGGTTTGCCGTTCGGATGAGAATGATAGCAACCGACGATCGCACGCCCGTTCGCGCGCGCGGCGCGGATGGCGGCGAAGTGACCGGCGGGGTCGATTTCGAAACGGTCATTGTCGGAAGAGAGATTGCGCGCGGGATGAAGCGCGGTGATGCGGATGATCTCGCCATCGCCTGCGCCTTCCAGCAAGCCGCAACATTCGCTGGGGAATGCTTCGCGCGCTTCACGTTCGATCTGCGCGCGATGCGCGCGCGAAAGCAGAAGCGTCGTCACGGCGCTTTCGGGGCGATGCGACTGACGAGATGGCCGTCATTGGCGTTGAAGATGTAGATGGCCTCGCCATCGCGCGTCTTCACCGTGAGGACGAGGTTCGATCCGGCGACATCGGTGTGTTCAATCTTCGCGCCCGCGGGCAGCTCGTAATTTCCGGCGGCGACGTTCTGCCCCGGCGCGTGGCCGGACATGCGCATGGCGATGCCGACCACCACCATGATGAAGGCCAGAAGCAGCAGGACGCCCAGGACGATGACGGCCACCTTCGCCCCGCGGTAGGATATGGTCGATTTCGGGTCTATAGCGTCGCTCGTGGAAACATCACTCACGGAAACATCCTTTGGCGGAACATCGCGCTCCGCGACCGTCGCGGAGTCCGACGCGGGCCAGCGGCTCGATCGCTTCCTGGCCACGGCGCTCGCCGATCTCAGCCGCGCGCGGATCCAGCAATTGATCGCCTCCGGCGCGGTGTCGAAAAGCGGCGCGACGATAAAAGACGCCAATAACAGGGTCAAACCGGGTGACGTGTTCACCGTGTTCGTGCCCGATGCCGAGCCGGCGGAACCGCAGGGCCAGGATATTCCGCTCAGCGTGGTTTACGAGGACAAGGACCTCATCGTGATCGACAAGCCGGCGGGGCTGGTGGTGCATCCGGCGGCAGGCAATCCGGACGGCACGCTGGTGAACGCGCTGATCGCCCATTGCGGGAATTCGCTCAAAGGCATCGGCGGCGTGGCACGGCCGGGCATCGTGCATCGTCTCGACAAGGATACGAGCGGCTTGCTGGTGGCGGCGAAGAACGAGCGCGCGATGACGAGCCTCGCCAAGCAGTTCGCCAACCACACCGTCGAGCGCGCGTACAACGCCGTCGTCTGGGGCGCGCCGCGGCAGGCGGAAGGCATGGTGGAAGGCCAGATCGGGCGCAATCCGTTCGACCGCAAGCGCATGGGCGTCTTGCGCAGCGGCGGCAAGGAAGCCCGCACCCGCTACAAGGTGATCGAGCGTTTCGGCGACGGCCCGCGGCCGTTTGCGAGTTTGATCGAGTGCCGGCTGGAGACCGGGCGCACGCACCAGATCCGCGTGCATCTCACCCATCTGGGCCATCCGCTGATCGGCGATCCGACGTACGGCAAGGCGCACCGACCGCCGCGCGCCAAGACGCCGGAGCAGGAACTTGCGTTCAAGACGGCGGCGGAATTCCCGCGCCAGGCGCTGCATGCCTGGCTCCTGGGTTTCCAGCACCCGAGCCTGCACAAAACCCTGCGCTTTGAAAGCAAATGGCCCAATGATTTCAAAGGGCTTGTGACGGATCTGCGAGGCTTGAATTTACAAATCTGAAACCCATATTTCCAACACATTCGGGGGCTGGAATCCGTCTTCTACCCAGCTTCCGTGAGCCCGCGATCCGGGCGCTAAGGGGTTTAAGCAAATGAGCAGTCGTGGCGTTCCCGCCCTTCAGGGCGAAAACGGTCTTTCCCGCTATCTGACCGAGATCCGGAAGTTTCCGCTTCTGGAGCCGGAAGAGGAGTACATGCTCGCCAAGCGCTGGAAAGAGCATGAAGACCCGGAAGCCGCGCGCCAGCTCGTCACCTCGCATCTTCGCCTCGTCGCCAAGATCGCGATGGGCTATCGCGGCTATGGCCTGCCGCTTTCCGAAGTCGTCTCCGAAGGCAATGTCGGCCTGATGCAGGCCGTGAAGCGCTTCGAGCCGGACAAAGGTTTCCGCCTCGCGACCTACGCGATGTGGTGGATCCGCGCCGCCATCCAGGAATACATCCTGCGTTCGTGGTCGCTCGTGAAGATGGGCACGACGGCCGCGCAGAAGAAACTGTTCTTCAACCTGCGCAAGGCCAAGAACAAGATCAGCGCCATCGAAGAAGGCGATCTGACGCCGGAACATACCGCGGAAATCGCGCGCCAGTTGGCGGTGCCGGAAGAAGAAGTCACCAACATGAACCGGCGTCTGTCCGGCGGCGACACGTCGCTCAACGCGCCGATGCGCGCGGACGGCGAGTCCGAATGGCAGGACTGGCTGGCCGATGACACGATGGACCAGGAAACCCGCCTCGCCGAAGCCGAAGAGATGGGCGAGCGCCACGATTTGCTCACCGATGCGATGAGCGAGCTTTCGGAGCGTGAGCGCGACATTCTTCAGGCCCGCCGCCTGCAGGACGAGCCGGCCACGCTGGAAGAGCTGTCGCAGAAATATGGCGTCTCCAGAGAACGCGTGCGCCAGATCGAGGTGCGCGCCTTCGAGAAGCTGCAACAGCAGATGAAGAAGTCGCTGGCCGACAAGCACGCCTCCCTCGCGCACGCCCCGGCGTAGCCTTCTCTCATGGCCGCCCTCGTGGCGGCCATCCATTTTCCAGAGGCCCTTGGTCCGTGTTCATGGATGGCCGGGACAAGCCCGGCCATGACGGTTGAGGGAAATGTAAGAACCGTCATGCAATCTTGCGGGTTCTCCGAATAAGCGCTTCCGCACATGATGGCCGCAACGGAGGGCGCATGGTGACGCTCAAGCTCTGGCAGATCGATGCGTTCGCGGAAAAGCCGCTGGAAGGCAATCCGGCGGCCATCGTTCCGCTGGAAAGCTGGATCGACGGCGGGTTGATGCAGAAGATCGCCAACGAGAACAATCTCGCCGAGACCGCGTTTTTCGTGAAGACCGCGCCTGGCAAATATGACCTGCGCTGGTTCACGCCGGAGGCGGAAGTCGATCTCTGCGGCCACGCCACGTTGGCGAGCGCTTATCTGATATTCAGCGAACGCGAAGCATCGTTGTCGCGCGTGGATTTTGAAACGCGATCCGGCACGCTGACCGTGGAGCGCGGGCAGAACGGCCAATTCGTCATGTCGCTGCCTTCGGATCCCGTCGTGCCGTTCGAAGGCCCGAAGGATTTCGCCAGGACGGTCGGCGAAGCTCTGGGAACGACGACGCCGACGGAAATCCTCATCGGCCGTTATGTCCTGGCGGTTTGGCCGAACGCGAAAGATATTCGCGCCATCAAGGACCCCGGCGATATCGGCCGTGTCCTGCGCGAGCTCGGCATCTGGGGCTGCATCGTCACCGCGCCTGGAGATGACGGCTTCGATTTCGTCTCCAGATTCTTCGCGCCGGAAAAAGGCGTGCCGGAAGATCCCGTGACGGGCTCCGCGCATTGCGCGCTGGTGCCGTATTGGTCGAAACGGCTGGGCAAGAAGACACTCAAGGCACGGCAGGTGAGCCCGCGTGGCGGCAATCTCTTGTGTACCAATGACGGCGCACGCACAGTCCTTGCCGGCAGTTGCGCGCTCTATATGCGGGGCGAGATCGAGATTTGAGGATTATTCCTCATCCTCATCTTCTTCCGCATCGGCTTCTTCTTCGAACTCTTCGTCCGTCTCGTCGTCGAAGCTTTCGCCGAAGGCTTCGAGGCCTTCCGCGAGATAGTCCCCCAGCAACGGCAGTCCCAGAAGATATTGCGCCGTGCGCTTATTGTGCTCGGTCTTGGCGATATCGAGGGCTTCCTGCCATTCCTCGATGTCGTATGTGCCGCGGCCGAGCCAGGCCAGCGCAACAAGATTGATCTGCTCTTCTTCATCCATGCCGTTGATGAAGGCGGTCAGCTCCTGCTCCACGGCGTCGTTCTCCGGATCGTCTTCCAGAACGTCCGCCATGCCGTCGTCGATGGCGTCGGAGCCTTCGTCCGGATCGGATTCTTCTTCTTTCGCGTCAAACTGGCGTGCCTTGACGATGACGAACCGCACCTTCTCCGGGGCGACGCCCAGTTCCGGCAATTCGGTTTCGTCTTGCGGTTTTCCTTTTGTGGTGAGCGGCATAGCCAGTCCCTTTCTGTGGCGGACGACTGCAAAACGATTGCTGCGCCAAAGCGTTCCCCTACCGCGGATATGCGTCAATCACGCTACCGTATGGTCGTTGACCTCCGGCCACCGAGCCCGTATATCGGTCGTGGGCCACACCTCCCCAACGAGGTGCGAACATTCTGGAAGGAATGTCGATATGACCGGTAATACACCGGCCGTGCGCCCTGCACGGCCTTTTTTTTCGTCCGGACCTTGCGCCAAACGGCCGGGTTGGACGCCTGAAGCACTCTCTGGTGCGCTGCTCGGGCGCTCGCACCGCTCCAAACCCGGCAAAGCCAAGCTGAAGGAAGCGATCGACCGCACACGCGCGATCCTCGGCATTCCGGCGGATTACAAGATCGGCATCGTGCCGGCCTCGGACACCGGCGCCGTCGAGATGGCGATGTGGTCCATGTTGGGCCCGATGGAAGTCGACATCTTCGCCTGGGAAAGCTTTGGCGAAGATTGGGTGACCGACACGGTCAAGCAACTCAAGCTGAAAGCCGCCGTGCACAAGGCCGACTATGGCAAGCTGCCGGAACTGAAGACAGCAAAGAACCGCGATGTTGTCTTTCTTTGGAACGGCACCACGAGCGGCGTGCGCGTGCCGGACGCCAACTGGATTCCCGCCGATCGCGACGGCATCACGATCTGCGATGCGACCAGCGCTGCTTTCGCGATGGATCTGCCGTGGGACAAGCTCGATGTGACGACCTTTTCCTGGCAGAAGGTTCTGGGCGGGGAAGCCGCGCACGGCATGCTCGTGCTCTCGCCGAACGCCGTGGCGCGGCTTGAGGCTTACACCCCGCATTGGCCGCTGCCGAAGATCTTCCGCATGACCAAGGGCGGAAAGCTGGTCGAAGGCATCTTCGAAGGCGAGACGATCAACACGCCATCCATGCTGGCGCTGGAGGATTATCTCGACACGCTGAAATGGGCGGAAGGCATCGGCGGGCTGAAAGGCCTGATCGCGCGCTCCGAGGCCAATCTTGCGGCACTCACGGCGTGGGTGAAGGACAGCAAGTGGGCGGCGTTCCTCGCGGAAGATGTGAAGACACGCTCCAACACATCGGTGTGCCTGAAGATCGTCGATCCGGCGTTCACCGCGCTCGGCGCGGACGCGCAGGCCGACATGGCGAAAAAACTGGTCTCCGTGTTGGAGAAAGAAGGCGTGGCGCTGGACCTCGGCGCCTATCGCAGCGCGCCGCCCGGGCTTCGCATCTGGTGCGGCGCTACCGTGGACACCAAAGACATCGAAGCATTGACGCCATGGCTCGACTGGGCCTGGGCGCAAGTGAAGGCTTAATCCCATGCCCAAGGTTCTCATCGCAGACAAGCTGTCGCCCGCCGCCGTCGCCATCTTCAAGGAGCGCGGTGTCGAGGCCGATTCGATCACCGGATTGAGCAAGGAAGAACTGCTCAAGATCGTCGATCAGTATGACGGTATCGCCATCCGCTCCGCGACCAAGATCACCGCGGATGTCATCAAGGCGGCGAAGAAACTGAAGGTCGTCGGCCGCGCCGGCATCGGCGTCGACAATGTCGACATTCCCGCCGCAACAGCCGCGGGCGTGATCGTGATGAACACGCCGTTCGGCAATTCCATCACCACCGCCGAACACGCCATCGCGCTGATGATGGCGGTGGCCCGCGAGCTTCCCGCCGCCAATGCCTCCACCCAGGCCGGCAAATGGGAGAAGAACCGCTTCATGGGGGTGGAGCTTTACGGGAAAGTGCTGGGCCTGATCGGTGCGGGCAATATCGGCTCTATCGTTGCCGATCGCGCCAAGGGATTGAAGATGCGCGTCATCGCGTTCGATCCTTATCTGTCGCCGGAACGCGCAGCCGATCTCGGCGTCGAAAAGGTCGAGTTGAACGATCTTCTGGCGCGCGCGGATTTCATCACGCTGCATGTGCCGATGACGCCGGAGACCAAGAACATCATTTCCGCCGACGCCATCAACAAGATGAAGAAGGGCGTGCGCATCGTCAATTGCGCGCGCGGCGGGTTGATCGACGAAGCGGCGCTGAAGGCGGCGCTCGACAGCGGGCATGTCGCCGGTGCCGCGCTGGACGTGTTCGAGGAAGAGCCGGCCAAGGCCAACGTCCTCTTCGGAAACGACAAGGTGGTGGCGACGCCGCATCTGGGCGCTTCCACCAACGAGGCACAGGAGAACGTGGCGCTGCAGGTGGCCGAGCAGATTTCGGATTACCTGCTCACCGGCGCGATCACCAATGCGCTCAACATGCCATCCATCTCCGCCGACGAAGCGACGAAGGTGAAGCCATGGATCGCGCTCTCCGAGAAGCTGGGTGCCTTCGCGGGCCAGCTCACCGACAGCAGCATCCAGTCCGTCGAGATCCTCTACGAAGGGGAAGCGGCGGAGATGAACCAGCGTGCGCTGACACAGGCGGCACTTGCCGGACTGCTGAAACCGACGCTCGGCGGGGTGAACATGGTCAACGCTCCGCTGGTCGCCAAAGAGCGCGGCATCAAGGTGAGCGAGACGCGCCAGCCACAGCAGGGCGTCTATGACGGCTATATCAAGATCACGGTGACGCTCGAAGGCGGATCGACGCGCCGCGTGGCGGGCACGGTGTTCTCCGATGGGCGCCCGCGCCTCATCCAGGTGAAGGACATCAACCTCGACGCCGAATTCGCGCCGCACATGCTCTACGTCGTGAACGAGGACAAGCCGGGCTTCATCGGTAAGCTCGGCACCATCCTGGGCGATGCGAAGGTGAACATCGCGTCCTTCGCACTGGGCCGCAGCGCGCCGGGCGAAGAAGCGCTGGCATTGGTGGAGGTCGACGGCGGCGTGGATGACAAAACGCTCACGAGCATCGCCAAGCTGCCGCCGGTAAAGATGGCGAAGTCGCTCAGCTTCTAATCGCCGGGGTTTCGCTTGCGGTCGGTTTTTCTTGCTCTGCCGATTGTGATGGCAACGGGCGCGCTCGCATCGGGCGCACCGGTTCCCGCCAAACCGGCACCGGAGAATCCTGAAGTGCAGGTCTGCATGAAAGCGGCAGCAGCGGCCGATCACGTCAAGCTGGACGACGTGGACAAGGATGCCTGCGTCTGCGCAACCAAAGAACTTCATCAGTCGCTGACGCCGGACGATTTCGCGCTGCATGAGAAGATGCTGGAAGTGATTGCCAGCGGCGCGGATGAGAAGTCGTTCAACAAGCAGATGTCCGACATCATGCTGAAGCGCGGCATGAACCAGCCGATGGTGGACGCCTTCCTCGCACGCTCGAAGAAAGCGCAGGACAAGGCACAGGCCAAATGCAACACCGCGCCGCCGCTTCTCGGCCCCGCGCCCCTGCTGGCACCCCAGCCGCACTGACCACTTGCAATAGCCCTTTCGCCAGCCCACCTCTCGGAGGCTGCCTGGGTGGGGACTGATATGTGGCATGGCATGTGGCCGGACACCGCGATCTTCATTCCGTGGTGGATTTGGGCGATTACCTGGGTTGCCGCTTCCATTTGGGCCAATCGCACCGTCAAGCGCCCCGGCATCGCGCGCGAGTGGATTTACCGCATCATCGCCCTGGCCGGCTTCTTCTTTCTGCTGGGCGGCTTTTTGAAGACACAGGACAATCACCTCGCCTGGGCGCGATGGCCCGGCGCGTTGGGCAATGCCGCGTATCCGCCGATACCGGTCGGTTGGGCCATGGTCGCGATCACCTTCCTGGGTTTCGCGTTCGCCTGGTGGGCGCGCATCCATCTGGGGCGTTTGTGGTCGGGATCGATCACCCGCAAGGAAGGCCATCACGTCGTAGATACCGGCCCTTATGCGATCGTGCGCCACCCGATCTACACCGGCATTCTTCTGTCGGCTGTCGCGTCAGCCATCGCCATCGCGCAGGTTCATGCCTATCTCGGCGCGTTGATGCTCATCATTGGCTACTGGCTCAAAGCGCGGCTGGAAGAACGCTGGCTGCGTGAGGAACTCGGTCCACAGGATTATGACGCCTATCGCCGCAGGGTACCGATGCTGGTTCCTTTCGGCCCGAAAGCGGCCTGACTTTTCCCGCGTGGTTTGGCTATAAGTGGTCACCGTGCCTGACGCGATTCCGCGTTGCAGGCGGATTATTCCGGGTACGGACCAATGGCAAACGTCGCCGTAATCGGCGCCCAATGGGGCGACGAGGGCAAAGGCAAGATCGTGGACTGGCTATGCGCGCGCGCCGATGTGGTGGTGCGCTTCCAGGGCGGTCATAACGCGGGCCACACGCTCGTCATCGATGGCGTGACCTACAAGCTCAGCCTCCTGCCGTCCGGCGTGGTACGCCCGGGCAAGCTTGCGATCATCGGCAACGGCGTGGTCGTCGATCCGTGGGCCTTCCTTTCCGAAGTCGAGAAGATCCGTGCGCAAGGCGTCAGTGTGACGCCGGATTCGCTGCTGGTCGCGGAGAATGCGGTGCTGATCCTGCCGCTGCATCGCGAGCTGGACGAGAACCGCGAGAATTCCAACTCCGTGCAAAAGCTCGGTACCACCAAGCGCGGCATCGGCCCGGCTTATGAAGACAAGGTTGGCCGCCGCGCGCTCCGCGTGATCGACCTGAAGGATTTCAACTCGCTGCCGATGAAGATCGAGCGATTGCTCGCGCATCACAACACATTGAGGCGCGGGGCCAATCTGGAAGAGATTGACGCGAAGGCGCTGCTGGAATCTCTGAAAGAGATCGCGCCGAAGATTTTGCCGTTCGCCGGCTGCGCGTGGCGCAAGCTCGACCAGATGCGTCGCGAAGGCAAACGCATTTTGTTCGAGGGTGCACAGGCGGTGCTGCTGGACATCGATCACGGCACCTATCCTTATGTCACCTCCTCCAACACGGTGGCGGGACAGGCGGCGGCAGGCTCCGGCATCTCGCCGCGCGATATCGGTTACGTTCTCGGCATCGTGAAGGCCTACACGACGCGTGTGGGCGAAGGGCCCTTCCCGACCGAACAGCAGAACGCGATCGGCGAGAAGCTGGGCACCCGCGGCGCGGAATTCGGCACCGTGACGGGGCGGAAGCGCCGCTGCGGCTGGTTCGATGCGGTGCTGGTGAAACAGACCGTCGTCACCGGCGGCGTCGATGGCATCGTTCTTACCAAGCTCGACATCCTCGATGCCTTCGAAACCATCAACGTCTGCGTCGGTTACGATCTTGACGGGACGACGCTCGACTATCTTCCTGCTGACGCTACGGAACAGGCGCGCTGCAAACCTATCTACGAAGAGATGGAAGGCTGGAACTGCTCGACGCGCGGCGCGCGTAGCTGGGCGGATTTGCCCGCACAGGCCGTGAAATATGTGCGCCGCGTGGAAGAATTGATCGGCGCTCCCGTAGCGTTGCTTTCCACCAGCCCGGAACGCGAAGACACGATCATGGTGCGCGATCCCTTTGTGAACCGCTAAACC
>Ga0153956_1003244_pt1 | contig 10710 bp, 6 predicted proteins | sample TSFL040MetaG_FD_104704 | JGI IMG/M metagenome (GOLD analysis project Ga0153956, IMG submission 104704) | Attine ant fungus gardens microbial communities from Florida, USA - TSFL040 MetaG | ecosystem: Host-associated > Fungi > Mycelium > Unclassified | place: USA: Florida, Wekiwa Springs...
AGACGCATCCTACGAGTCTGCCCGCACCGTGTTCAACGAGCGAGAACTGGTTGACCTGACCATGGCGATTAGCCTGATGAACACCTACAACCGTATGGCAATCAGCTTCCGGAACACGCCTCAGGCTGTGTTGGAACAGTAAACGCACACTGGGTGCGCACACCATCTAAGCGCCTCGAATTCGGCACATGGCGCGCCCATATCTCTAACGCGGAACCTAAACAACTTTGCGGCACCCGTACTTACCTTCGGCGTCCTAGTCATGAAGATCATTGCAGGCATCAAGATTCCCGACAGCGCGATGGCGCGTGCGGCCACCGAGCTCATTCGCGACACAGAATCGGATTTGCTGTTCCATCACTCCACTCGCGTGTATCTTTTTGTCGCTTTGACAGGGGAGCGCAAGCAGCTGAAATACGATCCGGAACTTCTCTATATCGGCGCGATGTTCCATGACATCGGGCTGACAGCCCAATTTCGCGCGTCCCAGAACCGTTTCGAAGTCGATAGCGCAAACGCCGCTCGACGTTTCCTTCAAAATCATCGCGTTCCGGAAGATGAGATTGATCTGGTATGGGACGCCATAGCGTTGCATACGACCCCCGGTATTCCCCCGTTCAAGAAGCCCGTGGTTCAACTGGTGACCGCAGGCGTCGAAATGGATGTCCTTGGCCTCGCATACAACGAGTTCATCGAGGAGCAGCGCACGCTGGTGGTGAGCGCTCACCCACGTGGAGAGAATTTCAAGGAGCAAATCATCGATGCATTCAACGAGGGAATGAAGCATCGACCCGATTCGACCTTCGGCACCGTGAACGACGACGTCCTCGCGCTTAAGGACCCCGGCTTCAGCCGCATGAACTTCTGCAGCATCATCTTGGGCAACGGCTGGAACGACTCGCACTACGCCTGCAGGTGTCAAGATCCCGCGCATCAACACGTGTAATTGCCGGTGACCATCGGTCCGATATACGCGGCTTCTTCGATGTTGCTGGCTCAGTGGTTCATAAAATCAGAAAGAGGCCGCGCGTTCGGTATCTCAAATCTCAGCGTGGCTGCAGGCGGATTCCTCGCCGGACCTATTTCCGCCATAGTTCTCGCTCACCACGACTGGCGAATAATGATGATTGTCGAGGGGCTGCCCGCTTGGATATTTTGTCTCGTGTGGTTTTGCGCCATCCCGCGACGGCTCGACACCGCGCGCTGGCTGTCGGTTGCTGACCGCGAACTCATCGAATTTCACATCGCTGACGAACAGGCTGCACATAAGGACAAGGACGTCGACTCTTGGCTTACCATCTTCAAGGAACCGTTTGTCTGGTTGTTGGTGCTCGGGTTCGCCTGCAGTCAGATCATCCTGTACGGCCTGACGTTGTGGCTACCCACCATCTTCAAGAGCATCGATCAAATCAGCGGCATGATGGTCGGCGTGCTTTCGGGAGCGCCATTTGTCATGTCAATGCTCGGTATCTACTACATCACAAATCGGTCCGATAGACATGAGCACGAGCGTCGTTGGCACGCTGCGATACCGATGCTCATCTCTGGGGTGGCTCTGATCGGTCTCGCGCTGACCCCGACGCACCTCGTCTACGCTCAAGTCGCATTGATTCTGATGGTCGGCTTCGTGCTGAAAATGCCCACGCCCTTAATCTCTTCCTATTTGACGGAGATTCTGCCGCTAAGAAAGGCAGTGCCAGCCGTCGGCGTGGTCATCGGCGGCGGAAGCTTCCTGGGGCAGCTCGTCGGCCCATTGCTAGTTGGATACACGAAGTCAATTTCGACAGACTTTGGACCGTCGTTCGTCGCCCTAGGAATCGCCGGAATCTGCGGAGGTGTGATGCTGCTCGCCGCGCGCGGCGGTGGAATATCCGATGTAGCGTTCGCGAGAACAGAGCTGAAACGTGAGTAGCGGGTGACCCCATCCGACAAGATCGGAAGCTCTGGCGTCGTTCGTACAGACGGTCCCGTGCATCATGCCCCGCTCGGCTCTTCGGCCGCTTCGGGACTAGACGAGCCGTTTGAACGGCAGCTTGTCGGTGTGGATGAAAGACCGCTTGTGGCCGATTATGTGAGGCCGTCAACGGCCGCTTTATGGCACTCCAGTTCGCGAAAACCTTGGTTCGACTGACTGACCGCTTTGGAGACCGCCGTCTGACCGGAGTGGGTCGGCACCGGAGGTTCGCGGACGTTGGCGAATGTCCGTGCCGCGTCCCCCTGCAAGTGGGATCCGTCAGCACAGGCGGGCGGCCGTCAGCCGCGTTGTGACGAATTTAATGTCGCAACGATGACGTTTGCAATGCGGTCTACGGCACAAACGAGAAGGGCCGCGCGAGCGGCCCTGTCATCAATCGTCGCGGCTCACAAAGCCGGCGACGTAGTGAGAGTGATGGTAGTCGCACAACGGCCCGGTGTCGGTCTCGTATTCGGCCGGCTCGTCGCAGAACTCGCAGATCTGGCCGCGCAAACGCGCCTCGCGCTGACAATCCGGGCACGTTGGATTGCGCGGGTTGAACTCGTCGTCGACATGTTCGAAGGCCGATTCGCCGGTCTCGCAGCCGCAGACCCGGCACTCGAAAACAGGGCGCTCATCGGGTTCGTTGGCGTGATCGTGAGTTTCACACATGGCGCGCACCTCCCATGTGGCGTTCGAAAAACGCGCGTGCGGCCGCCTCTGGATGCGGAAACCATTCGCGGAAATGCTCGCGCGCGAGGTTGGTGTACCCCGTGACGTCAAGATCGTGCAGCAGGATATCGATGCCAAACATCAGGCCACCCCGCGAGGTGTCTACCAGCGGTGCGATCGCCTGCAACGCGCGCTCGATCGTGTGCCGCGCTCCCCCGTACTTGCTCTCCATTGCGATCAGGCCACACTGCACTGCGCCGAGGTACTCGCGCTGCGAGAGCAGAAACCGCGCAAGCGAGTCCAGCGCCTGCGGATGGCAGTTGTGGTGCGCCTTGATGAGCAATTCCACGCTGCGCTTCGTGAGACCTTGTTCGTCGAAGCAGAGCAGCAAAGCGGCGAGATATTGCGAATGCACGTGCCCGCGGCGAGCAAGGTCAATCATGGTCTGAATGACATGCGGCGGCGCGATGATCTCGAGCCCCTGCACGATGTCGCGCGCGACGCCGGGATTGCGCCAGCTGCGCATGGGCTCGACCAGGTAAACGCGCTCGAACGCGGCGAGATAGCGCGTCACGACCTCGTCGCGCAACGTTTTCACGAGATCCGTGTAAGGCTGGCCGTAGCGCTCGTGCGTATATCGGGTACGCTTCTGATTGAGGCCGAGATGGGCGAATTCGTCACCACTGAACCGCTTTTTCGCGCTTTCGTGCACCTGCGCGATCGTTTCGGCGGTGCCGACGCGCAGATCCTCCACGATCAGCCAATCCCTAGCCGTGACGCGGGCCGCCTCATTGTGCTCGACTTCGAGCTCCATGAATTCGACCTCACACGCCGTAACCGGCAATAAGCGCGGCACGCGGAACGTCTTTTTCGGGATGTCTTTTTCGGAGTTTTGGGCAGGCTTTTCCGTCACGGTAAAGCCGCTTTCGGAGTTCAGGTACGCCACGCGCACGTCGAACTTCGAGCCAAGTAAGTCTATCTGGAATTGTTGCTGGGACATTGCTGTTCCTTCCCAGGTCAAAAGCGCTCGGCCACCCACGCCCCTTCCCCGGACAGTTAAGGAATGAGCAATCTACTGCAACGACAACGAGTCGTTTTCCTGCGAACGGTAAGGTGCCGTTTTCCATCTACCTCTCTACCGTTTTTCTACCCGAGCAATTTCGTGTGGCCGAAGAGTGTCAGGGCAGACAGGACGGTTCAGACCTGAGCGGCTGAATTTAGCGAAGTTCGCGGCTCGGGTCAACCGGCGCCTTTGAGCTGCGCGCGGACGCCTCCGCGTGGGTAAGGCGTATCCGGGGAGCACAGCCGGGCTGCCTCCCAGCCCGACCTGTTCGATATCCGGAAACTGCGCGGGCTTGCGCGCCGCACACCCGCTGGTGGTGCCCACAATTGCCGCTGGCCGTGTCAGTAACTTTGCTAGTGGGAAATTTTCTGAAAATGGTCGATATATGGAGCTAAAACTGCAAACATCGGCCAATTTCAGGCCGTTGTATCGTTGCAACAGCGTAGACCGCAAGAAGTGTGTCACTGGGTGGCTCCGACACGGTGGCGTCTTTCATCGCCAAATTGTAGGCCGCATTATTTTTGTCACCGCCGCGGCCCGGGTGGTGGAGCTTCTCGACGCAGAAGTGACAGTTTTGCTTCCACTCGGAGCGCAATAAAACCGTCACTTCGCCTCAGTCCGAATTAAATTTGGCACTTCGCATACGACACACCCAGTCGGAATTTCAGCGGTTCGATTAGCGCGAGCGCAGTTTCGTTGAGAAACGCAGCTATATCGCTAATATTGCGTTAGCGACAGCGCGGTTCGTGACACGGTCGCCGCATGCATGCCGCCGGGAGTGACCGGTCTCGGGCGATACATCGGGCGCTAGCCGGCCATCTTCTGCCGTTCGTCGCATTCGTCACGCAGTCATTCGAACGGCCGCATCGCGCCGTATTGGGGCCCTTCGGACTGTACGAACGATTGTTCCTGGCGCTGGACGGCGTCTCGTTCTCGAGTGCAACGGGTACTCATCGGCCACGGCCGAGTACAAGCTTCTCCAGCAGGATCTGGGCGTTCACCGGCTTTGGCAGGTGGTCGTCGAAGCCCGCGGCGATTGCTGCGTCCCGGTCCTGTAGCGACGCAAGACCGCTGAGGGCGAGTGCGTAGACCCGTCGTCGGCCGCCCTCGCGTTCCCGAACACTGCGCAGCAACGCGTAACCGTCGGCGCCTGGCATAGCCAGATCGCTCACCAGAATATCGAATGAGCCGGCTTCGAGACAGGCTAGCGCCTCGTGCGTCCCGGATGCCGTCTGCACCTGCGCGCCAAGGCCCCGCAGGAGATGGGCCAAGGCCTCCAGCGCCTGCCCGTCATCGTCAACGAGCAGGAGCGACAGGCCATCCAGTGTGGCGGCCCTGTTCGAAGCAGGCGCCACCGCGTCCGCCGCGGTCACTGCGCATTGCACCAAAGGCAGCCGCAGGGTGAGGCGTGTCCCGCGACCTTCGCCTTCGCTGCTGGCGGCCACCGTGCCCCCGTGTGCCACGACCAGGTGCTTGACGATTGACAGCCCCAATCCAAGTCCGCCGTACTGGCGCGTGCGGCTCATGTCGGACTGCATGAAGCGGTCGAACAGATGCGGCAGGAGATCGGGGTTCACGCCGATGCCACTGTCCGCGACCGACAGCTCGATCAGTGAGCCCAGCCGCGTAAGTGCGACCTCGACACGACCGCCGTTCGGAGTGAACTTCAGCGCGTTGCCGATCAGGTTGGACACCACCTGCTGAAGGCGGCGCGCGTCGCCGCTGACGACGGCCTCGTCATGCAGTCCTGAGGTGGCCAGCGTCATGTCCTTCGCCGCCGCTGTCGGCCGATGACCTTCTACAACGGTGCGCACGGTCGCGGCCAAGTCAACCGGTTGCGCGTCAAGCGCGAAACGGCCGGAAGTGATGCGCGAGACATCCAGCAGATCGTCGATGAGTTCAGCCTGTGACTGGCACTGACGCAGGATGGTCTCCACGGCGCGCAGTCCCGTCTTCGCGTCTGTGTGCAGCCCGCGCTCGCTGGCGGTCTTGAGCACCGCCGCCCAGCTGGCGATCACGTTAAGCGGCGCGCGCAGTTCGTGCGAGACGATGCCGAGGAAATTGTCCTTGGCATTGTTGGCTCTCTCAGCGTCGCGCTGGGCGGTCTGCGCGTTGTCGACGGCATGCTTGAGTTCATCGATGTCCTGCACGGCGAGGACAGCGCCGTCGATCCGGTCATCAGTCGTCCGGTAGGCGCGCACGTTGACCAGCCACCAATGGCCTTCGACGTCCTGGTATTCATGCTCCACTTCCGCCAACCCCTGGACGGCGGACAGCACCATACGCTCCAGGTCGCCAGTCGAGAACAGCTGGCTTAGCTGCGCCATCGGCTGCCCGACGCTGTCGTGCGGGAAGCCGAATAGCCGCTGGGCCTGCGGCGAGAAATGACGCAGCCTCAACTGTTTGTCGAGCAACACCACGGGCAGCGGGATGCCTTCAACCAGGTTACTCAGGTCGTCGTTGGCGCGGTCGAGCTGCTGGTTCCGCGTTCTGAGCTCATCATTGAGCGAGCCAAGTTCCTGGTTAGCCGATTCCAGCTCCTGCTTGGCCAGTAGCAGTTCCTCGTTGGCGCTTTGCAGTTCCTCGTTGGTGCTGAGCATTTCCTCATTCGCGGTGCGCAACTCCTCATTCGCGGATTCGAACTCGGCCACGACAGTTTTCAACTGTTTCTGCGTCGACTCGAGTTCGTCAGACAGCGTCGTGACCGTGCGCTCCAGCTCCTGCAGATGGCCCTGTCCCGAGTGCAGGTCGGAGTTCATGGCGGGCGCCGTGGGCGATTCCAGGGGCAACGGCTGTAGCGTAACCAGAAAATGTGGCACCAGTTCTTCGGCGCCCACTGGCAGCACCTCAAGCGCATATCGCCTGTCGCCGAGCGGAACGCGTTCGCGCCGCACTGGCTGGCCCGTTCGCCTGGCTTCAATCAGCGCGGTGCGCACCGGCACGTTCAATTCAGGATTCAGCAGGCGCGGCAGGGCTAGCGAAGCCTCTCCGCTGGCCGGCGCCACGAAGTCCGAGACGTTGCCGCGGAACTGCACCACGTCGCCCTTCTCGTCGACGACGAAGCCTGGCGGAGCATAGCGCTCCAACGCCGTGCGGGTAGCTGCTTCGATAACCGGATCGATTGGCTGCGTGCGGCGAGCGGGAGGCGCGCCCCCTTCGCTGGACCATGGCCGCAATGCATCAATCGGGAATAGCGCCTGCTGCCGCCTGGCCACCGGAATCTTGCGGTAGAGGTGTGGCGCGCCCGCGTGCTCGAAACCGTCCGCTCCTGATGCCGCCTCGGCGCGCCCGAGCAGCACGAAGCCGTCGGGGCGGCAGGCGTAGTGCAGCGCCTCCAGCGCATGCTGCTGCGCCTCCTTGCGCAGGTAGATCAGGAGGTTTCGGCAGCTGATCAGGCCCATACCAGAGAAGGGCGCGTGGGCCAGCACGTTGTGGCGCGCGAACACACACATCTCGCGAATCGGCTTGCGCACAACGTACCCGCCGGAAGTCGCGGCGAAAGTGCTCTCGCGGAAAGCCTCCGGCACGTCGTCGACCGAGCTTGAACTGTACCGGCCTGCGCGGGCGACCTGGATCGACGCCTCGTTGATATCGGTGCCAAATATTTGCACCCGGCGGTGCAGCCCCGCGAGGTCGAGCGCGTCCTTCAGCAGCGTGGCGATGGTATAGACCTCTTCGCCCGTCGAGCAGGCGGGCACCCAGACACGGATCGGATCGTCCTTGATTTCCAGCAGGGCCGGAATGACCGATTGGCGCAGCACGTTGACGAACTCGGCATCGCGGAAGAAAGCCGTCACGCCGATCAGGATGTCATCCCGCAGCGCCGCGGCTTCACGTGCATCGCTACGCAGTAGTTGCAGGTATGCGCCGACATCGCGGTCCTTCTGCAGCAGCACGCGGCGCAGGAAGCGCCGGCGCAGGTTGACGTCCTTGACATAGCCGAGGTTGATGCCGGTTTTCTGCTGCACAACCGACAGCGCCACGCCGAGCGCGTCGACGTCGCCTGTTTGCGCATCGGCTACCTCGTCCACGCGGGCCGGATCGCCGAAGCGCCGGACCAGGCATCCGGCGATATCCTCTGGCGGCAGTACCTCGTCAACGAGGCCGGTGTCGATCGCGGCTGCTGGCATGCCCTGATGGCTGGCCGTCTGCGGCTTCTGCGCGATGACAAAGCCACCCGAGGCCTTCAGGTCTACCAGGCCACCCGCGCCATCCTGACCGGTGCCGGAAAGGATAACCGCCGCGCCGTTCACATCCGGATCCTGCGCAAGCGACGCCAGGCAGGCGTCGATCACCAGATTCGGGCCGGCCTGGCGACGGGTGAGGCGGAAGTGGCCGTCAAGCGCGATTACGCCAGCATTTTCCGGGAGGACGTACACGCGGTCATGTTCAATCTTGCGCAGATGAACCAGTTTCTCGACCGGCATGCGGGAACCCGGCTGAAGAATGTCAGCAAGCTGGCTTTCCTCGCCCGGATCGAGATGAGTGATGACCAGTGCGGCGAAGCCCGGTTCCTGTGGTAGCGCGGTGATGATCGTGCGCAGCTCGTTCAGGCTGCCCGCCGATCCCCCCAGCACGACCACCCGCAATGATTCTGACGACCCCATGGCCGCACTCCTGCTTGTTCTAATCGATGAAGTGGGCGGCAGTCTAACCTGGCCCGGCGAACATGTGGCACGGCACGCAATGGCCGTGCCAGTCGGGGGCGTACTACTGACATCGTCGCTAACTGTCTTTTCCGGACTTTGTGGAACTCCGTCTTATCTTGTGTTGGCCGCCACCCTGCCGCGTGTCCCCTCGCGCGTAGCAGTTGTCCTTTGGAGCCGCTCGCCAGCGGTTAAGATGAAACAATTCTGAAACGGAAACCCCTATAGCGAGCGCGCATGAGCGATCCCGGCACTACTCAATCGGCGACACACGGAACGGAACAGCAGTTCCGCATCCTCGTACAGGGCGTGACAGACTACGCGATCTTCATGCTTTCTCCGACGGGGATCGTGACCAGCTGGAACCTCGGCGCGCAGCGGATAAAGGGATACAGCGAGGCGGAGATTATCGGGCAGCATTTCTCTCGCTTCTACACCGACGAGGACAGGGCTGCAGGCTTGCCGGCACAGATTCTCGCTACCGCGGCAAAGGACGGCCGCGCCGAGCGTGAAGGATGGCGCGTTCGCAGCGACGGCACCCGTTTCTGGGCGCATGTCGTGGTCGATGCGATTCGGGATGAGACGGGTACCCTTCTGGGCTTTGCGAAAGTGACGCGCGATATCACGGAGCGCAGGGACGCGGCGGCGGCCCTTGAAAAGGCGAACGCGGCGCTTTTCCAGGCACAGAAGATGGAAGCGATCGGGAGACTGACGGGCGGTGTCGCCCACGATTTCAACAACCTGCTGGCAGTGCTTTCCAATGGACTGCAGGTGCTGGCCATGCAGTCCAGAACGCCGCTCGACATGAAGATGATCGAGGGTATGCGGCGCGCAGTCGAGCGCGGCGCCTCCCTCACGCAGCAGCTATTGTCGTTTGCGCGCCAACAGCCGTTGCAGGCACAGGTCTACGACCTCAATGCGTTGATCAGCGATTTCGAGCCAATGCTCAGACGTGCCGGCAACCGGCAGATACATTGCGACCTCGCATTGCACGCACGCGAGGCTTTTGCGCTCGTTGACGCAGCGCGTTTCGAAGCTGCGCTGCTTAACCTTGCTGTCAACGCCGTCGACGCGATGCCGGAAGGCGGTGTGATAACCATAAAAACCGAGTTCGTCGAATCGCGCCTTCCGGTGACGGCCGCGCTCCCGGCGGGCAACTACGTTCGCGTTTCGGTAGCAGACACTGGCTCTGGCATGCCGGAAGATGTGCTGGCGCAGGCGCTCGACCCCTTCTTCACGACGAAGCCGGCGGGCAAGGGCACAGGCCTTGGGCTCAGCCAGGTGTACGGCTTTATCACGCAGTCCGGCGGCGATGTCGTTATCTCGAGCGCAGTCGGTAACGGTACGACAGTTGACCTGTACCTGCCTGCCGCTCAACCTGTTGATGCCGCTCAGTTACCCGAGCCAAAAAAGAAGGTAGAGACGGTGTTGCTCGTCGAGGATGAGCCCGACGTGCTCGCGGTTGCCACCGAGCTGTTTGTCAGCATCGGTTATGAAGTCGTGCCAGCCAGCAGTGCGTCGGAGGCCGTCGACATTCTCAACGAGCGACAGGACATCGGGGTGCTTTTCGCTGATATCACCATGCCACGCGGCATGAGCGGTATCGAACTTGCCTGCCAGGTCCGCGAGACGCACCCCGGGATCAAGATCGTGCTGACCTCGGGCTATCCACAGGCTGTATTGCGCCGCGAGCATGCCGTCCTCAGCGACTTTATCTTTGTTCACAAGCCGTATCGGCTCGCGGATCTCGCGAAGGCGCTGCGCGCATGAGCGGCAGTTTACTGCAGGGGTCGGTGTTGTCGCAGCTGTTCCTCGCCAACTGTGGTCGTCGGTAACGAGCAGAAACGTCAGCGAGTCAGGAAGACGGACAGGACGTGCTCGCCGTTGCGATGGAGCTATGGCGTGCCGTACACTGGGCAAGAGAAGGTCCGTTTTTTGCTGGTTGTCCTCGCCAAGTCTCGCCGTCGCTGTGCGTCGATGGTTGCGCTCCATCAGCGACGCGGCGTGAGGGACGCTCTGTCGTCCTTCATGCGGGCTACTACTGCCGCCGGGGGCTACGATGCACACCGTCTCTACGAATGACCGCGACCGGGTCAACATCCTGGTGGTCGATGACGCTCCGGAACAACAACTCGCACTGCGCACCGTGCTGGAAGAACTCGATGAACATGTCGTCATCGTTTTTTCCGGGCGGGACGCGCTTGCCGCAGTGCTCGAGGGGGATTTCGCAGTAATCCTGCTGGATGTAAAGATGCCGGACATGGACGGACTCGAGACCGCGTCTATCATACGTTCTCACAGACGTACCAAGGGCACGCCAATCATCTTTGTCACGGCATACGTCGACGACGACGAGATGGCACGAGGCTATTCCC
>Ga0153956_1003245_pt1 | contig 10709 bp, 7 predicted proteins | sample TSFL040MetaG_FD_104704 | JGI IMG/M metagenome (GOLD analysis project Ga0153956, IMG submission 104704) | Attine ant fungus gardens microbial communities from Florida, USA - TSFL040 MetaG | ecosystem: Host-associated > Fungi > Mycelium > Unclassified | place: USA: Florida, Wekiwa Springs...
AAATTGCCTTCCGTCGAGAGCGCGCTCAGGCCGATGACAACACTGAGACGAACCTCCGGTCGCCGGGCATAATTTAGCCTTACCGGTGGGGGAATGAGACCGATCTGACGGGGAAGTCCATGCTTCGCACAACGTTTGCTTCGTCGCGCACCCTTCGCAGGTGCGCTCTAGGGCTTGCCACGCTCAGCATCGCCGCCGCGCTGACGGTCGACACCGCCGATGCGCGCCACCGGCATCACCGCCACAAGTCGCGCGGCCACGTCTCCCGGGTGTCGAGCTACAATCCGGCTTTTGCCTCCATCATGGTCGACGGCAATTCCGGCGCGGTGCTGCAGGCGACCAATCCCGATGCTTTGCGCCATCCGGCGTCGCTCACCAAGATCATGACGCTGTACCTGCTGTTCGAAAAACTCGAACAGGGGAAGCTGACGCTCGACACCGAGATGAATGTCTCGCAGCACGCTTCCATCCAGGCACCGACCAAACTGGGGCTTCGTCCCGGCCAGACCTTGCGCGTCGAGGATGCCATCAAGGGCCTCGTCACCCGCTCGGCCAATGACGCCGCCGTCGTGATTTCCGAAGCCATCGGCGGCGACGAAGACGATTTCGCCAAGCTCATGACCAGGAAGGCCCGCGCCCTCGGCATGAGCCGCACCGTGTATCGCAACGCCTCGGGTCTTCCCGACGATGCGCAGGTCACCACCGCCCGCGACCAATCGATCCTCGGCCGCGCGATCCAGGACCGCTTCCCGCGCTATTATCGCTATTTCTCCACCGCCTCGTTCAATTTCCGCGGCCGCAACATCCGCAACCACAATCACCTGATCGGGTCGGTGGAAGGCGTGGACGGCATCAAGACCGGCTACACCCGCGACTCCGGGTTCAACCTCGTGTCCTCGATGAAGCGCAACAACCACCATCTGATCGGTGTCGTGCTCGGCGGGCGCAGCGTCGGCTCCCGCGACGCCACGATGCGCCACTTGCTCGCCGACAATTTCGATAAGAGCGCCTCTCGCCGCACCGTCGCCGCCATCACGGAACGCAACCCGGCGGACTCCGCCAGCGAGGTCGCCGAAGCCGAAGCTCCGTCGCGACCGGCTGAAACCAAACAGATCGCTGCCGCTGCGCCGCCCGCGACCCAGCCGGTTGCGGCCCCCGAGCCGGCCCCCCGCCCGGCTGCCGCTGCCGCCATTCCCAACCGCTCCTTCCTCGCGGCTGCGACCGCGGCGGTTCCGCCCGCCCCCATCCCGCAGCCACGCAAGCCAGAGCCCGGCCCGCTCAACAGCGGCGTGATCCAGTCCGGGTCGATCGGAACCATTCCCGGCTCGGCCGAACCGATGAAGCCGGTGCGTGTCCATACCGTCCATGTGAAGTCGGGCCAGTACCGCGTCGCCTCGGCAAGCGCCGACACGCCGGCATCTTCCGCAGCCAGTTCCGCCTCCACCGGCAATGAGTCCGTCGCGCGGTCGCCCGAGACCACCAGTTCGCTCTACGCCCGTTCGGAAATGCCGCATCAGCCGGCGGGCCACGGCACCGGCAACGGCATCCTGGGCGTGCTGCCGGCCTCCAGCGTCCAGCAGGGCGGCACGGCCATGGCCTATGCCGCACCGGCGCCGGCCCCGGCTCCCGCATCGGTGACGCATAGCGGCTGGATCATTCAGGTCGGCGCGATGGGCAGCGAGAGCGAGGCGCAGAACCGCATCGACGCCGCCCGCGAACATGCCCATGGCACGCTGGGCAAGGCCGATCCGTTTACGGAAGCCGTCGGCGGCGGCCGCAAGAAGATCTACCGCGCACGCTTTGCCGGCCTCGACCGCGATCAGGCGGAAGCCGCCTGCAAGAAGCTGAAGCGCTCCGCGATCCCCTGTATCACGATCAAGAATTGATCGCCGTCCATCATGACGTGACACGACCAACGGCCGGGACGATGTCCCGGCCGCTTTGCGTTTCAGGGTAAACAAATCCCCGTCACGACAACCTCTCGTCAAGGAATCCGCTTTAGAAACGCTGGCAGGGAATCCGATCGACCACGCCGGGCAACGGTGGGCGGCAGGGCGTTTTCAGAGAACGGAAGCACTCGCAGTCAGTGGCGTAAAGCGTTTCTGGAGTTAGCTGCGATGCGTGCGAAGCAAAGTATCCTTGGCCTCGTTGACCCGAGCCGCGAGATACGTCGAGCCCCCTTGATCGGGATGCAGTTTCTTCATGAGGGATCGGTGCGCCCGGCTGATCTCGTCGCGCCCCGCCCCCGGTTTCACGCCAAGGATCTGATAGGCTTCCTCGTCCGTCATTTTTCCAGGCGCCGCTCGTCCGCTCCGCCCTGCCGCATCGCCTTGCGCGTGCTGACGCCATCCGGGAAACCGGCGGTCAAGATAAGCTTCGGATAGCCCGACCCCGAACGGCGCCCAGCCGAGCAGGCCGGCGCCGAAAATGCCGATCGGGATGGCGATCCAGAATTCGCCCTTGAGCCCCGTAAAGGCCGCCGTCGCCAGCGCGAGGATGCCGCCGGCGACCTTGACCGCACGCGCCAGCAGCACCGGGTTGGCCGTGCGCAGCATCTGCAGCAGCATATACAGAACGAAAACGGCAACAGCGCCGGCGATCAGTGTGGGCATGCCGCGGTCAATAGCGCTTTTTCCGGTGCGATGAAATCATATCCAGCTTGTTTCACCTCTCCCCGGTGGGGAGAGGTGAAACACCGTGCTCGTCATTTGAGCGTTTTCGTGCGTCTCAGTTCACGCTGGGGGTATATTGCGCGAGCTTGCCGGGGTCGGCGACCATGCTCTGCCGCGCCGGCTTGGCGGACTGCTCGTCGAGGATCTGCGGTTTGTCGTTCACAGGCGCGAGCGTGCTGTCACCATCCAGGAACTTCGACAACTGGCCCTGGATTTTCTCCTTCAACGCGTCCGGTCCGCGATCGCTCAAGTCGGTATGTTGCGCACCCGTATCGATGACCGTGATGCCGGCCTTCTCGCAGGTCGCTTCATCCGGCACGACGCCGGGATCCGGCTTGAAGACATTGTCCTTCGAGCGGAACGACAGGATCTTGAACTTGCCGTCGGTCATGAAGGGGACGCGCAGATTGTCGAGCGTGACGACCTTCTGCACCTCGGCCGGATATTCCTTGGCGTAAAACATCGAGATATCGCCGCCGTTGGAATGCCCCACCAGCGTCAGATGATCGTAGTCGGAATTCGGCTGAATCTTCTTCAGCTGGTTGATCGCAAATTTGATGTTCTCGACACCGCGCTCATAGACCGGCAAACGGCCGACATAGAGCTCACCGGCCTTGGTGACGAGCGGCGCGTCGGTCGGCAGATCATGCTGAATACTTACGGCCATGTAGCCGCGCGCCGCGAACACATTCGCCAGGAACGAGTATTCGGTGAATTTCACGGTGTTGCCGTGATTGAGCATCGCCACCGGCAACGTGATCATGCCGGCATTGGCCTGCATTTCCTTGTCGCGACGGACAGCAATATCGACCTGGACAGGACGATTTCGTTCCGTGTCCATGAAGGTGAGCGTCTCATGACGGATCGCCCACTTGCTCGCGGTGAAATACGCGACAGCGGTCAATGCGCAAACCGAAAGCAGAATGAGAAATCCGCGTTTCATGTTCGGTCCCTCGGCAGGCTCGCCGGTTCAAGCTGCGATGATTGTCACCGATGGATGACAATGAAGCGCCGCTTGAACAGCATATATGTCACAGCGCGGTGACAGAAAGTGCAAATCTTGTGAATCTTGCGTCATAACATTGTGCACCGCATCCTTTATTTGTGCAGACGCAAACAGCCGTCGCGCTGGGATGCACGGCGTCCGAAACGCCTGCCCGAGCAGGTTTTCTCAGCTTTAGTTCAAACAAAACAATACCTTACTAAAGAATATGACCAACTCAGCTGCCTGCAATGCCCGCTCTGCCCGGCGTCGGCTTCGCTTGGCGAGGGACGCTGGAGCCTGTGAAGCAACGCACCATTTCGCCGCGGGTCATGCTAAGCAGACGCCGCCTCTCCGCCACGCCATCAACGACCATGAGCCGACATGCCCCCCCGAGCCCCACAGATTGCCCGCACGCTCCCCGCCCTTCGCCGCGCCGCCGATGGCCTGCGCACGCGCAAGGCGACCATCGGACTGGTGCCCACCATGGGCGCCCTGCATGACGGCCACATCTCGCTGGTCCGCCTCGCCCAGCGCCGCTGCGACAGGGTCGTGGTGTCGATTTTCGTCAATCCCACCCAATTCGCGCCCACCGAGGATTTCGGCTCCTATCCGCGCACGTGGAAAAGCGACCTCGCCAAGCTGACGGACGCCGGCGCCGACCTGATCTGGAATCCCGATGCCAAGGTTATGTATCCTGAGGGCTTCGCAACGAAGATCGTCACCGAGGGTCCAGCCACCGCCGATCTCGAAGATCGTTTCCGCCCGCATTTCTTCGGCGGCGTCGCCACCGTGGTCGGCAAGCTGTTCACCCAGGTCCGCCCGGACATGGCGTTCTTCGGCGAGAAGGATTTTCAGCAGTTGAAGGTGGTGACACGGATGGCGCGCGATCTCGATCTCGGCGTCAAGGTCGTCGGCGCCGCCACCCTGCGCGAGCGCGACGGGCTCGCGATGTCGTCGCGCAACGTCTATCTGTCGCCCGAGGAGCGCGCGACGGCGCCGGTGCTCCACAAGGCGATGAAGGACACCGCGAAACGCCTGAAGGCCGGCGACAGCTTCAAGGCGGCCCTGGCGAGCGGCGCGGCGACGATCGCAGCGGCGGGCTTTGCGCTCGATTATTTCGAAGCGCGCCACGCCGAAACGCTGGCGAAGGTGTCGTCGATGAAGGACGGCCCGATACGCCTGCTGGTCGCCGCCAAACTCGGCAAGACGCGGCTGATCGACAATATCGGGGTGTAGACGCATGAATTCCGTGCCCTCATGGTGAGGAGGCACGAAGTGCCGTCTCGAACCATGAAGATGCGACACGCAGAACCAGCCACGATCCTTCGAGACGCGGCCTTCGGCCGCTCCTCAGGATAAGGGCAGAGCTTGTACGACGCTCCATCCGGGCTACGCGTTCTTTTTACTCCGCCGCGAGTTGGCGCGGCACCGGCGGCGGGTTGACGAGATCCTTGGCGAGTTGCGCATAGCGCGCCTTCGCCGCGGCCACTGCCTTTTCCTTCACCGGGCCGAAACCGCGGATGCTGTCGGGCAGCGACAGCAGCTCCATCGCGATCTCGACATTCGCCGGCGACAGCAGGTCGAGCACCGTTGCGACATCCTTTTCGTAGCCGGCGATCAGGTCGCGCTCCATGCGGCGCTCGGCGCTGTAGCCGAACAGATCGAACGGCGTGCCGCGCAAGCCGCGCGCGCCCGCCAGCAGCTTGAACACCGGCACCATCCACGCGCCGAACGCACGCTTCTTCGGCCGTCCGGACGCATCGACGCCCGGCAGGATCGGCGGCGCCAGATTAAAGTGAATCTTCACGTCGCCCTCGAACTGCTCCCGAAGCTGCTTCTCGAAACGGCCGTCGGTATAGAGCCGCGCGACTTCGTATTCGTCCTTGTAGGCCAGCAGCTTCGCGTAGTTGATCGCAACCGCGCGCGGCAGCGCGTCGTCAAAGCCGCCCCGGTGAGCAGCTTCGCGCACGCGGTCGACGGCTGCGCGATAGCGCCCCGCGAGCCCCGTATTCTGATAATCCGTGAGCATGGCGCTGCGATGCGCGACGATCTCATCGAGCGTCATCTCGTCCAAAGTCTTCGGCGCTGCGACGCCGTCGCTGCCCTTGAGCATCGACGCCAGCCGCTCCGGATCGGCGGCGGCGAGACGACCGAGCTGGAACGCCAGCATGTTCATCTTGATCGACACGCCGTTGAGTTCGATCGCCTGTTCGATGGACGCCGCCTGCAACGGCAACAAGCCCTGCTGATAGGCGAAGCCCATCATCATCATGTTGGTGGCGATGCTGTCGCCGAGCAGACCTTCCGCGGCCTTGGTGAAATCGAGGAACGTCGATGCCGGGCGCAATGCCATCGCCAGCACATCGTTGACGCGGCCGCGCTGGAAATTGAAATCCCGATCGCGCACGAAATCCGCGATCGGGATCAGATGCGTATTGACGATGCCGGTGGTGCGCGCGCTCTCGCACAGCGAGATCGTCTCCTTGGAAATCGCCATCACTTCGTCGGCGGCGATCAGAAGGTCCGCCGTGCCGGTGACGATCCGCGAACAGGTCACCTCGTCGGTGGCCTGCGCGAGCCGCACATGGCTGAGCACCGCGCCGCCCTTCTGCGCAAGGCCGGACATATCGAGGATCATCGACGCCTTGCCCTCGATATGCGCGGCCATGCCGAGCAGCGCGCCGATGGTGAGCACGCCTGTGCCGCCGACACCACCGACAGCAACATTGTAGGGACGGTCGAGCGACGGCCGACGCGCGGGCTCCGGCAGATCGCCGATAGTGCCGAGTTCGGCCGGCGCCTTGCGCTTCAGCTTGCCGCCGTCGACGGTGACGAAGGACGGACAGAAGCCCTTGAGGCAAGAATAATCCTTGTTGCAGCTCGACTGGTTGATGGTGCGCTTGCGGCCGAGTTCGGTCTCCAGCGGCTCCACCGAAATGCAGTTCGATTGCACCGAGCAATCGCCGCAGCCTTCGCACACCGCGGGATTGATGATGACGCGGCGCTGCGGATCTTCGAGAATGCCCTTCTTGCGGCGGCGGCGCTTTTCGGCGGCACAGGTCTGGACAAAAACGATCGCCGAGCACCCCTGGATGTCGCGGCACTCCTTCATCACGCGATCGAGTTCGTCGCGATGCGCGAGCCTGACACCCGGCGCAATGGAGCTTGCCGGATAGGCACCCGGATTCTCCGACACCAGATAGATGTCGCGGATGCCTTCGGAATGCAGTTGGAACGTGATCTGCTGAGGCGACAGCTCGCCGTCATGCTTCTGGCCGCCAGTCATCGCAACGGCGTCGTTGTAGAGGATCTTGTAGGTGATGTTGGCCTTGGCGGCCACCGACTGCCGGATCGCCAGCGAGCCTGAGTGGAAATACGTGCCGTCGCCGAGATTGGCGAAGATGTGCTTCTCCTTCGTGAATGGCGCGATGCCCGTCCACGGCACGCCCTCGCCGCCCATATGCGTGAAGGTTTCGGTGTTGCGGTCCATCCATAGCGACATGAAGTGGCAACCGATGCCGGCCAAAGCGCGCGATCCCTCGGGCACCTTGGTCGAGGTGTTGTGCGGACAGCCCGAACAGAAATACGGCGTGCGCGCGATCGGCACGACGTTCTGCACCTGTGACGCCTCGCGGCCGTGAAACCAGTCCGCCTTGGCGCGCAGCAATGCCGCGATCTCCGGATCGATCTCCATGGCCAGCAGGCGATCGACCATGGAAGTTGCGAGCTTGGCGACGCTCAGTTCTTCAGCGAACGGCAGGAAGCGCTGGTCGTGCGAATCCATCTTGCCGACGATGCGCGGGCGCACGTCGTCGCGCCAGTTGAACAGCTCCTGCTTGACCTGGTTCTCGACGATCTCGCGGCGCTCCTCAACGATGAAGATCTCCTCCAGACCCACCGCAAATTTGCGCACGCCTTCCGGTTCGAGCGGCCACGGCATGCCGATCTTGTAGAGCCGCAGGCCGATCCTGGCCGCGACCTGTTCGGTGATGCCGAGCTCGCGCAATGCCTGCCGCACATCCTCATAGCTCTTGCCCGATGCCATGATGCCGAAGCGTGCATTGGGAGAGTCGATGGTGACGCGATTGATGTTGTTGGCGCGCGCGAAGGCGACCGCCGCAAAGCCCTTGTAATCCTGCAGACGACGATCCTGCGCATAGCGATCGTCGGGCCAGCGCAGGTTGAGGCCGCCGGGCGGCATCTCGAAGTCAGTCGGTATCTTGAACGGCGTCATCTCGTCATTGAGGTTGATCTCCGCCGTGGTCTCCACCGTTTCGGTGATCACCTTCATGCCGACCCAGCAGCCGGAATAGCGCGACATGGCAATGCCGAGCAGCCCCATGTCGATGATCTCGTGGATCGACGACGGATAGAGATACGGCATCAGCGCCGAGATGAAAGCATGGTCGGACTGATGCGGCACCGTCGAGGACTTGGCGCCGTGATCGTCGCCGGCCAGGCACAGCACCCCGCCATGCTGCGCCGAGCCCGCGGCATTGCCGTGGCGGAACACATCGCCGCAACGATCCACGCCCGGCCCCTTGCCGTACCAGATGCCGGTGATGCCATCGTAGTTCGCGCCGGGCGACAGGTTGAGTTGCTGGCTGCCCCAGATCGCGGTGGCGGCGAGGTCTTCGTTGACGCCGGGCTGGAACCTGACTCCGTACTGATCGAGATGCTTCCGCGCCGCCATCAATTGCTGGTCGTATCCGCCGAGCGGCGACCCGCGATAGCCGGTGACCAAAGCCGCGGTGTTGAGCCCTGCCGCACGATCCCTGCGGACCTGCGCCATCGGCAAGCGGACCAATGCCTGGATGCCCGTGAGGAAAATATGACCCGAGTCCTGGGTGTATTTCTGATCGAGACTGATCGGACCCTGATTGATTCCCATTCCACCCTCACCTGCCGCCCGCATCGTTCCGGCGGGCATGCGCGTTGATTTATGTGGGGCCGTTCGACCCCGTTAGAAATAGTCTATGTTGAATTCGAAGCGGCGGACATCACAAATCCGGGCGGCGCACGCCTGCCATCCCAAAACGCAACTTCATGATGAAAAGGAGCACTTTGTCCGCCACGTTATATCGTGACGCACCGTCGCCGCGAAAGGACGTGATACGGCAGGATCGACCGTGCGCTGCAGCAAAGGCGACTTGCGCAAGCAAGCGCGAAAAATATATCACCGCTCGGTCATCAGCCGTTCGAACGCCCGCCGCGCGACCTTCCTCAGGCGGAATTCGCGACAGCGCCTAATGTCAGACTTTGACCTGTGCGCTCTGGTCCGGAGCGCTTTCAGCATCCGGCGACACGACCCGGAACTGGAAGCCGTGCAGTTCGATCGACGGCACGATCCCGAAGTGATCCGTGCCGAACACATCGATCCGGTGCTTCAATTCATCCTGCGAGATCGTCAGCGGAATCTTGCAGATCTTTTCATAGACGGCGCGCGAGTGACGGTTCCCCGCCCAGCGCACGGCACGTTCGATCAGCGGCGATGACCGGGTCGCCAATGGTCGCGCCATTCGCCAGAACATCTGCACCAGCCTGGTATAGGCCATCTCCTCCAGCCCACCGACGCTTATGCCCGGCGGAATCGCGAACACCTCGACTTCAACGATCGGCCCGGCATCGACGCGCTCGATCATGCGATGCATCGTGCAGCCGAAATCCTGCGCACGCTCATAAAGCGCGAAATGCGCCGGCGCCCAGCCGGGATAGCTCGGCGGCCCCGGATGAAAGTTGTAAGCGCCGTAGCCGAGCTGATCGAGAACCGCGGCCGGCACGATCACACTGGTGGTGAAAGAGATCAGGCGCGCACGACGCAGCCAGTCCGGCTCGATGGCGACGAGATCGGCGGTCGTGAAGACCGGCACCACGTTCAGCGCCGGGTTGTGTCCCCGAAGCAGTGACGTGAAGACCGAATGTTCGGAAGGGCCCGTGAGAAGAATGATGGTATCGAACATATCGGGCGCCACAACTGCGAATCGAACTGGGGAAAGACTCGCAGCCAGGTCTTAACAAGTGATGATCGCTCCGAGACGCCCCCGCCGCACCGGCGGATTTTATCCGCGCTTCAGTGATCGTCGCGCTCGAAGACGAATTTCGGCATTTCCCATTTGAAACGGATCGCCAGCAACCGGAATGCGAAGCCGAACGCAAAGGCCGCGACGATCACCACATCGGGGCTGAGCCCATGCTTGATGCCTCCGATATACAGCAGCCCGGTGACGATCGAGACGCTGGCATAGAGTTCGGCGCGAAACAGCAGCGGCACGTCATTGCACAGGATGTCGCGGATCACACCGCCGACGCAGCCGGTGATCATACCCGCAACCACGACGATCAGCAGCGGATGGTCCATGCTCATGGCGACATTGCAGCCCATGATCGTGAACACCACGAGGCCGATGGCATCGAGCACAAGGAAGATGCCGTGGAAGCGATGAACGAACTGGGCGATCCCGATCGTGGCGAGCGCCGCACCGCCCGTCAGCAACAGCAGGTACGGGGTTTTCACCCACCACAGCGGATAATGCCCGAGCAGGACATCGCGCACCGAACCGCCGCCGAGCGCGGTGATGCAGCCGAGCATGGCAACGCCGAGCCAATCCATCTTGCGCCGCCCGGCCGCCAGCGCCGCCGTCATCGCTTCGGCGACCAGCGCAATCATCGCAAGGGGAAACAGCAGGGCTTCGGTGTGGGGCATGAATCAGCAGGGTGTGAGTGGGTTACCGTCTAGCATGAGTCGGAGTTCGAACATCGCGCCCCCGTAAGGCGGGCGCGATGCTCCTTCTTCCCTCCCGCGAAGCGAAGCTTCGCGAGGTGGGAGGTGGGTGGATGCGCTGAAGTCAAATACACCGGCCGCAATGTCCCTCCCGCGCGGCGAGAGGGGACATGACGGCCGGTGTCGGAACATTTTCCGATAATGTTCCCATTTCGTTCTTGACAAAATTCCTCCCCTGATCCATATCCCTCCCGTCCTGTTCGTGAGGGGCGCTTTCATGAGGCGTCTTTGAGCGGAGCGGGATGCGGCGCCTGCGGGCGGAGGGACAACG
>Ga0153956_1003246_pt1 | contig 10707 bp, 12 predicted proteins | sample TSFL040MetaG_FD_104704 | JGI IMG/M metagenome (GOLD analysis project Ga0153956, IMG submission 104704) | Attine ant fungus gardens microbial communities from Florida, USA - TSFL040 MetaG | ecosystem: Host-associated > Fungi > Mycelium > Unclassified | place: USA: Florida, Wekiwa Springs...
CGGCGGCATCGGAGGGATCCAACTCGGCGAAGATGCCCTTGTACGGTCCGCGCACGTTGCCGCGGGCGTCGAACATCTCGTCATAGGCGTCCGCGTAGGCACCGACGTTGCGGTAACCGTCGAACACTCCCTCGTGTCCTTTCACCGGCGTGCGCTGGGTGCGCGGCGGTCGGCTGGTGCCATTGGGGACGGTGCGCAGACTCATGGCTGTCATGCTGCTTCAACCTGGTAATTTCGGTATGACGCAGTGTTACGCCCGCGTAAAGGCGACGCAGACCGCATCCCGTCCACGTTTTCGGGATTTCGGGATTCAGCGGACACGCTGGTAGCCTGAACAGTCGCTGCCCGCTGACGGGCGCATACAGACTTAAGCAAGACAGCAAGCATCACGAAATTTAGAAGGAACTAGACGCGTGGCCAACATCAAGTCGCAGGAAAAGCGCATCCGTACCAACGAGCGTGCCCGTCTGCGCAATCAGGCTGTGAAGTCGTCGCTGCGCACGGCCATCCGCGGCTTCCGCGAGGCCGTCGAGGCCGGCGAGAAGGACAAGGCTTCTGAGCTGCTGGTGGCGACCAGCCGCAAGCTGGACAAGGCTGCCACCAAGGGCGTCATCCACAAGAACCAGGCCGCCAACAAGAAGTCGGCCCTGGCCCTGGCGCTGAACAAGCTCTGAGCCAGACCCCCAGGTTTCACTGACCGCGGCCCGGTAACCCGGGCCGCGGATTCGTTGTGCCGATCAGTTGTCGGCCAGCTCGGCGACGCGGCGCACGGCATGCTCCAGGGCATAGTCCGCGTTCGCGGCCACACCCTTGACGTCGGCATTGAGCGCGGCGACGACGCGCAGCGCCTCGGCCACGGTGTCCTTGGTCCAGCGGCGCGCCTGCTTCTGCGCCTTCTGGATGCGCCACGGCGGCATACCCAATTCACTGGCCAGCCGATACGGGTCTCCGGAGGCGCCGCCCACCCGAGCGATGGCGTGCACCGCTTCGGCCAGGGCATCCGCCAGCACCACATGCGCCTCGCCACCGACCATCGCCCAGCGCAGCGCCTCCGCCGCACCACTCACATCCCCCGTGACGGCCTTGTCGGCGATATCGAAGCCCTTCACCTCGGCCTTGCCGCTGTGATAGCGCCGCACCGCCGCGACATTGACCTGGCCGCCGGTATCGGCGACCAACTGGGAGCAGGCCGCGGCGAGCTCGCGCAGGTCAGATCCAATCGCGTCGAGCAGGTCGGTGACCACGTCGTCGTCGACCTTGACCTTCAACGACCGGAACTCCTTGCGGATGAAGTCGGCGCGTTCGGCCGGCTTGGTCAGTTTGGCGCACGGATGGATCTGTGCCCCAAGCTTTTTGATCTGATCGGCCAGTGCCTTGGCCCGGCCGCCGCCGGAATGCACGACGACGAGCATGGTGCCACCGGGTAGATCGGCAGCGGCATCGGCGATCAATGCGGCGGCGTCCTTGCCGGCTTCACCCGCGGCCTCCAGCACCACGACGCGTTCCTCGGCGAACAGCGACGGGCTGAGCAGTTCGGCCAATTCGCTGGTGGACACCTCGCCCGCGCGCATCCGGTCGACCGGCACGTTATCGCCACCGGAGGCCTTGCGCGCATCGCGCAGGACCTCTGCCACCGCCCGCTCGACCAGCAGTTCTTCATCACCGAGGACCAGATGCAGAGCCGAGGTCGAATCACTCACCCGTTGATCGTTTCATGCCGGTCGGACACCGCAGTCGCCGCCACAGCCACGGCAGCACTGCCGCCCCGATCGTCACCGACCCGACCACCAGCGCACCGCCCCAGCCGGACGGTACGGCGATCGCCGCGCCGGGTAGCGCCGCACTGCCGTGTGCGACCTTGAGCAGCCACCACAGCTCGGGACCGGTGAACCGGATCAGCAGCGCCGCGGCGCCGGGCCAGAGACAGCCAACCGCGGCGGCGGCGGTACCCAGGATCGTGATCGGCGGGATCACCGGTGCCACAAGCAGATTGGCCATCACGGCGATCACGCTGAACTGACCCGAGATGGCCGCGACCAACGGCGCGGTTACCACGTGCGCGGCCAGGGCCACGCACACCGCGTCGGCGATCGGCTTGGGCCAGCCGCGGGTCACCAGCCACTGCGACCACATCGGCGTGAACGTCACCAGCGCGGCAGTCGCCGACACCGACAAGGCAAAGCCCACGTCCACCGACATCTCGGGCGAGATCACCATGAGGGCCAGCACGGTGGCGGCCAACGCGGGGATCGCCTGGCGTCGACGCCGAGCCAGGATGCCCAATAGCATCACCGAACCCATTGCTGCAGAACGTAATACACTTGCCGATGGTTGCACCACCACAACGAAAGCCAACAACGCCAACGCGGCCAGCGCCACCGCCGCACGCGGACCGACCAGCATCGCGCTGAGCAGTACCGCGCCGCACACGATACTGACGTTGGCGCCGGAGACCGCGGTCAGATGAGTCAGGCCGGAGCGGCGGAATTCGGCGGTGTCCTCGGCGCTGAATCCGGCGGTGTCGCCGAGGACCAGGCCCGGCAGCAGCGCCGCCTGATCGGGCGGCAGGGTCAGCCGTGCGGCTTCGGCGAAGTCGGCACGCACCCGAGCGCCGGCGCGCTGCGCGGTCGATGCGGTACCCCACCGTGGTTCCCCCACCGCGGCCAGCACCGCCACCGACAGATCGCGCCGCCGGGGCTTGCCGACCCTGGCGCGCACCGCCATCGGTCGGCCGGCACTCGCCTGCTCGTATCCGGTGGCCGGCGCGAAAACCATGACCCGACCGGATGATTCGATATCGCGCACCGCATGCACGGTGGCGGCGAACATCAGCCGGCCCCCGGCGATCGGCCGCGGCGATTCGGTCGGGGCAAATGTGACCCACACGGTGGAGCCGACCAACGCAGCCAGCGGATGGGTCGCCAGTGCGTGCAGGCGCAGTGCGACCGTGAGCGCAAAGGCGATACCCACGGCGACCACGGCCAACACCGCCGATACCCGCACGGCGTGCGTCCGGTGCGCGATCACCGCCATGGCGACACCCGCGACGCCGACCGCCGTCGCCGCGGCCCACGGTCCCCAGAACAAGCCCGTCGCGGTCACCAGCCAGCAGGTCAGTGCCGCGGGCACCAATCGCAGGTCGACGGTGGCCGGCTCGGGTGCGGTCACACCCGAACCAGCTCGCGCAGTTTCTGTAGCCGCACCGGACCGATGCCATCCACCTCACCGAGCTGGTCAACGCTGGTGAATCGGCCGTTCTCGGTTCGCCACGCCACGATGGCGGCGGCCCGTACCGGCCCGACACCGGGTAGCGCGTCCAACTGGTCGACGGTCGCGCTGTTGAGGTCGACCACCCCGGGCGGTGCCGGCTTGGCGCCACCACCCGGAGCCGACGGCAAGGCCGGGCGCACCGCGCTGGCGGCGGGCGAATGCACCCCCAGCGGGGCGTTGACCCCGACCAGGATCTGCTCGCCGTCGTCCAGCCGACGCGCCAGGTTCAAACCCACCAGGTCGGCTCCATCGAGCGCGCCGCCGGCAGCGGTCAGGGCGTCGGCGATGCGGCCGCCGGCCGGCAAGGTGACCAGGCCGGGTTTGTGCACCAGTCCGACCACGCTGACGATGACCTCATCGGAACCCTTGGCCGGCCCGGCCGGTGCTGTCGATGAAATCGGCTGCACCGGAGGAAGTTTCGCCGCAGCCACCGGGGGATGATCATCGCTGAGCATGGCAAACACCGTCACCAGCACGGCCACGATGCCTACCGCCGCCAGCCCGATGGCACCGGACCGGCCGGGGTCGGCCCGTACCGCGGCCAACCAGCGCGAGCCGCCGGGCGCCGCGTCGGGCAACCAGCGCGACAGTGTCGTCTCGTCGTGGGAGTCCTCATCCGATGAAGCACCGAGCCGTTGTTGGGCCCGGGTGACGGGGATTTCGGTGATCATGGCTGCGACGTTAGGCAGTGCGCACGACAACAACGGCGCCGCAGCGTCTCGGCGGGCGGGAGCTGTGGATGAATCGTCAACTGTGGAAAACCCGGCCGCCGGTAGACAGCACACGGCATAGTGTCTACTCGACCGTCGTCGTAACGAGGAGACCACACATGCCACCCATCCGCGTCATCCAGTGGACCACCGGCAACATCGGTAAGCGCTCACTGCACGCGATCATCGGCCGCGACGACATGGAACTGGTCGGTGTCTACGCACACGGCGCCGACAAGGTCGGCGTCGACGCCGCCGAACTGGCCGGCTGGCCCGAGCCGACCGGCATCACCGCCACCAACAACATCGCCGAACTGATCGCCCTGCGACCCGACGCCTGCTGTTATAACCCGATCTGGCCGAGCATCGACGAGTTGGTCGCCCTGCTCGGATCGGGAATCAATGTATGTTCCACGGCGGCCTGGATCACCGGCGGCAAGCAGACCCCTACCGATCTCGAGCGTATCGAGAAGGCTTGTCAGAAGGGCAATTCCACCATTTTCGGCAGCGGTGCCCATCCCGGCATGACCAACATGATCGGGATGGCGCTGTCGGGGTCGTGCGAACGGGTCGACGAGATCCGGATCACCGAGTCGGTGGACTGCTCGACCTACGAATCGGCGGGCACCATGACCGCGATGGGTTTCGGTCTGGACCCCGACACCCCCGGCCTGGCCGAGAGCGTCCGGCGCGAAAGCGAAGTGTTCGCCGAATCGGCCGCGATGATGGCCGATGCCATCGGCGCCACGCTGGACAAGATCACCTTCGACGTGCAGTTCACTGCCGCTCATGACGATTCCGACCTGGGCTTCATGACGATCCCGAAGGGCACCGTCGGCAGCGTCTTCGGCTATCACCGGGGATGGGTGGGCGAGGCCAATGTGGTCAGCGTCGGATTCAACTGGACCATGGGCAGCCATGTCACCCCACCCAAACCGCAGGCCCACGGCCACGTGATCCAGGTCTTCGGGCAGCCCAATATGCGCACGGTCATCAACTGCCTGCCGCCCAAGGACTGGAACGAGCCGAACTTCAACGGCCTGGGCTCGATTTACACCGCCCTGCCGGTGACCAACGCTGTCCCCGCCGTAGTGGCCGCCCGGCCTGGCATCGTCACGCTCAAAGACCTGCCGCCGATCACCGGAAGATTTGCCGGCTAGGCCAAACCGGTTCAGAGACGGTACATTTCGCGAGCCATCGACGCCTGCTCGTAGTAGCCGCCCGGAGCTCCGACCGCCGGAGTGTCCGTGGTCAGCCAACTCGCCGCTCGGTTCAGCGCTCTCAGCCCTTGGGACTTGATCGGTATGTGAATTGCCGGGTGAAACCAGGTGAAGTGCCCCGCATGCGCAGTGCTCATCGTTGTCACCTTTCGATCGCATCTGCGGTCACAATGTGCCGCTGTGGATTTCAGGATGCGATGGGTGCGGCGCCGTTGATCGAGTAGGGCGTTACCCGAAAATCGGCTCCGATCGCGGCCGACTACTCAGGCTGCGACATGGCGGTACGTAGCTGCCCACACAAGCGGGCAAAACCCAATGCGGAACCGTCACCGATGTCCTGATAGATCACATTGTGCTCGAAAATTACCCTTGTTGTTCGAACGTTTGTTCGATACGATGGATGCATGAGCCACCGCCCGCCAGATCCCCCACCGGATCTTCGCGCACTTCTCGACCACGCCCGAGATGTGCGCATCCCCGATGGGGCCGACGGCGTGGATGCGTTGCGGATGCTGTTGACGCTGCGCAATCTGATCGACCATCTGACTGCGTCGGTGGTCGGTGTCATGGATCGGCGTGGGGTGGCCCGCGCGCAGGGCCGGACTCTGCGGGAATTGCTGATCGCTCTCGGGTATCCGCCGGCGGTGGCGGCACGGCTGGTCCGTGTTGGTGCGGGGTTGCCGGCGCTACCCACCTTGAGTGCGCATGCCGCCGATGGGGCGATCCCCGGCGAGCATGTCGATGCGATCGTCACAGGGATCAACCACATTGCGGCGCGGTCGGCCGAACCGGTCGATGACGCGGCGCGTTTCTCACAGGTGACCGATCTGTTGGGGCAGTTCTTCTCCGGGGCCACACCCGCCGACATAGCGAAACGTGCCCGACGGCTGGGGAACCGGGCCGCCGGTCGAACTGGTGGGTTGCCAGCGTCTGAGGACCGTTCGATCAACACCGCCGATCATGTGGTGACCCCTGACGGCCGCATCCGCGTGGTGCTTGATCTGGATGCTGAAGTGGGTGCCAAATATATCGCCGGTGTCGAAGAACTGTCCGCGCCGCGGCCTGAACCCGACGGCACGCCTGATCCGCGCAGTGCGAGCCGGCGCCGCGCCGATGCGGTGGAAGCCTTACTGGATATCGCCGCCCGAGGTGGGGATGTCGCGTCGGCACCTCGTACGCAGTTGTTGCTGACCGTGCCCGCCGACACTCCGGATTTAGCTGAGTTGGAATACATCGGGTCGATCAGCACCGGGACGCTGGACCGCTTGACCTGCGACACCACCATCACCACCGTGATTATGGACGGCGAACAGGTGCCCCTGGACATGGGACGCGACAAACGACTGTTTCCCGCCCACCTGCGTAAAGCCTTGTATTTGCGTGACCAAGGCTGCATCAAATGCGGAGCCCCACCCGGACGCACCCACGCCCACCACCTCGTGCACTGGGCCCACGGCGGCGAGACCAGCCTGAGCAACGGCGCCCTGCTCTGCCCGGCCTGCCACGCCAACATCCACCACGACGGCTGGGATGTCGTCATGGGTATGGACAAACACCCCTGGCTCATCCCACCCGCATCGGTCGACCCCCACCGACAACCACTACCCGCACACAACCGCCGCACCCTACGACTGGACGCGGCCGCCTAAAGCACAGCAGCACCTTGACAACTCAACAGTGACCCGGGCTATCGCCGGATGTTGACGACGACTCCGACCGCGCCGGAGCCGACGTGCACCGCCAGCACCGGCCCCATATCGGCCACCTCGACCGAATCGACATGGGGCAGTGCGGACTTCAGCGCGGCGGCGATCTCGTCGGCACCGTCACGATTGCCGACGTGATGCACGACGATTGACGCCCGCTGTTCACCCACGGCAGCAACCACTCGGTCGATCATGGTGGCGTGAGCCTTGGCGACGGTGCGGATCCGCTGGTCGAGTACCAACCGGCCATCGACGTCCAGGCGCAGCAATGGCTTGAGTGACAACGCCGTTCCCAGCCAGGATGCGGCGGCGCCGATCCGGCCGCTGCGCCGCAGATTGTCCAACCGGTGCACCGTGATGAAGGTGTGCTGGCCGCCGACTTCCGAACGCACCTGCGCCTCAACGGTATCCAGGTCGGCTCCGGTGGCCGCGGTGCGTGCCGCGGACAGCGCCAGGTATCCCACACCCATGGCCGCCGCACGTGAATTGACCACGCGCACCGACGAACTCACCTCACGCGCCGCCGTCATCGCCGAACTGAAGGTGCTGGACAACGCCGCGGACAGGTGCACGGCCACGACACCGTCGCCCCCGCTGTCGGCCAGCGCCTGCCGGTAGGCATCGGCCAGTTCACCGGGCGCCGCGCCTGCGGTGCTCACCTGCGCGCGGTCCTGGATATCATCGGGGATCAGATCGACGCTGTCGCGCAGATCCACCCCGTCATGCAGCACGTGCAGCGGCACCACACGAATATCCCACTGGTGCAATGTCTCTGGGCTCAAACGGGCCGATGAATCGGTGACTACCACCACCGCCATGGCTAGCCGCCGGCCCCCTGCGCCGACACCCCGGCCTCGGCCAATCCCTTGAGCATGAGCTCGGCCACGGCGCGGTGCGCTTCGAAGTTCCAGTGGATACCGTCGGGATTGGCCCGCCCGGACATCACCTCGTCGCCGACTGCTGCCTTCAAATCCACGATCGGAACCTGGTGTGCATCAGCCCATTTCGTGATGGCATCGACCGTCGCTTCGCGCCAGCGGTGTGAATTGCCGTAGGTCTCGGCGATGTGCACCGACGGGATGGTCGCCACGAACGGAATGCCCGGCCGATTGAAATCGATGGCGCCGCGGGTCTCTTCAAGGTATTCAGCGGTCAGGTGCGGCGGCAGCGCGGGCCGGGCCATCGGTGAGAGCCGGGGCTGCAGCCAACCGTAACCGTCCCGTACCCAGCGGCGCAGCCAGGACGGCCGCACATAGCGGATCAATTCACGCAGCGCGGTCGGCAGCGGCGAAGGCAGCGAGTCCATACCGCAGGTCGCGAAGATCACCGCGCCGGCCTTGGGCAGCGCCGCCCAGGACCGCGGATCCTGGGTTGCCGCCCACCACACATCACGGCAGGTCCAGCCGATCCGGCCGATCAATTCCAGCTCCCAACCCAATTGGGAGGCAACGATATTCGGCCAGATTCGCGGATCGTCGGCGGGCAGGCCACCGGCCGGTCCGTAGTAGGACAGCGAATCGCAGAAGACCAGCAGCACCGGACGGTCAGAGGACATCGTTGGCCACCTGCGCCGAGGCGTTCCACACGTCCAGCCGCCATTTCACCGGGTCGTCGTCGGTGCCTTCGCCCCAGCCCGACAACTGCACCCAGCTGGCATTGCCCATACCGCCCAGAATCGGCCAGTTGTCCACCGGCAGCCCCAGCAGCGCCGCGGTCAGCGCGGCGATCAGCCCGCCGTGCGCGACCAGCACCACCGGGCGATCCACATCGTCCACACCCCATTCGGGCCGGGCCGCAATCTGCTCGGCGACCACAGGCAGGCTGCGCTGGGCCACATCGATGCGGCTCTCGCCGCCGTGCGGCGCCCAGCGGGCATCATCGCGCCAGGCCAGCCGCGCCCCGGGGGACAGCTCGTCGACGTCGTGGTGGGTCAGCCCCTGCCAATCCCCCAGGTGGGTCTCGCGCAGCCGCGCGTCGATGCTCACCGGGACCCCGGCCCGATCGCCCAGTGTGGTGGCGGTGTCCAGGGCCCGGCGCAGGTCCGAGGACACGATGGCCAACGGTTGACGCTTGGCCAGCACCGCAGCGGCGGCGACGGCCTGTTCGCGGCCCAGCTCGCTGAGGTCGGTGTCCAACTGGCCCTGCATGCGGCTGGCCGCGTTGTATTCGGTCTGCCCGTGGCGCAGCAGCAGGAGTCGGCGGTGCCTCACGCCTGGTCCTCGTCGATCACGGGCTCGGAAGGCAGCTCGCCGTCCAGGTCCACGTCGATCACCGGGCAGTCCTTCCACAACCGGTCCAGCGCGTAGTACTCGCGCTCCTCCTGATGCTGGATGTGCACCACGATGTCCACATAGTCCAGGAGCACCCAGCGGCCCTCGCGGGTACCTTCGCGCCGGGCGGGTTTATGGCCGGCCCAGCGCATCTTCTCTTCGACCTCGTCGACCACGGCGACGACCTGGCGGTCGTTGGATGCCGAGGCGATCACGAAGTAGTCGGTGATGACCAGCTGTTCCGAGACGTCGATGACGACGATGTTCTCGGCGAGCTTGGCCGCGGCCGCGCGGGCCGCGATGGTCGCCATGTCCAGTGCTTCGGCGGACGCCGTCATGATTTCTCCTGCTGCTGCGGGGCCTGGTACAGGTCCCGTTTCGATACGTATTGGACGACGCCGTCGGGCACCAGGTACCAGATCGGCCGGTTGTCCGCGGCGCGGCGCCGGCAGTCACTCGACGAGATGGCCAGGGCGGGCACCTCGACCAGGGTCAGTGCCTCCGGGGGCAGTTGGCCGCGCGCGGCTTCGATGTGCTTGCCGTCGAGCTCATAGCCGGGTCGGCTGACCCCGACGAAGCGGGCGGTGGCGAACAGGTCCTCCCAGTTCTGCCAGGACAGGATGGAGGCCAGCGCGTCGGCCCCGGTGATGAAGAACAGGTCGGCGTCGGGGTTTTGTTCGGCCAGATCCCGCAGGGTGTCCTTGGTGTAGGTCGGACCACCGCGGTCGATGTCGACCCGGCTGACCGAGAACCGCGGGTTGGCGGCGGTCGCGATGACCGTCATCAGGTACCGGTCTTCGGCTGCGGTGACGTGCCGGTCGCGTTTCTGCCAGGGCTGCCCCGTGGGCACGAACACGACTTCGTCGAGTTCGAACAGATCAGCCACTTCGCTGGCCGCGACCAGATGGCCGTTGTGGATGGGATCGAACGTCCCGCCCATCACGCCGATCCTGCGTCGAGTCACGATTGGCCAGCTTACGGCAGTGCCCGCCGGAGACCCGCCGGCCGACCGGTCTGCGTCGAGATCGACATTTTGGCCGATTCCACTCGCACTTTGTGGCCCGTTTGTCCGTTTGGGCGGGAATTACACGGGAAGCAAGTTGTCGATCACGGAGGCCAACTGCTTGGCCGAGCGGCATTCGTGCATGGTGATGACGTCCTCGTACTTCGGTGTCGCCGAGTCGCCGCTGCCCCACAGATGCTTGGGTTCGGGGTTGAGCCAGTGGGCATGACGACTGGCGGCAACCATCCGGCCCAGGAGCTCCGTTTCCGGGTTGCGGTAGTTGTTACGACCGTCGCCGAGCACCAGCAGCGCGCTGCGCGGCGTGAGCACATTGGGCCACTTGTCCATGAACGAGACGAACGCGTGCCCATAGTCGGAGTGCCCGTCGCGGGTGTAGACCGCGGCCTCCCGGGTGATCTTCTGCACCGCGACGGCCAGGTCGGCGTCGGGGCCGAAGAGCTCGGTGACCTCGTCGGTGGTATCGATGAAAGCGAATACCCGCACCCGCGAGAACTGTTGGCGCAGAGC
>Ga0153956_1003247_pt1 | contig 10701 bp, 9 predicted proteins | sample TSFL040MetaG_FD_104704 | JGI IMG/M metagenome (GOLD analysis project Ga0153956, IMG submission 104704) | Attine ant fungus gardens microbial communities from Florida, USA - TSFL040 MetaG | ecosystem: Host-associated > Fungi > Mycelium > Unclassified | place: USA: Florida, Wekiwa Springs...
GAGATAGCTCAGATGGTTGGCCTTGGCGCCGTCTCCGATGGTCACATTCTTCACCTCGACGAAATTGCCGATATGGACATCCCTGCCGATATCCGCGCCAGGCCGCAGACGCGCATAAGGGCCGATCAAAGCGCCCTCACCGACTTTGGCGCCTTCCAGATGCGAGAACGCGCGGACGACCGCCCCGGCCGCCACCGTCACGCCCTCCGCAAAAACGACATTGGGTTCGATGGTCACGCCCGGCGCGATCTGGGTATCATAAGAGAAGAAGACGGTTTCCGGCGCCGGCATATGGACGCCATTGTCCATGAAGGCCTTGCGCACACCGTCCTGCCAGACCTTTTCGATCACCGCCAGTTCGGCCTGTGAATTGGCGCCCAGCACTTCGTTTTCCCCCGCGAACGTGACACGCGACTGCAAACCCCGCGCACGCGCGAGGCCAACGATATCGGTCAGGTAATATTCGCCCTTGGAATTTTCATTCTTCACCTCGGCCAGCAACGCGAACAGCAACTCGCGGTCACAGGCAATGACACCCGAATTGCAAGCCTGAATCTTCAACTGCTCCGGCGTACATTCGCGCATTTCGATTATGGCATTGAGTTTGTCGTCATCCAGCACCAGCCGGCCATAGGCGGCGGGGTCCTCTGCGACAAAGCCCAGCACCGCCATATCGGCTTCCAGCGCGAAAACAGGCTCCAGCACCTTGGCCGTCATCAAGGGGCTGTCGGCATAGGTGACGATGACCTTGCCGTCGAACCCCGCCAGAGCCTCGCGCGCCATATTGACCGCGTGCGCCGTGCCCTGCGGCGGGTCCTGCGTCACGACATTTTCCGCGCCGACACGCCTGGTCGCCGTCTCGCGCACCGCAGGGCTGTGGTTGCCGACCACCACGATCACCTTTTCGCACCCGATCTCATAAGCCGCATCGATGGCGCGATCGAGCATGGTCCGTCCGCCGATCCTGTGCAGCACCTTGGGGAGCGGACTTTTCATCCGTGTGCCCTGCCCTGCCGCCAGAATGACCGCCGCGCGCCTTGTAACACTCATTTGACGACTCTTTTTTGTTTGCCAGTCAGGCCGATTTAGCCCAAAGCGAACCCGAACGAAACGACAAAACGGCTTTAGGTAAAATGAATCTCGACGGTTACATTCTGGCTTTCGATCTCGACGGCACGCTGGTGGACAGCGCTCCTGACATTATCAATGCCCTGAATGTGGTCCTCCAGGAACAGGGTGTGAAACCCTATCATCTCGATGACGCCCGTCCGCTGATCGGCCGCGGCGCCATGGAACTGCTGCGCCGCGCCTTTGCGCTTGCCGGCGCGACCCTGCCAGCGGATCAGGAAAAGCCCCTGCTTAACCGCCTGCTGGAACACTACGAACAGCATATCAATGACCACAGCGTCATCTATGACGGCATGATCGAAGCCTTAGATACGCTCGAATCCGCCGGCGCGCGCTTCGCCATCTGCACCAACAAGCACAATTACCTGGCGGTCGAACTGATCAATAAACTTGGCCTGTCGCACCGCTTCGGCTCGATCAAGGGCGCGGACGTGGTGCCTCACAAGAAACCCGCCGCCGGCCACCTGCGCGCCTGTGTCGATGAAATGCACGGTGACATGTCAAAAGTCATCATGATCGGCGATTCCGAAACCGACTTTTTGACCGCGAAAGCGGCCGACGTGCCGTGCATCCTGTTCACCCACGGCTACAGCGAACGTCCGCTGGCCGAATTGAACGCGGACACCCTGCTTGATCACTTCCGCGATCTGCCGGCGGCGGTTCAGGCGTGTATAAAATAGAAAAGCCTCTTGCGCGGGCCGATCTGGCAGGCTAAGACGCCGCTCCCTGCATTGGTTCGGACGCGTAGCTCAGCGGGAGAGCATTCGCTTCACACGCGAAGGGTCACAGGTTCAATCCCTGTCGCGTCCACCATTTCCTCATTTTCTTCGAAAATTCGAAAATGGTTTTCTTGTTTGGCGCTCAGAACCAAAGGCCCTTGGCGGCACGCAGCCTGCGCTCCCGCTTGGTCGCTTCGCTCCGGTTCGAGCTTTGTCGGCCTGACTGATGATTGAAACAACGTCTTGCCAAACATAATCGTGGCGGCTCGGCGCACACGTCCAAATATCTGCCTTTGGAAATCGTAAGTTATCATGCTTTCGCGGACAAACAGCGCGCCGTGGATTTCGAGCAATATTTGAAATCCAGTTCCGGACGAGCATTTCCAAAAAACGATTCTGGTAACTAATGACTACCGAATTGTCTCAAATCCCCCCTGACCACCCATAAGGCGGATCAATATGAATATCCGCATGGCCGCTGCGGCGGTCATGGCTTTCATCGATTTCCTTTCAAGGCCAGGCCGCGCTCCTTTTCCACCAGTTCAAGCAGTGCGTCGATCTTGGCTTCCTGCCGATCACCGTTTTCCTTGGACGCCGGCGATCCGACATAGAGAAAATAGGCCAGCAGTTGCAGGAACTCCGACTGCCAGTTCTCGAAGGTGTCACGCCCCATTTCGACCGTGTAGGCGGAAAACTGCGCCGCCTGATGATGGCTTTGCGCCTCGTCGACAAAAGCGTACCAGCCGAATACCCGGTGAAGCACAATCGAAACAGCGAAAAAGACCAATGTAATCCAGGCATGGGCATAGGCATAACGGCGCAAGATGTCGGTTTCCTTTAAAAAACCCAGCCGGAAGTCATCTGACGCGTAAAAAAAATCAGAATACAATCCGCCTTAGGGCAAGGGCCGCGCCGCCACGCCCTCTTTGGTCATCACCACCGGCCTGATACTGCCGTCGGCGTTGAAATACATCCGTTCTATGGCCAGTTCGCGGTGATTACCGTCCGTCTCGTCCAGGGGCCGGCGATGATAAACGATATACCAGTCATCCGTGCCGGGAATGTTGACCACCGAATGATGTCCGGCCCCGCGCGCGATCCGCGTGTCCTGCTGCAAGATCGTGCCCTCGCTTTTGAAGGGACCGAACGGCGAGTTGCTCCGGGCATAGGCCACGCGGTAGTCCGCCCCCGTCCATTCGCCTTCCGACCACATCAGGTAATAGACGCCCTTGCGCCTGATCATGAAGGAACCCTCGACATATTCGGGATCGGGGGTGATTTCCTTGTAGGTTTCGCCATCGGGAAAGGGCACCACGCTCATCAGGTCCGGCGCCAGCTTCACCACATTACAGTGCTTCCAGCCGCCGTAATACATGTAATACTGACCGTCATCGTCGCGGAAAACCATCTGGTCGATCGGCTGGGCGCCATTATGGATACCGCCGATCAGGGGCTTGCCAAGCGCGTCCCTGAACGGCCCTTCCGGGTGATCGGAAACCGCCACACCGATGCCGCCCAGTTCGCCTTCATGGACATCATTAGCACCAAAGAAAAGGTAGTATTTGCCATCTTTTTCAATGGCCGAGGGCGCCCATAAGGCATAGGCCGCCCAGCTTACATCCTTCACGTCCAGCACATGATCATGTTTTTGCCAATGCACCAGATCATCCGACGAAAAGGCGTCCATGAAAGTCTGTTTCAGGAAGGGCGACCATATCCCCGGATTGGCGCGCAGTTCTTTCTGCGCCTCGCTCAGTTCGGCCGGCTCGGCGGGCATCGTCTCATCGGCGGAAAGCGTGGGATAGATCCAGTACTGATGATTGAAAATACGGATTTCCGGATCGGCATACGAACCCGGCACGATCGGATTGCCGGCGTGGGCCGAAAATACCGCCAGCCCCCAGATTGCCAGGGTCATGAAAAGGGATTTGCGCATCTGTGATCCTCACTGCTTCCTCTAGGCTTCCTGCTGGTCCTCGCGCAGGATGCCTTCCAGTTCCTCGCGCGACAGCTTGGCGAAACTGATCATATCCGGCTCGCTCTCGAAGAACTCGAACGACCGCTTGAGCGTTTCGATGTCGTGATTGCGGAATTTCTTCGCCTTGCGCTCGATATCGGCCTTCGGATACCCCAGCGAGATCAGGGCGTCCCGCGCCATGGTCAGCGACGAATCGAGCAGTTCGCGGTGATAATAATCCGCGCCCGCCTGATCCAGTTCGTAGGCATGACGGCGATTGCGCGCCCTGGCGAAAACCTTGAGCCGCGGGAAATTCTGCTTGCTCAGCTTGACGATCTCGACGGCGCTGTCGGCGTCATCGACCGCCACCACCAGCATCCGCGCTTCTTCGGCCCCAGCCGAGCGCAGAAGGTCCAGGCGCGTGGCATCGCCGAAATAGGCCTTGGAGCCGAACTTGCGCAGCAATTCGACCTGTTCCGGACTTTTTTCCAGAACGGTCACCTGCACCCCCTGACTGACCATGAAGCGGCCGACAATCTGACCGAAACGGCCGAATCCGGCGATGATCACCGGATTGTTTTCGTCGATCTCATCGTAATTGCGTTCCGGCAACTGGCTCATGAACATCGGCTGGATGTATTTGCCATAGGCGGCGATCAGGATCGGCGTCAGGGCGATGGACAGCGCCACCAGCAGGACGAGGAACTTCTGGATATCCAGATCGATGATGCGCATTCCGCCGATCAGTTGCAACAGCACGAAGGCGAATTCCCCGCCCTGGCACAGCCCGAAAGCCAGCCCCAGAGCTGGCGCCGTATCCAGTTTGAAAATACGGCCCAGACCGAACAACACAAGCCCTTTCACCACCATGACGCAAACCACGGCGGCGATCAGTCCCACCGGATGCGCCAGCAGCACGGTGAAATCCATGCCCATGCCGACACTGATAAAGAACAGGCCCAGCAGCAGGCCTTTGAACGGTTCGATATCGGTTTCGATGGTGCGGCGGTATTCCGAATTGGCCAGAACCACCCCGGCGATAAAGGCCCCCAGGGCCGGTGACACGCCCACCAGTTCCATCAGGATGGTGACGCCGATAACCAGGGCCAGCGAAGCGGCGGTGAAGACCTCACGCAGATTGGCGCGGGCGATGGCGCCGAAAACATAGCGTGACAGATACTTGCCGCTGAAAATGACCGCCGCGATAACCGCCACCACCGCGACCGGCTGCAGCCAGGCCGGCCAATGGGCGATCAGGCTGGCGGTAGTCTCGCCATCCACCGGCAAAACACTGAGATGCAGGCTGGAGGCCAAAAGCGGAATAATGATCAGGATCGGAATGACGGCGATATCCTGAAACAGCAGGATGGCGAATGAGGTTTCCCCGACCTGCGTATGGGTCAGGTTCTTTTCCCGCAACATCTGCATGACCAGGGCCGTTGAGGATAGTGCCAGCGCCATGCCGACGGCCAGCGACGCCTGCCACGAATGGCCGAGTAGGACACCGGTCACCATCAGGGCCACGGCGGTCAGAGCCACCTGCAAGCCACCCAGCCCGACGATCTGCCGGCGCAGGCGCCACAGAATGGCCGGCTCCAGTTCCATGCCGATCAGAAACATCATCATGATCACGCCGAATTCGGCGAAGTGCATGACCTTTTCCGCCTCGCCGATCAGGCCGAGCACGAAGGGGCCGATGATGATGCCCGCAATCAGATAACCGAGCACCGAACCGAGCTTGAAGCGCTGCGCCAGCGGCACGACCACGCAGCCCGCCAGCAGGAAGACGAACACATTGAGTAACAGGTGAATGTCCATGGCGCGCCCTCAGAATCTGCAAGGTCTACTATCCAGGAAACCACCCCGGTATGGCAAGGCTTAAGTCCTTGCGGATCATCGCTTGTCCTGCCAGAATATTGACATGACCGATCATTTTTCCGATGTCGCCAAACAGTATGCCGAAGCTCGCCCGACCTATCCGGCGGCGCTGTTCGACTGGCTGGCCGACGCAGCGCCTGCCCACGACCTGGCCTGGGACGCCGGTGCCGGTTCGGGACAGGCATCGCTGGCCCTGGCGGAACGGTTCGCGCGGATCCAGGCCAGCGATATCAGCGCCGCGCAACTGGCCTCCATGCCGCCGCACACGCATATCGCCACGCATGTCGGCGACACAAGCGGCCTGCCGGATACTTCCGCCGATCTGGTGACCGTAGCCCAGGCCCTGCACTGGTTCGATCTCGACGCCTTCTATGCCGAGGTCCGGCGTGTGCTGAAACCGGGTGGCGTCATCGCCGTCTGGAGTTACGGCCTTCTGCGCACGGATGACGATGCCCTGACCGCCGCCGTCGACCATCTGCATAACGATATCGTCGGCCCTTACTGGCCCCCGGAACGCCATGATGTCGAAAACGGCTATGCCAACCTCACCTTCCCCTTTGCCCGGATCGACACCCCTGCTTTTCAAATGACGGCGCAATGGGACCTGCATCGCCTGCTCGGTTATTTCCGCAGCTGGTCAGCGACAGCGCGCATGGAAAAAGCGACCGGCGAAAACCCGATCGACGGCTATGCGCCGGTATTGCAGGCGCTGTGGGGTAATCCCGGCCAGCCGCGTAACCTCGCCTGGCCATTGATGGTCAGAGCCGGCAAGGTCGCATCTTGACAGCCTCCCCCGGCATAGGTTCAACTGAAACCATGCCTTCTAGCCTTCCCCCTCCGCTTTTCGATTTCACCGAAGGCCTCTCGCCGCTCGTCATCGCCGCACCGCATGTCGGCACCTATATTCCGCCCGATATCGCCGCCAGGCTCAATGACACCGGCCGGGCCGTGCGTGAAACCGATTTCCACGTCCATCGCCTGTTCGATTTCGCCCGCGAACTGGGCGCGACAACGCTCTGGGCCACCCATTCGCGCTATGTCGTCGATCTCAACCGTGATCCGGCCGGCGCCAGTCTTTATCCCGGCAAGTTCGAGACGGGCCTGTGTCCGGTCAGCGACTTCGACCGGAACCCAATTTATCCGGAAGGTTATGAACCTGACGCCGCCGAGATAGAGTCCCGCCGCGACATCTATTGGCGGCCCTATCATGACCGATTGAAAAGCGCGCTTGAAACGACCGCCGCCCGCCACGGCAAGGCGCTGCTGATCGACGCCCATTCGATCCGCGCGGTGATCCCCAGCCTGTTCGAGGGGCGCCTGCCCGACCTCAATTTCGGCACCGACAACGGTGCCACCCTGCGCGGAAACACGCTTAAAGCGTTACAGGATTGGCGCACAAAAACAGAGACTTACAGCCATGTGCTCGATGGTCGCTTCAAGGGCGGATACACCACACGCCATTACGGTGCCCTATCTGAACAGATTCAGGCCCTTCAGATAGAGATTGTTCAGGACACTTACCTAGACTCCACGTCCCCGCACCTGTATGACGCCGGGATCGCCGTCCCCTTGAGTCAAACCCTGCGTCCGCTGGTGGAGTCACTCGTCGCGGCCTTATAGCGAGGTATCCATGACCGCTTTTCACCAAATCACTGCCGAAGGCCCCAACGGGCGCGGCAATATCATCGACGGCGCGGGATATGCCAAATCCCTGCGCGACCGCCTGGCCGTCCACGTCACCCATCTGAAAACCGCGCATAGTCTGACGCCCTGCCTGACCGTGGTGATCGTTGGTGAGGACCCCGCCAGTCAGGTCTATGTCAAGTCGAAGGGCGAGATGACCCAGGCCATCGGCATGGAATCGCGCACCATCCGCCTGCCCGACACCACCTCCGAAGACGAACTGCTGAAAATCATCGATGATCTCAACCGCGATCCGGTGGTCAATGGCATTCTGGTGCAACTGCCCCTGCCGAAGCATATGTCGTCGCTGAAGGTGATCGACGCCATTGATCCGGGCAAGGATGTCGACGGTTTCCATGTCATCAATGCCGGCAAGCTGGCGGTCGGCCTCGACGGCATCGTGCCTTGCACGCCGCTCGGTTCGCTGATGCTGCTGAAGGATGCCGCTCTGGCCCATGGCGACACGCTCGCCGGCAAGAACGCCGTCATCGTCGGCCGCTCGAACATCGTCGGCAAGCCGATGGCGCAATTGCTGCTGAACCAGGACTGTACCGTCACCATCGCGCACTCGAAGACGAAAAACCTGGCCGAGGTCTGCCGCGCCGCCGATATCCTGGTGGCCGCCGTCGGCCGTCCGAAATTCATCGCCGGCGACTGGGTAAAGGACGGGGCCTATGTGATCGATGTCGGCATCAACCGCATTGAAATCGATGGCAAAGGCAAACTAGTCGGCGATGTCGATTTCGACGGCGCGAAAGAGCGGGCGCTTGCCATCACGCCGGTGCCGAAAGGTGTCGGCCCGATGACTATCGCCTGTCTGCTCAACAATACGATCAAGGCCTTCTGCCTGCAAAACAAGCTGCCAGTGCCGGAAGGCGTGTAAAAGCGCACACCAGGAAGGCCCCTCATCCGGCCTTCGCCCCTCCGGGAGAGGGGAAATTAAAACCCCCTCGCCCCGCTTGCGGGGAGAGGGTTGGGGTGAGGGGCTTCTTTCTGGATAAAACAACATGTCCCAAAGCGTTGTCATAATCGGCGCCGGCCATGCCGGCGGGTCGGCGGCAGGTTTCCTACGCCAATACGGCTTTGAAGGCCATATCACCCTGGTCGGGTCCGAACCCTATCTGCCTTATCAACGTCCGCCGCTGTCCAAGGCCTGGCTCAAGGGTGAAGCCTCGCTCGATGATCTCTATCTGCGCGGCGATACTTTCTATGCCGATCAAAACATCGATGCCCACGTCAACACGCAAGCCCTGTCTATCGATCGCGCCGACAAGACCGTTACCCTGCTGGGTGGCATCGTCCTTCCCTACACGCATCTGATCATCGCCACCGGCTCGAAGGCGCGCCCCTTCCCGATCCCCGGCGCCGACCGTGTGCCGCACCACCTGTTGCGCACCCTGGATGATGCCGAAGCGCTGAAAAACGCCCTCCAGCCCGGTCACCGCATCGGCCTGATCGGCGCGGGTTATGTCGGCCTCGAAGTCGCCGCCTCCGCCCGTCATCTCGGCTGCGAGGTCACCGTCTTCGAGCGCGAAAGCCACATTCTGTCACGCGTCGCCTCTCAAGCCTTGTCGGACTTTTTCACCGACATGCACAAGGGCCGGGGCGTCGGGATCATTACCGGGGCCGCAATTACCGCGCTGTCCCTTGGGGATGGCGACCAAAAGGTGGTCCACCTCGCCGACGGCCGCACGCATGCCTTCGACCTGTTGCTCGTCGGAATCGGCGCGCTGGCCAATGACGATCTGGCGCAAGCGGCTGGCCTTGAGTGCGTCACTTTGGGTTCTGGGGGCATCATCGTCGATAATGAGGCACACACCAGCGATCCGGACATTTTCGCCATCGGTGATGTCACCTCGCGTACGCTTCCCATCTATGACGGCCGTTTCCGGCTGGAGAGCGTACCCAATGCGCTGGAACAGGCCAAACAGGCGGCCGCCGCCATCACCGGTTATAAGCCGCCGGTGATCGAGACGCCGTGGTTCTGGTCGGATCAGTATGAATTCAAATTGCAGATCGCCGGCCTGCTGCGCCCCGATTGCCGCGCCATTGTCCGGGGCGACCCCGCCAGCGGTGCGTTCAGCGTGTTTCACATTGACGCGGCGGGCCGTCTGATGACCGCCGAATGCGTCAGCAAACCCGCCGATTTCATGGCCGCCAAACTGCTGATCGCCAAGGGGGTTAACCTCGATGACGCCATTGCCGACCCGGATGTGCCGCTCAAGCCCTATTTGCAAAAGTAACGATGCGGCGGCGCACAATTTGAAGTGACAATCGCCGCCATTTGCGCTTAGGTCAGGGCACAATCACACCTCCAAAAAGAGGATTCGATGCCTGCTTCTCCTAAAGTCTTTCCCGACGCCAAAACCGCCCTTGAAAGCCTGGCCTTCGACGGCATGACCGTCATGTCCGGCGGTTTCGGTCTGTGCGGCATTCCCGAAAACCTGATCGCCGCCCTGCGCGATTCCGGCGTCACCGGCCTGACCGTTATCTCCAACAATGCCGGCGTCGATGGCTTCGGCCTCGGTCAGTTGCTGACCTCACGGCAGATCAAAAAGATGATCTCTTCCTACGTCGGGGAAAACAAGGAGTTCGAGCGGCAATTCCTCGCCGGCGAGCTGGAACTGGAGTTCAATCCGCAAGGCACGCTGGCCGAACGCATCCGCGCCGGCGGGGCGGGCATCCCCGGCTTCTACACCGCCACCGGCGTCGGCACCATCGTGGCTGAGGGCAAGGAAATCAAGACCTTCAACGGCCGCGACTATGTGCTGGAAACCGGCCTCGTCGCCGACCTCAGCATCATCAAGGCGTGGAAGGGCGATGCGCGCGGCAATCTGATCTTCCGCAAGACGGCGCGCAATTTCAATCCGATGATGGCCACCGCCGGCAAGGTCTGCATCGCCGAGGTCGAGGAAATCGTGCCGGTCGGATCGCTCGATCCCGACAAGATCCATACCCCCGGCATCTATGTCGACCGCATCGTGCAGGGCACATTTGAAAAGCGCATCGAGCAGCGCACGATCCGTCAGAAGGAAACCGTTTAATGCCCTGGACCAGAGACGACCTCGCCGCCCGCGCCGCCAGGGAACTGAAGGACGGCTTCTACGTCAATCTCGGCATCGGCATCCCGACGCTTGTGGCCAACCATATTCCCGAAGGCATGACGGTCACCCTGCAATCGGAAAACGGCATGCTCGGCATGGGTCCCTTCCCGACCGAGGATGAAATCGACGCCGACCTGATCAACGCCGGCAAGCAGACCATCACCGAACTGGACGAGACGAGCTATTTCTCCTCATCGGATTCATTCGCCATGATCCGCGGCGGCCATATCAA
>Ga0153956_1003248_pt1 | contig 10701 bp, 6 predicted proteins | sample TSFL040MetaG_FD_104704 | JGI IMG/M metagenome (GOLD analysis project Ga0153956, IMG submission 104704) | Attine ant fungus gardens microbial communities from Florida, USA - TSFL040 MetaG | ecosystem: Host-associated > Fungi > Mycelium > Unclassified | place: USA: Florida, Wekiwa Springs...
CCGCCATCAACCACAATGCTTTGCCCAGTGATATGCCGGGCTTCGTCTGACAATAGAAACAGGGCGGTATTGGCAATATCGCTCACATAAGCCGGACGACCCATAGGCGTAATTTCAGACCATACACGCTCGTAATCGGCCTCAAGCATGGTACGCTCGGTAAGTGTTGCGCCGGGGGCCACCGTATTTACGTTGATCTTGTACTGCGATAGCTCTATCACCAGGTTTTTGGCCAGCATCTCTAACGCTGCTTTGGTCATGGCGTAGCAAGCCAGATCTTTCAAAGCCTGATGCCCCACTACCGACGAGGTAAACAATATCGAACCGCCGCCCGGCTGCAGCTTCATTTGGTTGGATGCCGCCTGAGCCAAAAAGAAGGAGCCGCCCAGATTAACATGCAACACCTTAAAAAAAGCCTCGGGCGAGTAGGTGGCAAAATCGCCATATAATGTGATACCTGCGTTGGCGACAACCAAGTCCAGGCGGCCATAATAGGTCACCGCTTTTGCTACCATCTGGTTAATGAAATCCACGTTGCTTGAATCGCCTGGAAAAGCTACACAGTTTGAAGCACCCGGCTGATTGATATTTTGAGCAGCAGTGTTAGCCAGATCGGCGTCAATATCATTCAACAGCACCGTAGCACCATCGGCCACCAGCTGGCGGCAAATCTCAAAACCAATACCCTGGCCTGCGCCGGTTACAATGGCAACTTTGTCTTTAAATTTCATATAGCAGGTTTATAAATAGGCCCTATTCCGTAGCATCGAGATACCAAAGTAGAAAATTTCAATCAAAACAAGCTAATAAATATGCATCGGCATTAAATCATTTTCTGTAAGTTAGTGATACTGTTTGTTGTATAGACAACACCATTTATTAAACCTGATTTAAAAAATCTTAGCATGAAAACAAAGTATTTCATAGCAATTATATTTTGGCTGGCTGTCATTGTAAACGCTAAAGCGCAAAACGCGCCGGTTCGGCAAGATGGCGGGTCGTTGAGGTTGGTGCATGTGCCTAATGCCAAGCCGCGCAATATTGTTTTTATTTTGGCGGATGATCATCGCTACGACGCACTTGGCTTTCTGCACACGCAGGATTTTATTGAAACCCCAAATCTTGACCGCATAGCCCGCGAAGGTGCTTATTTACCTAATGCTTTCGTGAATAATTCACTTTGTTCGCCGTCAAGAGCTTCTATTTTAACCGGCTTATATTCGCATAAACATAAGGTGATTGATAACGAGCACCCGGTTTCGCCCGATCTGATATTTTTCCCGCAATATTTGCAGCAAATAGGTTACCAAACGGCCATGGTAGGCAAATGGCACGCCGGTAACGATAGCGACGAGCCTAAACGCGGTTTCAACTATTGGTTGTCGTTTAAAGGTCAGGGGTCATACTTGCCCGAAAAAAATGGACTAAATCTTAACGGCAAACACATTGCCCAAAAAGGTTACATTACTGATGAATTGACCGATTATGCGCTTGATTTTTTGAGCCATCGTGATAAAAAAAGGCCATTCATGCTGTACCTGGCGCATAAAGGTGTTCATGCCGATTTTGTCCCTGCCGAACGCGACAAAGGCCGCGCTGCCAAATATACTTTTAAACCGCCATTGACAATGGACCCAAAGAATGTACAGGGCGCACCCATGTGGGTACAAAATCAGCGAAACTCATGGCATGGTGTCGATTTTCCTTATCATAGCGACCTGGACATTGGCGAATATTATAAGCGTTATGCCGAAACACTGCATAGTGTTGATGAGTCGGTTGGCAAAGTGATGGACTATTTACAAAAAGAAGGCCTGTTGCAATCAACCCTAATTATTTATATGGGCGATAATGGCTTTCAATTTGGTGAACATGGTTTGATAGACAAGCGCAATGCCTACGAGGCATCTATGCGTGTGCCGATGCTGGCCTACTGTCCAGACCTGATCAGGCCCGGTACCGTAGTTAAACAAGTGGTAGCCAATATTGACGTAGCCCCAACCCTGCTGGATGCCGCCGGGCTAAAAGCCCCGGCTTATATGGATGGAATGAGCTATTTGCCCCTGCTTGAAGGTAAAACAGTAGAAAATTGGCGCAAAGGTTTGCTGTATGAATATTATTGGGAGCGCTCTTTCCCGCAAACACCAACCATGCATGCTATTCGAAATGATCAGTATAAATACATCCGCTATTATGGCATTTGGGATACCGATGAATTGTTTGACATACAGGCAGACCCGCTGGAAACCAAAAACCTGGTTCGCGATCCTAAATATGCGCAGACCGTAAGATCGCTGAATAAAGAATTGTTTGAAGGTTTGGATGATACTAAAGGTATGTACATCCCGCTAACTAATGACGTCGGCGGGCAGTCAAACCTACGTAATAAGTACGGTGCACCAGAGGCTAAATTCCCGCAGTATTTGATCAGGGATACAAAGGCTGGGAAGAAGAAAAAATGAAGATATAGAAGACTTACGAAGTTTTAAAAACTTCGTAAGTCTTTATCACAAATTGCTACTTATAAACAATCTTAAAAATAGCCCCCTTCAAATCATCAGCTACATACAATGCGCCGTCATGGCCCTGTGCCAAACCTATTGGGCGGTATTTGAGCGGCCCGGTTGGATGCGCCAGATCAGAGCCGGTAAAGTTATCAGCAAATACCTCCCATTTTGATGACAGCTTGCCATTAACCATTGGTACAAATGCTACCAGGTAGCCTTGCACCGGGTTTGCGGCACGACCATGGAAAACCACAAAGGCGCCATTTTTATAGCGTTTAGGGAACATGTTACCGGTATAAAACAGCAAATCGTTAGGTGCCAGGTGGCCTGGGAAAGCTACCGCAGGATCAGCATATTTATCGGTGCTGGTTTTGCCATCGCCGCCATATTCCGGCGATACCATTTTTTTGTTTTGTTGTTGGTCATAATAAGCGTAAGGCCAACCCGCATCAGTACCCTGATGCAGTTCATAAATAGTTTCACCTGGCAGTTCGGCGCTCTTTTCGGGCGTAAAATAGGTCGGCGACTGTTTGTCAAAACTGCGGCCATGCTGTGTGGCAAATAATGTTTGGGTAACGGGGTTATAGTCAATTCCTACCGCGTTTTTAATACCAGTTGCAAAACGCTCACCATCACCAAATTTTTGGTTAAGCTTGTTGGCTTTAAACTTCCATACCCCGGCAGCCGAGTCTAACAGCGGGCAGCCCGCAATGCCTTCTGCCGAGTTTTGCTGGCGGCAGGCGTCAGACCATGAGCCAATGGTTACGTACAGATTATCCTGATCATCCAGCGCTATTGATTTTGAGTTATCACGCTGATGATCAGCCAATCCCTGAACAATAACTTCTGGCTGATCGGGCGAGACCACCTCCTCCCTATCATTCAATTTATAGCGGAACACACCGGTATTTGAAGCCGAATACAAGTAATGATCTTTGATCTTAATACCTGTTCCCGGATAGTCGGCAAACGCCTGTTTTTTATCCAGTTGGCCATCGTGGTTTACATCGCTCAAAAAGTAAATACCTTTGCCATTACTGCGGCGGGTTGAGTTCAGTTTGGCATAAATATCGCCCTGGCTGGTTACCACGATGTGGCGCAATGAGCCTAGTGAGTCGGCCACAATAGTGGCAGAGAAACCGGCAGGCAATTTTAATTCGGCGGGTTTGGCGCCGGTTAATTTATTAGCCACGAACGCACTCAAAACCAACACCATAGTCAGCATACCGGCCGACCAGAAAATTTTCTTATTCATTTTTAATTGTGATAAATAATTGATGGCCGTGAAGATACGGATTAGGCGTGGCGCGCAGGTAATCTAACGGAATAGTTACCTGGCAGTGTTACAAACAATACCATTTCGACCAATGGGAGAAATCTATACACACGCTATGAACAGGTGCATGGATTTCTCGCCATCGCCCGAAGTGACAGCTGAGAAATGTGTTATTTCACAAATCGCAAAATGGTATAAGAATTTGCCGGGAAAGTGTAGGTCAAAGAATTTCCGCTGCGCGGGATGGTTGTTGTTTTGGTGGCGATAGCTGTAGGATGTTCAGGCGAATTTTCTGCCTTTGGATCACCCGCCAGGGTATAAACTTGCACTTTACTACCCACTTTGTAACCCTTTACATCCACTTTAGTCCCCACTTCAGTACCTTTAGTATTCACAACGTGTAAAACCAGGATGTCACCTTTTTCACTGCGGGTGGCGGTGACATCCAGGTCGCCTTCAACTGTACTTTCAACGCGCAGCGGCTCGTGATTTTTGGCAGCCATTTGGGTAGCATAAAACGGCGGCATCCCCCACACCTGCGACGGCGTGAAAAACACCTGACCCTGATCCCAGCCATTATCATTTTGGCCCAGCGCCTGCAGGCCATTGGCCGCGCACGAGGTAAGCACAAAATCGCCATGGCGGCGTACGGCATTCAGCGTGGTGGCGTGACCTAGCGCGCGCTGCTGGTTGTGCAGCCCGCCGTTCTCTTCAAATATGGTGATGCGCATTTTGGTATTCGGGTCCCATTTCAAAAACAGGTCTTTCATGTGCTGCAGGTCGCGGTCAACCTTGGTGCCGGCGTTGGCTTCGTCGGCGTCGGTATGCAGGTCCCAGTAGTCGGCATGGCCATTTATGGCTTTGAATACCAACTCCATGTTATCCAACGACCGCGGGCGCCACCAGGCAGCGCAGATCACTTTGATATCCGGGTTATTTTTGTGGATAACATCGTACAACAAATTGAAGCGTTCGGCATAATGCTGATAGTCGTTTTTCAGATCGCCCCAAATCACCTCCTCATTACCCAGCTCAATGTATTTTAGCTTATAGGGTGCAGGGTGGCCGGCTTCGGCACGCTTTTTACCCCAGGTGGTAGTTACCGGGCCGGTTAGGTATTGCAGCATGTCGGCAACATCCTCAGGCGTTTCTTCCACATTAATGGCAAAGGCAGGGTCATAACCGGCGGCATTACAGTAGGCCACAAACTCGGCTATGCCGAAACCGTTGCTGGTGTAAGGGTACCAGTGCCCCTCATATATAGGCCGTTTATCGCGCGGGCCAACCATGTTTTTCCATTTATAGTCGGGGGCGTTAACCATGGTGCCGCCGTAGCGTACAAAGTTCAGCCCCTCTTCCTGCATTTTATGGGCAATATCGGCGCGCAGCGGCAAGCCTTTAAATTGTGCAGCGCCGGTGCCCATCAGGGTAGCCTGGTCTACGGTTAGTTTTCCTTTTTTGTCGATAGAAATTACAAAGCGCGCTTTTGAGTCGGTAGCATTGGCTGTTAGGGCTATGGTATGCTTTTTCCAGGCGGATGGTATACTGCTGATCTGTTGCGTAGCGTAAGTTTTAGTACCTGCAGCATTTTGCAGTGCAATAGTAACCGGCCCGGTCAAACCATCGGCCTTAAAAAATACAGAACCTTGAAATTTTTGACCCTGCTTAATGCCGATGCCCCAGCGGTTCAGCCCATTGTTAGCTATGCCTACTTTGCCTGTGCCGCCCACAAACTCGATTACCTGAGCTTGCTTACTATTATATGCATCCGTTTTATCCAGCTCAAAATTAGCTTTGGCCGATGGGCTCACTACCGCATCCCAAACCTGGCTAACCTGCAAAACCGGCTTGCCAATGAAATCGCTTTTGATGGTCTCGGCACCTTGCTTAATCACCACATCTTTAAATGTCGCCCCTAAATGAAAGGTACGCAAGCCCACCTTGCCGCTTAGCAGCGGTCTGTCGGCATCGGTATAAGTTAGCGACGCACTGGTTTCATTATTCAGGTAAACAGAGATCTGCCCATCATAAGCCTCGACTTTTAAATGCGTCCAGGCATTTTTATCAAAGCTTACTTTAGCCTCTTTGAGCAGTTTAAAGTTGTGCACATGCTTGCCCAGTACCAGGGTTTGGCGGCCCGGGTTCAGGCTTATTTCGTAACCATCAAAATCATCCAGCCCCGCTTGCTCGCGGGCAACGCGCACAATGAAACCGGCGTTATCGCCACGGCCGTTAAATTTGATATCGGCCTCAACACTACCATTCTTTATAATTGGGTTTTCGCGGATCAACTTATCTCCCTCGCCCGCTTTCACCTCTATGCCGCCATCAACGGCGGTCCACTCGCCTTTCAGGGTTTTCCAACCTTGATAGGATATCGGTGGTGCCGGCTCCTCAAAGCTTTCGCCGTACAGGCGCTGGTCATACAAACCGCCATATATCTCATGGTTTACGTCCTCAATACACGAGCCGTACATGTTGGCCGGTATTTTATTGAGCACTTTGGCAGCATCGACAGAAATTTTAGCTTGCTGCGCCGAAGCCGTTAACGCAAAAAGCGCCAGGCTGGCTGCGCTGATGGATATACGGGTAAATGAGTTCATATTCAGCAGGTTTTGTTTTTGAGGGAGTTGGGTTAAATATCGCCCAAAAATGTTGTATTACGGTAAAATATGTTTGCACTGGTTTGATTTGTTTTAGTTCGATTTTGACTAATGCGAAACAGACGGCTGTCATACTGAGGCTCTCGAAGTATGGAGCTCAAAGGCCAATGTATGCGTGTCAGGCCAACGCTCACCCTTCGAGAGCCTCAGGGTGACAGCCTTTGTTTATCAAAATCAACCCTGTACAAAAAAAGGCTAAAATTGTGCAAGAACAAAGCGGGCTAAAATTGCAATTTAGCGTTGCATAAAAGCGTTTTAAAAACCAACATATTCATCGTAAATTACTTCAATGACCGCTATAAAAAAGTCGATAGTTGCGCTAGCCTTGAGTCAGCTGATAATTGCAGGGCAACAAAGCCATGCACAGGAGCATACTATAAAGCCCTTACCCCTCCAGTCGGTTAAGGTCAATGATTCTTTTTGGAGCCCCAAGATCAAAGTATGGAATACCGTAACCGTTTACGATGTGCTTGACAAACTGGAAGGCAAGTATGAACCCGACCGCCCGGATATTAAAGCCGACAAAGAGAAGCTTGGGCATACCTACGATGCGTTCCACAACTTTGACCTGGTGGCTCAGGGCAAAAGTAACATTAATGAGCATGACGGCCCGCCCTGGTATGACGGACTGGTGTATGAAACCATCCGCGGAGCGGCTGATATCCTTGCCGAATACCCTGACGCTGCGTTGGAAAAGAAACTGGATGCTTACATTGACCGCATTGCAGCCGCACAAGCGGTTGACAAGGACGGCTACCTGAACACCTACACCACCCTAACCCGCCCCGATAAGCGCTGGGGCACAAACGGGGGGCAAGACCGCTGGCAGCACGACGTTTACAACGCAGGCATGCTGGTTGATGCCGGCATACACTACTACAATGCGACCGGCAAAACCAAGCTGCTGGCCGTAGGTGTGAAGCTAAGCAACTATATGTTTAAGGTAATGGGCCCCGCCCCCAAAAACAATATTGTACCCGGCCACGGCGGACCGGAAGAAATAGAGCTGCGCCTGTACCAACTGTTTAAGCAACACCCCGGGCTTAAAAGCAAAATAGGTGTGCCGGTGCATGAGCAGGATTACCTGACGCTGGCAAAATTCTGGATTGACGACCGTGGCAACCACGGCAATGCCGATGGCAGCTACAAACGCGAAACCGACGGCGCTTATAATCAGGACAACATACCTGTAATACAGCAGCAAACTATTGAGGGCCATGCCGTACGGGCTACCCTATTGGCCAGTGGGGTAACCGCGACGGCGCTAGAAACCAAAGACCCGGCCTACATTGCCACCGTAAACCGGTACTGGGACAACATGGTGGGCAAACGTATGTTCATCACTGGTGGAGAGGGCGCAATTGCTGATGACGAACGTTTTGGGCCGGATTATTTCTTGCCGGAGCATGCTTACCTGGAAACCTGCGCCTCAATAGGGTCGGGTTTTTTTAGTCAGCAGATGAATGAGCTGGAAGCCGATGGTAAATACATGGACGAGTTTGAGCGCGTGGCTTATAACAACCTGCTGTCTGGCGTATCATTAAGCGGCGATCATTATTTTTACGAGAACCCGCTTATCGCTACCGATCATAACCGCTGGGCCTGGCATAGCTGTCCTTGCTGTCCGCCAATGATCTTGAAAATGGTGTCGGCACTTCCTCAATATATTTATGCGTATGGTGATAATGCTGTCTACGTAAACTTATTTATAGGCAGTGAAGGTAAGATCAACCTTAACGGAAGCAATATAACCCTCAAACAAACCACCGGTTACCCATGGAAAGGCAATACTCGTGTTGAGGTATTTACCGATAAGCCGAAAGCCTTTACCCTGAATGTACGTATTCCGGGCTGGGCTATGAATAAAGAAAACCCGTTCAACCTGTACCACTCAAACGTTGGTGGTAGTGTCATGCTTAAAGTTAACGGAAAAGCTGTAGCCCTAAATCAAACCAAAGGCTACGCCACCATTAACCGCACCTGGAAAAAAGGCGACGTAGTGGAGCTAAGCTTACCGGTACAACCGCGTATTGTTTCAGTAAACGATTCGGTACAAACCATTAAAGGCAAGATAGCGATAGCTGCCGGCCCGGTAGTTTATGGTTTTGAGAATATTGAAAATGCCGGCGTGCAGGACTATACCCTTAACCCTAGCGTAAAAATGACCATGAATTACAAGGCCAATTTACTTAATGGCGTAAACGTAATAACCGGCGAAACCATGAATAAAAATGGCAAAAGCGTAGATTTTACCGCCATACCTTTTTACAGCCTGGGTAACCGTAAACCTGGTACTACCTACCAGGTTTGGATGCCGGAGCGCAAATAAATAATGCAATAATTTCACCATCACGTCATCGGAGCGCAGCGTAACGATATCTGTACGATTTGCTGAGTCAGCGTTCCGGAGATCGCCATATTCGTACCTTGTTCGCGATGACGTGATGGTGAGTAGTTGTATAAAAACAAGCATCACTCTATCCTCCATCTTTCCAAAAAAATCACTAGCTTTAGTTCGCATCCTTTGACGGAAACCGCAGCTATGAGAATTTTTCGCGAAAGCATTGTAAGTCCTGACAACCTGTTTGTTGTAAAGGAGGAGCAATTTAAGTATAACGATTTCCCGTTCCATTCGCACCCTGAGTTTGAGATCATCCTGATTTTAGAAGGCTCGGGCCAGCGCATGGTGGGCGACAGCATTACCGAGTTTACTGGCCCCGACCTATGTATATTTGGCGCCGATCTCCCCCACACCTTTTACACCCGCGGACTGAGCAAGAACGAAGCGATAAGGCAAATCGTCATCCAGTTTCATGAAAACTTTCTGGGGCCGGGCTTTTTTGACCGCAAGCATTTTAAGCAGATCAAAGACTTGCTGCAACGCGCATCGCAGGGCATAGTGTTTGACGCAGGAACTACATCCATCATCACCCAAAAAATGCATGCGCTGGCTGCCAAATCATCTACCGAAACGGTAATTGCCCTGCTGGATATTTTGCATACACTTTCTATATCTGCCGGGTATTCATTACTGTCAAGCCCTGGCTTTTTACATGGTTTAAATGTAGACGAGTCGACACGTATGAGTAAGGTATATGATTATATCCTGGATAATTTTAAGCGCGATATTTCTTTGGATGAAGTAGCTTCCATAGCTTATTTATCGCCTTCGGCTTTTTGTCGATACTTTAAAAAGTTTACGCGCAAAACACTGTCTGAGTTTTTGATAGATCTGCGCATTGGCTATGCCTGCAAACTGCTGCAAAATAATAACCTCGGTATATCGCAGGTAAGCTTGGATGCCGGATTCAACAACGTATCTTACTTTAACCGCAAATTTAAAGCCATTAAGGGCCAAACGCCGATGGAGTATCAAAGGCAGTTTTTGATCAAGCGGGCGTAATTAGCATCTGAAGAGATATTATATTAAGATATCCATTCAATAACCATTCTCAACACCCACAATCCACAAATGTTAATATAATGCCCTCAAAATCAGGCTTCATTTATTTTTGATTGATTAAATTTGATGTAATCCATTCACACTCAATCCTAAATTATTATGCGAAAAGTTTCTGATATGCTTGCCCGTAAGGGGGCTAATGTGGTTACCGTTGATGCTGCTACTTTAGTGTTAGATGCCTTAAAACTAATGGCTCACCGCAACATAGGCTCAATAGTGGTTACCCAAAACGGCGCTTATGCCGGTATATTGACCGAGCGCGATTATGCCCGTAAAGTAATTTTGGAAGGCCGCTCGTCTGACCATACCACCGTAGGTGAGATAATGAGTACCAGTTTACCGAAATTATTGCCGGATAATACCGTGGACCACTGTATGCAGGTGATGAGCGAAGGAAAGATACGCTATCTGCCGGTATTTAATTACAATGAACTGGTTGGCATTATTTCAATGAGCGATGTGGTTACTGAAACCATCCTGTCGCATGTGGATACCATTGAGCAGTTGAAAAGTTATATACAGTCGTAAACTATAAAACGGGGGGGCCGGCGCTTATGCTTCTGTCCTTTTTTGTTGTATCATTCCACATTTTAACTAACACAACAAAATACGTATCTTGTACCGCAAATACACAGCATTGACATTTAACGATTTTAACTTTAACAACGAGCTTAGCGAAGGCGTTGCCAGCATGGGTTTCAATACGCCTACCCCTATCCAGGGCATGGCCATTCCGCTTATTCTGGCCGGGCGCGACCTTATAGCCTGCGCCCAAACCGGCACCGGCAAAAC
>Ga0153956_1003249_pt1 | contig 10698 bp, 10 predicted proteins | sample TSFL040MetaG_FD_104704 | JGI IMG/M metagenome (GOLD analysis project Ga0153956, IMG submission 104704) | Attine ant fungus gardens microbial communities from Florida, USA - TSFL040 MetaG | ecosystem: Host-associated > Fungi > Mycelium > Unclassified | place: USA: Florida, Wekiwa Springs...
AGGTCGAGTACAAGGGCCCGTTCAAGATCTACCGTTACATCTCCGACCGCACGGTGATCGAGGACACCGAGTCGACGATCGACCTCGCGGCGGGCGGCTGGAAGCTGCACAACTACAACGAGCGCCTCGCCTTCAGCGCGACGCCGCCGGACTTCGGCTCGCTCTGCATCCAGCGCAACCGCTGGGCCAACGGCGGCCTGCTGATCCTGCCGAAGCTGTGGCGAGCGGTGCGCGAGCGCCGCAAGCGCGGCGAACGCACCTCGATCGGCGAGCTCCTCCTCCGCCTCAACTACATGGCCTCCACCTTCTGGGCCTCGCTCTTCGTCCTCTGCCTGATGATCATCCCGTTCAATGGCCACCTGGTCTCACCGCTCACCTACGCGGTCGCGATCCCCTACTTCGTGGTGATGGCGGTCGACCTCAAGTACTGCGGCTACAAATACTCCGACGCCCTGCGCATCTACGGCTTCAACCTGCTGCTCCTCCCGGTCAACCTGGCGGGCAGCATCAGCTCGATCGTCCAGGCGCTGACCGGCGCCAAGGGCAAATTCATGCGCACGCCGAAGGTCCGCAACCGCACCGTGCCGGCCTTCCTATATGTGACCCTCCCCTACCTGCTGGTCGCCTGGTCGGTCTACACCTTCAAGGTCGCCTACGACCACAACCAGTGGTCGAACGCCGTCTTCGCCACGATCAACGCGGTCCTCGGCACCTACGCGATCGTCGCCTTCATCGGCGTCCGCAACTCCCTCGTCGACATCTGGGTCAACGTCGTCTCCTGGCTCTACAAGCCTCAGGGACCGAAGAAGATGGCCGCCCGCGCGCCGTCGGCCCTCAAACCGACGCCGGAGGGCACCGCCAACTGGGAGCTGGTCCTCTACCTCGGCCACGCCGACCGCCGGCGCCGCCCGCGCGAGACCCCGGAAGCGCCGAGCGACCTCGACCGCGCCCCCCTCACCCTCCCGGTGTCGGCCCCCGAAGTCGATCCGGCCGTCCTCGGCGTCGACCTGGCGTCCGAGACGATCTAAGCCTCCGTCCTACGACATACGCCGAAGCCGAACGCTGTTCGGTCGTGGCTCGTACACTGGTCGTCGATACGCTCATACCGCGCTCGTACCGATGACCTCAGAAACCCTCGCCCACGACGATCTCGAGACCCGCTTCTGGCTGCGGACGGTTGCTGCCGGGGCATGGGCGACGTTCTGGGCCTGCGCGGCGGGGCTGGCCTACGACGCCTTCTTCGCCGAAACTTCGCACCGGCTCGCGATCGCGGTGGTGATCGGGATCGTCATGGCGCAGGCCGTGGCGGGACTCTGGCTGGTGCCCTGGGAGCGCTTCATCCGATCCCGCCGGCGCGAGGCGCTGCTGCTCGGCTGGTCGCTCTTCACCGTGCTGGTGATCGGCACCGTCGCGGCGCTCGACGGCGGCGCCGCCAGTCCACTGACGCTCGCTCTCGTCCTGCCCGGGAGCTTCGCCGCGCTCGCCTACTCGCGCTTCCGCGTCCTCTTCGTCGGGGCCGCCTCCGAGCTGGCGCTCGGCGCCCTCGTCCTGATCGGCTCGCCGGGGACCGGAGCCGCGCTGCTCGGCGCGGCCGTGCTCGGCGGCATCGCCACGATCAGCGCCCGCCAGGCGGAGTTCCACCACGAATGGCGGCGACAGCTCGCCTACCACTCGCTGACCGATCCGCTCACCGGGCTGCTCAACCGGCGCGGCTTCGCGAGCGCCTCGGCCGGCGCCTTCGACGGCTTCCGCCGCGGCCGCGTCCGGGTGACGCTGGTGCTCCTCGATCTCGACCTCTTCAAGGACTACAACGACGTCCACGGGCACCTCGCCGGTGACGACCTGCTGCGCCGGGTCGGCGAGGAGCTGGCGGCGACGGTGCGGCCGGGCGACTCGGTGGCGCGGATCGGCGGCGACGAGTTCGCGGTGCTGCTGCCGGAAACCGACGCGGAGACCGCGGCGCCGCTGGTCGCCGAGATCGACGCGCGCCTCACGCAACGGGTCCCGCACTCGTTGGGAGTCGCGACCGCCCCGGGCGACGGCACTTCCTTCGAGCAGCTCTACGAGGCCGCCGACGCGGCTCTCTACGCCCGCAAGTTCGCCCGCGGGAACCGCGCCGCCGCCTGAGTGGCAGGGTCCGGGGGACCCCTGAACGAACCTCCCCGCAGTTCGTGAGAGAAGGGGTCCCCCGGACCCTGCCCCACTAAGCCCGACTCTCCGAGATCGAACCGACGACGACCCGATCGCGACCCTGGCCCTTCGCCCGGTACATCGCCCGGTCGACGGCGCGGAAGCAGGTCTCGGCGTCGGGAACGTCCCCATGCAGCCGGCAGAGGCCGAGGCTGGCGGTGCAGGTGCGCTCGGTGTCGGCCGCGGCGATCGCCATCCGCAGCTCTTCGGCGACCGCGCGCGCCTGGGCGAGGTCGGTGTCGCGGAGGATCACCGCGAACTCGTCGCCGCCGACCCGCGCCGCGATGTCGGGGGCGGAGATCCGCTCGCCGAGCGTCTCCCCCACCATCCGGATCAGCCGGTCGCCGGCGACGTGGCCGTCGGAATCGTTGACCGCCTTGAAGCGGTCGAGGTCGAGCAGCAGCAGCGCCGCGCTCTCACCGCCATCGCGGCATCGGCCGATCTCCCGCCGCAGCTCCTCCTCGAAGCGCCGCCGGTTGAAGAGCGAGGTGATCGGGTCGCGGTTGGCGAGCTCGTAGGTGTGAGCCTCGAGGCGCTTGCGCTCCGAGATGTCCTGGACCTGGGAGATGAAGTGACGCGGCGAGCCGTCCTCTTCGCGCACGATCGCGACGGCCAGCAGCACCCAGATCAGCGCCCCCTTCTTGGTGAAGTAGCGCTTCTCCATCTCGTAGCTGTCGATCTCCCCGGCCAGCAGCGAGTCGACCTGGGCGAGGTCGGCGTCGAGATCGTCGGGGTGGGTGATCTCCTGGAAGGTGGACTCGACCAGCTCGGCGGCCGGGTAGCCGACGATCTCGGTCAGCTTTTGGTTGACGTGGAGGAAGCTGCCGTCGAGCCCGACGATCGCGACGCCGTGCGGGGCGGCGTTGAAGGCGGCCTCGAAGTCACGCTGCGCGAGCCCGGCGCGGCGGTCGGCGGCCTGGCGCTCGGTGAGGTCGTCGTACCAGGCGATCCGGTAGCGGACGGCGCCCTCGTCGTCGCGGGCGGCCATCACCTCGGTACGGACCGGGAAGACGCCGCCGTCGAGCCGCACGTGCTCGGACTCATACGAGACGAAGGTGTTGCGGTCGACCGTGTCGGCGACGTCGGGGATGAGCGCCGCCGACTCCGCGGTGAAGAGCGAGCGCAGCGGTTTGCCGACGAAGTCCCCGACCGTGCCACCGTGCATCTCGGCCACCGCCGGGTTCAGCGAGACGATCGCCTCGGTCTCCGCGTCGACCACGGTGATCCCGCGGCTGGTCTGCTTGAAGCAGATCTCCCACATCCGGCGCAGCGCGTCGCCTTCGATCGCGGCGCTGCCGTCGCGCCGCATGATCATGATTTCGGTCAGCCGGCCGTCGTCGTCGCGGATCGCGAGCGCCGCCGCTTCGCAGAAGACCCAGGCGCCGTTCTTGTGACGGCAGCGGTAGTTGACGTCGACGCGTTCGCCCCCGTTCGTCAGCACCGCGTGAGCGCCGCGCACGTCGTCGACGTCGTCGGGGTGGACGAAGTCGTAGCCCGATTCGCCGATCAGCTCCTCGGGGGAGAAGCCGAAGACCGCCATGGTCGATCCCGAGGCGTAGGTGTAGACGCCGTCCGGGGTGTGCCGGGAGACCATCTCGCCGAGCGTGTCGGCCAGAAGCTCGAATCCGTTCAGATGTGGGGACGACCAGGGCATGTCCGTCTATCGGTTGCTGGGCGGCGGCTTAGCGGAACAACAGGGTTTTTATCGCGTCCGGGTACCCGACCGTCTGCTTGCCGCCCGGGTGGGGGGTCGACCGTTAACTGGACTGGATCCAGGCCACGTGCAGAGCGGTACGGCCGTGCTCGGCGGTGAGGTGCGCGTCGGCCTTCCAGATGCGCTCCAGGCGTTCCGGAGTAAGTACGTCGGTGGGCTCGCCGGCGGCGACGGTGCGCCCGTCGTGGACAACCACCACACGGTCGGCGACCGCGGCCGCGAGGGCGAGATCGTGGACGACGAGGAGGACGGCGAGGCCGGAGTCGGCGAGCTCGCGGAGCAGGCCGGAGACGTCGATCGCGGCGCCGAGGTCGAGCTGGGAGGTCGGCTCGTCGGCGATCAGCACCGGCGCCTCCTGGGCCAGGCCGATCGCGATCTGCACGCGCTGGAGCTCGCCGCCGGAAAGGGTGGTGAGGGCGCGCTCGGCGAAGCCGGTGACGCCCGCCCTCTCCATCGCGCCGTCGACCCCGGCGCGGTCGGCGCGGGTCATGCGGCCGAGCGGTCGCAGCAGCGCCGAGCGGCCGATCGTCACCGCTTCCTTCACGCTGACCCCGGCCGGGACCGGCATCCGCTGGGGGACGAAGGCGCGCGCCCGGGCGAGCTCGCGGCCGCGCATCCGGCGCAGGTCGCGGCCCGACCAGTGGACGTCCCCGGCGCTCGGCTTCCGCAGTCCCGACACCGCTCGCACAAGCGTCGACTTCCCCACCCCGTTCGGTCCCACGATCGCGACGAGCTCCCCCGCCGCGAGGTCGAGATCCGCCCCCCGGAGGATCTCCGTCCCGTCGATCGCCACCTCGACATCGCGCGCCTCGAGCAGGGCAGCCTCCATCAGACCGCCTTGCGGAGGAGCCAGAGGAAGACGGGCACGCCGAGGATCACCATGAAGGGGCCGACCGGGAGTTCGATCGGGGCGCGGACGGTGCGGGCAAGGGTGTCGGCGGCGGCCAGGAGCGCGGCCCCGCCCAGCGCCGAGGTGGGGACGACGAAGGCCTGGCTCGAGGTGCCGCCCGCCATCCGCACCACGTGGGGGACGACCAGGCCGAGGAAGCCGAGCAGGCCGGCGACTGCCGCGGCGGCGGCAGCGAGCAACGCCGCGGAGACGCCCGCGCCGAGGCGGATCAGCTGCGGCCGGGAGCCGAGCGAGGCGGCGACGTCGTCCCCGAGCGCGAGGCGGTCGAGCGGCCGGATCAGGAAGGCGGCGAGCAGGCCACCGGCGGCGAAGTAGGGCCAGGTCGTCCGCAGTCCCTCCCAGCCCGCGTTGGTCAGTCCGCCGGCAATGAAGAAGAGCGCCGAGGGCGCGCGTTCGGGGAAGGAGGCGAGGAGGCCGGTGGTGCCGGCGGTGAAGAGCGAGAGCATCGCGATCCCGGCGAGGACGATCTTGCCGGTGCCGCCGCGGTTGCGCCCGCTCCAGGCGAAGCCGAAGACGAGCGCCGCGGCGAGCAGGCCGAAGAAGAGGGCGGCGACCGGGACCAGGGCGATCGAGGCGGGGAAGGCGATCAGGATGAGGATCGCGCCGAAGCCCGCGCCGCCGGTGACGCCGATCACGTCGGGTGAGGCGAGCGGGTTGGCGAGAGCGCCTTGGAGGATCGCCCCGGCGACGCCGAGCGCCGCGCCGACCGCGAGCGCTTCGACCGTGCGGGGGAGGCGCAGCGCCTCGACGATCTGGTGGTTCGGGCCCGTGCCGCCCTTGCCGAGGATGATGTCGAGCACTTCGCCGATCGGCACCTTCACCGCGCCGAGCGCCAGGGAGGCGCCGGTCGCCGCCAGCAGGGCCACGACCAGCGCCGCGATTACCGCGGTCCGTCTTGCCACGAGTGCACTAGTTGTGGAGGTAGTTCTCGCGGATCTTGGTGATCGTGCGGGCGATGTCGGTCCCCGCCTGCAGCAGCGAGTTGTCGACCGAGACGTAGAGGCGGCCGCTCTTCGCCGCCTTCGTGCTCGCCCACGCCGGGTCGTCCTTCAGGTATCGGGTCAGGGCCGGGATGTCCTCCGGGTCGGCGTGCGGCACGGCGATGATGATGTCCGGGTTTTCGGCGACCACGACTTCGTCGGAGATGCGCTCGAAGCCCGACCGGGAGCTGGCGCCGCCGGTCACCAGTTCGCCGCCCGCGGCGCGGATCAGGCTGCCGCCCCAGCTGTTCGGCAGGAAGGTGAACGGCGCGTGGCCGACGCCGAGGATCAGCATCACCTTCGGGTGCTTGCGGACCCCGGACTCCGCCGCGGCGATCCGCGTGCGCATCCGCTTCAGCAGTTCGCGGGACGCGTGCTTGCGGCCGACCGCTTCGCCGATCTTGTAGGTGTCGGCGAGGGCGCCGGAGATCGAGCGCGGGTCGCGCGTTTCCACCTTGATGCCGAGCTGTTCCATCGCCGCGTTGCCCTTCGCCCAGGTCTGCGAGGAGAGGACGAGGCTGGGCCGGAGGGCGGTCAGCTGCTCGAGGTTCGGGCCCATCGGGTGGGACAGCTTCAGGATCGGGACGTGGCTCACTTTGGGCGAGAGGCGTTCGCGCCCGCCGAGCGTCTGGCCGACCGCGATCGGGGTGACGCCGAGCTTCGCCAGCGTGTTGGCGGCGAAGGGGGTGAGGGCGACGATGCGCCGTTGGCGCTTCTCCGCGCCGGCGCCGACCGGGGCGAGGAGGGCGACCAGCAGGGCGACGACGGCGAGGCCGACCGCGAGCGAGGAGAGGCGGGCGCGGCTCATGCCGGCACCCGCGAGTCGATCACCGCGTAGGTGCGCACCTCCGACCCTTCGGCGAGCTCGCCCTCGGCGTGGCGGTGGCTGCGCTTGAAGAGGTCGCCGTCGCGCCAGGCCTCGTACGAGGCGGCGTCGTTCCAGCGCGAGAGGACCACGTACTCGTCGCTCTCGTCCCGGCGCAGGAGTTCGAAACCGGCGAATCCTTCGGCTTTGTGCACGTGGCTCTCACGGCCCAGGAAGGCGCGCTCGAATGCCTCGCGGCGCTCCTCCTTGACGTGCACGACGTTCATCACGACCAGCAACGGGACTCCTTCCTTCAGAAATTAGGGCGTCCTAATTAGGCTAGCCTAATCCTTGCTATGGTGCGCGCCGCCGCACCGTCTCGCATCGGCGGCCTGACCCAGAAGCAACGAAAGGAAGCCCATGCGAAGCACCGGACTTCGGTCCCTCCCGATCGCCGTCGTCGTCGCGGCGATCGCCCTCCTCGCCACCGCCGGCTCGGCCGCCGCGGCGACGATCCCGATCAAAGGCGGCGAGGTGGACTGGGGCATCAAGGCCTCGTTCCGCAGCTACATCAAAAGCCCGATCGCGGCGGGCCAGATCCAATTGTCCAATGGCGCGGCCGAAGCGGCGGATGGCACCTACAAGTTCCCGGTCGAGTCGGGGACCTACGACCTGACGACCCACTCCACCGAGGTGCAGACCAAAGGTACGGTCCACTTCACCGGTCACTACTCGGGTGAAGTCCCGGCGCTCGACATGACGGTCGCCGACCCCCGCGTGCTGCTCGAAGGTGAAACCGGGGCCGTCTTCGCCGACGTCCAGAGCAAGTCACTCGAAACCGGTGAAATGGTGGATTACCCGGGCGTCGAATTCGCCACCCTCGACACCTCCGAAGTCGCCCCGTCCTTCGAAGGTGAAACGGTGAGCCTCGCCGGCATCCCGGCCGCGCTGACCGCCGCCGGGGCCGAAGCGTTCGCCGGCTTCTACACCGCCGGTACCGCGCTCGACCCGGTCGGCGTCGTCGCCTCGTTCGAGCCGACCCCGCCGCCGGTCGAAGAAGAAAAGACGACTGAGGATCCGAAGACCGAAGACCCCAAGGGGGACGATCCGAAGTCGGACGATTCGTCCAAGGCCGCCGACCCGGCGCCCGCCCCGGTCCTGCCGCTGCCGACGCTGAAGAAGGCGACGAAGGGCGCGGCGATGCTCGGCGGTGGCGGTGCGGCCAGCGTCGCCACCGTCAGCTGCCCGACCGCGCAGGCGTGCACCCTGCAGGCGCCGCGCAACGTCAAGTTCAAGGCGGGCGGCAAGCAGTGGAGCGCCAAGGTGATCGCCCCGCACTGGATCCTGCCCGGCAAGTCCGGCAAGGTCACGGTGAAGGTGCCCCGCGGCGCCCTCCAGCACCTCGCCGGCGGCAAGGCGAAGATCAGCCTGAAGCTGGTCCTCGGCATCGGTACCCAGAGCACGACCCAGGTCGTCAACGCGACCCTGAAGACGCGAGGCAACTGAGATGATGCGGCGGCTCGCGGGACGTGGGTTGACGGTCCGGGCGCTGGTGGTCCGGGCCCAGGTGATCCTGGCGGTGGTCGGGTTGGCGCTCCTCTGCGCCGGCCTGGCCGGTGCCGCCAAGGCAAGGAGCGTCGCCGGCAACGGCGTCGCCAAGGTGGGTGAGGTCCCTTGCGGGGCCGCCCCCTGCACCTTGCGCGCGCCCTCCCGGGTGCGGGTCGGGATCGGCGGCGAGGGCTTCCGGGCCCAGGTCGTCGTTCCCCGCCGGATCGCCCCCCACGCCCGCGCGGCCGTCCGCGTCAAGCTCGGTGCCAAGGCGCTGAAGGAGCTCGCCGGCGCGACCGCCCAGGTCAAGGTGCGCGTCGTCGTCCGGGCCGCGGGCAAGAAGAAGGTGAGCGTGGTCAGCTCCAAGATCACTCGCCCCGCGAGCTCCACCGCTCCGGGCACGGGCGGCGGAGGCGGTGGGCCGAGCCCGTCGGCGCCGCCCGCGTCGGCGCCGATCGAAGGCGAACCTCCGGTCCTCGCTCGTCCCGCGACCGCCGTCACCGTCAGCGGTGTCCAGCTCTCCTGGATGCCGAGGGACTCGTGGATCCGTTACGTCTCGAGCGCCATCGGCGCCAACGACGGCGTCGTCCCCGGTGCCGAAGCCACCGGCGTCCAGTCCACCGCCTCCCCTTGCGCCGACCGCCCCAGCTCGGCCAACGTCCCCCTCACCTACACGGTCAACTTCCCGGCGAAAGAATCCTGGTACGACCCACTGAGCGGCGAGGCCGGCATCTACGGCACCGGCAACGTCGCCTTCCGCTACACCGCCCACGCCATCAACCTCACCGCCGCCGAACCGGAGGTGGAGATCAACGGTGCCTCATCCCGGGCCATCTTCCGCTTCTCCGGTTCCGGCGGCACCCCCTACCCCAATCAGCGCGTGGCCCTCGAGACCCTGGAAACGGCAGGCCGCCCGACCGTCTCCCCCGACGGCAAGACCCTCACCTACAACCTCATGCGAGGCCGCCTCACCCCCGACGGCGAAAAGGTCTTCGCCGGCTTCTACACCGCCCCCTCCGACAACGAATTCGGCTGCCTCTCGGCATCCTTCACCCTCCCATGACCAACGACATCCCGAGCCCGAATGACCCCGTCAGCCGCGAAGCCTCCCGCGCGATCGCCCATCTGAACGCCGACCACGCCGACGCCCTCCTCGACATGGCCCGAGCCCTGGGCGGCTGCCCCGAGGCCACCGCCGCCCGCTGCCTCGACGCCGACACCACGGCCCTGACCCTTGAGGCCACAACAGACACCGATACCTTGACCCTACGAATCCCCTACGACGCTCCTATCAACGACGCCAAAGGCCTTCGTAAGGCAACGGTCATACTCGCCCGCCGCGCCCAGGCGGCGTCGGCGGCACAAAGTGAGCCTTCTTAACGAACCACTTCGTCCGTAACAGTATGTTTATGGCGAGATAGAAGACATACATCACCAAAAGTTGCCCGCCTACATCTCCCGATGGCACGCTCGTCACTCCGGATCACCATCGAAGGGAGATCAGTATGACCGGACGTAGATACATCCTTCTGCTTTGCTGCCTGTGTGTGATGGCCGTCGGGGCCATCGGCGCCCAATCGGCGTCAGCCGGGCTGTCGCTATTCACATGCATTAAAACCGAGACCGGTGAATTCGCGACCGAGCACTGTGTCGCTTCGGATCCTGGTCCGAAGGAATATAGCCATGTCGTGTTTACGCAGAACGAAACACACGGCAAGATCCACAATCTGAAGACGGATTCGACGACAACCGGGCGGACCAACGAGCTCTTTAAGGAGACGATTGCGGGGACCAACCTCGAACTTGAATCGACGGGAAACGTCGAAGCCCTTGGCACCGTAAAGAATGAACTGGTCGGGGGCGAAATGAGAGGTGTCGCGACCACCAACGAAAACGGCATCGTCTTCGAAGGCGTCGTCGTGAAAGCCCCGGCCGGCAAAGGCTGCAAAGTCTTCGAAGACACGGCGAAAAAAGAAAAAGGCGCGGAAGGGATCGTAAAGACTAAACCGGTGACGGCCCGCACGACCGTGGTCAAAGACATCGAGGGCGGCGTAGAACAAGAACGGCACTCGGCGATCATCGAACCGGTGACCGCGCCTATCTTCGCGACCTTCTTCATCGAATGCGAAAAAGGCAAAGGCGTGCCGGAAGCACTCGAAGGGACATGGACTGTCGAAGGAAAGCTCACCTGCCCATTCCACGGCGCGACAATAATCTGCAACCACGAAACAGTCACAACTGCCAACACGCTGAAAGGCAAGGGGGCTAAAGGAGGGCTCGCCGGCAAGTTCACAATCACAGCCGGGCGTCTCCCTGAAACCGAACCCACACATCCACTCAGTGTGACAACAACGACGCCATAGCGTAGGCACGGCTCTGTAAACCTGCGGCCGAACCGAGCTGACGCCCGGTCCGGCCGCAGCAGTTGCCTAGCCCGGATCATTCACCAAGGTGAGCGCCCCGGCCATCTGGCCGGGGCGTTTTCGTCCGCCTGAACAGCGATTCTGCGGTTTGCGAAATCGTGAACCGAGCCCAGGAGGTTTTCACCTTG
>Ga0153956_1003250_pt1 | contig 10697 bp, 9 predicted proteins | sample TSFL040MetaG_FD_104704 | JGI IMG/M metagenome (GOLD analysis project Ga0153956, IMG submission 104704) | Attine ant fungus gardens microbial communities from Florida, USA - TSFL040 MetaG | ecosystem: Host-associated > Fungi > Mycelium > Unclassified | place: USA: Florida, Wekiwa Springs...
AGCGCACGCAGACCGACGGCGGCAGGCGCGTGGTGGTGCCCAGCACCCAGCCGCGCGGGTCGCGCACGACGTCGGTTTCGAAATGCACCACCTGGCATTCACCATGCACGCCGGCATCGGTGCGGCCGGCGCAGACCACGCTCACCGGTGCGTCGGCCACCGAGGAAAGCGCGTCCTGCAGGGTCGCCTGCACGCTGGCGCAGCCACTCTCGCCGAGTTGCTGCCAGCCCTTGAAATCGCTGCCGTCGTATTCCACGCCCAGCGCATAGCGCATCTTCAAAACCTCTTGCTGTTCCGCTGTTGCGGGAAGGACGGCCGCTCAGTCGCTGTCGCGCTCGGAGCACACGGCCAGCTCGTTGCCACCGGGCTCGATGAACTGGAAACGGCGACCGCCGGGAAACGCGAATACCGGCTTGACCATCTCGCCGCCATGCGCCCGCACCTGCTCCAGCGGCGCGCCGGCCGCGGCCGTTGCCGGCTCGGCGCGGAAGAAGCCGCCCTGCCGGCCGGCGTTGTCGAAAGCGGTATAGCCCGGGCCGTAATCCTGGAAACGCCAGCCGAATACCTGCTCGAAGAAGCGCCGGCTCGCGGACGGATCGCGCGAGGCGAACTCCACGTAGTCGATGCGCCGCTCGCTCGGCGTGGCGGGCTCCTGCCCGCTCATCCCAGCCGCGCCAGCAGTTCGGCGGCCTCGGCGCGGGCCTGCGCATCGCCGGCCGCCACCACCTCGTTCAACAGGGTACGCGCGGTTTCCGCATCGCCCAGGTCCAGGTAGGCGATGGCCAGTTCCAGGCGCTCGCGGCCGGCGGGCAGCGGATCGAACGACGCTGGTTCGGCCGGTGCACCGGCCGGCGGGGCGCCGTGTTCCCGTGCCTCGGGCGCTGCCGCCATCGGCTCGACGGTTTCCTCGGCCACGTCCATGGCCGGCTCAGGCAGCACCGGCTCGCGGCGGTCCTGCGGCTCCCTGTCGGCAGGCTGCGCCCGCTGCGACCAGAACGGAACCGGTTCGGCCGTGGCCTCCGGCACTTCGAGCACGGGCTCCTCGAACGTCGGGGCCGGCAACGACGACTCCTCGGCCTCCGCCTCGGCCACCGATGGCTCTGCCGGCTCCGGCGCCGCCTCGGCTGCGTACTCCGCCCCGGGTTCAAGCTCAAATTCAGGCTCGGGCTCGGCAGCGGGATGATCCTCGAAATGGCGCGGCACCGGCGGCAGCGGCGAAGGCCTGCGCCGCCGCGACAGCCACCAGCCCACGGCGGCCAGTACCAGCAATACCAGCCCCAGCCATGCCCATGACGCCGAGGCCGCCGGCTCCTTCTTCGTCGCATCGCCCAGCCGCTGCTGCGCCGCGGCCAGGTCCGAATCCTTCATTGCGATCAGCGATTGCTGCTGCTTCTGCAGCTTTTCCAGTTCGGCGACGCGTTCGCGCAGCTCCTGCAATTCCGCATCGCGCGTGGCCAGGTCTTCGCGCGCCTGCCGCAGTTGTTCGTTCGCCGCCATGTCGCCCTCGCCCCCGGCCGCCAGCCCGGTCTTCGTTCCTGCATTCGTTGATGCCCCGGCCACCGCCGGCGCGATTTCCAGCCGCGCACCCGCCGCTGCCGGGGCCGGCCTGGGCCGCGCCCTGGCTCCCCCGGCATCGGCGACCGCCGGCTGCGGGATCGGCGCGCGCGCCTGCCGCCATTGCGCGACATGCTCGCGCACGATGGCCTGCGCCTGCGCCGCATCGGTCTTTTCCAGTTCTTCCCTGCCCGGCACCCGCAGCACGGCGCCCTGCCGCAGCAGGTTGAGGTTGCCGCGGATGAACGCGTCCGGGTTGGCACGCAGCAGCGCCAGCATGGTCTGGTCCAGCGAATAGCCGTTGTCGCGCGCCAACCCGCGGGCGATCTGCGACAGGGTCTGGCCATGCTGCACGGGGGCCAGCGCACCATTGGCGCCTGCGGCGGCGCGCGCCACCGGCGCCGGCGTGGCCGCGGGACGTGCCGCTGGCGGCGCGGCAGGCGTGGCCGCAGCCGCCGCGGGGCGAGCTGGCGCCTGCGGCTCGCGCACGATCAGGTTCGAGGGCGCCGCGGCCGGTGCATCGACCACCGGCTCGGCAACCGCGGTGGCTGCCTCCGGGGTAGCGACCAGTGCGGAGTATTCGCGCACCAGCCGGCCCTGCCCCCAATCGACTTCGATCAGGAAATTCAGCACCGGCACCTGCACCGGCGCCGCGCTGGTCACGCGGACCACCGCGCGCCCCTGCGCGTCCTGGGCGAACCGGAACTGCAGCTCGCTGACCAGCCCCTGCGGCGGCGACAGGCCCACACGCTCGAAGGTCGCCGCCGAGGCCAGCACCACCGTGGCGTTGTCCAGTTCGCCCGGGTCGCCGGCAATCACCGGGATCTCGGCCAGCAACGGCTGGCCGGGGGCGGAAAGCACACGGATATTGCCCAGGCCCAGCGCCAGTGCCGCGCTGCTGTACAGGCCCAGCGCGAGAACGAGCACGCCTTGTATCGAGCGCATGGCGCTCCTGCCCCTTGGTTTCATGGCGGCCAATATAACGGCACAGCCGGATTCCGAATACCGCGGGGACGCGACGTCGCTTCGCGCTGTCGCCCCACGGTTTGCGTTGCAAACCGCGGGTCCCGTCTTTCGCTCGCCACACCCCGCGCCTTCGGCGCGCCCCCTGACTCAGGGGGACACGCCATCGCTTCGCGCTGCCGCCCCACGGTTTGCGTTGCAAACCGCGGGTCCCGTCTTCCGCTTGCCACACCCCGCGCCTTCGGCGCGCCCCCTGACTCAGGGGGCTTTCCTCCAGATGCGATCGCTGGCTGGCAATGCAGCGGTCCCGGATGCTGTGGCGGGTCTTGCCTCAACCGCCGTTGGCCACCAGTTCGGCCAGCTGCACGGCGTTGAGCGCGGCGCCCTTGCGGATGTTGTCGGCCACCACCCACAGGTTCAGCCCGCGCGGGTGCGACAGGTCTTCGCGGATGCGGCCGACATAGACCGGGTCGTTGCCCGAGGCGTGGGTCACCGGGGTCGGGTAGCCACCGGCACGCGGTTCGTCCACTACTTCCACGCCCGGCGCGCTGGCCAGCAGCTCGCGCGCCTGCGCCGGGGTGATCTTGTCCCGGGTCTCGATGTTGACCGCCTCGGAGTGGCCGTAGAACACCGGCACGCGCACCGCGGTGGGGTTCACCTGGATGCTGTCGTCGCCGAGGATCTTGCGGGTTTCCCAGACCAGCTTCATCTCTTCCTTGGTGTAGCCGTTGTCGAGGAACTCGTCGATGTGCGGGATCAGGTTGAAGGCGATCTGCACCGGGAACTTCTTCGATTCGATTGCCTGGAAGCCCAGCAGCTGCGCGGTCTGCCTGCCCAGCTCTTCCATGCCGCTCTGGCCGGCGCCGGAGGCGGACTGGTAGGTGGCCACGTTGATGCGCTCGATGCCGTATCGGCGGTGGATCGGCGCCAGCACCGGCATCAGCTGCATGGTCGAGCAGTTCGGATTGGCGATGATGCCGCGCGGCCGGTTCCTGGCCGCTTCCGGGTTGACCTCGGACACCACCAGCGGCACGTCGGCGTCATAGCGGAAGGTGGAGGAATTGTCGATCACCACCGCACCGGCGGCGGCGAACTTCGGCGCGTACTCCCTGGAAATGCTGCCGCCGGCGGAGAACAGGGCGATCTCCACGCCGGCCGGATCGAAGGTGGCCAGGTCTTCGACGGTGACTTTTCCACCATCGAATTCGACGGTATTGCCGGCCGAGCGGGCCGAGGCCAGCACCGACAGCTTGCCGACCGGGAAACCGCGCTCGGCCAGGATCGACAGCATGGTCTGGCCGACCGCGCCGGTGGCGCCGACGACGGCTACGTGGAAACGACGGACTTCATTGTTCATGGGGGTTTGCTCGAATGGGAAAGAGAAAGACGACGCGGGCCGGGCTCGGGGAGCCTCCGGCGGCTGACCGCGGAGGCTCCCTATCGTTTGCCGGCCGGCGCGGACAGGCGCGCGGCGCCGTTGTCCAGCAGTTCGGCGTTGATCGCGTTGGGCGGGCGGCCGGCATGGGGGCCGATGCCCAGGCCGGCCAGCAGGTTGTCCATGGCCATCCGCACCATCGCCCGGCGCGTGGCCAGCGAGGCGCTGCCGATGTGCGGGGTCAGCACGATGTTGCGCAGCGCCTTCAGCTCCGGGCGCACCTTCGGTTCGTTCTCGTACACGTCCAGCGCCGCCGAGGCGAGGTGGCCACTGCGCAGGGCATCGACCAGCGCCAGCTCATCGACGATGCCGCCGCGGGCGATGTTCACCAGGGTGGCGCCCGGCTTCATCTTCGCCAGCGCCGCGGCATCGATGATGTGGTGGTTCTGCGCGGTATACGGCAGCACCAGCACCAGGTGATCGGCGCTGGACAGCAGTTCGTCGAAACCGACGTAGCGCGCGCCCACGTCCTGCTCCACGTCCTGCGGCAGGCGCGAACGGTTGTGGTACAGCACCTTCATGCCGAAGCCATGGTGGCCGCGGCGGGCGATGGCCTGGCCGATGCGGCCCATGCCGAGGATGCCCAGCGTGCTGCCGTGCAGGTCGGCGCCGAGCATGGTGGTGAACGACCATTGCCCCCAGTTGCCCTCGCGCAGCCAATGGTCGGCCTCGGCGATGCGCCGCGCCGCCGCCATCAACAGCGAGAAGCCGAGGTCGGCGGTGGTTTCGGTGAGCACGTCCGGCGTGTTGCTGGCGACGATGCCGGCGGCGCTCAACGCGGCGATGTCCAGGTTGTTGTAGCCGACGCCGACGTTGGCGATGACCTTCAGCGCCGGCGCCTGGGTGATCTGCGCCGCGCCGATGCGGTCGTTGAGGGTGACCAGCGCGCCGTCCATGCCGGCCAGGTGCCCGCTCAGCGCCGCCGCGTCATGCGCGGTGACGGCCGGCGTGGCCACCACGTCGCAGTGCTCGGACAACTGCGCGACGGTGTCGTCGAACAGCGGCTGCGATACCCAGATGCGGGGGCGGCGTTCAGTCATTGCGGTTTCCTGGAATGAGCGGGGCCACCGCGCCGACGTCGCCGCACTGCGCGCGGTGGCGCAGCGCCTGGTCCATCAGCACCAGCGCCAGCATCGCCTCGGCGATGGGCGTGGCGCGGATGCCGACGCAGGGATCGTGGCGGCCGGTGGTGACGATCTCGACCGGATTGCCGGCCACGTCCACCGTGGCGCCGGGCAGGCGCAGGCTGGAAGTGGGCTTCAATGCCATCGAGGCGGTGATCTGCTGGCCGGTGGCGATGCCGCCGAGGATGCCGCCGGCATGGTTGGACTGGAACCCACGGGGGGTGATCAGGTCGCGGTGCGCGGTGCCCTTCTGCGCGACGCTGGCGAAGCCGTCGCCGATCTCCACGCCCTTGACCGCGTTGATGCTCATCAGCGCCGCGGCGATCTCGCCGTCGAGCTTGCCGTAGACCGGCTCGCCCCAGCCGGCCGGCACGCCGTCGGCGACCACGTTGACCCGCGCGCCGACCGAATCACCGGACTTGCGCAGCGCGTCCATGTATGCCTCCAGCTCCGGCACCTGCGGCGCATGCGGCCAGAAGAACGGGTTGTCCTCCACCGCGCTCCAGTCGAAGCCGGCCGGGGCGATTTCGCCCAACTGCGCCAGCCAGCCGCGCACCGTCACGCCATGGCGCTGCCGCAGCCACTTCTTGGCGATGACGCCGGCGGCCACGCGCATGGTGGTCTCGCGCGCGGAGGAACGGCCGCCACCGCGCGGGTCGCGGATGCCGTACTTCTGCCAGTAGCTGTAGTCGGCATGCCCGGGGCGGAACTGCGCGGCGATGCCGCCGTAGTCCCTGCTGCGCTGGTCGGTGTTGCGGACCAGCAGCGCGATCGGCGTGCCGGTGGTCCGGCCCTCGTACACGCCGGACAGGATTTCCACCTCATCCGCTTCGCGCCGCGCCGAGGTATGCCGGCTCTTGCCGGTGGCGCGGCGCTGCAGGTCGTGGGCGAACTCTTCCGGCGCGATGTCCAGCCCCGGCGGGCAACCATCGATCACGCAGCCGATGGCCGGCCCATGCGATTCGCCGAAAGTGGTGACGCGGAAAAGTTGTCCGAACGTGTTCACGATGCCTTCCTGCTTTTGCTCATGCCGTCATTCCCGCACTTGCCATCGTTCTTGAGCGGCATGCTGTCATTCCCTCGCAGGCGGGAATCGCTTTCTGCGCTTGCCCGACACCCGCCAAGCCTTTCATTGAAGGAACAAAAGCCAGAGCGATTCCCGCCTGCGCGGGAATGACGGTTCGATTGGCTCCAGGCACCGCCGTGGCCTTAGGCCCTGGCCGCGGCCAGTTCGGTGATGCGGGCGTGGTGGGCGCGCAGCTCGGCGGCCTCGACCGCGAAGATGCCCATCTGCCCGACCTTGAACTCGATCCACGCCAGGTCCAGCTCCGGCAGCAGCCGCACCACGTGCTGCTCGCTGTCGCCGACCTCGCAGATCAGCAGGCCGTCCTCGCTCAGGTGGTCCGGCGCGTCGCGCAGGATCTTCAGCACCAGGTCCAGGCCGTCGTCGCCAGCGCGCAGGGCCAGTTCCGGCTCGTGCGCGTATTCGCGCGGCAGCGCGTCGGTCTCGTCGTTGGTGACGTAGGGCGGGTTGGTGACGATCAGGTCGTAGACGCGGCCCTGCAGGCCGCCGAACAGGTCGCTCTTGACCAGTTCGACGTTGTGCGCCAGCAGGCGCTGCTTGTTCTCCAGCGCCAGCGACAGCGCGGCATCGTTGATGTCGCTGCCGTCCACCTGCCAGTTCGGGTAGTAGTGGCCCATGGCGATGGCGATGCAGCCCGAACCGGTGCACAGGTCCAGCGCGCGGCCGACCTCGCGCCCGGCCAGCCACGGCTCGAAGCCGTTGAGGATCAGCTCGGCGATCGGCGAACGCGGCACCAGGGCGCGCGCATCGCTCTTGAAGCTCAACCCGGCGAACCACGCTTCGCCGATCAGGTAGGCCGCCGGCACGCGCTCGTTGATGCGGCGCTCGAACAGCGCCAGCACCTGCAGTTTCTCCTCGCCCAGCAGCCGCGCCTGGCCATAGGCCGGGCCCATGTCAGGCGGCAGGTGCAGCGCATGCAGCACCAGGCTGGTGGCCTCGTCCAGCGCGTTGTCGTAGCTGTGCCCGAAGGTCAGGCCCGCGGCGTTGAAACGGCTGGCGCCGTAGCGGATCAGGTCGATGATCGTGTGGAGTTCGGCGGCCGCCTGGGCTGTCATGGCAAATACGCGAGCGTGGGGTGGCCTGCGATTATAGGCGTGCACCCGGTATATTGAGCGGCCGGTTGCAGCCGAAACTGCGCCATTGTCCCGGCATCGGGCCGTAACCGGCGACAAAACGGTCGATGCGCCCGCCCCACACGTGGCCGGGCAACCCCGCACCGCCCCCTGCACGGAGAAACGGCCCATGTTCAACCGCAATACCGGCATCATCCTGGCCATCGCCCTGGCGGCGGGACTGGGCCTGCTGCTGGCGCAGAAGGTGTTCGGCCCGGCCGGCGCGGACAAGCGCGACACCGGTTCGATCCTGTTCTACCCCTCGCCGCGCCCGCTGCCGGATTTCAGCCTGACCCAGTCCGATGGCACCCGCCTGATTCCCGGCGAACTGCGCGGGCACTGGACCCTGGTGTTCCTGGGCTTCACCTCCTGCCCGGACGTGTGCCCGACCACGCTGGCCGAACTGGCCAAGGCGCAGAAGCAATGGGAGCGCATTCCCGAAAGCCTGCGCCCGCGCGTGGTGTTCGTTTCCGTCGACCCCGAGCGCGATACGCCGGCGCGGCTGGGCGAATACGCCCACGCCTTCCACAAGGACACCATCGCCGCCACCGCCGACGTGCCATCGCTGGAACGCTTTGCCACGTCGCTGGGGCTGGTTTTCCAGAAGGCGCCGGGCAAGAACTTCGACAAGAACCCGGACGACTACAGCATGGACCACTCGGCCAGCATCGCCGTGCTCGACCCCGAGGGCCGGCTGGCCGGGCTGATGCGTCCGCCGTTCGACCCGCAGACGATCGCCAACGACCTGAACAAGCTCACCGGAAAAACCGCGCCATGAGTCTGGTTACCACCCTCACCTACGTCCTGCCGCACCGGCTGCTGTCCTCGCTGGCGCGCAAGCTGGCCTATTCGCGCAACCCGCGCCTGTCGCGCTGGCTGATCGACACGGTGACGGCGAAATTCAACGTCGACCTGGCCGAAGCGGCCAATTCCGACCCGCGCAGCTATCCCAGCTTCAATGCCTTCTTCACCCGTGCGCTGAAGCCCGGCGTGCGCGTGGCCGACGCCGATGCACGCACCCTGGTGATGCCCGCCGATGGCAACATCAGCCAGCTCGGTGCAATCGAGGATGGCCGCATCTTCCAGGCCAAGGGCCAGTCGTTCACCGCCGCCGAACTGCTCGGCGACGCCGCCGATGCCGCACCGTTCGACAACGGTCTGTTCGCCACCGTGTACCTGTCCCCGCGCGACTACCACCGCGTGCACATGCCCTGGACCGGCACCCTGCGCGAAACCGTGCACGTGCCGGGCCGCTTGTTCAGCGTCGGCACCGCCGCGGTGGCCAAGGTGCCGCGCCTGTTCGCCCGCAACGAACGGCTGGTATGCCACTTCGACACCGAATTCGGGCCGATGGTGCAGGTGATGGTCGGCGCGCTGCTGGTCAGCGGCGTGGAAACGGTGTGGAGCGGCGAGGAAATCCCCGCCTACGGCGACCGCATCGCCCGCAAGGATTGGCGTGGCAAGGGCATCACCCTGGAAAGGTTCGCCGAGATGGCGCGCTTCAACTACGGCAGCACCGTGATCGTGCTGCTGCCGCCGGGCGTGGCCGAGTTCGATCCGGCATTGCAGGCCGAAAGCCCGGTACAACTGGGGCAGCGGCTGGCGACGTTGAAGTAGGCCGGCGCCCTTTCGCCTTTCCGCAACCCGCTCACAGGCATTGCTCCGACGACAGCCAACATCGTTCCCCATTCCCCGACCAAGGACGTACCAGCGAATGACCGACGAAATCATCACCGAACTGCGCCGCCAGAACCGCATGCTCAAGGCCGGCCTCGGCCTTGCGCTGGCCGGCATCACCGGCGCCCTGCTGATGGGCGCCAAGGAACCGGCAAGCACGGCGAAATTCGACCAGATAGACGTCCGCCGCATCAACATCGTCAATGCCGATGGCGGCAATGCGATGGTGCTGGCCAGCCAGGGGATGCTGCCCAGCGTCATCGTCGATGGCCAGAGCAAGCCCGGCAGCCGCGACAGGATGCCCGGCATGATCTTCTACGGCAGCAATGGCGATGAAATCGGCGGTCTGATCTACGACGCCAGGATGGGGACGAACGGCAAACCGGAAGAAGGCGTGCACCTGTCGATGGACCGCTATGGCGGCGACCAGCAGCTGGCCCTGCACCACTATGAAAGCGGCGGCTTCATGGATACCGGGCTGTCGGTGTTCGACCGCGGGCTGGAGAAGGATTACGGGCCGATCTACGAGGAATACCTCGACGCCCCGCCCGGTCCCGGCAAGGATGCCCTGCTCCGGCGCTGGCAGGAAGCCGGCGGGCAACAGACCACGCGGCTGTTCGTCGGCCGCACCAAGGGCAAGTCCTCGGCCGTCATCATGGCCGACGACAAGGGCCGTCCGCGCATCATGATGCTGGTTTCCCCGGAAGGCGAACCCTCGCTCGAATTCATGGATGAAAACGGCGACGTCATCCAGAGCCTGCCGCAGTCGGCCGAAGCAACCAGCCAATAACAGTAATGGCATGCCGGGGTTCACATCCCCGGCGTTTGAGACTCGGCACAAAAACGCTGCCGGGGACGTACCCTCCGGCCTACTTCACCACTCCGGTGCACGCTCCGGCAGCAATGTGCGGATCACCTGCCCGTCCGCACTGGCTGCCAGCCGCTCGGCTTCGGCGATGGGGATGTCCACCTCAAGCAGCCAGCCTTCCTCGTCGGCCTGCTCGCTGCGGATGACCTCCAGCTGGTGCAGGCGGGCGCGCAGCCGCCCGGCTTCGGGCGGCAGCCGCACGCTGCCGGTGACGTGCTGCAGGCCCAGGCGCTTGCCCAGTACCGATTGCAGCAGGTCCAGGCCACGGCCATCGCGCGCGGAGAGCCACACGCGTTCACGCCGCGCCTCGTCCGGCACGCCGTCCTGCGCGTCGTGGCGCACATCCGCGCCGTCGATGCGGTCGATCTTGTTGAACACCAGCAACTGCGGCAATTCACCGGCACCCACCGCCTCCAGCACCTCGTCCACCTGGGCGATGCGTTCCTCGCGCAGCGGGTCGGCGGCATCGACCAGATGCAGCAGGAAATCGGCCTCGCGCGCCTCGCTCAGGGTGGAACGGAACGCGGCCACCAGTTCGTGCGGCAGGTCGCGCACGAAGCCGACGGTGTCGGCCAGCATGGCGTTGCCGCCGGGCAGCGCGATGCGGCGCACGGTCGGGTCCAGCGTGGCGAACAACTGGTCGGCGGCATAGGCGCCGGCACCGGTCAATGCGTTGAACAAGGTGGACTTGCCGGCATTGGTGTAGCCCACCAGCGCCACCCGCGGCATCTCGCTGCGCACGCGCGCGCGGCGCATCTGGGTGCGCTGCACTTCCACCTTTTCCAGGCGCTTCTGCAACTGCTCCACGCGCTTCTGCAGCAGGCGGCGGTCGGTTTCCAGCTGGGTTTCGCCGGGGCCGCGGTTGCCGATGGCACCGCCG
>Ga0153956_1003252_pt1 | contig 10693 bp, 8 predicted proteins | sample TSFL040MetaG_FD_104704 | JGI IMG/M metagenome (GOLD analysis project Ga0153956, IMG submission 104704) | Attine ant fungus gardens microbial communities from Florida, USA - TSFL040 MetaG | ecosystem: Host-associated > Fungi > Mycelium > Unclassified | place: USA: Florida, Wekiwa Springs...
GCCGGTGATCTTGATGTCCATCTGCAGGGCGGTGATGCCCTCGGCGGTGCCGGCGACCTTGAAGTCCATGTCGCCGAGGTGGTCCTCGACGCCGGCGATGTCGGTGAGGACGATGTAGTCGTCGCCCTCCTTGATCAGACCCATGGCGACGCCGGCGACCGGCGCGGAGACCGGGACGCCCGCCGCCTGGAGGGCCATCGAGGAGGCGCAGACGGAGCCCATCGAGGAGGACCCGTTCGACTCGAGCGTCTCGGAGACGACCCGGATCACGTACGGGAAGGACTCTTCGTCGGGGATCGTCGCCGCCAGGGCCCGCTCGGCGAGCGCGCCGTGGCCGATGTCACGCCGCTTCGGGCCGCGCATGAAGCCCGCCTCCCCGACCGAGAAGGGCGGGAAGTTGTAGTGGTGCCAGAAGCGCTTCGTGGTCTGCAGGCCGAGCGTGTCGATCCGCATGTCCATCCGCGTCGTCCCGAGGGCGACGTTGGAGAGGATCTGCGTCTCGCCGCGGGTGAAGAGGGCCGAGCCGTGGACGCGCGGGGCGATGTCGACCTCGGTCTCGATCGGCCGGATCTCGTCCTGGGCGCGACCGTCGGGGCGCTTCTTGTCGACCGCGATCGCCTTGCGGATCGTGTCCTTCTCGATCGAGTCGAAGGCGGCGCCGACCTCGCTCTTGCGGGCCGAGTCGGCCTCCTCGTCGCCGGTCTCCGGCGCGTACTTGACGACGACCTCGTCCTTGACCTTGTCGATCGCCTCGTAGCGCTCGAGCTTGCCCTCCGTCGCGATCGCGTCGACCAGGGCCTGGCCGTGCGAGGCGCGGATGTCGCTCAGCAGGCCCTCGTCGAGCTTCGGCGCCTCGACCGTCAGCTTCTCCTTGCCGGCCTTCTGCTGCAGCTCCTCCATCGCCGCGGTCAGCTTCTTGATCTCGCTGTGGGCGATGTCGAGGGCGTCGAGGATCTCGGCCTCGGTGACGCCCTGGGCGCCGGCCTCGACCATCAGGATCGCCTCGTCGGTGCCGGCGACGATCAGGTCGAGCTCCAGCTCCTCGTGGCTCTCCTCCGGCGGGTTGACGACGAAGTCACCGTCGAGTTTGCCGATCCGGACCGCGCCGACGTGGGCGGCGACCGGGACCGGCGAGATCGCCAGCGCGGCGGAGGCGCCGTTCATCGCCAGGATGTCGTACGGGTGCACGCCGTCGACCGACATCGGCATCGCGATCAGCTGGGTCTCGTAGTGCCAGCCCTTGGGGAACAGCGGGCGGATCGGCCGGTCGATCATGCGCGCGGTCAGCGTCGCCTTCTCGCCCGATTTGCCCTCGCGACGGAAGAACGAGCCGGGGATCTTGCCCGCGGCGTACATCCGCTCCTCGACGTCGACGGTGAGGGGAAGGAAGTCCACGTCACGAAGCCCGCCGATCGTGGCGGTGTTGAGGACCATCGTGTCGCCACTGCGCACCACGACGGCGCCGCTCGCCTGCTTCGCGAGTTTGCCGGTCTCGAAGGAGATCGTGCTGTCGCCGACCTCTGCCGTGACCCGGGTCACGTCAAACATGCTCATTGAGATTTTTTACCTCCGGCCGCCCGGATGGCGGCCATAGCTTTCCTTACAGAACTCTCGTTCCTATTCGCCAGGAAGAGTACAAGGTCCAGCTGTTCCTTTTGCCGGACTGGTCGGGATAAGGAACAGTTGACGGGGGGCCGCTAGGCGCCGATGGCCTGGCGGACGATGTCCGGACCGGGGAACTCGGCCGGGCTCGGGGACTCGTAGGTCCAGGCCACCTTGCCGTCCTCGTCGATCAGGACGAGGGTGCGGTTGGCGATGCCGGCGGCGTCGATGTAGGAGCCGAAGGCCTTCGCGGTGGCGCCCTTGGGCTCGAAGTCGGAGAGCAGGACGGTGTCGATCCCGAGCTTCTCCTGGAACGCCTTGTGGGCGTAGGGGCTGTCGACGCTGAGGCCGACCAGGGTGATGCCGGCGTCGGCGAGCTCGCCCTTCACGCCCTCCTGATAGACGGAGAGCTGGTCCGAGCAGACCGGGCTGAAGTCGAGCGGGTAGAAGGCGATCAGGACCTTGCGGCCCTTGAAGTCGGCGAGCGAGACCTCTACCCCGTCCTGGTCTTTGACGGTGAAGTCGGGGGCGGCGTCGCCGATCGCGATCATCGCTAGCGACGGAGGCCGAGGTCGGCGACCAGGGCGCGGTAGCGCTCCAGGTCCGTGCGCTCGAGGTAACGGAGCATCCGCCGGCGCTTGCCGACCAGCATCAGCAGGCCGCGGCGCGAGTGGTGATCCTTGGCGTGCGTACGCAGGTGATCGGTGAGTTCGTTGATCCGCTCGGTCAGCAGCGCGACCTGGACCTCGGCCGAGCCGGTGTCCTTGTCGCCGCGGCCGTACTTGCCGATCAGCTCGCTTTTTTTCTCTTTGGTCAGGCTCATCTCGTAAAAAGCGCGGCCCTCTCGGGTCGCGGCTCGCAGCAAGGTAGCACAGGCGCTCGCGCGGCTACCCGCCCGTGCGCAGCGTGTACTCGCGTTCCCCCGCCACCTTGACCCCGATCCTGGCGACCAGCCGCACGCGGAGCTTCCCCCGGGCGGCGAGGGAAGCGGCGCCGGCGCGGTTCAGCGGGACCTTCAGCTTGCTCTGCAGCGGCGTCGCGACATTGAACCCGACTCGAGCCGAAACGGCTCGAGTCGGTTCCTTCGCGAGTTGCAGGGAGACCGTCCCCGTGCAGGATTCCCCGGCCCAGCCGCCGCGGCATTCGACCGGGACGGTCACCTTCTTGCCCTGCGGCCGGGCGAGGCCTCGCGGCAGGACCAGGCGAAGGTCGGGGGGACGGTAGGCGCCGACGAACCTGCCGGCGGCGAACCAGAGCTTGCCGTCGAAGCCTTCGGCCAGCGCCGTGACCCGGGGGCAGCCTTCGACGGCGCAGAGCGGTTCGCCGGCGACCTGGCGGCCGTACGTCGGGAACGAGGCGATCACGCCGCCGCTGGCGAAGTAGATGTCCCGGTGGGGGCCGTTCGAGATGAACGAGGTTCCACCGCGGAGCGGAAGGCGATAGCGGGTGTACTTGATCTGTCCGCCGATCGCCTTCGCCTTGGCGATGAAGGGGCCGTCGGACTGGCTCAGCCAGAGGTTGCCGTCGGGGCCGGCGACGATGTCGCTGTTCGTCGTCCCCGGGGTGAAGACTTCATCTCCGCTGGTCGGCAGGACGGCGTGGATGCCGATCCCTTCCTGGGGCTGCCGCGCAAGTTCCGGCCCCGCCCGGTCGATCGCCCACAGCGAGGCGTCGGACCCGAGCGCGATCGCCGTCGGTCGCCAACCGGCGGGCAAGGGGTATTCGACCGTGCGGCCACTGGCGGGGTCGAGCTTGGTGATCCTGCCGGTGCCTTCCATCGTCACCCAGACGAAGCCGCCCGGCGGCGCGACGATCCCGGTCGGCCGGCTGCCCGCGTCCGGCGACTGGAAGCCTTCCGTCTGCCCGCTGGTGGTCATCCACCCGACCCGGTTCGCGGCGGGCTGGGTGAACCACATGTTCCCGTCCGGCCCCGGCGCGAGGCCGCCGATGCCGAGGGTCCCGTTGCTTTCGGGGACCGGGAATTCTTCGACGATGCCCTCCTTGGAGATCCTCCCCAGCACGTTGCCCTGCCCCGAGCCGATGACCGAGCCGCCGAACCACAAGTAGCCTTCGGCCCCCCTCGCCAGCGCTTCGACCTGGGTCCCGGCGCGCAGCGCGAACGGTTCACCCACCGAGAAGGCAGCACCCGCGGTGCCCGGCAGGAAGACGGCGGCAAGGGCGAAGGCGGCGAGGACCGCGGGGACGAGACGACGCATCCGCCGCATTATCCGGATGGGTTGGAGCAAGCGCACGTACCTGGAGACGGAGGGACGGGACGACCAAAGGACGGGCCCTCCCGTCCACGGCGCGGGCAGGCGTGGCCCGGGCAGGCCGGGGAGGGACGGGACGGCGGGGGTGACCCTTCCCTCACGAACTGCGGGGAGGTTCGTCCAGGGTCACCCCCGCCGTCCCTCCCGGGCCACTCCCCCCCGGGGGGGGAGGGAGGAGGAGGTGGAGGGACCGTGCCGGGAGGGTCACGGGAGCCTCACGGCGGACGGACGGATCCGTCACCGATGCGTGACCCCGTGACGAAGACGCCGGGAACCCCACGCGCCCCGGAGGTGAGTTCGCAGTTAGCGACACATGTTGTCGCTAACTGCGAACTCACCTCCGGGGCGGGGGCCTCGGGGGCCGGGAGTGGGACGTCCCCGGCGTCTTCGTCACGACCTGTGACGTCCTCCCGCAGGGACCCTCACGTCCCGGGGATCTCTGAACGGTCAGCGATCTCCGCTGTTCCTTATGCGCCTCATAGGCGCATAAGGAACAGCGGAGATCCTGGACTGCGCGGATCCCCCGGAGAACGTGACGAACCCTTGACGCCTCCCCCGCACCCCTCGCGTCCTGGGCGCCTCATGGGGGTCACAGCCTGCCAGGACCCCCATGAGGCGCCCAGGACACCGGGGACCATCTCGGACGGCCGCCGGCGCCGGCGCGGGAGCTAGCCCCCCCGCGCTGCCGTCTCGGTGAAGTCGGCGCAGATGCGGCGGGCTTCATCGACGTCGGTGTGCATCTGGTCGACCAGGGCATCGACGTCTTCGAAGGGGATCTCGTCGCGCAGCTTCTCGACGAAGGCGACGCGGAGGCTGTGGCCGTAGAGGTTGCCGGAGAAGTCGATCAGGTGGGTCTCGATGAGGACGCCGAGGTCGGAGTCGAAGGTCGGGCGGGTGCCGACGCTGACCGCCGCCGGGTGGCCGTTGGCGAAGGCGGCGTAGATGCCATGGCCGGGTGTGACGAGGCGCGGGTCGGGGACGATGTTGGCGGTCGGGAAGCCGAGCTCGCGACCGCGCCGGTCGCCGCTGACCACCTCGCCCTCGACCATGTAGGGGACGCCGAGGCAACGGCGGGCGCCCTCCATGTCCCCGACCGCGAGCTCGGCCCGGATGCGCGAGGAGGAGACGGGCTCGCCGTCGACCTCGACCATCTTCTGGATCCGGGTCTCGAACTCGGGGTGCGAGGCCAGCATCGCGGGCGTGCCGCGGGCCTTGGCGCCGAAGTGGAAGTTCTCCCCGACCGCGACCCGGCGCGCACCCAGCTTCTCGACCAAGGCGTAGGCGATGAAGTCCTCGGCGCTGCGGTGGGAGAACTCCTCGTCGAAGTGGATGACGACCAGCTCCTCGACCCCGAGGCCGTCAAGCACGTCGCGCTTCACGGCCAGCGAGTTGATCAGCTTCGGCGCCACCTCCGGCTTCAGCACCTCGAGCGGGTGCGGCTCGAAGGTGAGCACGGTGTCCATGCCCTCGATCACCGCGCGGTGCCCGAGGTGGACGCCGTCGAAGGTGCCGATGGCGACATCGCGGGCGCGCGGGGCGACCTGATCGAGCGGGGTGACCTTGATCGACGTCGACATCAGCTGGTGCCGGGCATCATCGCAGCGCGTCGCCCACGGCCGGCACCAGCTCCGCGACCGCGGCGACCGGAAGCTCCCGCCCGGCCTCCTCGATCCGGAACGGGCCGACCCCGACGCGGCGCAGATCGGAGCAGTAGGCGTCGCCGAGGGTCTCGATCAGGGTGCGCACGTAGGTCCCGGCGCTGCACTCGATCTCGTAGTGGGCGAAGCCGTCGCCGGAGGAGAGCAGCCCGGCCCGGTGCACCTCCACGTCACGCACCGGCGTCGCGATCGTCTCGCCCCGGTGCGCCTTCTTGTAGAGGCGCTCGCCGCCGACCCGCACCGCCGAGGTCATCGGGACGCGCTGGCGCACCGTGCCGGTCGGCAGCGCCAGGGAATCCGGCACGACGCCGGTCTCGGTCAGCTCCCCGTCGGGGTCGCCGGTGGTCGAGGTCCAGCCGAGCCGCGCGGTCGCCAGGTAGGTCTTCGGCAGCCCGACGAGGAAGCGCTGCAGCCGCGTCGCCTTGCCGAGCAGGACCAGCAGCAGGCCGGTCGCGAACGGGTCGAGCGTCCCCGCGTGCCCCGCCTTCACCCCGCGCTCGCGGCGCACCGCGGCGACGACGTCGTGCGAGGTCCTCCCGGCCGGCTTGTCGACGAGCAGCACCGCCCCGGCGGCGTCGAGCTGCGGCATCGCTCAGTCGTCGCCGAGCTGCGCCTTGACCTCGCGACAGAGGAAGTCGACGAGCGTCGGCAGGTCGTCGTCGGTGGAGAACCCGGCGGCGCGCTTGTGGCCGCCTCCCCCCTGCTTGCGGGCGATCGCGGAGACGTCGACGTCTCCCTCCGAGGAGCGCAGGCTCACCTTGCGGGCGGCGCGGCCGCGGTTGCCGAGGTCACGGATCACGGCGGCCACCTTGGTGCCCTCGATCGAGCGCAGGTGGTCGATCACGCCCTCGGTCATCTCCTCGCCAGCGCCGGTCGCGGCATAATCCTCGGCGGTGATGTAGCTGATCACGAGGCGGTCGTCGCAGTGCCGCCCGATCCCGTCCAGCGCCCGCGCGACCAGCCGCAGCTTCTCGATCGGCACGTGCTCATAGAGGCGCCGGTAGGTGTCGTCGACGTCGACCCCGGCGTCGATCAGCTCCGCCGCCACCCGGTGGGTGTGGGCGTTGGTGTTCTCGTACATGAATTTCCCGGTGTCGGTGATCAGCCCGACGTAGAGCGGCATCGCCATCTCCGCCTCGACCGGCACCCCCAGCAGGTGGGCGATGTCGTAGACGATCTCGGCCGTGCAGGAGGCCCCCGGCATCACCAGGTCGACGTCGCCGAAGCGGGTGTTGTCGTGGTGGTGGTCGATGTTCAGCTTGCGGTTCGTCCCCTTGGTGAGGAAGTCGACCGGCATGCGGTCGATGTTGCCGCAGTCGAGGAAGACGATGACCCGGTCGGCCATGTCGGCGGGGGCCTCGTGGAAGACCTCCTCGAGCGGCAGGAAGCGGTACTCGATCGGCAGCGGGAACTCCTTCGCGGCGAGGAACATCAGCGAGTCCTTGCCCAGCTCCTTCAGCAGGTGGTGCATGCCGAGCAGCGAGCCGAGCGCGTCGCCGTCGGGCCCCTCGTGGGCGGTCAGCAGGAAGCGGTCGTGAGCGCGCAGCTCGGCGACCATCCGCTCGAGGTCGCTCGGTGTGGCGGGGTCCCCCGCGCCACCCTCCACGAGGGTCTCGATCTCCGCGGCGGTGGAGAGGTCGCTCATCGGTCGTCGGCCTCCCCGCCCTCGTCGAGCAGCTGGGAGATCCGCACTCCCTTCTCGATCGTGTCGTCGTAATGGAAGGTCAAGGTAGGCGTGCGTTTCATCCGCGTCTCGGCCGCGATCCGCGATTGGATCACCCCGTGGGAGGAACGCAAGGCATCCAGCGTATCGTCGCGCTCAGTCAAATCGCCGAAAACGCTTACGAAGACCTTGGCGGTGCGAAGGTCCGGACTGGTCTCGACGCCGGTCACGGTGACGAATCCGAGCCGCGGATCGGCGAGTTCGGAGACGGTCGCGGCGACGACCTCGCGCATCGCCTCGTCGACCCGCCGCATACGTGCGCCGGCCACTAGCGCCGTGCCTGGTAGCGGGCGCCCGGTTCTGGCGCGGCAATCGCCGTGGCCGGCAAGGACGCAGACCCGAAGGCGTGGCAGCACCACGTCGAGCGGTCGAGGACGCCGCCGGGCGCGGCGAGGGCAAGCCAGCGAGGGTGACCGTTGCCAGGCACGGCGCTATACCACCTACTCGAGGGTCTGCTCGACCTGTTTGGTCTGGAAGAACTCGATCACGTCGCCCTCTTTGACGTCCGCGTAGCCTTCGAGCACGATCCCGCACTCCTGGCCTTCCTCGACTTCGGCGACATCGTCTTTGAAGCGCCGCAGCGAGGCGAGTTTCCCGGTCCAGACCACGGTGCCCTCGCGCAGCAGGCGCACGCTGGCCGCGCGCACCGCCTTGCCCTCGGCCACCTGACAGCCTGCGATCCGACCCACTTTCGACGCTTTGAAGGTCTCTTTGACGACCGCCTCGCCGACCGTCTCCTCGACCTCGACGGCCTCCAGCAGGCCCTCCATCGCGTTGCGCAGGTCTTCGGTGATTTTGTAGATGACGGAGTACGTCCGGATGTCGACGCCCTCGCGGTTGGCGGCCCGGCGCGCGTCGGCCAGCGGCCGCACGTTGAAGCCGATGATGATCGCCTCCGAGGCCGAGGCCAGCATCACGTCGGACTCGTTGATGCCCCCGGTCTGCGAGTGGATGATGTTGATCGCGACCCGCTCCTGCGGCACTTTCGCGAGCTCGTCCTGCAGCGCCTCCAGGGAGCCCGCGACGTCCGCCTTGAGGACGATGTTGAGCTCCTTGATGTCGCCGGCCTGGGCGCGGGCGAAGACCTCGTCGAGGCTGACTTTGCGGGCGTTGCGGCGGGCGAGCGCCTCGCGCTGCAAGCGGTCGGCGCGCTCCTGGGCGAGCCGGCGGGCTTCGCGGTCGTTCTCCACCGCCTGCACGAACTCGCCGGCGTCGGCGACCCCGTCGAAGCCCAGCACCTCCACCGGCATCCCCGGGACCGCCTCTGTGACGACCTCGCCACGGAAGTCGTGCATCGCGCGGACCCGGCCCCACTGCGGCCCGGCGACCAGCGAGTCGCCGACGCGCAGCGTGCCGCGCGCGACCAGCACGGTGACGACCGGGCCGCGGCCCGGGTCGAGCTGGGACTCGATCACGTTGCCCGAGGCGGGCGCGTCGGGGTTCGCCGAGAGCTCCTCCAGCTCGGTGACCAGGAGGATCGACTCGAGCAGCTCCTCGAGCCCCTGGTGCGACTTCGCCGAGACGTCGCAGAAGATCACGTCGCCGCCCCATTCCTCCGGGGTGATGTTCTCCTGGGCGAGCTCGGTACGGACCCGTTCCGGGTTGGCGCCCTCTTTGTCGATCTTGTTGACCGCGACCAGCATCGGCACGTCGGCGGCCCGGGCGTGGTCGATCGCCTCCTTGGTCTGCGGCATCACGCCGTCGTCGGCGGCGACGACCACGACCACCACGTCGGTGACCTTGGCGCCGCGGGCCCGCATCGCGGTGAACGCGGCGTGGCCGGGGGTGTCGAGGAAGGTGATCGTCTTGTCTTCGTGGTGGACCTGGTAGGCGCCGATGTGCTGGGTGATGCCACCGGCCTCGCCCGCGGCGACCTCGGTCTCGCGGATCGCGTCGAGCAACGAGGTCTTGCCGTGGTCGACGTGGCCCATGATCGTGACCACCGGGGGCCGTTCGACCAGGTCCTCGTCGGCGTCGGAGAACTCCGGTTCCTCGGGCTCCTCGTCGGCGGCGCGGACGATCTCGATCTTGCGGTCGTACTCGTCGGCGATCGCCCGGATCGACTCGTCCGTGAGCGTCTGGGTGAGCGTCGCCATCTCGCCCATCATCATCAGTTTTTTGATCACCTCGGCCGGGGCCAGGCCGAGGGCCTCGCCGAGCTCGCGCACGGTCGCGCCGGAGTTGACCTTGGTCGCCTCGGGCTCGGCCGGAGTCTGCGGACCCATCGGCGGCTCCTCCAGCAGCGGCCGGCGGCGACGCCCACCACGGCGGCGCGGTGGGCGCTGTGGCGGCGGGCCGCCCATCTGATCGCGGCGGGCGGCCTGCGAGTCGATCACCACGCGGCGTTTTTTGCCCGCGGCGCCGGCCCCTCCCCCGCCACCGCCGGCGGGACCGCCGGGACGCACGGGTTTGTTCGACGCGGCCGGTTTTTTGGCGGGCGGCCGGACCGGGGCGTTGGAGGCGGCGGGCTGACCCTGACCCTGGGTGGGCGCGGCGGCTTTCGCGGCGCCGTCGCCCTGCGGGGCGGCCGGGGCGGGAGCCGCGGCTTGCGGAGCGGGCTTGACCGGAGCCTCTTGCGGCTGCGGCGGCGCCTGGGCAGCGGCGCCGCCACCCCCGTTGGCGCCGCCGAGCGCCCGCGCGGCGTCGGCCTCGTCGACGTTCGAGGCGGCCGCTTTGGCGTCGATCCCGGCAGCCTGCAGGGCTTTCAGCACTTCTTTCGAGCTGATGCCATGGGCTTTCGCGATTTCGTGAACCCGCTTCTTTGCCACTAGGCCTGCTCAGCCTCCCCCGCGACCGGCGTGCCGGTCGCCCCTTCGGCCTCGAGCGCCGCCTCGTCGGCGGCCTCCTCGGCAAGCTCGGCCTCGACCGGGTCCTCGCCGGCCTCCTCGGCCTCCACCTCGGCGATCGCCTCATCGACGATCTCGTCCACGACCGACTCCTCGGCTGCCTCCTCCTCGGCCTCCTCGACGAAGTTCGCCGCCGCGCGGGCGACGATCTCGTCGACCTGGCCCTGATCGGCGTCGGGGTCGGCGAGGATCTCCACCTCGGCGTCGGAGACGTCGCTCAGCACCGCCACCTGGCTGGTGTCGAAGCGCGAGAGCGCCTGGTGCTGGGGCAGGCCGCAGTAGGTCGAGCCGGGGACCGCCGCGTTCGGGCAACGGCGGCCGGTCGTCAGCACCGCCATGCAACGGCCGTCGAAGGTTTCTTCGCCCTCGTACTCGACCTCCGATTCCTCGGAGGCGAACTCGGTCTCCGACTTGATGTCGACGCGCCAGCCGGTAAGGCGGGCGGCGAGGCGGGCGTTCTGACCGTCACGGCCGATCGCCAGCGAGAGCTGGTCGTCGGGGACGATCACGGTCGCCTGGCGCTCGTCGTCGTCGACGATCACCTCGCGGACGCGGGCCGGGGAGAGCGCTTTGGCGACGAACCGGGCGGGCTCC
>Ga0153956_1003253_pt1 | contig 10690 bp, 6 predicted proteins | sample TSFL040MetaG_FD_104704 | JGI IMG/M metagenome (GOLD analysis project Ga0153956, IMG submission 104704) | Attine ant fungus gardens microbial communities from Florida, USA - TSFL040 MetaG | ecosystem: Host-associated > Fungi > Mycelium > Unclassified | place: USA: Florida, Wekiwa Springs...
CGGCAGCGGCTCGGCCACCAACCTCGACACTGTGACGGTGACTGCGACCAACGTCGCTCCCGTAGATGTGACCACGACCGATACCCGTACGGTGATCACCGCCGAAGAACTGCGGCGCCTGCCCATCGCCCGCTCCGCCGAGGCCATCGCCCTGCTGGCTCCGGGTGCGGTCTCCGGCAACGGAGCCTACTTTGGCAATCAGATCTCCTTCGGCGGCTCCAGCGTCGCGGAGAACGCCTATTACCTGAACGGCTATTTCTCCGGCAACCCGATGACCAACGTCGGCGGCTTCACGCTGCCGTATGGCTCGATCGAACAGCAGGAAACCTATACCGGCGGATACGGCGCCAAATACGGCCGTTCCAGTGGCGGTGTCATCAGCCAGGTCGGCAAGAGCGGCAACAACGACCTGCACTTCGGCGGCCAGATCATCTGGACCCCGAAGAGCCTGAAGGAAGAACGCCCCAACCGCTATTTCCCGTCGCAGGCACTGCCGGACGGCTACAGCTACGCCACCCCGGAGCTGGCGGGTGCCCAATACGATAGCGGCAAGGACCGCCTGTCCTGGGACAACGTCTACAGCGGCTATATCAGTGGTCCGATCTTCAAGGACAAGCTGTTCTTCTTCCTGTCGGCAGAAAACACCCAGAACAAGGATTACCGCCCGGGCGGCAACCCCGAAGTCGGCTTTGCCGCCACGGGTACCAAGTACCACTCCAACGATCCCAAGATCTACGGCAAGCTGAACTGGAACATCACCGACAACCACCTGCTGGAATACACCTACGTCAGTGAGAAGTACAAGCAGTCCGGCAATGTCTACGACTTCGACTACGATGCGTACGAATTCGGTGCCATCCGGAATCCGGCGACGGAAACCAAATCCAACACCGAGTTCTCGGTCGTCAAGTACACCGGCTACCTGACCGACAACCTGACGTTGAATGGCACCTACGGCCGTTCTCGCAACCGCTACAACACCGATCCCTACCTGACCGGTGCTCCATACATCTCCGGCTGGTCCAGCCGCAACTCCTCGCTGCCAGGGGCCGGCTCGCCCGCCAGTCCAAGCACCCAGCAGACCTACCGCGCCGCCAAGGGCACCAGCGACTACACCGATGGTCTGCGCCTGGAACTGGAGTGGGTGCTGGGCAACCACACTCTGACCGCCGGCATCGACAACACCAAGCTGGAGGGCGTGGGCGAAGGCACCAGCCAGATCGCCGATGCCTGGTATTACGGCAAGGCCGCCAGCGACCTCACCAACTCGCAGGCTGCCTTGGGTGTCGGCCCCACCGGCACTGCTGCCGGCGCCTGCAACGGCGCCCCGCGGCTCGATGGCACCGGCCCGGTGAACGCTGGCGGCAACGGCATTCCCGTCGGCGGCTCCAGCAACTGCGGCTACAACGTGTACCAGCTGAAGTATTTCGATACCACCAGCATGCACAACAAGCAGAACGCCTACTATCTGGAGGATCGCTGGCAGGTCATCGACAACCTGCTGGTTTCGCTGGGTATCCGTGCCGACACCTACCAGAACTTCAGCGACACCGGACAGAAGTTCGTTGACAGTGGCACCCAGTGGCAGCCACGCCTGGGCTTCTCTTGGGACGTCAACGGCGATTCCAGCTTCAAGGTCTTCGGCAATGCCGGTCGCTACTTCCTGAACATGCCCAATGCAGTGGCCATCCGCGGCGTGGGTGCCTCGACCTTTACCCGTGAGTATTTCACTTACACCGGCGTGGACGCCGATGGCAATCCGACCGGGCTGACCCCGATCAACGGCATCGGTACCGGTGCGCCGGCTGGTCCGGTGTCCTCCAATGGCGAACTCGGCACGACCAAGGATCCGCTGACCTACGTGCCGAGCGACATCAAGTCGCAGTATCAGGACGAATACGTGCTGGGCTTCGAGCACGCACTGGGCGAAACCTGGTCCTTCGGCGCCAAGCTCACCCGCCGCGAACTGAAGTCGGGCATCGACGACTTCTGCGATGCACCGACCCTGGCGGAAGCCGCCGGCATGTCAGTCGAGGGCTTCGACTACAGCCGTGCTGCCTATATTGTCCAAGCTGCCGATGGCAAGCACTACGCGACCTCCTCCTGCTACATGTTCAACCCGGGCGGCAGCAATACCTATGCCCTGCAGGAAGTCGTCGCCAACGGCAACGGCTACTCGAACGTCGACGGCTCCTACGCGAAGGTCAAGGTTGCGTCCTCGGCTTTGGGCTTCCCGGGCCTGAAGCGCACCTACTCGGCCCTCGACCTGTTCCTGGAGCACAAGTGGGACGGCAAGTGGCAGGCCCGCGTGGACTACACCTACAGCAAGTCACGCGGCAACTCCGAAGGGCCGGCCAACTCGGATACCGGCCAGGGCTCCGATGCGCATGACAATGGCGTTGGCACCAGCCAGAACTGGGATGCCTGGCAGATCATGGCCTACTCCGATGGCTACCTGCCCAATGATCGCCGTCATCAGCTGAAGGCAACCGGCGCCTATGCGATCACTCCGGAATGGCTGGTCAGCGCCAACGTCCGTATCGCTTCGGGCGCCCCGATCAGCTGCTTCGGCTACTACGATCCGGACGGCAGCATTGCCCATGACTCGCCCGAAGCCGACCCGATCGGCTACCTGAGCAGCTACCACACCTGCTTCGGCCAAGCCTGGGAACCGGGCAAGACCACTACCGCCTGGACGCATCGCTTTGACTTGGGCGTCAGCTACAGGCCGGCGATGTTCGACAGCAAGCTTGCCTTCAACCTGAACGTGTTCAACATTCTTAATGAGCGCAAGGTGACTTCCTACGTCCAGACGAGCGAAGACGATGGTCCGTACAGCGTGAACAACGACTACATGCTGCCGGTCAGCTATAGCACCCCGCGCTACGTGCAGTTCTCGATGTCCTACGACTACTGATCGCTACACGCTTGATGTAATCAGGGCCGGCCTCGAAAGGGGCCGGCTCTTTTTTGGGCAGTGTTGGCATTCTCCCGTACTACCTCATCCACAGCTTTTCATGCTCCTCTCGACAACCCACAACCCACGCTGCGCCAGGTCGTACGCACTGTCGGCCGACGATGGCAATGTGTGTGCAATCTCGATGGGATCCGCGCCATGGCGGTAGCGGTACTCCAGCCGCTGTAGCGCATCCAGGTGCTGCAGCACCGGCGCCAGCCACTGGCGGCGCGCATCCGCGCTGCAGCGTGGATAGCGCTGCTCCAGCTCGTCAATGGCCACACGAATGCGGCGGCTGGCTTCGCCATCCAGGCCTGGGACAGGTTCGTGGCGGATGGGAGCGGCCTTGTAGGCATCGCCGGTGGCTTCGCTGCCCAGATCGGAAGGCCGCTCATGCAAAGCCGGGTTGAACGCCACGTCCGGCGGGCGTCGCGCTTCGGCGGGCTGGATGTCCTCGCCATAGAGCCAGCGCTCGGTGCGCTTCTGTTTCGTTCCGGCAGGGCCATGCGAGAACAGGCCTGCGGTGGCACGTTCGCCTATGCCGGTGGCCAGTTCATCACGATGCTCGAACACGCGCGCGTCCGCTCCGGGCACATGGCTGGTGCTGATGACGTCTCCGGGCAGCACCACCTTGCCGTTGCTGTCATACAGCGAAGATGGGGCATCGCCTGCTGGCACGGATGGGGCGGGGATGGGCGGCACCGCAACCTCCGTCGCTGGACCGGGGGAAACACTGGCGGGTGCACGGCTTGCGATTTCCGCTTTCTGCTTCGTAATCGGCACGCCTGGCAGCACCGGTCCGTCCGTCACGCGAGGCACCCAGCGGATCTGCAATCGCGGTTCGCGCGCCTCCGGGTCGGCTTCAGGCAGTTGCCAGAGCACGCGGGCGAACAGGCAGAGGATCGCCGCGGTTGCCAGGCCGGCCCCGATACGGCTGGACAGCGGTTCGCGAGCAGCTTGGCCGCGCATGCTTTTTCCTTGCCGAACACCCGTACCTGACACGCGAATCCACCCGTTGCCGCCGCAGCAACAGCAGACCCACCACGAGGCCGCGAGTTCCTTCCGCCCTGCGCGGCGCGTGGATGCGCGGGTTACGATGGCCGCCCGTTTCGACACCGGCCCGTTCCATCGCATGACCCATTATTCCGGCCCCTTGCTCACCCGCTCCCTGTCGGACGCCCTGTTGACCGCGCGCAAGGACGGAAAGGCCACATGGACCGGTTCGCTGGACCTGGGCCGCAGCATGGATGAAGTACGGCTGATGGACGACCACTGGCAGTGGCGGGGCCATGACTTCCCTTGGCCGGAACGGCTGAAGGACCGCACTCTCTATTATTGGGACGGTACTGGTTTCGAGCCGGCCTCCCGCTTCGGCAGCGGCCTGTACAAGTTGGTGCCGACCGAATGGGGCGCGCCGACCTTCGAGATCGACGGCATCAAGATGCTGCCCACGGCGCGGACCTGTCCGTTCGAGGATGCGCGGCGCAAGGTGGCGCTGGTCCAGCCGCGTGGCAAGCGCGTGCTCGATACCTGTGGCGGCATGGGCTATTTCGCCGCGTGCTGCCTGGAAGCAGGCGCCGCTGCGGTGCACTCGTTCGAGAAAAGCCCGGAAGTGCTGTGGCTGCGCACGCTCAACCCGTGGTCGCCGGACCCGGAAGCGGATGCTGCGGGGCGCCGGCTGACACTGACGCACGGCGATGTCTCCGTCGCCATCGAGGCGATCGCCGATGCATCGGTCGATGCCGTGCTGCATGACCCGCCCCGCTTCGGCATCGCCGGCGAACTGTATTCGCAGGTGTTCTACGACCACCTGGCACGGGTACTGCGCAAGGGCGGCCAGTTGTTCCATTACACCGGCACGCCGAACCGTCTCACCAGCGGCCGCGATGTTCCGCGCGAGGTGGCAAACCGCCTGGGCAAGGCCGGCTTCCGCACGCGGCCCGAGCTGGATGGCGTGTTCGCTACCCGTACCTGACCGGTAGCCTACCGCCCGCACCCGCGTCAGCGCTGGAACACAACCCGTTCCGGACGATGCAGGGCATAGCCCTGCGCGCTGTCCACGCCAAGTTCGCGCAGTACGTCCAGGGTCGCCAGGTCATCCACCCACTCGGCGACAACCCGGGCGCCACGCTGGTGGCCGATGCGCGCAACCGCTTCGATGATGGTCCGGCTCATCGGGTCGCGCCCCAGGTCGCGCACGAAGCTGCCATCGATCTTGATCACATCCACCGGCAGGTTCTTCAGATAGCCGAACGAGGCCATGCCGGCGCCGAAATCGTCCAGCGCGATGCGGCAACCCACGCCGCGCAGCCGCTCGATCATCCGCGCCGCCCGCAGCAGGTCGCGCACCGCCACGGTTTCGGTGATCTCCAGGCACAGGCGTTGTGGCTGCACCCGATGGCGGGCAATGGCGTCGAGGATGAAGTCGGCCATGGCATCGTCCTCCAGGCTGGCCCCGGAGAGGTTGATGGCACAGCTCTGCAACTGCTCGCCGCAGGGGTGCAACCGCGCGAAGTTGGCCAGCGCGTTGCGGATCACCCAGCGGTCCACCGCGGGCATCAGGCCATAGCGTTCGGCGGCCACCAGGAATACGCCCGGCGCGACCACGCTGCCATCGTCGCCGCGCATGCGCAGCAGCAGTTCCACCCGCTTGACCGGCTCGGCTTCGGCCACCAGCGGCACGATCTCCTGGTAGTCCAGCAGCAGCCGGTCCTGTTCCAGCGCCTGGCGCAGCCGGCTGGCCCATTCCATTTCGCCCATGCGGCGCGTGGCCTGGGCGTCGTCGCGGTACACGCACACGCGGTTGCGGCCATCTTCCTTGGCCTGGTAGCAGGCGCTGTCGGCCCAGGCCAGCACATCCTTGAGCGTGCACCCGGCACCGTTGACCCACACCAGGCCGATGCTGGCACTCACCGTATAGCTGCGGCCCTGCCAGCAGAATGTCGAACGCTCGATGCAGGCCCGCACCTGTTCGGCCAGCTGGCTGGCCTGTACCGGGTCCAGCCCGAACGCCAGCATGCCGAACTCATCGCCGCCCAGGCGGGCCAGCAGGTCCTCGCCGCGCACCAGGTCCCGCATGGCCTGTGTCAGCTGCACCAGCAGCTGGTCCCCGGCCATGTGCCCGGAAAGGTCATTGACCAGCTTGAACTGGTCCAGATCGATATACAGCAGCGCGAACGGCGCCATGCCGGCCCGATCCGCACGCAGCAGCAGGGCCTGCCGCAGCCGCTGCTCGAATTCGCGGCGGTTGCACAGGCCGGTGAGTTCGTCGTGTGCCGCCTGGTAACGCAGCTGCTCGGTCATCTCGCGCTGCGCGCTGGTGTCGCTGGCCACCAGCAGCAGGTGCGGCACCTGTTCCATCTCCAGCGCGGCCAGCGAGGCATTCACCCACAGCGTGCCGTCGGCGCCGTTCATCACCACCGCGTCCTTGCTGCTCCAGATGCCGGCGGCCATCGCCGCAATGATCGCCCGGCTGCCCAGCGCGCGGTCGGCGAACAGGGTTTCCAGCGATTTCCCGGCCACGCTGCCCAGTTGCCTGCGCGCGGCCTGGTTGGCATAGGTGATGCGCCGGTCACGACCATCGGCAACCAGCACCAGGGCCGGCAGCATTTCGTTGAGTGCCTGGAAACGCGCTTCGCTCTCGCCGAAGCGCGCACTCATCTGGCGCCCCAGCTCGACCGCGCGCCGGTGCGTGGTGGCCTGCGACCACAGGAACAGCGCCAGCAGCACGCTGATCGAGCCGCCCCCGGCCAGGATCAGCCGCAGCTGTCTCCATGCGCCCATGCGCATGCGTGGCCACAGGCGCACTTCCCAGACCCGGCCACCGAACGCCAGCCGCCGCACCTGGACGGGGGTGGCAGCCGCCGGCGGCGGCGCGGTTGCAAACAACTGCGCATGGGCGGGCGCAGCGTCCAGGTCGCGGATGGCCACGTCCATGTAGTCGAGAATCCGCCCGCGCAGCGCCCTGCGCGCCAGGGGGGCCAGGCGGACGCTGACTGCCAGCGCGCCCAGTTCGCGCCCACGCCGCTCGGCCACGGTCGCCGGCAGTTCGCCCGGCGTATAGGCCGGCAGGCGCACCGTGATGCCGCGCGCATCCGCTTCGCCCTGCCCCTGGAACTGCAACAGCTGGAACGGCGCGGACATCGCCGGCATGTCGCCATCGCGCGCGCGACGCAGCGCCTCCATGTTCTCCGGTTGCCGGGCGATGTCGAAGCCCAGCAGCACCTCGTTGCCATGCAGCGGCGCCACGTATTCGTAGCGGTAGGCCGCCTCGCCGCCGGGGCCGGGCTGGCGGTGGGCGAACGCGATCAGCACGTACCCGTCGATCCACTCCTGCGTGCGCAGGTTGCGCTGGTAGCCATCGAAAGTGGCCTGGTCGAGCTTCTCGGTACCGGCCAGCAGCACCGTCTGCATGGCGCGCAGCCCCAGCGCGGCTCCTGCCAGCGGCTCCTGCAGGCGCGCGGGTGCCGCATCGGCCAGGGAACGCTGTAGCAATTCGATCCGGCTCTGCTCACCTTTCCACTCGCCGAATGCCAGCCACGCGGGCAGCGCCAGGCCTGCCAGCAACGCCGCCAAGGCCCACAGCGGCGAGGTGAACAGGTATCTCGGCGCGCCAGCGCTGCCGTGGTTCGATGCCGGTAACACCGGTTCGCCCTGCATGCCCGTCTCCAGGAACAGGCCGCGCTCCCCCGATCCGCGCGGCCACCATGTGCACACCTGTTGTGCGGCTTTCCCGGGCCGCCCCGTGGCCATCCTGTCCAGAGGATTGAAGCCCCGGAGAATCCGGACAGCCGATCGGGCCAACACTACCGCATGACCGGGCCGCATACCCGTGCATAAGGTCCGGCATCAACCGATGGCCGGCGCTCAGGCCGCTTCCGGACCCGGCGAGGAGGACAGGAACACCCCGTTGGCCCAATCGATGAAGGCGCGCAGCCGCGGCGATGGCAGGCGCGTGCGCGGGTAGACGATGGAGACCGGCGTGGAGGTCGGCGGCCAGGCATCCAGCACCGGCAGCAGCCGGCCATCGGCGAAATACGCCTCCAGCCGGTAGCGTGGCACCTGGATCAAGCCGAAGCCGGCCAGCCCGGCGCCCAGGTACGAATCCGCGCCACGCACCCGCACCCGCGAAGGCAGGCCGATTTCGCGCACGCGGCCGTCCTGCTGGAATTCCAGCGGCAACACCGCCCCGCTGGCGGTGGAGTGAAAGCCGACCATCAGGTGCCCGTCGGCCAGCAGGTCATCGACATGCTCGGGCATGCCGTGACGCTCGCAGTAACCGGGGGAAGCGGCGGTGGCTTCGGCCAGCATGGTCAGGCGCCGCGCCACCATGTCGCTGTCACGCAGCTCGCCAGCGCGTATCGCGCAGTCCACGCCCTGGCGGACCAGGTCGACGTAGCGGTCACCTTCGCTGACATCCAGCTCGATGCCCGGGTAGCGGGCCAGGAATTCCGGCAGGCGCGGGAACAGCAGGTGCCGCGCCATGGTGCCATGCACGTCGATGCGCAGCGGCCCGCGGGGGCCGCTGTCGCGGAACGCGCTCTCGGCATCCTCCAGGTCGGCGATCAGGCGCAGGCAGCGGCCGTAGAACACCTCGCCCTCCAACGTGGGTGTGACCTGGCGGGTGGTCCGCTGCAGCAGGCGCACGCCCAGCCGCGCTTCCAGCGCCTTGATCGCATCGGTCACGGTCGCCCGCGGCAGGCCCAGGTCCTCGGCCGCACGGGTGAAGCTGCGGCACTCCATGATCCGGGCAAAGACGCGCATGGTGTCGAATCGGTCCATTGTTCGAATATCCGGATAGTGTTCGCGAATATTGCATGATTATCCGGAAATACGAAATCCATACAGTTCTCCCACCGCCACTCCGGCGGGCCAGAGCAGAGGAACCCTCCCATGAATACGCAAGCGAACACCCGCCCCGTCGCGATCGTCACCGGCGGTTCCCGCGGTATCGGCGCCGCCATCTCCGAGCGCCTGGCCGCCGAAGGCTATGCCGTGGTCATCAACTACGCCGGCCGCCGCGACGACGCCGAGGCGCTGGCCGCCCGCCTCACCAGCGAAGGCGGCGAAGCCATCGCCCTGCAGGCCGACGTGGCCGACCCGGCGGCGGTGCAGCGCCTGTTCGAGGCCACCGAGGCCCGCTACGGCGGCGTCGACGTGCTGGTCAACAACGCCGGCGTGATGAACCTGGCGCCGGTGGCCAGCTTCGACGACGACACCTTCGACCGCCTGGTCGCAATCAATTTCAAGGGCAGCTTCAACGCCATGCGCGAAGCCGCCCGCCGCGTGCGCGATGGCGGCCGCATCATCAACTTCTCCTCCAGCGTGATCGGCCTGCGCCTTGAAAACTACGGCGCCTACGCCGCCACCAAGGCTGCGGTGGAAGCACTCACCCCGATCCTGGCACGCGAACTGCGTGGCCGCTCGATCACGGTGAATGCCGTAGCCCCAGGCCCGACCGCCACCGACCTGTTCCTGGAAGGCAAATCGGCCGAGCTGATCGACCGCATGGCGAAGATGAACCCGCTCGAACGCCTCGGCACGCCGGACGACATCGCCTCGGTCGTGGCCTTCCTTGCCGGCCCGCAGGGCGGCTGGATCAACGGCCAGGTCGTGCGCGCCAACGGCGGCATCGTCTAACTTCCCGGAACCCATGCCATGAACAAGATCATCCTGGTCACCGGTGCTTCTTCCGGGTTCGGCGCGCTCACCGCGCGCCAGCTGGCCGATGCCGGTCATACCGTCTACGCCAGCATGCGCGAGACCACCGGCCGCAATGCGCCGCAGGTGGATGCCGCCGCCCGCTACGCCAGCGAGAAGGGCGTGGACCTGCGCACGGTCGAACTGGACGTGTTGTCGCAGGAATCGGCCGACGCCGCCATCGCCCACATCCTGGCCGATGCCGGCCGCCTGGACGTGGTGGTGCACAACGCCGGGCACATGGTGTTCGGCCCCACCGAAGCGTTCCTGCCCGAGCAGTTCGTGCAGCAGTACGAAGTCAACGTGGTCGGCACCCAGCGGGTGAACCGCGCCGCCCTGCCGCACCTGCGCAGGCAGGGCAAGGGCCTGGTGCTGTGGGTTGGTTCCAGCAGCACCCGCGGCGGCACCCCGCCGTACCTGGCGCCCTACTTCGCCGCCAAGGCGGCAATGGATGCGGTGGCGGTGTCGTATTCCACCGAGCTGTCGCGCTGGGGCATCGAAACCAGCATCGTCGTGCCCGGCGCATTCACCGCCGGTACCAACCACTTCGCCCATTCCGGCACGCCCGCCGACGCTGCCCGCGCCACCGAGTACGAGCAGGGCCCGTATGCCGGCCTGCCCGAGCAGGTGCTGGAAGGCCTGAAATCGCTGGAACCGGCCGATGCCGATGTCACCGAAGTCGCCCGCGCCATCGCCCGCGTGGTCGACCTGCCGCATGGCCGCCGCCCGTTCCGCGTGCATGTGGACCCGTCCGAGGACGGTGCCGAAGTGGTGAACGTGGTCGCCGACCGCATGCGCCGCGAGATGTACCGCAACATCGGCCTGGAAGACCTGCTCAGGCCGCGCCCGCAAGCGTAACCAGGTACAAACACCCGTCCGGGCAACCGGGCGGGTGCTTTTCCCCGGCAATGCGGCGCCTGCGCGAGGCATCCGCACGGCCTTGCCGGATCACTCCGGCTTCACCGGTGGCAGCGGCAGTGCGATTTCGTTGCTTTGCGGCACATCGCCTTGCCCAGGCGCATGCTCGTCAGCCTC
>Ga0153956_1003254_pt1 | contig 10688 bp, 9 predicted proteins | sample TSFL040MetaG_FD_104704 | JGI IMG/M metagenome (GOLD analysis project Ga0153956, IMG submission 104704) | Attine ant fungus gardens microbial communities from Florida, USA - TSFL040 MetaG | ecosystem: Host-associated > Fungi > Mycelium > Unclassified | place: USA: Florida, Wekiwa Springs...
AAATTGCTTACGGAACGGCGGTCTTCGGTTGCAGGTCGTCTCGGTTGATCAGGCGATAATGTCGAACTGCATCCAGAACGGGCTCTTTCTGGGAATCCTGTGGAGAAGTGCGGCTGCCGACATTGAAAGCAACCGTCGCGATACCTACAGGAACAAACGGGGAAATTACTTCGAGCGGGGACTAATCGATGCCTTCAGCCAATGCCTCAGCTAAGCGTTATCTCGCCGCGCTCGCGGAAGAGCTCGACATCAGTGACACTCGCTACGAACAGGCCGAGAAGAGCTACAATTCGCTCGGTCGCTGGCTGAATAGGCCGGAGTCCACACTGAAGGACTACGGTCCGGCGGTCTACGTGCAGGGCTCCTTCGGTCTCGGCACGGTGATCAAGCCGCTCAATGAGGACGAGGAGTATGACGTCGATGCGGTCTGCGAGCTCAAGTATCTCGGTAAAACGCAGCTGACCCAGCAGCATCTCAAGGAGCTGCTGCGCGTGGAGATGGAGTCCTACCGGCGCGCGCAGAACATGCACAAGCCGCTTCACGAGGGGCGTCGGTGCTGGACGCTGAATTACGCGGATGGCGCGCAGTTCCACATGGACGTCGTACCGGCTCTGCCGAACGGGGAAAGCGTGCGCAGGATCCTGCAGGCCAACCGCTACGACGCTCGCTGGGCCGGGACTGCGATCGCCATCACGGACAACGAGCGCTGGGACTATCGCCAGATCACCGACGATTGGCCGCGCTCAAACCCGAAGGGCTATCTGGAGTGGTTCAAGACCCGGATGACCGTCGTCCTCAGCGAGCGCAAGCGCGCCCTTGCGAGGTCGATGAACGCCAGTGTCGAGAAGATCCCGGACTACAAGGTGCGGACGCCGCTGCAGCACTCGATCATGATCCTCAAGCGCCATCGAGATATGATGTTCGCGAGGAACGAGATCAACTGCTGCCCGATCTCCATCATCATCACGACACTGGCCGCGCACGCATACGAGGGTCAGGAGGATGTCGCCGACGCATTGCTCTCGATCCTGGCGGGAATGGAGCGGCACATTCTGCGCGACGGCCACAATCGCGCCCACATCGCGAACCCGAGCGATCCCATGGAGAACTTCGCCGACAAGTGGGCAGAGCATCCGGAGCGCGAGCGGGCCTTCTACACGTGGCTGCGTCAGGCGCAGGCCGACTACGCGAAGGTCGCGGCGATGGAGCAGGGCTCTAGCATGGCTGACGCACTCTCGCCTCACATGGGAACCGGGCTCGCGAAGCGTGCCGAGACACGGTTCCGCGGTGGATCCAGCGGACTTCTGCGTGGTGCAACGGCGGCGACGGCCGCGGCCGTGGCCTCGTCGACCCCTTCGTTCGGGTCCGTCCCGCGGGTTCCGAGTAAGCCGCAGGGCTTTGCGTGATCTGGTGGATCGCGCAGCCCAGCCGTGCGCGCAGCGAGGGTTTCGCGATCGACGCGCTGCAGGAGCAGCACGAATGGCTCAGGAACGTCGAGTGGACCGTCGGGAAGGGCGGCAGCCTCTCTGCTAACTTTGAGATCTACCGCCTGGGTCGGCTTATCCCGCTGACGATCAGCTACCCGCGCTTTTTCCCGGATATGCCGCCGCAGGTGTTTCCACGGGAGGAGATCCGGCTGTCCAGCCATCAGTGGGGGGCGGGCGGCGAGTTGTGTCTCGAGTATCGCCCGGACAACTGGAATCCGGCCTTCACTGGTGCGATGATGATCGAGAGCGCGCATCGGCTGCTTCAGGGCGAGGAGCCGGCGCAGGGTGTGGCGGCGCGCGTGGAGAGCGCGCACGCGACCACCGTCGGGCAGGACATCCGCGGCTTCCGGATGCGGTTTCTGCTCACGGACGACTTCGCCGACGCCGTGTCGTCGCTGGATATCTGCCGCCCGGTAGAGCTTGAGCTGTCCGAGAAAGCGATTGCCAGCCATTGGGTGGCGGTGCCCAGGCGGCTCGGCCCTGAGGACGCGGCGCTATGGTCGGCGGGTCCCGACGTGGCGCTGTTTCGCCGGCGCAAGGGCTTCGCCGTGCGGATGGGCGCCGGTGTGAAGGCGACCATCCGCACCGAGTACGATCTGGTCATGGTGATCGCTGAGACAATTGGTCACGAGGGCCTGCTGGAGGTCGTCAGGGGTTCGGAGGAGGACGCCGTCGTCCTAGTCGAGTGCGATGGCGACTTCCATCTGATGTGGCTTCCCAGTGGTCGGGGCCCGCGCGAGATGCTCGCCTACACCACCGTGAAGGCTCCCTCGAGCGCCAACAGGCTGCCAGGCGCGTATGAACGGCTGGCGTCCGCATCCGTCGGCATTGTCGGCTGTGGGTCGGTGGGCTCGAAGATCGCCGCGTCGCTCGCCCGGGCCGGGCTGAGCCGGTTCGTGCTCGTCGACGGAGACGTCCTCTTCCCCGGCAACCTCGTCCGCAACGATCTGGACTGGCGCTCCGTGGGCCTCAACAAACCCGATGCCGTCGCCAAGCGTATCCGCGAGATTAGACCCTCCGCGAACGTCACGGTCAGGCGACTTGTCCTCGGCGGCCAGGAGAGCTCGTTGTCGACGGATTCTGCGCTGGTCGATGTCGGGCGCTGCGACCTGATCATCGACGCAACGGCCGATCCCCAGATCTTCAATTTGTGCGCGTCGGTCGCGCGAAGCGAGAAAAAAACGCTTGTCTGGGGCGAGGTGTTCGCCGGCGGGATAGGTGGTTTCATCGTCAGGCTCCGACCCGACATCGAACCCGCTCCGCACGCGGCCCGTCGGCAGCTGCTGCGCTGGTGTGACGATCGGGGGCGACCGATGCCGCTGGGAGAGGAGGTCCAGTATGGGCTGGCTCTCGACGAAAGCCCTCCGCTAATAGCCGACGATGCCGACGTCAGCGTGATTGCCGCCCACATGACCCGGATGGCCCTGGACACGCTGACGAGACAGGAGACAGCCTTCCCGCATCCGGCATATGCCGTGGGTCTGAAGGCGGAGTGGATATTCGAGGCGCCGTTCGACACGTGGCCGATCAGCCTTGTGCCCGAGGGGGAGTGGGGACCTCAGAAGGACGAGAACGCGGAGGCCGAACTGGCCGCTCTGGCCAAGCAGCTCTTTCCCGACGCCGGTAAGGGCGACACGGAATGAGGCTGGCGATGCCGCACGAGTTCAGGACGCGCCTCCACGGAGTGGTGAGGGAGGCTGGTCGGCGCGAGATCGGCGGCGTGCTGATGGCAGAGCAGATCGAGCCGGGCAGCTTCCGGCTCGTCGACTTCTCGGTCGACAGCCGCACTGGCGGTGCCGCGCACTTCGTCCGGTCGGTGGAGCATCATCAGGAGGCCCTTGAGGCGTTCTTCGAGCGTACCGGCTCGGACTATGGGCGCTTCAACTATCTCGGCGAGTGGCATTCGCATCCGAACCACCTGCCGGTGCCCAGCGGCGAGGATGCGGCCTCGATGCGGGATCTCATCGCCGGTGAGCGCGACATCCCGTTTGCGATACTGCTGATCGTGCGCGCTTCGAGGCGAGGCCTGATGTGCACGGCAACATTGTTCGAACATGGCGCGGACGCCGCCGAGGTCGCTTTGCAGCCTGAGTGAACAGGCGCCTCAGCTAACGGAGAGTTGAAGCGAATGGCGAAGACGAAGCCCCCTCAGAAGATCGCCGCCGCTCTGTGGGCGCTCGCAGGTGGGCGATGCGAGTATCGCGGCTGCAACGAAAACCTGGTCGGAGATCTGATCTCCGGGAAGCGGGATGCGCTGTTCGGCTACATCGCCCACATCGTCGGCGACAGCGAAGGCGGCCCCCGGGGCGACAAGGTCCTCTCGCCGAAACTCGCGAAGGAGCTAAGCAATCTGATGCTGCTATGCGGACGGCATCACAAGCTCATCGACGTCGACGATGAGGAGGGCCACCCGGTCGAGTTGCTCCACGCGATGAAGGATGCCCACGAGACGCGCATCGCGACGAACACCGGCATCAGCGAGGAATACGCATCCCACGTCCTCCGGTTCGGTGCATCCATCGGCAACCACGAGGCGCTCGTGTCGACGCAGGCGATCTTCGCCGCCATGCCGCCCGACCGGCATCCGGCCACCAGCCAGACGATCGATCTCGAGATGCTCAACCAGGCGATCAGGGATGACGAGCCGGAGTTCTGGGAGTTGCAGCGCAAGAACCTTGACCGGCTGTTCGCGGATAGGATCGGCGGGCGGATCGAGCGGCAGGAGATCCGTCATCTCAGCGTCTTCGCGCTCGCTCCGCAGCCACTGCTGATCGAGCTTGGCCGTCTGCTGAACGAGATCGTCCCAATAACCGTGCACAACCGCCACCGCGAGCCGACGGCGACATGGAACTGGCAGCGGGACCGGCCGATCCTCGACTTCCTCGTGTCGCGTCCAGGGGCTGACGCGACGGGGAGGATCGCGCTGAAGATCGCGGTGAGTGCGACCGTGAACGACGATCGGATCACCAGGGTGCTCGGTGACGATGCCGCGATCTGGACCATCACGATTGCGAGACCCGGCAACGACGTCGTCCGCCAGCCCGAGGATCTGTCGGCTTTCCGGGCCACGCTCCGCGAGGTCTACAACGAGATCAAGGCGCAGCACGGCGAGGGTCAGGTGATCCACCTCTTCCCGGTGATGCCGGCATCGCTCGCCGTCGAGACGGGACGGATCTGGATGCCGAAGGCCGATCTCGAGATGCTCGTCTTCGACCAGAACAGGGAGAAGGGGTTCGTGCCGACGCTGTCGATCGGGGCGCCGGTGGCGAAGTGATGCCTCTGGTCGGGCGCCGCAGTTTCGCTTCGGTGGAACTTGGTGCCGGATAGGTATCGCCAACTCGGGGCCAATGGCTGGACGTCGTGTTTTACGGAGAGATGCGCTGGCTCGGCCTACTGACGAATGTCCGTTCCGGTTAGCAGATCCAGTTCGACGTTCACGTCACGGAGCTTCAGCGTTTTGAAATGAGCATCGGTTCCGAAATAGGTCGCCGGCGCCTCTGGGACCGACGCAGAAGCCACGTGCATGCCGACGGGCGCGCCCTTCGTGAACCAGCCGCTGTAGTGATAGAAGGCGGAATAAATCATGTTCAGCGCTGCCGTCTCCCGATCCGCATAGAGCCTGCGAATGGCCACCATCACGGACGAGAGGCTCGCGATGTATTCTCGTGCCATCGGAATGATAGGGATGATGGTCTCGCCGTTCGGTCCGTCTCGGGCCGTGGCATCCATCTCGTCGAGGACAGAAGTCTTGAACTTCCCGTTCATCACAAGGTCCGAGAGCAGAAGGTAGGGCGTGACCGTGACTTGGTGCCGTTCGCTTTCCGGGCTCAATCCCGTTGCCGCCCGCATGTGCGCGACGCCGGAGACCGACACCCCGTAGTGCTGCGCATGGTTGCGCAGCGCACTCATGAAGCGATAGCCCAGGGCGCCGTCGTAGGCGCGGCTGAAATCAGTTTTGATCGCATCCAGATCGCTGTCGCTATCGCTGCCGCCGATGGAGGAGGCGAGGCGTTGGCTGTGGTCCTGGAACGCGCGAGAGGCGGATAGAAGGTTCGCAAGCGCGCGATGGCAGGATCGGCGGGCGGTATCAAAATGGTCGTCGGGGCGGCGCTGGGCAAGTTCGAGGGCGGAGAGCCGGAGGACCGTCTCTTCGAGTTCAAGATAGTTGCCCATGGTCACGTCGTAGGCTTCCTCCATCTCGAGGAGGCCGCCTAGAAGGAGGCGTCCCGCCTCGAAGCTCTGGTATTGATTCGATGTCATGGCGGGCGTCGCTGGTCGCCCCGGCGTAGGTCGGACCGCGGGGGAGAAGGCGAGGACGCGATATTCTCCCTCGTCGGACGGCGTGAAAAGGCCCGTGAATTCTGGATCAACTAATTCCATCAGGCGTATCTACTCGGGATGGCGGCGTCCTCGGGTAGCGCGCATCCCGTCACGCACGATAAGTTTGGTCGGTTGTGCTCAAAGAGCATGCCGGCAAAGAAGTCACGATGAAAGCCGACCGATGCCAGATTGCGCCGCCCCACCGGCTACGCCTGCCGCATCGAGACTGCCTGCTCGATCAAATCGACGGTCTGGCGCACCTTGCCGAACAGTTGATCGAAGGTGAGGACGATGACGTTAGAGATACCGTTCCGGAACAGCTCAAAGCTTCTCCGCTGCGATTCGTCGAGAACCTCCGCCTCGAGGTCGCCGATGACGACCAGCGCCTTCGGATTGAACACCCGCATCGCACGCGCATTGGGATCGCGCGTGAGCGAGTAGTAGTCTTTCTGAAGCGTGTCGCGGTAGCCGAGCACCTGCATGACGCTCCCGATCAACTCGGCACTCGGCGCGTGCATGTGACGGTACTCGGAGCCGATCAGCTCGGCGTCGGGCCGCTTGATCTCCACCAGCGTTACACTAAGCGTTGTGTTGCTCTGGTAGAGGAAGTCGACCACGTTGCCGTCGACGTTCCGCACAACCTTTCCGCCGACATAGCATTTGCTGCCGTACTGGACCGTATCGCCCGGAACGGCGAGCGCCAGCAGTTCCGGAACGTCCACGAACAGCTTGTGCCAGAAGCTTTCGGGTTCGTTGCCGGCCCGATGATCCCAGACTTGCAGCGCCTCGGCGAGGCTCGACGCCTGGAGACCCAGTGCCTGCTGCTGTCCGCCCGAGCTGGTCTGCTCGCGACGTTTTTTGTCCGCCGACGCGAGGGCGTCCGCGCGAAGCTTCTCCAGAAAGTCGGCCGAGTAGCGATGCGGTTCGGCATCGACGAGGCGGTGATGCGATGCGCAGAGAAGAATGAGGTTCGCCGTGCCCGGCCCCGTCGGACGAGCCGGATCGTACCGTGGCCCTCCGGCGGAAACGGCGCGGATGTGCGCGATCTCGAGATAGCTGCGGTGCTCGCAGCCCGGAAAGGCGCAGTAGTTACCTGCCTGCTCCAAAATCGCGCGGGTGGGCGCCTGCTCCCGCGTTCCGGCACGTAGGAGCGGGCCTTGACCTGAATTCTCAATCGTCATCCATATGGTATAGCCCGGCTTCAACGAAGATAAACGCCAAGGTGGGCAACCGCCCCGAATGTTAGCAAGGCGGCTCGGCTCGCCCGGGACCTGCCAGAGCCCCCACAGCCGGGCTCGATCGGCCCATGAGATCAGAGGTGCAATCGCTGAACGTCGGCATTTGATAAGATCCGCCGTTCGCCACGTCGCCGTTAAACGGCAGAAATGTCCCAACTTCGACCGTTCTGACCTCCGCCTCGGGCAAGATGACTGAACGGCAGGTTTCAGGCTAACGCTGAGCCAAGCGCAATGGCCGATTATGGGGCAGATCGTGTTGAAAAACTCCGCCGCAGCTTCGGAAGGCTGCGCAACCAATTAGAGTATTGCGCCCAGGGAGCGACACGGGTCCAAACGTATTCAAATCTGCGGGCGTGGCGCAGCAATCTTGCGCTTACATCGACCGCGTTCACGCTGGGCGGAGTTTTCAACACAATAGGGCACAAAGCGGCCGCTTCGCACTGAGCGATCGGTCACCTATCATGACTGCCTACCCAATCTTCGTTGCCGTTATCTCCGATGCGCGACGGTTGAGCCGATTTGCCGCGATTTGCCGTTCGCGCACTGTCCTGCGGTTGCCAACGCGATGATACGGCCTGTAACGAGCGCCCTGTTTCCGCGAGGAGAGTACTCGTGCAAATCGATTCCCGGTTCGTGCTGGTGATAGTGGCTCTCATCGGTGTAACGCCGATCACAGGCGCATCTCTTTCACAAGCAACTGCGCCGCCGCCGTCGCTTTTACCCGCAGTCGGCGAAACGAAGGTTCCAAATACGGAGCAGTTGGCGCTGGCCCGGCAGCTCGTCGCTGTGATCGGCCTCGACGCTAAGGTAGCAAGGGATGTTAAGGCGGCTTCCCAACCGGCGGCGCGCCAGTTCGATGCCCAACTGGCAGCTCTGCCGCAGGCCAAGAGGAAGGCGGCGATAAGGGAGTTCTCGCTGGCAATGTCGCAGGCGGAAGCTGCGCACATCAAAAGGGAACTGGACCACGTAGCTGAAAATTACGCGTCACAAATGACAGAGGAACAGCTCAAAAATCTGTTGGCTCTCTACGGCACACCGCTCGGCCAGGAAATGGTTCGGTCCCCACAAAGCATGACGGTAGAGGAGAGGCAGGAGGCGGGGAGGTACACTGTGGCACACCCAGGTACGATCGAAGCAATGAGCGCGTTGCTTTCGTCCGCGAAGATTGAGGTGCCATGGCAGGCGTCCGAGCAACATCTCTTCCAAGATAGTTTCCGGAATGACCTATGTGGCCGGTTGCGCAAGCTGGCGATCAACTATTCGACTTGCGCAGCGCCGGGCTTGATCGCCCCAAGCCCAATTCGCTCCCGATGACTATCCCGCCTTGGCCGCGCGCTTGCACCACGAGGGAGTCGCTTATTATCGTGTCGGATACGGGCAGGACGGGGCGGTAAACAGTTGCGTCGTCACCGGATCGAGCGGTTACCCCGAATTGGATACGGCCACATGCCCCCTGCTTCGTCGGCGCGCGCACGCCCAACACCCCATGGCGGGACGGCAGATGGCGCCTTCTCTTGGAAGTTTGCCAGCATGACGCTTGTTGGCGTTCTGCTATCGAGTCTGACCGTGTCCCAATGTGATCCACCCAAGGGTAGATCGTCGGCCCGCAGGATAGGATGGCCTTGAAAGTGCAGGCCCGGCTCGACTATTGCTCTTGAAAATCATGGAAAGATGGAAGGCTAGGCGCCTTCGTAGCGTCGAATAATGGGTGCAGGATCTAAGCAATCAGCCCTGCTTTCGGCCGCTGCACTTGGAGCGGTTTGAATGGATGGTCGATCAATCGCCTTTTTGATCTTGTTCGCAGCTCAGGCTGCGACTGGCTCCGCGCGCAGGCGCCACGTGTGGAGTTGCCGATCCAAGAGGTGGATCTACCAGACGGAATGCGGCGCTACTCGGTCCCGGTGACGGTCGATGGCGTCGAAATGCAGGCCGCGCCCGACACCGGGTCGACGGGGCTGCGTGTTCTCTCCTGGCGTTTGAACGGGGCGCCGGATCCCGGCTCTTCCGTTGGATATTCCTATGCAAGCGGGTTGCGTATCGAGGGGCGACTGGTGAACGTACCGGTCCAGCTCGGGGTGGTGTCGGGCAACTACCCGGCCCAGCTTGTCGAGAATTTAGACTGCACGCCGGCGCATCGCAATTGTCCGGGCGAGATGTTGAGCAAGGCTGACTATGGGCTAGAGGGCGATGGGCTGAAGGGGCAGGGCTTTCCCGCGATCCTCGGCACAAACATGGCTTCCAACGTGGCGCGTAACCCGTTCATTGCCGTGGGTTTCGTGCGTTGGATCATCGAACTACCGCGCCCGGGCCTACGCGCCCCGGGCCGTATTATCCTCGATCCCACCGACGAGGAAATACCAGCATTCGTTCGCCTCCGCTCATCCCTGCCCTACTCGCGCGCGGTGGCGCTGTTTACGATGGAATACCCGGTCGCTTGATCCGCCACGAGAGCAGCACCAAACTTTGCGGGCCGGTGATCTTCGGCACTGGCGCGCCGGGCTTGCGCATATCCCTGGACGATTTCAAAGCCCCGTGGCCCAGCAATACTCCGGCACGGCTCGTGGTCGGTGAATACAACGTTGCGATGGCGCTCGATTTCAGAGTGGGTCGGCGCGAGGAAGGTTCCGGTATGTTCCGCGAAGAGCTCAATGACGGCGCAGTGCCTCGGATCTCGGTCGGCATCATGCCCTATTTCGTCTGGTCGGTCGCGTACGAGCCGAACGCCAATTCCATTGCGCTCAGGCCGCGGTAGAGCGCGACCTGAAGGCAGGCGATTGCACATGCCTGACCACTACGCCCGGCACTGCCCTTGATCTGTCCACCGAGATGCTCCGGAGAACAAAACGCTAAAGAACGATGACGCCGCGCTTGTTCATCGTCGGCTCTGCCCAGAATGCAGTGTCGGCATATTTTCGGAATAGATCGGGCGGTAGGCAGCTTGCCCGATCCTCGCGGCCAACGCGCTGTCGCACATGGTGCAAGCCGGGCATTCCGATTTCGGTGTCGTAGGTTGGCTCGTCATATTCAACGTTGTCAAAATCATGCTCGAAATAGGGCTGGTCGATCTCGGCATACAGCTTCTCCATGACTTCACCGGGATTTTCGACTAGGCGGTCATAGTCGAGGACGATCAGCCGGCTGGCCTGTTCGCTGAACCACGCCTCACGCAAGGCGCTCCAGGGCAGGCCGACGAGTCCCCGCTCGGAATTCATGAGCATCTCCACACGGGAGTAGACCGTCCCGTCGGCCTTGAAGTCGAAGATGCGCGACGTCTGAAGTGGATTCTTCCGCAACAGGCGTTCCACGCTGTCGATGATCCATCCGATCGACCGAACGCAGCAGATGACCTTTGCCCGAGGATAGAGATGACCGATCAGAGGTAGCTTGGTGCTCCAAGTGCGGTTGGTGTCGAAAATTACCTGCCGAGAGTCCTTGTCATGATAAAAGCCCTCGAGTGTCGATCGCAGGATGTTTCCCCGTTTCTCGTCGTCGAAGAAGCTGCTGAACTCGCCCTTGCCGCCCATCTTCGGCAGCAATGTTCCCCAGAGCATCGCGACCGGTGTCGTCATCGTTGCGGTGAACTGGGGATTCTGACGTAGCAATGCCGACAGTAATGTGGACCCCGAGCGGGGCAGGCCGGAGA
>Ga0153956_1003255_pt1 | contig 10682 bp, 8 predicted proteins | sample TSFL040MetaG_FD_104704 | JGI IMG/M metagenome (GOLD analysis project Ga0153956, IMG submission 104704) | Attine ant fungus gardens microbial communities from Florida, USA - TSFL040 MetaG | ecosystem: Host-associated > Fungi > Mycelium > Unclassified | place: USA: Florida, Wekiwa Springs...
CATGAAGCCCGCAAGGCATCGAGAAGTCATCTTCGAACCATTCGATGCCGCTTCCATCTCCAACTACGAAGCTAAATTCCAGGTTGCGGAGGAAGTGGCTTCGATGGCGGAGCCGGGGCAGGTGATCGGCGCCGGGTCCGGCTCGACCGCTTTCCTCGCGGTCAGGGCCATCGCCGGACGGGTGCGGCACGGTGAGCTTCACGACATCCGCCTGATCCCGACCTCGATCGAGTCTGAGCTGACCATCGCCGGGCTGGGCCTGGTCCAGGCCGACCTGGCCGAGGTGGCGCCCGACTGGCTCTTCGACGGGGCGGACGAGGTCGACCCCGACGGCAACCTGATCAAAGGACGGGGTGGGGCTCTCTTTCGCGAGAAGCTCCTGTTCTCGGCCTGTCAGCTGCGTCGGATCCTGATCGATCCTTCCAAGCGAGTGGACCGGCTGGGGACCGGATTCCCGGTCCCGGTCGAAGTGGTGCCCGGAGCGGCGTCGGTCGCCTCGGCCGGGCTGAAGTCCCTCGGCGCCTCCGAGATCACCATCCGGACGGGCTCGGGCAAGGACGGACCGGTCCTGACCGAGCAGGGCAACCTGCTGCTCGACTGTCGTTTCGACCGGATCGAGGACGATCTGGAAGACCGGATCAAGCTGATCACCGGGGTGCTCGACTCGGGCCTCTTTCAAGGCTACGGCCCGGAAATCGTCACGGCCGGATAACGTCTGACGGCGGCGTTAACCTGCCACCATGTTCGCAGCACCGGATTGGCTCCGCAACGCAGGCACCAGCGCCTGGTTACTGGTCGGCGTGGCGATCCTGCTGCTCGCCTTGGTCTGGCTCGCTTCGCTGACCGAGGTGATCGTGGTGCCGGTGATCGTCGCCTGCATCGTCGGCTCGGTCGGCTCGCCGCTGGTCTCCCGGTTGCACGGCTTCGGGGTGCCCCGCGGGATCGGCACCGTCCTCGTCATGTTGCTGCTCGTCCTGATCGGCGCGGCCTGCGCCGTGATGGTCGTGAACGGGGTGGTCAAGGAGGTGCCCGACATAAGCCGCCATCTCAACGAGGCAACCGACGACATCAGCCAGTTCCTGACCGACAAGGGGGTCGACCAGCAGCAGGTGGAAAAGGCCAAGGAAGGCGCCAAGCAAGGCGCGACTTCGAGCATCGGCACCCTGCTGACCGGGCTCGCGTCGGGGATAGCCGGGATCTCTTCGACCCTTTTCTTCCTGGCCATGACTCTGCTGAGCTCGTTCTTCATGCTCAAGGACGGGCCCACCATCCGGGCCTGGGCGGAGCGGGCGTCGAGCCTCCCGCCGCCGGTGGCGAGGCTCGTCTCAGGGCATCTGATCTCCTCGCTGAGAGGTTATTTCGCGGGAGTCACGATCGTCGCCGCGTTCAGCGCCGTGGTGGTGATGATCGGCTCGCTGATAATCGGGGTGCCGCTGGTGGCGACGATCGGCGTCGTCACGTTCATCGCGGGCTACATCCCGTACATCGGCGCCTGGAGCGCCGGGATTTTCACCGTCTTGCTGGCGCTGGGTTCGGGCGGGACCGAGGCCGCGATCGCGATGGGCGTGGTCCAGCTGTTGGCCAACGGCGCTCTACAGCAGATGGTCCAGCCGTTCGCGATGGGTTCGGCGCTCGGCATCCATCCGCTCGCCGTCCTGGTCGTCACGATCGCCGGCGGGGCGCTGTTCGGCTCGATCGGCCTGATCATCGCGGCGCCCCTGGTGGCAGCCGCCGTCGGGATCATCCGCGACCTGAAGATCCTCGAGGAGCAGAACGGCGAAGGCGAGGCTCCAGCCGTCGTCTAGTGGGGCCCGGAAGGTTCCGTTACGTGCTCGGTGAAGCCGTGGCCGGCGGTCGCATCGTCCGACGCGGCCGCGCGGTCAGGCTTCCGGCTAGAAGGTGTGGTCAAAACTTTGTCCTCGGGACGTTTTGACCACGCCTTCTACTTGAGGGTCCGGATCAGCTTCTTGTTGATGAACTCCTGGATGCCGTAGATGCCGAGCTCGCGGCCGAAGCCGGAACGCTTGACTCCGCCGAACGGCAGCTCGGCCCCGTCGAGACCGACGCCGTTGACGTAGACCATGCCGGTGTCGAGCTTCTCCGCCACCCGGCGAGCCTGCTCCGGGTCGCTCGAGAACACGTATGAGCCGAGCCCGAAGGGCGTGTCGTTGGCCAGCTCGACGGCTTCGTCCTCGCCGGCGACCTTGTAGACGCTGGCCACCGGCCCGAAGAACTCTTCGTGGTAGGCGTCGTTGTCCGGGCTGATGTCGGTGAGGACGGTGGTGGGGAAGAAGTTACCCTTGCGGTCCCCGCCGACCACTACGTTCGCCCCTTGAGCGACCGCGCGATCGAGTTGGTCTTGAAGGCGTTCGGCAGCGGTGTCGGAGGAGAGCGGACCGATTGCCGCTTCGTCCGAGGTAGGGTCGCCCGGCTCGACGCTCTTCATCTTCTCGCTGAAGGAGCTGAGGAAGTCGTCATAGAGATCGTCCGTGACGATGAACCGCTTGGCCGCGTTGCATGCCTGTCCGGTGTTTTCCAGTCGCGCGTCGACCGCCGCTTGGACGGCTTCTTCGAGGTCGTCCGATCCGAGCAGGATGAAAGGGTCCGAGCCACCGAGCTCGAGCACGACCTTCTTCAGGTTGCGGCCGGCGATCTCGGCCACCGCCGCACCGGCGCGCTCGGAACCGGTGAGAGAGACGCCGCGGACCCGGGGGTCCGCTATGGCGCCCGCGATCTGATCATTGGTGGCGAGGATGGTCTGGTAGGCCGCGGCCGGGAGGCCGGCGTCGGCCATCATCTTCTGGATCGCCTCGGCCGATTCGGGACACTGGGGGGCCGGTTTGAGGAGGACCGGGTTGCCGACGACCAGATTCGGACCGGCGAAACGGGCCACCTGGTAGTAAGGGTAGTTCCACGGCATGATCCCGATCAGCGGACCCATCGCCGACTTGCGGATCACCGCGTCGCCGTCGCCGGCCAGCAGCTCGATCGGTTCGTCAGCCAGCAGCTTCTCCGCGTTGTCGGCGTAGAAGCCATAGATGTCACAGCAGAAATCGATCTCACCGAGAGCCTGCTCGCGGGGCTTGCCCATCTCGCGGATGATGATGTCGGCCAGCTCCTCACGGCGTTCGACGTGCAGCTCGCCGACCCGGCGGATGATCGCGGCCCGCTCGGCCACGGTCGTGCTCTGCGACCAGTCCCGGAAGGCGGACTCCGCCGCGGCGATCGCCGTCTCGAGCTCACCGTCGGAGATCGTCGGATACTCCTTGACGTTCTCGCCTGTCGCCGGGTTCACAACTGCGTAGTCGCTCATGAATCTCCAATCCTCGAATTACGGCTTTGCTCGGCACGCGAGGTGCCTGCTCCCAGGTTAGTGGTTGGGCACACCGACCAAGGCGATTGGCAGGCGCGGGTTCGGGTATTGGTTAGCCACCGAATCGAACAAGCAACCGAGCAAGGAGATCCGATGAGCGACCGCCGCACCGATGAACTGAAGGGCCGGGCCAAGGAAGCAGCCGGGGCAATCACTGACGACGACGACCTGAAGCGGGAAGGCAAGGCCGACAAGGCGGCGTCTTCGGCGAAGGAAAAGGTCGAAAACGCCGTCGATTCCGTCAAGGACAAGCTGACTGGCAAATAGATCCGATGCCCGGCTAGGATCCGGGCCATGGGATCGACTGCGGAAGGCCTCAGCGCATGAGTGCCGCGGCTCTGCGCAGGTGGCGTGATCGGGGCCGTATGACCAAGGTCACGCCGCTCGGCCACCGCGTCTTCCTGGTCGACGAAGGCGAGCCGGACGCTTCCCCCGATCGGACCGTGCTCCTGCTCCATGGATTCCCGGAGTCGTCCTACTCGTTCGCCGGTGCCTTCCCGTTGCTCAGGCAGCGTTTCGACCGTGTGATCGGCTTCGACATGATCGGCTATGGCTTCTCCGACAAGCCGGCCTCGGGATTCGGATACTCCCTGTTCGAGCAGGCGGATACGGTGCTGCGCCTGCTGCGGGAGCTCGAGGTGACGGGTTGCCACTTCGTCAGCCATGACATGGGCGATTCGGTTCACACCGAGTTGCTGGCCCGCTTCAATGAGAACCGTCCGGCCTGGTTCCCCGACGGCCCGCGGTCGCTCACCTTCACCAACGGGAACATGGTGCTCTCGGAGGGCAGGCTGCGGATGAGTCAGAAGGCGCTGCTCTCGCCGTTCGGGCGGATCCTCTCTTCTCGGACCCAGAGTCTACGAATCTTCGAGAACCAGGTCAAGAGCGCCCACGGCAACGATCGCCTTTCCGAGGACGCGATCATCGACATGTACTCGGGCGCCACTTCCGGCGCGCCCAAGGGCCTGCCGGCCGTGCTGATCGGCTACCTGAGGGAACGGATGCGATTCGAGCAGCCCCGTTGGCTGCCCGCCCTGGCCGCGGCCGAAGCGCCGGTCCAGATCTGCTGGGGACGAGACGACGCGGTCGCTCCGGTCGCCGTCGCCCAGACGCTGAAGCGCGAGGTAAAGCCAGAAGCCAAGCTGACCCTGATCGAGGGGCTCGGCCACTTCCTCCAGATCCAGGACCCGCAGCGCTGGTTCGAGGCGCTGTCCCCTTTCTGGGACTAGAAGGTGTGGCCAAAACTTTGTCCTCGGGACGTTTTGGCCACACCTTCTAGCGGTCTGCGTTTTCCTGCTGCTCCCAGTAGCGGGCGAGCCCTGACCACATTCCCTCGAAAGGACCGGCTCGCCAGTAGGCGTTGAGGTCTTCCTCGCTGACCTGGCCGGCCAGCCACTCGCGGATCCAGCCGCCCATCACCTCGGCCTCGGAGCCGCGAGCCCTCTCGGCGAACAGGTCGAGAGCCTCGTGCATCATCGCGATCTGGTTCTCGACGTCGGTGGCCTGCCCGAAGTGCTGGAAAGCGAGCCGGTCCGGATTCCACGCCGCGACGATGTCGAGAGATTCGTGCCACTGGGGCGGGTTGATGTCGGGCGGCGGGGTGGGAGGGAAGGCGGGCCCGCCGTCGATGCGCACGCCCGTGACGTCACCCGTGAAGGCGGTGCGTGACGGCTGGTGGAAGTAGCAAACGTGATGCTTGGCATGGCCGGGGGTGTACTCGACCTGCCAGGGACCGTCGCTCTCGCCGCCTCTGAGAACCCGGATGTTGCGTTCCGGCACGGGAACCACCTCGCCCCACATCTCGTCGAAGTACGGCCCGAAGACCTGGCGGGCGCTCCTTACCAGCCGCTCCGGATCGATCATGTGCCGCGCACCCTGCTCGTGCACCCAGACCTCGACCTCGGGGAACTTCTCGACCAGGCGCCCGGTGGCTCCGGCGTGATCGAAATGGATGTGGGTGAGCAGGATCGCCTGCGGCGTCTCGTCACCGAGCGCGCCCAGCAGCCGCTCCACTGTCTTCTCGGCGCCCGGATCCACCACCACTCCGTCGATCAGGTGCGTGGCGATCGACTTGGGTTGGTCGAAGTGGAATAGGTCGACCGTCACCGGCCCTTCGGTTTGCATGAAGCCGAAAATAGGACATAACCTTGGCGCGTGCTGAGCGGGGGAAGAGAGCATCGGTGGGTACTCACATTTCTGGGCTCGCTCATCGTGGTCCTGGCCTGGTCCTGGGCATCGGCTCCCGTCGCCCCGGGCTCGGAAAGTCCCCGGGCCGCCGCGCAGGAGCTGGCCGACAAGTACGTGCCTCGCCTGATGATCCGCCGGCAGGACGATCCTCTCTGCGGCACCGAGGGCGAGCAGTACCAGGTGATGAGCGTGAACGCGCTGTTCGACAACCCCGACGTGAAGCTGATGCGGAACCGGGGCAACCGATCCGAGCTGGTCGAACGGGGACCGGGCATGAGCGACATCGCGGACGGCGGGGAGGACCTCTACCTGGACCTGCCAGGCGACCCGCTCGGCGATACCTGCCTCTACGCGAAGGATTTCAACCGGCTCAAGCGAGAGGGCCGGGCTCCGGTGGTGGTCTACGCGCACGTCGCCCACGAGGAGGTGAAGGAGGGTCTGGCACTCCAGTATTGGTTCTACTGGTACTTCAACCAGTTCAACGACCTGCATGAGAGCGACTGGGAGGGCATGCAGATCACCTTTGACGCCGACACGGCCGAGCAGGCGCTGCTCGAGCAGCCGTCGGAGCTGATCCTCTTCCAGCATGCCGGCGGCGAACGGGCCAGATGGACCGACAGCAAGGTCGAGAAGGACGGCGACCATCCCGTCGTCTATCCGGCTGCCGGGTCCCACGCCACCTTCTACACGTCGGCCGTGTTTCCCCAGAACGGCTCCCACGGTTCCGGGGTCGGCTGTGACAACACGACGGCGCCGCTGCGTGAGCTTCAGCCGGCGGCGGTCCTCATGCCGGACCGGCCGACCGACCGGGGCGAGTTCGCCTGGACCTCATTTGCGGGTCGTTGGGGGCAGAAGGAGAAGGGCTTCAACAACGGGCCGACCGGTCCCCAGACCAAGACCCAGTGGGACCAGCCTTTCGGCTGGATGGACGATCAGCGCTGGTCGAGCCCGCGCATGCCGGGCGGCGGGCTGGTCGGACCGCAGACCGTCAACGCGTTCTGCGGCGTGATCCGGGACGTGACCGGGCTGATGAACATGCAGCAATCCGACCCGATCGTCACCTATCTGGTCATCGCGGCGCTGATCGCTCTGGCCGCCCTGGTCTTCGGGGTGAGCAGGTGGCGTCCCGCGGATCCGTCCAGGCTGCGGGTGCGGCGCGAGTACGGTCAGATCGTCGGCACGACGGTCAAGCTCTACCTGCGGCATTGGAGGCCCTTTGCGATCCTGGGGGCGATCGCCATCCCGGTAGTCGGGGGGACCCAGGCCCTGGGGCTCTGGCTTGGCGATGCCGCGGGCGGAAACGGGCTGCTCCAGACCCTTGCGGATGTGATCGACAGCTTCGGCCGTCCGGCCGCGTCGGCTGTCGTGGCCGCCTTCGTGATCGTCTTCCTGCGGGAGATGATGACCGGTCATGTCCCAGGGGTCCGACATGCCGTCGCCGAGACGAGAGAGCGGTTCTGGCGGGTGGTCCTCGCCAAGATCCTGGTCGTCGTGCTGCTGACCCTCATGGCGGCGACGGTGGTCGGCCTCCCGTTCGCCGCCTGGAAGCTGATCGGCTGGGGATTCGTCCAGCAGGAAGTGCTCTACACGGACAAGTCGATCCGAGAATCGCTGCGGGGTTCGAGCGATCTGGTGCGGGGCCACTGGTGGCATGCCCTGAGGACGCTGGTCCCGCTGACCCTGATCGGCGTGGTGCTCGGGCCCTTCCTCGGCCTGATCCTGATCTTCACCTCGCTGCCGCTGCTCCTGATCAACCTGATCGGATCGCTCGTATACGCCCTGACGATTCCCTTCACGACGACCGGGACGACGCTGCTCTACCTGGATCTGCAGGTAAGGGGAGAAGACGAACCGGCGCGTTCGGCTCGCTCGTGGGCGCCGTGGCGTCCGGCCAGCTTCGGTCGTCGCCCCGAGCCGGCCACCTGATCCGAGACCGAGATGTCGGCCGTGCCCAGAGGTGGTTGTCGTCCGCGGAGCTTGACATATCGAGTATCGCGATATATCGTTATGTATCGTGATATATTCGAAACGAAAGGCAAGACACATGTTTGAACGTGAATTCGACCCTCGCGAACGCGGGCGATTCGATTTCGGTCGCGGCCCTGGCGGCTTCGGCCCGGAAGACGGTGGGCACCGTCGCCATCGACCTCACGGCCCCGGACGAGGTGGGCCTCACGGCCATGGTCCCGGACGAGGTCGCAGGGCTCGTCGGGGAGACATCCGCCAGGCGATCCTGTTGCTGCTCGATGAGGAGCCACGCAACGGCTATGGCCTGATGCAGGAAGTAGAAGAGCGGAGCGGCGGCGCCTGGCGGCCCAGCCCGGGCTCGGTCTATCCGGCGCTCTCTCAGATGGAAGACGAAGGTCTGGTCCAGATGAGTGAAAGCGACGGTCGCAAGGAGTTCTCGCTGACCGATGCCGGCAAGTCCTGGGTCGAGGAAAACCGCGAACGGGTCGGCTCGCCCTGGGATCTCGAAGGACGCGGCGCTCCGAAGGAACTGGGATCGCTGATGAAATCGACCAAGGGCCTCATGATCGCCGCCCGGCAGGTCGCGCACAGCGGCGAGAAGCAGCAGCTGGAAGAAGCGCGAAAGATCGTCGACGACGCCCGTCGGCAGCTATACGGGATCCTGGCTCGCGGCGAGGAAGATCAGGAGGGCTGATGGCGGGGCGTGATTCCGAGCTGGTCTGGTCGAGCGATGACGGCGACCTCCGCAAGGAGCCGAAGCGGGACAAGGGGCGCAAGAAGCCGAAGCGAGGCGCGGAGCCTGCCCCTGGCCCGGCTCCAGCCGGCTCGACGATCAAGGTGAAGCGGGAAACCGCGGGCCGCAAGGGCAAGACGGCCACGACGGTCAGCGAGATCCCACTCCCCGAGGCCGAGACGAAGGCCCTCGCCAAGCGCCTCAAGCAGCACTGCGGAGTGGGCGGCACGGCGAGGGGCTCGTCGATCGAGCTTCAGGGCGATCACCGCGACAAGGTGGTCGCCTTCCTCGAGAAGGAGGGTTTCCCCGCGGTCCGCGCGGGTGGCTAGCCAGGGCGGCTCTTCGACCGCTCTGACCTGGTTCGGGCGTCCCTTGACATATACCCCATAGGGGTATATGGTCTACATATGAGCAGCAGGACAGCAACGCCGACACCGGCAGGGCGTGAGGACATAGAGCTGGAGATCAGCGGAATGACCTGTGCCTCCTGCGCGGCCCGGATCGAAAAGAACCTCAACAAGCTGGACGGAGTCGACGCCAGCGTCAACTACGCGATGGAAAAGGCCCGCGTGCAGGGCATGGATCTCGATGCGGGCGAGCTGATAGCCCAGGTGGAGAAGACCGGATACTCGGCCGCCGTGCCCGCCGCCCGTCACGAGCGATCCCACGAGCATGGGGGAGCGCATGACCACGGGGGCGTTGCCGGACCGGAGACCGATCGGGAGATCGAGACCCTGAGAAGCCGCCTGTGGGTGACGGTGCTGCTGGCGATCCCGGTCATCGCCATGTCGATGATCGAGGCATTCCAGTTCGACTACTGGCAGTGGGTGTCGCTGGCCCTGGCGACCCCGGTCGTGGTCTGGGGAGCCTGGCCTTTCCACAAGGCGACCTGGCAGAACCTGAAGCATGGCGCCGCCACCATGGACACGCTGGTCACGATCGGCATCAGCGCCGCCTACCTCTGGTCGCTCTACGCGCTGATCTTCGGCACCGCCGGCGAGATCGGGATGACCCATCCGTTCGAGCTCACCGTCGCATCCGGCGAGGGGGCGTCGAGCATCTACCTCGAGGTCGCCGCAGGGGTGACCATGTTCCTCCTGGCCGGCCGTTACTTCGAGCTGCGCTCCAAACGCCGTGCCAGCTCGGCGATGCATGCCCTGCTCGAGATGGGCGCCCGTGAGGCGACCCTGCTGAAGGATGGGGTGGAGACGCTGGTGCCGATCGACGACCTACGCGTCGGAGACGAGTTCGTGGTCCGGCCCGGCGAGAAGGTCGCGACCGACGGGATCGTGGTCGCCGGGACTTCGGCGATCGATCAGTCGATGCTGACCGGTGAGCCGGTACCGGTCGACGTAGGTCCGGAAGACCAGGTGACGGGGGCGACGGTCAATGAGAGCGGTCGTCTGCTGATCCGTGCCATTCGGGTCGGTGCCGAGACCCAACTTGCGCAGATGGCGAGGATGGTCGAGGACGCGCAGTCCGGAAAGGCCCCCGTGCAGCGTCTTGCCGACCGGATCTCGGCCGTGTTCGTGCCGATCGTGATCGTGATCGCGGCGGTCACGCTCGGGGCGTGGATCGTGGCAGGCTTCCCGGTCGAGGAGGCTTTCACCGCCGCCGTGGCGGTGTTGATCATCGCCTGCCCGTGCGCGCTGGGGCTGGCGACTCCCACCGCGCTCCTGGTCGGAACCGGTCACGGAGCCCGGATGGGGATCCTGATCAAGGGTCCGGAGATACTCGAATCGACCAGAAGAGTCGACACCGTGGTGCTCGACAAGACCGGCACCGTCACCACCGGGCGGATGGAACTCGTCGAAGTCGTGCCGACGACCGGCACTGACCGCTCCGAGCTGCTGCGGCTGGCCGGAGCCCTGGAGAACGGGTCGGAGCACCCGATCGCGAGGGCGATCAGCCACGCGGCAGAGCATGAGAGCGGACCGCTTCCACAGGCCGAAGGCTTCACCAACGTTCCCGGCAAAGGCGTACAAGGCGTGGTCGAAGGTCACGCGGTTCTGGTCGGCCGGGATTCACTGCTCGGCGAGTGGTCCCGGCGCCTGCCGGAAGATCTGGCCGAGGCCAAGCGGGCCGTGGAGAGCGAGGGGCGGACCGTGGTCGTAGCGAGCTGGGACGGGAAGCCACGCGGCCTGCTGGTCGTCGCCGACCGGGTGAAGCCGACCAGCGCCGAGGCGATCGCCGAACTGAAGAGGATCGGGCTGGACCCGGTGCTGCTGACCGGGGACAACGAGGCGACCGCACGGCGGGTGGCCGACGAGGTCGGCATAGACCGAGTGGTCGCGGAGGTCCTCCCCGGACAGAAAGTCGACGTGGTCGCCGCCGAGCAGAGCGAGGGCAAGGTCGTGGCGATGGTCGGCGACGGAGTCAACGACGCTCCGGCTCTGGCCCAGGCGGATCTCGGACTGGCCA
>Ga0153956_1003256_pt1 | contig 10680 bp, 10 predicted proteins | sample TSFL040MetaG_FD_104704 | JGI IMG/M metagenome (GOLD analysis project Ga0153956, IMG submission 104704) | Attine ant fungus gardens microbial communities from Florida, USA - TSFL040 MetaG | ecosystem: Host-associated > Fungi > Mycelium > Unclassified | place: USA: Florida, Wekiwa Springs...
ACGATCCGGCTATGGCCGCGAGCTTGGTTCAGCCGGAATCCATGAGTTTGTGAATATCAAGACCGTGTGGACAGGGCCGGCACGCTAACGGAAGACAATGAGAATTCGATACCGCGGAGACACAGGGTGTTCACGCTTATCTCGATATCCTACGATATTTGGTCTTTGACAGGGTTTGCGTACGGCGAAGATCGCGCTGATCAATACCGGAGCGCACGACCGAGCGGCTAGCCCGCCCGCGCCACTCAGCGGAATATCAGAAAAAAGCGGCAAAAGCAGAGAAAAATTGTGCGCTGACGCTACGCTTCCAACCATCCCTGGGCGATCGATCCATCGCCCGCGTTGGGGTTGAACCAGATCATTTCACCGTCTTTCATCACTCCACATAGATTGTCCAAGGCTCGGATATCCTCAAGCGGATTGCCACGCACAAAGATCAGATCCGCGTGAAAGCCTGGGCGAATCTGCCCAACCTTGTCGCCAAGCCCGATGGCTTGTGCGGCAACGCTCGTGGCGCTCTTGAGAGCCAGTTCCTCGGTCATGCCCGCCTCGACCATGAACTTCACTTCCACGGCCACCGAGCCATGCGGATTACCCGGCGTCCCTGCGTCCGTCCCCGCGACGATGGGAACGCCGGCATCAATGGCCGCACGGAAACTATCAAGCCACGGCTCAGAGGTACGGCGCATCTTCTCGACAGCATAATCAGGCAGCCGTTGCTCCCCGCATCCGAGCAGAATGCGTCGCATCGGCGTCAGGGTCGGGACTAGCACCGAGCCTTGTTTCAACATGATTTCGATCAACTCAGGCGTCAGGTAAATTCCGTGCTCAATCGTATCGACGCCGGCTTTCAGCGAATTGGCAATGCCTTGCTCGCCCTGCGCATGGGAGGCTGCATGCTTTCCACAATTATGCGCTTCATCCACTGCCGCCTGCATCTCTTCGGCACTCAACTGCACATGCTCCGGCTCCACGCCGGAGGTAATCACGCCGCCGGTGGACACGACCTTGATCAGGTCGGCCCCCATCTTCAAATTCTGGCGCGCGGCTTTTCGCGCTTCGTCAACGCCATCGACCTCGACGCCGATGAAGCGGTTGTGACCGCCGGTCATAACGATGCAGGGACCAGAAGCGAGCATGCGCGGCCCGCGCACGAAACCCGCGTCGATCGCCTTCTTCAAATAGATGCCGATTCCACCCGAGCATCCGACGTCGCGTACCGTCGTCGTTCCGGCGCGGAGCGTCGCCTCGGCGGCCGCGGCAGCACGGTAAGCGGTGGTCAGATGAGGCTCGGCAACAAGATGCGGGACACTATCGTTGCTACCATCGAGACAGAAGTGAACATGCGCATTGATGAGGCCCGGGAGAATCGTCAGTCCCTTCGCATCGATCACCTTGGACGCAGGATCGAGCGTGGAGGGATCGACAAAACGTTCGCCCTTGATGGCGACATCGACCTGCTTGAGTTCACTGCCACCTGTCCAGACGTGCGCATTCTTGATCTTCATGAGAGCCTCATATTTAGATGGCGCCTTGCGAAAGGCGATCGCTGACGACGTGGCAGGCCACCTGATGCCCGCCACCGACGTCGATAATGGAAGGACGCGTTTCACCGCATTTTGCGACTGCCAGCGGACAACGCGGATGGAAAGGACAGCCCTTCGGAGGGTTGATGGGACTCGGAATTTCGCCTGTCAGCTTTGTCCGGTTCTTGCGTTTGGCGGGATCGACCGTCGGCACTGCGGAAATCAATGCCTGCGTATAAGGATGCTCCGGGCGTTCGAGCAGCACATCCGCCGAACATATTTCCATGATCTGCCCAAGATACAGCACGGCGATACGGTCGCAGAAATATGAACTGAGGTTGAGGTCGTGCGTGATGAAAATGTAGGTCAGACCGAATTGTTTCTTTAGGTCAGACAACAGATTAATAATCTGCGCCTGTACCGACACATCTAGTGCCGAGACAGCTTCATCCGCAAGAATAACCTCCGGCTCCACAGCGAGTGCTGCGGCAATCGCCACGCGCTGTCGCTGCCCACCACTGAGCTCGTGCGGATAGCGATTGCCTGCAGTCGGCGGCAGTCCCACCAATTTGAGTAATTCTTCCACACGTGCGGAAAGACTTCCGCTGACCGCGCCGTAATTACGGATCGGCTCAGCCAGAATATCGCCTATCCGCATCCGTGGATTGAGCGAACTGAACGGGTCCTGAAATATAATTTGTACCTTCTTCCAGTAATCGCGCCGCTCATTTCCCTTAAGGTTCGCGACATCGCGTCCCTCAAGCTCAATGCGGCCATCCGTCGGCTGTTCGAGGCCGAGAATAAGCCTTGCCAAGGTGGATTTCCCGGAACCGGATTCGCCGACGATGCCGAAGCTTTCGCCTTTGCCGATACTCAACGAGACATCATTGACGGCGTGGACATATTTATACTCCACGCTCCAACCTTTCCGCTGCGGCAGCACGAACGATTTTTTCAGATGGCGGATACTCAGTTGCATGCCTGAATCTCCTTCCACCGAAAACATCTCGTCTCTGCGCCATCGGGCAGATAATCAATCGATGGATGCATCTGGGAGCAAAGGTCGATCGCACTCGGGCAACGGGGCGCGAACCGGCAACCGGGCACTTCATTGAGCCGTACCGGTGGTCGCCCCTCGATTGCCTTCAACCTTTCGCCGCGCGCAACATCCGGGATGCAGGACAACAGACCGTTGGTATAGGGATGGCGTGGATTCGAAAACACCTGCCGAACCGAGCCACGCTCCTGCATTTCGCCTGCGTAGAACACGGCAACGGAATCGCAAAGCTCGGAAATGATGGCGAGGTCATGCGTGATAAACAGGATCGAGATGCCCATCTCATCGCGAATTTCCCGCAGCAGGTCGAGAATCTGCGCCTGAATGGTAACGTCCAGTGCAGTGGTCGGCTCGTCGGCGATCAGCAAGTCAGGCGAACAGGCAATCGCCATTGCGATCATCGCGCGTTGGCGCATACCACCGCTCATCTGGAACGGGTAAGCTTCCATACGTCTTTCCGGCTCAGGAATACCGACCCGCCGGAGAAGTTGAACCGCACGGGCATGAGCTTCCTGCCTGGTTACAGCCTCATGCGCGAGAATCCCGGCGACGATCTGAGAGCCGACCGTGAAAACGGGATTCAGCGCCGTCAACGGCTCCTGAAAGATCATTCCAATTCGCGGACCGCGCAGCTTGCGCATGTCGCGATCCGACATTTTCGTCAAATCATGCCCATCGAACAGCACACGTCCGCTGCTGACCTTGGCGATGGCCTGTGGCAACAATCCCATGACAACAAGTGCTGTAACGCTCTTGCCCGAACCGGACTCTCCGACCAGCCCCATGATCTCGCCACGGCGAATCTTGAAGGATACGCCCTGCACCACGTTCGCTGTGCCGTGGTCGGTCTTGAAGGCAACGCTCAGGTCTTCGATGCTCAACAAAATATCGTTCTGACTGCTCATGATCCAACCTCAGAGCTTCAAGCGGGGATCGAGCGTATCGCGCAATGCATCGCCGAACAGATTGATGCCGAGCACGGTCGCGACAATGGCGACACCCGGCACGACAGACAACCACCAGGCTATACTCATGTAGTCCTTGCCCTCGGCCAGCATCCAGCCCCAGGTCGACGTACTCGGTGAGACGCCAAGGCCGAGGAAGGTTAGCGCCGATTCCATGATGATCATGAAGGCGAATTCGAGGGTCATCACCACAATGATCGGCGTGGACACGTTCGGCAAAATATGCGCGGCAAGAATGCGAAGCTGACTATTCCCACGCACACGCGCGGCTTCGACATATTCCTTCTCACGGACCGATAACGTCTGACCGTAGACGATACGAGCGAACTGAACCCATCTCGTACAGGCCAGCACGAGAATCAGATTCGTGATACCCGCACCGAGCGCGCCAACCACAGCAACCGCGAACAAAATATAAGGGATCGCCAGAAAGACATCGACGATACGCATCAGCACTGAACGGACCAGGCCATGATAAAATCCGGCAGCGATTCCCACCGCAGTTCCGATGACACAAGCAATCAGAGACGTCGTGAGGCCAATAAAGAGCGAGATACGTGCGCCATACATCAACCGGCTGAGCAGGTCGCGCCCAAGATGATCGGTGCCCAGAATGTGCTTCCACGTTCCTCCGGCAAAGACCGGTGGCTTCATGCGCAACAATAAACTTTGCGCATTCGGATCGTAGGGCGCGAGAACCGGAGCCAGAAGCGCCATCGCAATCATGAAAAAGAGTATAGCAAGACCGATGGCCCCGCTGCTTCGCCCGAGAATGCGGCGCAGCGTCGATGTCCTGTATCGGGCAAGAAGCCTGGGAGATTCCTGTACCGAGCCGGCAGGCGCGCTCATTTGAAACCTCCACCTTCGCGAATGCGTGGATCCATGTAGGTATAGAGTACGTCGACGGTGATATTGATGAGCACGAAGATGGACGCGAGCACGAGCACGACAGCCTGCACCACGGGATAATCACGTGCGAAGATCGAATCGACCGCAAGACGACCGACGCCCGGCCAGGCAAAAATGGTTTCGGTGATAACCGCACCGCCAAGCAGCACACCGAATTCGAGACCGATCACCGTGACAAGCGGGATCGCGGCATTCCGCAATCCGAACTTGAAGATGACCGTTCGGGTTGGAATACCGACGGCGCGCGCGGTGCGGATATAATCTTGGCTGAGAACATCAAGCATGCCCGAGCGCGTCAGACGCGCAATTCTCGCCATCGAGAAAACGGCAAGCGTCGTGGCAGGAAGAATAAGCGTTTCCAGACCAGAGCGGCCACCGGATGGCAACCACTGCAACTGAACCGAGAACAGCAGGATCAGCATCAACCCCAGCCAATAAACCGGCATCGCCTGCCCTAACAGGGCAAACCCCATTGCGATTGAATCCAGCGGGCTACCGCGCTTAAGAGCGGCGATGACACCGATCGGCACAGCAAGGCCGGTCGCAATCAGCAACGCGGTGCCGGTCAACTGGAACGTCGCGGGCAGATGGTCGAGTACCAGGCGCACGGCTGGTTCGCCATGACGATAGGAAAAGCCGAGATGCCCGGTGATAACGTCATAGGCGAAACGAATGTATTGCAGCACCAAAGGATCGTTGAACCCCATGCGCAGGCGAAATGCTGCACGTTCGTCGGCGCTCGCATCCATCGGCAAAAGCAATTGCGTCGGATCGCCGGACAGATGCAACAGGAAGAAAACGAGCGTCATCACCCCAAGCAGCACCAGCAAGGCCTGGAGCAGGCGCTTCGCAAGATAACTCATCATCGAAGTGATCCCTCATGGCCGGGGCCGCCGCGGAAGGCGGCCCCGTTAGAGCTCGTCAACGGAGCTTGACGTCCGCCAGTCGCAAACTCTCATCGGCGCGCGGCTTCCAATCCAGCTTGGCGTTAATGCCATAGAGGTCGATCTGCTGATGCAGGAACAGCCAGGCAGCCTTGTCGTGCACCATGTTGTTCAGTTGCTCGTAAAGCTTGTTGCGCTTGTCAGGGTCCATCTCCTGACGTGCCGCCACGACAAGAGCCTGAATCTCCTTGTCGTCGAAGTTCGAAACAGGCTCACCCGCGCCGAACAGCGGTGTCGCCCACTGGTCGGGGTCCATGCTCGGCAAAGCCCAGCCCAGCATGTAGATCGGCGCGACCTTGTGCGTGGTGAACATCTGGGAATAATTGCCCCATTCATGGACCTTCAGGTTGATCTTGATGCCAACCTCACCGAGTTGGGCCGCGACAATCTGTGAAATATCGCGATCCATCAGATAACGACCGTTCGGGGTGTCCATATCGATGCTGAAACCATTTGGAAAACCGGCTTCGGCAAGGAGCTTCTTGGCCTTCTTCGGATCGTAATCGTAAAGCTTCGATTTGAAATCCACGCCCAGCAATCGGAGAATATGACCATTAACATCGCCAGCGCGGATCCCGTTGTCGAGGAGCAGGCTCTTGACGATTTCGTCGACATTGACGGCATGATTGATCGCCTGACGAACGCGCTGATCCTGCAGCGGACCGGGAACGGTGTTCACAAGACCGAAGAACAGCACGCGCGCACTCGGAACACTCGCCACTTCAAGGCCTGAAGCCTTCTTGATGGGAGCGATGTAGTCCGGCGGCAGATTGGTGATAATGTCGACATTCTTCGCTTGCAGTGCGGCGATGCGTGCGGCGACATCCGGAATGGCACGGAACTGCGCTTTCTTGACCTGCGGCGCCCCGCCCCAATAGTTTTCGTTGGCATCAAGATCGAGAAAATCACCTCGCACCCATTTGCCGATCTTGTAAGCGCCGGTACCCACTGGATTGGCGGCGATGCCTTCAGCACCAACTTTATCGAAGTAATTCTTCGACACGATATTGATCAGGGTCAGACGCGCCGGAAGCACAGGATCCGGCACGGACGTGGTGAGACGAACCGTGTAATCGTCCACGACATCAACGGACGATATTGTATTGATCCAGCCTCGCTGGGGCGACCGTTCGTCCTTGTTGAGAACGCGATCCAGGGAGAATTTGACGTCCTTTGCACTGAAAGGATCGCCGTTATGGAATGTCACATTCTTGCGCAACTTCAGCTCGAGCACCGTATCGCTGATACGGTTTTGCGATTCCGCGAGCGCAGGAATGATTTTCAAATTGGAATCACGTGCAAAGAGCGCGTCGTAAATATTGGCATTGACGTTGAGCGTTGGCACGCTGACATCGCGATGAGGATCGAAACTTACGGGATAGACGCCTTGCGCTACCACGATACGATCGTTCGGGCCGGCCGAAGCGCCGATCGGTGCCAGCACCATGGCAGCGAAACCCAAACAAGCCATCAATTTATGGAAAACGAACCTGACCATTACTCCCCCTATGTAGGCCTTGCGTTAACGCCCTAGCGAAGCAATTGTTGTGCCAGTCCCCCGACAATTTAGTTCCAGATGGGACTTTTATGACTTCTGACGCTTCGTCAAATTAGTTCCATTGTGAACTAATTCCACATCATGTTATCAATTTGGTCAAGCCCATGTCTCATCATCCCCTGATCTTCATCGACAACCCGACACCGTTCGCGATCCGCGTGAACGTGCTGACAAACCGCTACGTCACGACGCTCGGCAGCATGCTTGAGAAGGAATACGGGCTCCAATGGCACGAATGGGTGGTGGTTTTCTGCATCGAGCTACGAGAAGGCTGGACCGCCACCGACATCAGCAATGCCATCGGACGACCGAAGAACACGATCAGCCGGGCCGTCCACAAGCTCCAGAAAATGGGACTTATCTCAAGGAAATCGCACGAGAAAGATGCACGCGTGCAGGTGCTGGCCTTAACGGCAAAAGGGAAACGCTTTTACGCAAAGATGCTGCCCCGTTTGCTGATTGTGGAGCACAGCATCTACGGCCGCCTGAACAAGAAAGAGCAGGCGCACTTCATCAAGCTTCTCAACAAACTTCATGACGTCAAGACAGCCGACGGCAACCCGAAAGGATCAGATTGAGTGTCTCAGTTTGTTCAGGATCCAGGTGACATTAGCACGATTCAGTCGAGCTTTGTCTCGGGTGCATCGAACCCGGTCAGCTTCCTTGAAGCCATGCTGCGGCGCATCGAATCTGTTGAACCGCATATCCATGCCTGGCTGTCTCTGGATGCTGACGCTGCCTTACGTCAGGCCCATGCTTACCGCGACGAAATGCAGCAAGGCATCAACCGAGGTCCCCTGCACGGCATTCCCGTGGCGATCAAGGACGTGATCGATATCGCGGGCCAGCCGACCCGCGCGGGCAGCGCCAGCCGCGAACACTGCAAGCCCGCAACCCTCGATGCCAACATTGTCGTGATGTTGCGGGCGGCAGGTGCTGTCATATTAGGCAAGGTCCACACGACCGAATACGCTTACTTTGACGGCCCGCCGCCCACGCGCAATCCATGGCACGCCGCCCATACCCCGGGCGGATCGAGCGCAGGCTCCGCCGCGGCAGTCGCTGCCGGCATGGCGGTGTGCAGCATCGGCACGCAGACGGCGGGCTCGATTGTCCGCCCCGCTGCCTATTGCGGCATCGCCGCGTTCAAGCCGACGACACAGGATCTTTCGACCGCCGGTCTTACCCAGCTTGCGCCGAGCTTCGACACGCCTGGCTGGTTCGGCTATCGAATGCACGACGTCGCCTTGATCGCCACGGCGCTTCAGCCGCAACGCTATAAACATGCTCGCGAACATCGCCCGCTGCGCATTGCAATGCTGGAAGCTTCCTTGTTCGCGGATGCGGATGCAGCCGTACGCGACAACCTCGATGATGTCCGTGAGCGGCTTTATGCTGCGGGACATCAGGTTATATCGCTCCCATCCGCGGTCGATTTATCCGCCTGCCTATCCTTGCACCAGACAGTTCTGGAATATGAGCTCTCGCATATTCACGGCAATCTGGAGGCCCAGCCGGACAAGATTTCGCAAGCCTGGCTAGCCGCCATCATTCGTGGCAAGGCAATCAAGGAGGCCGCTTATGCCGATGCGCTGCATCGCATTCTGCAGATGCAACTGACGTTCTGGGATGCGTACGCCGATGTCGATGTCGTTATTGCGCCCACCGCACCGAACACTGCTCCGGAAGGCATGAAAACCGGCGACCCCCGCTACATCATTCCGTTCACTGCGCTCGGCGGGCCGATCGCGACCATCCCTACGGGACTTGCTCCATCTGGATTACCGCTCGGCGTCATGCTTTGCAGCCGCCCAGCCAGCGATGCGGCACTGTTGGGCCACACTCTATCTATCAGCGATGCGATCGAGATACCCCGGCGACTATGACATGTCGTCGAAGCCAGGAGCGTGAAACAGGCTACGAGGATGAAGGGGCAGTACCTTGAGAAGCTCGCGCATCGATCGCGTAAGCCGGAACTCGCGTCTTTCCGCACCTTTGTTGCAATAATTGCGACAAGATAAAACGCACCTCCGGGCGGCCATGAAGATGAACTATGGCGACTGTTTTTCAGTCGCCAGCGAGCATAACTGCCTGCGGATTTATGTGGGCGAGAACTTCGTGCAAACCGACGTGCACTCGGCCCTATAGACCGAACCGGCGGGTGCTTTCGGTGAACGTATGGCCGAAAACTTTCATTCGACTAAGCTTGTTGCCTAGCTGCAAAGCCTCAAGCCGCGCACGCAGTGCACGGGCGAAGTGGTGCACGTGCGGTTCGCGATGGAAATGACCGTGAACGCCAGGGACTAGATCAATGGTGTAGGATTCGCCGTAAATCTGGTCGTAACGGTCCAACTTGCTCTCAAACCGCCGCATTGGATTGAGGAAGCCGTCCTCCGAATAGAACAATGCGATGGGACCGGGATAAGCGAACAGCCGGAACTGCGCGATCACGACGAACAGCCTCGCTGCCCGATGACGCTCCGCCAGCCCATCACGACTTCATGATTTCCCAACAGCGGCAATATTTCCTGAAGATAATATTCGGCCAGCGCCACCACCTGCGCCTCGCTGTACTCCATTACGAGATGACCCGAACGCATACCATGCACGGAAAAATCTGGCTCCAATGCGCGCGACACCATCTCGATTTCATCATCGAGCTGCACGCAGATGAATAATTGGTAGCGTGCGCGCGGCGAGACATGCGACATGATGAGAGAGCCGGGCGTCTTGCGCTTGCCGCCCCAGTCGAACGTCAACTGCTTCAACCGCTTATAGAGAAGCCCGCTCTCGAATGAGCTATTGGCTGGTGTCTCGCCGGATTCCTGCGACGTCAATGGGGCGCTACTCGGTGATGAAGGAATTACAGTCCATTGGCGCCTATGCCCTGAAAGGGGATATTGAAGGTTATTAATGCGCGATCTTCTTCCCCAGCACATTCATTTGATCGGTAAAGATTGGTGGTGGACGGAGTCCCATTCGAACCGGTCTCTCCTCGGAATTTCCCTGCCTACAGGGAAATTAACAGGGAATTGCAAAGAGATGGGGCTTAAGGGGACATATCCCGGCTAGAACCAGCCCCAAGATCAAAAAGATAGCATGGAATTCCCTGCTCTAACGAACAGGAAATTTTGTTGAGATGAACAGTGAATTGAATTGCCGCAGGATGCCAAAAAGCACGTGCTTTTCTGCCGGCTAGGAAATCTCAATGCTTGGCGAGAACCGGACCACTCCAGTTTACCACGTATAACGCAACGTGCCGGTCCCGGCATACGTTTGGGAGCTTCCGGACAATTCGGTATCGAACCGGGCGAGCACCGACCAGGCGGGCGTCATGAACAACTCGGCGCCGGCCGAAGCGAGCAGCGTATCCTTTGCTGGAACTGCACCACCGACAACAAAACTCGAACCGGGAAGCGACTGGAAGGCCGCCGTCAACGTAGGATCACTAACCCAATCATGGGCCCATGCGAGGCGGCCACGAAGCGTAAGCAAGGCATGTGAATCAAGAAGCGCCGTGCGATCATAGCGCACGCCAAACTCGCTCCGCGTATCGGTTGCGGCGCGCGAGCCATAGGACACCGCAAACCCGCCTCCGGCAGCATCCGTCTCATTGTAGCCTGGGGCGTGGAAAGCCTGTGCCTGCGCGGCGGCATAGGGCGTGATGCCGCCAAACAGCGTCGCGAAACGATAACCGCCTTCCAGCCGCCCGCCGTAACTC
>Ga0153956_1003257_pt1 | contig 10680 bp, 10 predicted proteins | sample TSFL040MetaG_FD_104704 | JGI IMG/M metagenome (GOLD analysis project Ga0153956, IMG submission 104704) | Attine ant fungus gardens microbial communities from Florida, USA - TSFL040 MetaG | ecosystem: Host-associated > Fungi > Mycelium > Unclassified | place: USA: Florida, Wekiwa Springs...
ACGGATCGGACGAGCGCCGGTGCGCGTATCACTGGGCCGCTAATCTATCCCCTTAGATCCTGCCGAGCAGGACGAGGATGATCAGAATCACGAGGACCAGCCCAAGGCCACCCGAAGGGCCATATCCCCAATTGCGGCTATATCCCCATGACGGCAGCGCGCCGATGAGAATCAGGATCAGAATGATGATGAGGATCGTACCCATGGAAGCAATCTCCCGACTTGCCGCCTAAACACGCGTCAGGAAGAAGAGGTTCCGGGTTTAAGAAAAATCTGCTTTCCTGGGCTTTGACTGCTCTATCAGATAGCAGGTTCCGTCCATATGTAGCCAAATCGCTGTCCTTCATGCTGAACTCGTTTCAGCATCCACTTGGCGATCTTGGCTGACAGCGCCAATTGTACGGTGGGCCCTGAAACGAGTTCAGGGTGACGCCGCTCGAAAGCCGCGCCCTGCACGCCTCGGGCACAAGTCGATACGGCTCCGCCCCCACATTCGACTGGAACAACTTTCTTTTCAACAGGTTGATCGGACGGCCGGCGGTTATTGGTGTTCCCCGGCCAGCATGATGGCGAGGACCCCGGGCGCCCATCCCCCGTTCGGCGCCCGGGGTTAGTCGCGGGCCGAGAGGCGCAAACACCAACTCAGGTTAATAGAAAACGCCCATTTCCCCCATTTTAGCGTGGAGCCTGGGCGCGCGAGCGGCGTTTGGGCCAGCGGAGGAGAGCCGCCATGCCCAAGACGATCGAGACGCTTACCCTGGCCGATGCGCGCCAGATCATCGCTGCGGGCGAGGCCAAGGCCGAACAGATCGGCATCCCCTACAATATCGCGGTGGTCGATGCCGGCGGCAATCTGATCGCGCACGTCCGGATGGACGGCGCCTGGCTCGGCAGCATCGACATATCGATCCACAAGGCCTTCACCGCCCGCGCCTTCGACATGACGACCGAGGATCTTTCGGCCATGGCGCAATCGGGCAAGCCCCTGTTCGGCATCGACAGCACCAATCACGACAGGATCGTCATCTTCGGCGGCGGCGCCCCGATCAAGTCGGGCGACACGGTAATCGGCGCGGTTGGCGCCAGCGGCGGCACCGTTCCCCAGGATATCGAGGTGGTCGAAGCTGCCGTCGCGGCCTTCGCCGACCGTTGATCGCAAATCGCGGAACGATCGCGTCCGGAACGAGTTAACGGGCAAAAATAAGGGGGTGCCCACCCAATGTGGCAAGCCATCGCCTATTGCGGACTTCCGCCGATTCCGGCGACCCTTGCTGCCCGCTTCAATCTCGATCCGATACTGATCGTCGCGCTCGCCGCGCTGGCAACGGCACATCTCCTGTGGCTCCGGCGATCGGAGCGCGCGTGGGCGGCGCCTTTGTGCGGCTGGGGTGTCGCCGCGGCGGCCTTGATCTCGCCGCTATGCGCTCTCTCGGTCGCGCTCTTTTCGGCACGGATCGCACAGCACATGATCCTGCTGCTCGTGGCCGCCCCCCTAGTCGCGAGCGGCCTGCCCGGCGGCGCGGGCAAGGGCCTGTGGCCGGCGGCGACGGCGTTCATGATCGCGCTGTGGGCCTGGCACATGCCGGTGCCCTATGACGCGACCTTCCACGCGACGCCGCTCTATTGGGCGATGCACGTCAGCCTGTTCGGCAGCGGCGTGTGGCTGTGGCGCGAACTGCTCGGCCATGCGGCGCAGGGCGCGGTCAATGCGCTGATCGCCGGCATCGCGACGTCGATGCAGATGAGCCTGCTCGGCGCGGTGCTGACGCTCGGCAACCATGCCTGGTTCGACGTCCATTACCTGACCACCAGCGCCTGGGGGTTGAGCCCGCTCGCCGACCAGCAGCTCGGTGGCGCCTTGATGTGGGTGCCGGGCTGCGCCCTGTTCTTCTGGACCGCGCTCAGATCGATGCAGCGCCTCTGGCAGGCGACCGAGCGCCGGATGCCGGCATGAAGGCGACACCGCTCGATTATCTGACCAGCGCGGGCGAGCGCGCCGCGCACACCGTGCCGCTGACCTGGTTCACCCTGGTCGTGTCGATCATCGTCTGCCTGGTCATCGCCGCTTTGGTCTGGGCCGGCGCGCGCAACTATCAGGCGCGCGGCGGCGCGGCGGCGACCGTTTCGGTCCCGGTCTCGCGCGGGGCCAACGGCCTGCCGTGGATCGTCCGGGGCCTGGCCATCTCCGCCATTCCCCTGCTGATCACGCTGGTCTGGACGATGGTCGCCATCGCCCAGGTGGCCGGGCCGCCGGACAATCCGGCCGTGGTCATCGACGTCACCGGCCATCAATATTGGTGGGAGGCGACCTATAATGGCGCGCTGCCGTCGGATCGCTTCGCCGTCGCCAACGAGATCCACATTCCGGTCGGCGTGCCGGTGCTGATCCGCCTGCATGGCGGCGACGTGATCCATAGCTTCTGGGTGCCGCAGCTCGCCGGCAAGACCGACGCCATACCCGGCCAGAACAACATCACCTGGCTGAAGGCCGACCGGCCCGGCCGCTATCGCGGTCAATGCGCCGAATATTGCGGGCTGCAGCATGCCATGATGGGCTTCGAGGTGGTCGCCGAGCCGCGTGACCAGTTCGAACGCTGGCGCCAGGCGCAATTGCAGACCGCGCCGCCGCCGACCAACGCGCTCGAACGCCAGGGGGCGGCTGTCGTCGCCTATCGTTGCTCGCTCTGTCACGCCATTCGCGGAACCAATGCGGGATCCTCCTACGGACCCGACCTCACCCACCTGATGAGCCGCCGCACGATCGCCGGCGGCGTACTTCCCACCGACACCGGCTCGCTCGCCGGCTGGATCCTCTCTCCGCAGTCGGTCAAGCCGGGCTCGACCATGCCCGACCAAGATCTGTCGGGCGACGATCTCTACGCCGTCACCTCCTATCTGGAGACGCTGAAATGAGGCCGGCGACCTTCCGTACGCCGGAGATCGGCGACGACACGCCGATCCTGCGCGCCCGCCTCCATGCCATCTGGGCGACGCCGCCGGGGCTCAAGGGCTGGCTGACGACGACCGATCACAAGGAGATCGGGCTTCGCTACATCGTCACCGCCTTCCTCCTGCTGGCGATCGGCGGGGTCGAGGCGCTGGTCCTCCGCCTGCAGCTGGCCGGGCCCAACCGCACCCTGCTGACGCCCGACCAGTATAACCAGCTCTTCTCGACGCACGGGATGACGATGATCTTCCTCTATGCGTCGCCAATTCTGTCGGGTTTCTCCAATTACCTCTGGCCGCTGATCTTCGGATCGCGCGACATGGCCTTCCCGCGGCTCAATGCGCTGAGCTACTGGGTCTATCTGTTCGCGGCGCTGTTCCTCTACGCCGGCTTCGCGATCGGCGCCGGGCCGAATGACGGCTGGTTCAACTACGTGCCGCTGGCCGAACGCGACTACAATCCCGGGCTGAACGAGGATTTCTATTCGATCGGGATGATCTTCCTCGGTATTTCGACGACGGTCGGTGCCGCCAATTTCATCGTCACCTTCTTCAAGACACGCTGCCCGGGCATGTCGATCAATCGGGTGCCGATCTTCGCCTGGGGCACGCTGACCGCGAGCGTCGCCAATCTGGTCGTGATCCCGGCGGTCAGCCTGGCCTTCTTCCTGCTGTGGATGGATCGCCAGTTCGGCACCCAATTCTTCCGGCCCGATACCGGCGGCCAAGTGTTGCTGTGGCAGCACCTGTTCTGGCTGTTCGGCCATCCCTGGGTCTACGCGATCGTCCTCCCGGCGATGGGCATGGTGTCCGACGCTCTGCCGGTCTTCTGCCGGCGCCCGCTCGTCGCCCACACCCTGGTGGCGCTGTCGACCGTCGCGGTGATGATCCTCGGCTTCGGCGTGTGGGTCCACCACATGTTCGCGACCGGCCTGCCCGGCCTTGCGCTCAGCTTCTTTTCGACCGCGTCGATCGTCATCACCGTGCCGTCGGCGGTCACCGTCTTCGCCTGGGTGGCGACGATCTGGCTCGGCCGGCCGGTGATCACCACCGCCTTCCTGTTCTTCTCCTCGATGATCGTCCTGTTCGTGATCGGCGGCGTATCGGGCTTCATGACGGCGAGCGTGCCGGTCGACTGGCAATTGACCGACACCTACTTCATCGTCGCCCACCTCCATTATGTGCTGATCGGGATCAACGTCTTCCCCGTGGTCGGCGCGATCTATTTCTGGTTCCCGAAATTCACCGGCCGGCTGCTCGACGAACGGCTCGGGCGCTGGACCTTCTGGACGATGTTCATCGGCTTCAACGTCGGCTTCCTGCCGATGCACCTGACCGGGCTGCTCGGCATGCCGCGGCGGGTCTATACCTATCCCGAAGGCATGGGTTGGGACACGCTCAACCTGATCACCTCGATCGGCAGCTTCCTGTTCGCGGCCGGCGTGCTCTTGTTCTTCGTCAATGTCTGGCTGGGCTATCGTCGCGGCGCTCCCGCCGGCGACAATCCCTGGGATGCGCCGACCCTCGAATGGGCGACGACCTCGCCGCCCCCACCCTATAATTTCGCGGTCGTTCCCACGGTCGCGTCGCGCCATCCCCTGTGGGAGGATCAATTGCAGGAGAGCGAAGGGCGGACCACGCTCAAGCGCGGCATGACGCTCGACCAAGGCAAGGAAGCGCTGGCGACGACCGCGCTCGACGCCGATCCCGAACGGATCCTCGAAATGCCCGAAGACACGTATGCGCCCTTGCTGCTGGCGATCGGCATGGCGATCCTGTTCGTCGGGATGTTGCTGATCTCCTGGGCGGTGATCGGCATCGGCACCCTCGCCTGCGCCGCTGCCCTCCTCTTCTGGCTGTGGCCGCGCCGGCGCCTGCGCGAGCGCGAGCCCGAGCCCGATCTGCTGGAGCCGGCGCATGGCTGAGCAGGTCCTTGCCGAACCCGGCCCCCTGCCCGTCGGACCGATCGGCCGCCACGGCATCGGCTGGTGGGGCGTCGGCGCCCTGGTCGCGAGCGAAGCGGCGCTCTTCAGCTACCTCCTCTTCAGCTATTATTATATCGGCGCCAGCGCGCAGCCCGGCTGGCTACCCGAAAACCACCCGAAGCTGTTCCCCGCCTTGCCCAACACGATCCTCCTCCTCGCCTCGAGCGGGGCGGCGTGGGTCGGGGAGAAAGGCGTCGAAAGCCAGAAGCGCGGCCTGGCGCTGGCCGGCTTCGCCGCCGCCTTCGTGATGGGCGCGATCTTCGCCGCCGTGCAGGGCTATGAATGGTGGGAAAGGCCCTATGGCCTGGGCACGACCAGCTTCGGCTCGCTCTATTTCACCACGACCGGCTTCCACATGGCGCACGTCATCGTCGGATTGCTGGTGCTGGCGTCGCTGTTCGGCTGGACCCTGGTCGACTATTTCTCGCCACGGCGGCGGATCAGCGTCTCGGCCGGGGTGCTCTACTGGCATTTCGTCGACGTGGTCTGGCTGTTCGTCTTCACCACCTATTACATCACCCCCTATCTGGGCTTCGCGCGATGAGCGCCGGTCCGCATCCGGCGCCGCACGCCGAAAAGCTGTCGACCGGCATGGCCCTGTTCATGCTGTTCGCGGGCCCGCTCGCCTGGTTCGTCGGCCTGTGCGGCGGGGTCGCCCTGCTCGGCTGGCCCTGCTTCCCGATGATGGATCGGCTGACCGCGCCCTTCCCCCATTATGGCTGGACGCGGCCGGCGGCGATCGTCCTGCTGCTCGCCGCGCTGGCGATCGCCCTGATCGCCGGCTTCGTCAGCATGGCCAAGCTCGAGGAAGTGCGCGGCGAAAAGGAAGGCGGCCATGTCGAGCTGATCGAGGTCGGCCATGGCCGCACGCGCTTCACCGCGATGTGGGGCGTCATCCTCGGCTTCGGCTTCGCGCTGGCGATCGTGCTGACCGCTCTCCCGCTGCTGCTGATCCCCCGATGCGTGAGCTGACCGTGGCCCGGCCGCCGCATCCCATCACGTTGGACAGGATATGACCGCAAAGCTCGTCAAAACATTGCTCCTGGCCGGCATTGCCGCCGCACCGGCCTGGGCCGACTACGTCCCCAGCGTGCCCGCGCCGGTGCCGGCCAGCGAATTGTTCACGCGCGAGCAGATCGGCCACGCCATCGCCCCGCCGACCCCGGGTGCCGGCCGCACCGCGCCGAGTGCGGTGGGTGCCCCCCAGGATGACGGCCAATGGACGATGCCGTCGAAGAATTACGCCTCGACCCGCTTTTCGGCGATGACCGAGATCACGCCAGCCAACGTCGCGCGGCTGCAGCCGGTCGTGACCTTCTCGCTTGGCGTCAACAAGGGGCAGGAAGCCGCGCCGATCGTCGCCGACAACACGATGTTCGTCGTCACCGCTTACCCGAACATCGTCTACGCGCTCGATCTCACCAAGCCCGGCGCGCCGCTCAAATGGCGCTACATGCCCAAGCCGCTGCCGGCGAGCCAGGGCGTCGCCTGCTGCGACGTCGTCAATCGCGGCGGGACCTATTCGAAAGGCCGCTACATCTTCACCACCCTCGACGGGCAGGTGATCTCGCTCGATGCGAAGACCGGCAAGCCGGTGTGGAAGGTGCGGCTCGGCAACATCAACCTGGGCGAGACGATCACCATGGCGCCGCTGGTCGCCGACGGGCACGTCTATGTCGGCAATTCGGGCGGCGAGCTCGGCGTGCGCGGCTGGATCACCGCGCTCGACGAAGGATCGGGCAAGGTGGCGTGGAAGGCCTATAACACCGGGCCCGACAAGGACGTGCTGATCGGCCCCGGCTTCAAGCCTTTCTATCCGATGGATCGCGGCAAGGATCTGGGCGTCAAGACCTGGCCGGCGGGCGCGTGGCAGATCGGCGGCGGCAATGTCTGGGGCTGGGTGACCTTCGATCCCGACCTGCACGCAATCTATTACGGATCGGGTAATCCGGGCCCATGGAATGCCGAACAGAGGCCGGGCGACAACAAGTTCACCACCGGCATCTTCTCGCGCGATCCGGGGTCGGGGCAGGCGCGCTGGTATTACCAGATGAACCCGCATGACGAGCATGACTATGACGGCGTCAACGAGCAGATCCTGCTCGACATGCCGTTCGCCGGCAAGATGCGGAAGGTGCTGATCCACCCCGATCGCAACGGCTACGTCTATGTGATGGACCGCTATACCGGCCAGGTCCTGTCGGCCGATCCCTATGGCCCGACCAACAGCTCGAAAGGCGTCGATCTCAAGACCGGGCGGCTGATCGTCAACCCCGACAAGCAGACCAAGCTCGGCGTGCAGGTCCGCAACATCTGCCCCACCGCGTCGGGCGCCAAGGACTGGATGCCGAGCTCGTTCAGCCCGCAGACCGGGCTCATGTACATCCCACACGAAAACATGTGCATGGATTGGACCAACAACCAGGTGAACTATATCGCCGGCACGCCCTATGTCGGGGCGGAGGTGCATATGAAGCCCGCCGCGCCCGGCAATCGCGGCTGGCTGACCGCCTGGGATCCGGTGCTGCGCAAGCCCCGCTGGCAGATCGCCGAGAATTTCCCGGTCTGGTCGGGCACCGTCGTCACCGCCGGCAATATCGTCTTCTACGGAAGCATGGACGGCTGGTTCAAGGCGGTCGACGCCCGCACCGGCGCGCCCTTGTGGAAGTTCAAGACCGACAGCGGGATCATCGGCCAGCCGATCAGCTATCGCGGGCCCGACGGCCACCAATATGTCGCCGTGCTTTCCGGCGTGGGCGGCTGGTCGGGGGCGGTGGTCTCGGGCCCGGTCGATCCGCGCGACGGATCGGCGGCGCTCGGCATGGTCAACGCCATGTCCGATCTCCCCAAACATACGACAGCGGGAGGGACGCTTTATGTCTTCACGCTTCCGCGCTGACGCCACCGTCGGCCTGATCGCGCTGGCCCTGCTCGGCGCCTGCCACAAGAAGAACGACGCCCCGCCGCCGCCAAGCGGGCAACCGAGCCACGGGGGCGTGGTCGCCTCCGCCCTCTATCCGGGGCTCGATCACAGCGTGGTCACGAACGATCCGCGCGCCGACAAATATTATGACAATGCCGACGCGGTCGTGACCGGGCTCAAGCTCTACAAGACCTATAATTGCGCGGGCTGCCATTCGGCCGGCGGCGGGGGCATGGGCCCGTCGCTGATGGACGACGAATGGATCTATGGCGGCCGCCTCGCCCAGATCCACCAGACGATCGTCGAGGGACGCCCCAACGGCATGCCTGCCTGGGGCGGCAAGATCCCCGACGACCAGATCTGGCAGATCGCGGCCTATGTCCGGTCGATGTCGCTGCCCGCGACGCTGGCCCGCCAGCAGGGGCCGACGCCCGGCCAGAATCCGGCGCCGGTCCCGCGCGAGGCGGACGCGCATCCCGGCTGGTCGCCGCCGCCGCAGACCGCGGGCGATTTCGGAACGACGCTGGAGGGGCCCGGCCAGTGAGGCGCGCCGCCGCGATCGCGGCGCTGCTTTGCTGTTCCTCGATCGCGCATGCGGCCGACGCCCCTGCCCCCGGTCAGCGACCGGTGCTGACGGTCTGCGCCGATCCGAACAACATGCCCTTCTCCAACCGCGCCGGTCAGGGGTTCGAAAACAGGATCGCCGCCCTGATCGCCAGGGATCTCGATGCCGACATCGCCTATGTCTGGTGGGCGCAGCGGCGCGGCTATGCGCGCAACACCCTGGGCAGCGACGCCTGCGACCTGTGGCCGGGCGTCGCCAAGGATGTCGACATGGTCGCGACCACCGCGCCTTATTACCGGTCGACCTATGTGTTCGTGACGCGTGCCGACAAGCCGCTGGCCGGCCTGACCTTCGACGATCCGCGGCTGCGAACCTTGCGCATCGGCGTGCAGATGGTCGGCAACGACGCGATGAACACGCCGCCGACGCATGCGCTGGCGGTACGCGGCATCACCGCCAATGTCCGCGGCTACATGCTCTACGGCAATTATGAGGAACCCAATCCGCCGGCGAAGATCGTCGAGGGCGTCGCCAAGGGCGACATCGACGTGGCGATCGCCTGGGGACCGATGGCGGGCTATTTCGCCAAGATCTCCCCGGTCAAGCTGCGCGTCGAGCCGGTCAGCCCTGCCGTCGAGAGCGACCAATGGCCGATGACCTTCGCCATCGCGATGGGCGTCCGCAAGGCGCAGCCGCAATTCCAGGCGGCAATCGAGGGCATTCTGGCGAAGGAACGGCCGGCAATCCGACAGATCCTCGCCGACTATGGCGTGCCCGAGCTGCCGCAATAGAGCCGTTCGATCACCCGGCGCGGCGGGAAGGGCCTTACCAGCTCAATCGGACGGTTCCCGATCCGGGCGTCTCGAAATCGATCCGCCCCGCGCCGCGCCGCACGGGACGCGCGCCGCCGCCGGGCTCGTCGGCCAGGGCGATGCCGCGCGGCAGGGTATGACCGGTCGCAAGCAGGCTGATCCGGGCGCGCGACGCCGTGTCGCCGGCAAGCTGGAAGCTGATCGATCGGTCGCTGGTGCGGTCCATCGCCACCACGAAGTGATCGCAGAACAGCCGGAAGGGCGCGCCGTCGATATGGTGGAAGCAGCGCGAGGCGAAAATGAACGCCGCCCCTGCGCCATAGATCTCCTGTCCGACCTGGCCGGCCTGGTCGCCGCCGGCATAGAGATCCTCCACCGGGAAGGAGAGGCTGCGGTCGATATGGCCGTTGCGCGGGCGTTCGCACAGCAGGTCGGGCGGCAGCGCGTCGGGATAATAGAACCAGGCGCGGTCGAGCGCGAAGCGGCAATAATCGGTGACCATCAGCCGCGCCGCCGGATCGAAATCGGGCCCGCTATCCTTGAGCAGCCGTTCGAAGGCGGTGAAGCTGTCGAAACATTCGTAGAGCGCCATGTAGGGCGCATCGTGCAGCGCGGTGACGCCGAGGAAGGTGTGGTAATGGCGCGCCCCGCCGATATCCGATTCCCAGATCACGCTGTTGTGGAAGAAGCTCGCCAGATAGACATAGGCCTGGTCGAGATACCGCTGATCGTTGGTGATCCGCCACAGCCGCATGCAGGCCGCCGCGCCCCAGGCGGTCAGATTGGCCTGGTAATTGAGCTCGAAGCGCATCCCTTCGGCGGCGTCGATCGCAGCGCGAGCCTCCGCCAGGTAGCGCGGATCCGCGCTCAGCTCGAACGCGACGAGCATGACATAGGCGTAGATCCCGCCGACATCGGTCTGGCCGAGCCCCTGGTCGTCGCGGGCCTCCTGGATGACGCTGAAGTCGGTCGCCTTGTACTGGATCGGCCATTTGTAGCGGAAATGGTGCGCGGCGCGGATCGCATAGTCGAGCGATCCTTCGAACAATCGCCGCGCCTCGGCATCGCCACCCTGTGCGAGATGGCCGAGGCTCATCAGCGGATGATAGAGATACCAGCTGTCGACCGCGTCGGGATCCTTGTCCTTGCCGACATTGGGCAGGTAGCGCCGGATCGAGCCGAGCTTTTCGTCGTAGAAGCGCCGGATCCCAGCGGCGAGCCGCGCCTCGATCGGCAGCGGCTTGCCCCGCCACACCCCGAAATCGTGAAGCGTCGACAGCGTGATCAGCTGCACCATCGCGTCGGGATATTCGGCCGCGGTATAGGGATGGACATAGGTGTGGCCGTAATGGCGGATCGTCGCCTCGCGTGCGGTGGCCAGGTCGCGCGCGGTGCGTTCGGCGCGGTCGACCCAGTCGTGGAAGGCGCAATCCGGCTTGTCGACCTGGC
>Ga0153956_1003258_pt1 | contig 10679 bp, 7 predicted proteins | sample TSFL040MetaG_FD_104704 | JGI IMG/M metagenome (GOLD analysis project Ga0153956, IMG submission 104704) | Attine ant fungus gardens microbial communities from Florida, USA - TSFL040 MetaG | ecosystem: Host-associated > Fungi > Mycelium > Unclassified | place: USA: Florida, Wekiwa Springs...
CCAACTCGTGCAGCGCGAAAGTGACTGTTGGGCAACACGCACCGAAGCGTGACCTTCCCGGCATCTCTCCCACGACCCGCGGGTCTCGTCACGGATCCGTGCCCTTCCCGTGACGAACCCGTGGCGCCCGCGTGGACGCTCGTGACACTCCCCACATCCCCGGCCGTCTCGGCCACGGCCACAGCCTGCCAGGGCCGTGGACGAGACGGCCCTCTCGCCGAGACGCCTCGCGTCCCTTGCCCGACCCTTTCCACCCTCCCGAACCCCAAGCCATGGAATCAACCATCTAGAAGCCCGCCCTACAGCGCGCACTCCCCCTCGCCGCGGATGACTTCGTAGGGCGTCGAGCGTTGCCAGTCGATGAACTGGTCCATCGTCTCGAGGCTGAACTCGGCGGGCAGCGTCAGCGGCTTCACCTCGGCTTCGAAGCGCTCGTTACCGACCCGGTCGGCGAAAGCCTCGAAGGTCTCCTCCGCCTCGCGCTCGGCCTCGTACATCCGCAGCCAGCGCTCGATCGCGTCCGGCACGCGCTTGGCGGGCAGCCGGGATTTCAGCCGCTTGCCGAAGGCGGTGTCGCCACCCTCGCCGCGCCCGCCGATGTGCGGGATGTAGGCGGGCATCTGGCGGCCGCCGACCTTCAGCGAGGCGCCGTAGAAGCCGATCGTCCCGATGTGATGCTGGCCGCAGCCGTTCGGGCAGCCGCTCATCTTGATCTGCACCCGGCGGGTGAGCGGATCGGCGATGTCCATCTCCGCCAGCCGCGCCGAGATCGCCGCGTTCAGGCCCATCGAGGCGGTGATCCCCATTTTGCAGCTGTCGGTGCCGGGGCAGCTCACCACGTCGTCGATTTCGAAGGCGCCCGGGTCGGCGAGGTCGAGGGCGTCGAGCCGGCGCCAGAGGTCGTAGAGCGCCTCCGTGCGGACCCAGCGCAGGATCACGTTCTGCTCCACCGAGGTGCGGGCGTTGCCGCCGCAGAAGTCGCGCATGATCGCGGCCAGGCCGCGGAACTGTTCCGGGGTCAGGTCGCCGCGGAAGACCTTGACCGCCACCGCGTTGAACGCGTCCTGGCGCTGCGGGGTGACGTTGCGTTCGAGGAAGCGGTCGAACGCCGCCTGGTCGCCGTTCGGCTCGGCCCCCGCCGGCGGTCGTTGCGGCGCCCGCGCCTCCTCGTCGTCCTCGAACCGCAGCCGGGTGAGCTCGGCGCCGTAGTCGCGCTCGGCGGTCCACTCGCCTTCGAGCTCCTCCTCGACCAGGGCGCGGAAGGCGTCCGGCCCGATTTTCTCCAGCAGCACCTTGATCCGCGCCCGCGCCCGGTTGACGCGCAGCCAATCCTGGCGGTCGAAGACCCGGACCATCGCCTCGCTCACCTTCAGGTATTCGCCGTCGTCGGCGCCGACGAAGTCGAAGATCTTGTGCGCCAGCCGCGGCATGATCGCCGTGCCGCCCCCGACCCAGATCTCGAAGCCGCGTCTGCCGGCGCGGATCACCGGCAGGAAGCCGATGTCGTGGATCGGCACGATCGCGCGGTCGGCGGGCGAGGCCGAGAAGGCGGCCTTCCACTTGCGCGGCATCGCCTGGGTGACCGGATGGCGGACGAAGAAGCGAACGTAGGCGCCCGCGTAGGGGGTCGGGTCGAAGACCTCGTCGGTGGCGATGCCCGCGTAAGGATCGGCGGTGACGTTGCGGACGGTGTTGCCGCAGCCCTCGCGCGAGGAGAGGCCGGCGTCGCCCAGTTCGCGGATCAGCTCGGCGGCGTGGGCGAGCGGGATGTGGTGCATCTGGATGTTCTGCCGCGTGGTGATGTGGCCTTTGTTCAGCGGCACCCACCGTTCGATCCCGTCGGCGAACGCCTCCAGCTGCGCGGGCGAGACGCCGCCGAACGGCAGCTTGACCCGCACCATCTGCACGTCGGGCTGGCGCTGACCGTAGACGCCCTGTTTGAGGCGGAAGGGGATGAACGTCTCCTCGCCCTGGGCGCCGGCGAGGAACTTGCCCGATTCGGTGCCGAAGTCGTCGAACTCGTCCTCGAGGATCGGGATCACGTGGCCGGGGACGTTCTCGTAGACCTCCGGATTCTCGCGCGATCCGATCGGGCCCTTGCCGCCCCTGCCTTTGCCTGCGTCGACATCGAGGCCGGCGAGAATCGTCTCGGCCGCCTCCGTCATCGTCGTGTCCGCCACCGTTCCTCCGTCCGTCAGATTCCTAAACACACACCTCATGTAGAAAGTGTTCGGCAAAACTAGCAAATCCCTACCGGGATTTAGGGATTTAGGTTTCCGGGCCGCGAACGATCTAGGGTTCCGACCATCGCCCAGCCGACCCCCGAAGCCGAGCCGCAGGACATCCTCACGCCGATCACCGAGGACGCCGTCTTCCTCACCGCCTGCGTCGACCCGGACGGGGAGGCGACGATCCTCGACCTGCTGCCCGACCTGGCGGGGCTGCGGCGCTCGGTCGGCTTCCGCTATCCGGACGCGCGGCTCAGCTCCGTGGTCGGGATCGGCGCCGCGCTCTGGGACCGCCTCTTCGGCGGCCCGCGCCCGGCCGGCCTGCACCCGTTTCGCGAACTGCGCGGCGAGCGCCACACCGCGCCCGCCACCCCCGGCGACCTCTTCTTCCACATCCGCGCCGACCGGATGGACATGTGCTTCGAGCTCGCCCGGCTGATCGTCGACCGACTCGACCCCGGGGTGCGGATCGTCGAGGAGGTGCACGGCTTCAAGTCGTTCGACGAGCGCGACCTGCTCGGCTTCGTCGACGGCACCGAGAACCCGGAGGGTCGCGCCGCCGCGGCCGCGGTGCTGATCGGCGACGCCGACCCCGACTTCGCCGGCGGCAGCTACCTGATCGTGCAGAAGTACGTCCACGACCTGAAGGGCTGGAACGAGCTGACGGTGGAGCAGCAGGAGGCGGCGTTCGGCCGCACCAAGCTCGACGACGTCGAGTTCGCCGACGAGGACAAGGCCCCGGACTCGCACCTGACCCTGAACGTGATCGAAGACGACGAGGGCGAACAGCTCCAGATCATGCGCTTCAACATGCCCTTCGGCCGCGTCGGCACGGGCGAGTACGGCACCTACTACGTCGCCTACGCGGCCACCCCGGCGGTGACCGAGGAGATGCTCGACAACATGTTCCTCGGCAAGGGCGAAGCCACCCACGACCGCGTCCTCGACTTCTCCACCGCACTCACCGGGAACCTCTACTTCGTGCCCAGCGCCGATTTCCTCGACGACCCGCCGGTCGCCGGCGCCGAGGTCGAAGAGGATCCCGGGGCGCCGGATCCGGCCCCGGAACCCGCCCCCGAAGACGGCTCGCTGGGCATCGGCGGCCTGCGCGAGACCGACGCCTGAGCCGGCAAGCTCGCTTGCCGATCACCCCTTGGGAGCAACTTCCGGGGCCTGAGTCCGTTTAATCCCCTGAGGCCCAGTGATCTCCGGACCCGGCAAACGTCTTCCTGCCCTCCTGCTCGTCGCCCTCGCGGCGATCGTCTCGGCCTGGGCGGTCGCGCCCGCGGCCGGCGCGCGGACCGTGCACTACGCCGGACAGGCGGTGAAGGTCCCCCATGGCTATGAGGTGATCCGGGTCGCGCCGGGCTCGAAGACCTGCACGCGCCTGGACCGTCGCGTCGTCTACCTCGGCGCGCCGTCCAAGCAGCAGCGCTGCCCGGCCGGCCCGATCCTCGGCAAGCGCCGGGCGATCGTCGTCACCGGCCAGGGCGCCGGCGTCCGCGGGGACGCCCAGCTGCTGACCGGCCGCGGCGCGATCGCGCGGTCCCTCGCCCGTCCCGGCGCCGCCCGCGCGAGCAAGGCGCCCGCCACCGCCTCGGTCGGCGGCTCGGTCTTCACCGGGCTCGGCTTCGACACCTGCAGCGCCCCCTCGACCAGCGCGATGGCCGCCTGGGCCGCCTCGCCGTTCCGCGGCGTCGGCATCTACATCGGCGGCGAAAACAGCGCCTGCTCGCAGCCGAACCTCAGCGCCAGCTGGGTCAGCGCCCAGACCACCGCGGGCTGGCACCTGATCCCGACCTACGTCGGCCTGCAGGCGCCGACCTCCAGCTGCGGCAGCTGCGCCAAGCTGACCAGCGCCGGGGCGACCACCCAGGGCATGGCGGCGGCCGAAGACGCGGTGGCGGAGGCAGCCGCGATCGGGATCGGCGCGGGCAGCCCGATCTATTTCGACATGGAGGCCTACTCGCCGACGACCAGCGCCACCAACGCCGTGCTCGCCTTCCTCGGCGCCTGGACCGAAAAGCTGCACGCGCTCGGCTACCAGTCGGGGGTCTACTCGTCGAGCAGCTCCGGGATCGCCGACCTCGCCGGCGCCTACGGCACCACCTACGCCTCGCCCGACGACATCTGGACGGCGAACTGGAACAACGCCGAAGACACGCTGGACTCGGTCGTGCCCTCCACCGCCTGGCCCAACCACCAGCGCATCCACCAGTTCCGCGGCGGCCACAACGAGTCCTGGGGCGGCACCACGATCAACATCGACAGCGATTACGTCGACGGCGCGACGGTCGGCGTCGGCACGCCGCCGGTGGGGGAAAGCGACCCGATCGGCTCGCTCGAGGTGACCGGCTCCCCGGCGCCGGGGCAGCTGCGGGTCAAAGGCTGGGCGCTCGACCCCGACGCGCCGACCGAAGCGCTCTCGATCAACGTCGTCGTCGGCGGCCGCGAAGGCCAGAAGGGCGTCGAAACCTTCGAACTCGGCCAGGTCGCCAACCAGGAACGGACCGACGTCGGCGCCTCGCACAAGCTGGCGGGGCCGCTGCACGGCTTCGACAGCACGATCGCCACGATCAAGTCCGGACCGGAGCCGATCTGCGTCTACGCCCTCAACGTCGCGCTCGGCGGCAACCGCCTGCTCGGCTGCAAGACGACCAACATCCCGGTCGCGATCGCCTTCACCCGGCTGAAGGCGATGCCCCACGGGGTCAAAGTCACCCTCGCCTGCCAGTGGCCGATCGGCACCTCCTGCCCCGGCCACCTCGGCCTCCGCACCACCTTCAAGGTCAGGACGCCGCGCCGCCACAAACCGCCGCGGATCCACGCCGTCACCCGCTCCCTCGGCTCCCGCACCTTCCACCTGAGCGGCGGCGAATGGCACACCTTCTACCTCCCCTTCACCGCCGGCGGCCGCAAGCTGCTGGCCGAACGCGGCAAGCTGGCGACCCAGGTGATCGCCGCGATCCCCGGCGGCCGCCGCGGCGCCGGCCTCCCCCTCGAAGCTCCCGCGCCCCGGCGCTAGCGGCGCACCGAGCAAGTCCCCGAGCACCACGTCCGCGCCACCCAACCGCGGGCGACCCTCGTCACAACCCAGCGCGCGCGGGCGACCCTCGTTAGCCATAGGTTTACGTAGGTCGCCCGCACTCACGCGCGGGTAACGCAGGTCGCCCGCACTTGATGACTCCGGGGAGCCGACGCGAGTGTGGGGGGCCGCCGGGTCGCCTCCGGCTGTGGGCTCGAATCGACTACTCGCCAAGCGCCTCGCGCAGGCGCGCGATCTCGCCTTTGAGGTCGAGCAGTTCGGTTTCAAGCCGGTCGAGGCGGTCGACTTCCTCGGCGGCCTGGGACGGAGTCGGGTCCTCCGCGACGGAGACGAACTCCTCATCCCCCGACACCTCTTCTTCGGGCCGTTCCGGCTCAGCGGCCGGGACCTCCGCTCCGCCTCCGCCGAGGACCTGCTCGTAGCGGTCCTCCTTCTGGCCCGGGCGGCGGGGGTGGCGGACGACGTAGCCGCGCTCGATCAGGCGCTCCAGAACCTCGTGGACGGCGGCGAGGTCGGCGAAGCCCTGCATCCGCTCGGTCCGCTGCTTCAGCTCGCCCGGGGTCTGGGGGCCGCGCAGCATCAGCACCGCGAGCACGGCCAGCTCACCGTCGTCGACGCCGAGCGCCTCGGGCAGCAGGTGGCGGTACTTGCGCGCCCGCGAGCCCGCCCCGCTCGTCAGCCGCGTCCAGCCGCGCAGCGCGGTCTGGCGCAGGGCGTCGGAGACGGTCTGCTCGTCGTAATCGACGACCGGATCACGGTTCGTCGACTGGTTGCAGGCGTTGCGCAGCGCGTTCAGCGACAGCGGGTAGACGTCGGGCGTCGTCCGCTGCTTCTCGACCAGGCAGGCGACGACGCGGATCTCGACGGCGTCGGGTTCGGCAGGCATCGCTCGCTCGCCGCCCCCGCCCTAAGCCCGGTCGGGCCGCTCGGGGTAGATCTCGTCGATCGTGCAGAGCGTCGTGTAGGGCGCTTCGGCGGCGGCTTCGATCCGCTCCGCCCCGCCCGCCAGACGGTCGACGACCGCGACCACGCCGGCGATCAGGAGCCCCTCCTCGCGGCAGCGCGCGATCGCTTCCGCGGTCGAGCCGCCGGTCGTCACCGTGTCCTCGACGACCAGGCACCTCACGCCCGGCTCGACCGGACCCTCGACCCAGCGCTGCAGCCCATGGTCCTTTTTCGCGCTGCGCACGAAGAAGGCGACCAGGTCCTCGCCGCCCTTTACCGCCAGCGGCGCGCAGGAGGGCGGGATCGCCGCCGTCGCCGGCCCGCCGACCGCCTGGGCGCCAAGCTCGTGCGCCCGCGCCGCGATCAGCTCCCCGGCCGCCCGGAAGCCGCCGGGCCGCATCAAGGTTCGCCGCGCGTCGACGTAGTACTGGGCGATCGCCCCGCTCGACAGCGTCACCTCGCCGATCACCAGCGAGTGCTCGCGCAGTTCCGCGAGCAGCGTCTCCTTGGCTGCGGCTAGATCAGCCACTACCAGACGAAAATCGACTCGCCGAAGTGCAGCTGTTCGTAGATCCGCGGCTGGTCGGCGATGAAGGTCCGCACGCAGCCGTGGCTGGCGGCGTAGTTCGGCACTTCGGGGTAGCCGTGGACCGCGTACCCGTTGTGCCAGTAGAAGGAGTAGACCATCCCCTCCGAGTTCGTCCCCGGTTCCTGGCGGTAGAAGTAGTAGTGGCCGGTGATCGTCGGCGTCGAGGGCTTGCCGGTCGACACGGGGTAGATCGCGAACGGCTTGCCGTCCTTGACCAGCACCAGCACCTGCTTGTCGAGCGGCACCTCGGCGTGTTCGCCGGCGTCCGGGTACTTCACGTGGTAGCCGCCCTTGCCTTCGAAGACCGCCTTGAGGATCCCCGGGCCGGCCTTTTTGGTGCGGTCCATGTCGTTGACTTTGCGGTAGGCGAGCACCTCGCGACCGAGCCGCGCGCTGAAGCACTTGCCCTCGCCGCTGACGTAGCCCATCTTCGCCAGGCGCGACTTGAAGGCGCCGACGACGGGTGAGCATTCCCCCTTGCTCAGCTTCGGGAAGCTGACCGTCCAGCTCTTGCGCACGGTCGAGTCGCCGCCCAGCGCGGCGGTGGCGACGTGCTTGGCGGAGGCCGCGTACTTGCCGCCTTCCTTGACGACGACGCTCGCTTCGAAGGTCCCCGTTTCGTTCGGTCCCTGCTGGACCGCGACCTGCCGCTTCACGACTTCCTTGCCGTTGCGGAAGAAGTTGACTTCGACGTGCTGGCCGTCGACGTAGGGCTTCACCGTCCCGGTGACCGGCACCGTGTCGAGGATCTGCGCCTTGCCGCCGTGCAGGTGCCCGACGTCGATCGTGACCGTCGCCTTCGGCGCGCCTTCCTGCTTCTTCGGCGCTTCCTGCTTCGACGGCGCCTGGTCCTTCGGCGCGGCGGCCGCGGTAGCGGGCACCGCCAGGAGCACGGTGGCTCCGACGGCGAGGGCAAGGCGGCGGATCACACGGGAATCCTACTGGCCCAGCAGGGCTATGGAGTTGTTGATCATGTGCAGCAAGATCCCCGGCACGATCGAGCCGGTCCGCTCGTAGAGCAGCGCCAGCAGGAAGCCGAAGACGATCAGCGGCGGCACCGCCGTCACCCCGGTGAGCGCGTGCAGAGCGCCGAACACCAGCCCGCAGATCAGCGCCGCCGCCAGCCGCGGCAGCTTCTCCCGCAGCCCGCCGAACAGCATCCCGCGGAAGCACGTCTCCTCGGCGATCGGCGCCGCGATCACGATCAGTAAGACCTGGATGATCGTCGGCCCGAAGCTTTCGGCGATGTCCTTCTGCTTCGGTTCGGTGATCACCAGCGAGTAGAAGATCGTGAAGGCGAGGTAGAGGACGAAGGCCAGCGCCATCCAGCCGAAGGCGGACGCCTTGAAGCGGCGGAAGCCGAGCCGGCGGAGCGATTCCTGGATGCTGGTCGAGCCGCGCATCGAGGCGAGCGCGAAGGGCACGAGCAGGAAGCCGAGCTCGGTCGCGAGCTGGGAGATGATCGACCCCGCCGTGGTCAGCGTGCCGTCGAGTTCACGGGCGACGAAGAGGTGCCCGGAGCCGGCGAACTCGATCGAGCTGACGGAGTTCCCCGCGTCGATCTTGGCGCCGGTGCGTTCCGGCACCCCCATCTCGGTCGCGCGTTTGTATTCGTAGGTGTCGCCGTTCGGTTCGGCGATCCAGAGGTTGCCCTTCGAGTCGACCGTCAGCGCCGCGAATTCGTCACCCGATTCGGGTTCCAGCTCAAAGCGGAACGTGCCGCCGGCGGAGAAGCCGAAGACCTTGCCGTCCCCCTTGCCGGAGAGGACGAAGACGTCGCCGTGGCCGGCCCCCGGCGCGGTGTCGACGGCGATGTCGTTGTCGTTCGAGCCGAAGTCGAAGGAGCCGGAGTCACTTTCCGTCGCGTCGAGCCGTCCCCGGTACTGACCCTTCGCGTTCAGCCGCACCACCTGGTCGTCGCCGGCGTCGATCGCGTAGAGCGCCCGCCCCGAGGGCGAGTACGCCATCCGTTCGGGTTCGAAGCCGGTCAGCGACGGCAGCTGTCGACCCGCGACCGCCACCGGCTGCTTCGAGGTCGCCTTGTAGAAGAGGATGCGCCCCGGGCCTTTCTCGGAGACCGCGAGCACTTCCCGTCGCGGGTCGTACGCCAGCCCGTGCGAGTCTTCGATTCCGGTGATCGGCCCCTCGTCGGTGCCATGTCCGAGTGGGCCGAAGATGCGCACTTCGTCTTCGTGATCGGCGAAGAGGAGGGGCGAGTCGGGACCGACCGCGATCGCGGTGGCGTCGCCCTTGTCGAAGCTGGCCCCGCTCGAGTACCCCGGCGGGAAGAGCGCTTCGATCTTCCCTTCCTGGCCGCCGACGATCAGAGCGGGGACTGAGAGGAAGAGCCCGACCGCGAGCGCGGCGAAGACCGCGAGGATCGCCGCCCACGGCCCCCAGTTCGAGTAGGGGAATTCCCGCTGCGGTTTCGCGACTTCGCCGTCGACAAGGTTCGCCTCCATGGCCCGGGCAGTCTCACACAGGTCGCGACGGGCCAGCGGGCCGTAGGCTCTTCCTCATGACGCAGCGGGGACGGCGTCGGCAGCGGCGTCGTGGCAGCGTGGGCACCAAGGTGGCGATCGCCATCGGGGTCGTCCTTGCCGTGATCGCGATCGGCGTGATCGGGGTGACGAGCTGGGTGCTGAACGTGGCGGCCGACGCGCCCTCGCTCGCGAGCTGCAAACAGGCCGAGCACCATGGCAACTCGGTCATCTACGCGGCGAACGGAGAACGGCTGGGCGCGATCGTCTCCCCCGAAGCGAGCGCCCCGGTCGGCCAGAAGCGGATCCCACGCAAGCTGGAGCTGGCCACGGTGGCGATCGAGGACCAACGCTTCTTCCAGCACGGCGGCCTCGACACGCAGGGCATCCTGCGCGCCGCGGTCACCGACATCGAAGCCGGCGAAGCGGTCGAGGGCGGCTCGACCATCACCCAGCAGCTGGTCCGCAACCTCTGCATCGAGCACCCGAAGAAGACGCTGGAACGCAAGATCGAGGAAGCGAAGCTGGCGCTGGAGTACTCCGAACACCACTCCAAGCGCCAGATCCTCGGCCAGTACCTGAACACGGCGACCTACGGGACGGTGGAGGGCTCGACCGCGGTCGGCGTCGGCGCCGCCTCCCAGTTCTACTTCGGCCGCCCGGTGTGGAAGCTTGACGTGGCGCAGATGGCGATGCTCGCCGGGCTCCCGCAGGCGCCCTCCCAGTACAACCCGCTGCTCTATCCCAAGGCGGCGAAAGCGCGCCGCAACGAGGTGCTGCAGAAGATGGCGAAGCTCGGCTACCTGGCGCCGCCGCGGGCGCGGGCACTGGAAAAGCATGGGCTGGAGCTGAGTCCTTCCCATGACTACTTCGACCACAAGGAGCCCTACTTCTTCGACTACGTCGAACACCTGCTGATCGCCCACTACGGGGCGGACGAGGTGCGGCGCGGCGGGCTCCAGGTCCACACCACGCTCTCGCCGGAGCTCCAGCGCGTGGGACGGGCGGCGATCGCCGAAGCGCTGTACGAACCGACGGACCCGTCATCGGCCTTCGTCTCGATCGACCCCCGCAACGGCGACATCCGGGCGATGGTGAACAGCACCGACTATGCCGAGGACCAGTTCAACCTCGCCGCCCAGGGCCACCGCCAGCCCGGCTCGACCTTCAAGGCCTTCGTCCTCACCACCGCGATCAAGCAGGGCATCGACCCCTACTCGACCTACTACGAATCGAAGCCGCTGGACCTGACGCTGCCGGACTACGGCCACTGGGAAGTCCATACCGCCGACGAGGGATACCAGGGGACGATCAACCTCCAGCAGGCGACGGTCACCTCCGACAACACGGTGTTCGCGCAGCTCGACCTCGACGTCGGGCCGAAGAACGTC
>Ga0153956_1003259_pt1 | contig 10678 bp, 8 predicted proteins | sample TSFL040MetaG_FD_104704 | JGI IMG/M metagenome (GOLD analysis project Ga0153956, IMG submission 104704) | Attine ant fungus gardens microbial communities from Florida, USA - TSFL040 MetaG | ecosystem: Host-associated > Fungi > Mycelium > Unclassified | place: USA: Florida, Wekiwa Springs...
AACAGCATATTGAACTGTATAATACAAAGTAACTCATCGCAATTAGGCTAATCATAGCAAGTAATAATTAAAAATAATTATTTCGTCTGTTCTGGTTTAAAAAAAGTCTGTTTGTGTAAAAAATAGCAAAGGTTTGGTATATAAATTTGATGATACAGATTAATTCTGTAAACCAATTAGAATCCTATAACCATCAGCTTTAGGTTATAAAAATTTAAATAGTAAAATAGACTGATTTAGCAGAAATGTTCTTATTAAGAGGCATATTATGTAATAAGAAAGTCAAAACATATATACGAAATTAATTAGGTCATGATTAAAAAATTTTTGTTAGGTATTACATTATTCTTGTTTATGGTCGGGAATGTAAAAGCTCAAGCACAGCCCCCAAAAGCCTATGGCCCGGTACCCAGTGCTAATCAATTGCGCTGGCAGGAAATGGAATCGTATGCCTTTGTACATTTTTCAACCAATACTTTTACCGATCAGGAATGGGGTTCGGGATCGGATGACCCTAAAATTTTTAACCCGACTAATTTAGATTGTCGTCAATGGGCACGAGTTTGCAAAGAGGCGGGAATGAAAGGTATTATTATAACAGCAAAACACCATTCCGGCTTTTGTTTGTGGCCATCAAAATATACAGAATACTCTATAAAAAATTCTCCGTGGAAAGGTGGTAAAGGTGATATAGTTGGAGATTTGGCAAAGGCTTGTAAAGAATATGGCCTTAAACTGGGTATTTATTTGTCGCCCTGGGATAGAAACAGCGCTGACTATGGACGCCCCGAATACATCACCTATTTTAGAAATCAATTAAAGGAACTTCTTACCAATTATGGCGATATTTTTGAAATATGGTTTGACGGAGCAAATGGAGGTACAGGTTATTACGGCGGCGCTAATGAAAATCGCAGAATAGATCGTAAAACTTACTATGACTGGAAAAATACCTACTCGCTGATACGCCAGTTACAGCCTAATATAGTTATCTGGAATGATGGCGGCGACAGAGGTGATCTCCGTTGGGTAGGCACGGAAGCAGGTTATGTAGGAGAAACAAACTGGAGTTTATTAAACGCGACGGGCGATGTGCCCGAAAATATGCTGCGTTTTGGTTTGGAGAATGGCGATTCGTGGGTTCCGGGCGAGGTTAATACTTCTATCAGGCCAGGATGGTTTTATCATAGCTATGAAGATAGCAAGGTAAAATCCTTACCTCAGTTGGTCAACCTTTATTATAATTCAATAGGCCGTAATGGCACAATGCTGCTCAATTTTCCTATTGACAGAAGAGGGCTTATACATGAAAACGATGAAAAATCCGCCCTACAAATGGCAAATTTTGTTAAGGAGGCATTTGCGGTAAACCTTGCTGGGAAAGCTAAAGTTACGGCTTCAAATGTACGTGGTAAAGATCAGCGTTATGGTGCAAATAAAGTTATTGATGGGAATAAAAACACCTATTGGGCTACAGACGATGGCGTTAATAATGCCTCGCTAACCATTAACTTTGGTAAACCAACAACGTTTAACAATTTTATTGCTCAAGAGTATATTAAACTTGGCCAAAGAGTAAAGGCTTTTAAACTAGAAGCTTTAATAAATGACCAATGGAAAGAGTTAGCCAGCCAAACTACCATCGGTTATAAACGCATTCTGCGTTTTCCAACCGTAACAGCCACCCAATTACGTTTTACCATTATGGATGCCAAAAGTAATCCCATCATTTCGTCTGTAGGGGTATATAATGCCCCGGCAATATTAACTGCGCCCGTAATAAGAAGGAATAAAACGGGCGATGTAAGCATTACTGCAGATGATAAAGAAGCGGTGATTTACTATACGCTTGATGGCAGTATGCCCACCAAAGCATCAATGAAATATAATGCACCTTTTAAAACTGATGGAAAGATCGAAGTAAAAGCAATTGTTTGTGATCCTAGCTCCGGTAAAAGCGGACCAATGACTACTGAAAAATTTGACATTGTACACACAGATTGGAAAGTAGTAGGTATAGATGATAATAAGGTCAATGATATTATTGACGGAAATACAGCATCGGCTTGGTATCAGCCCCGCGACAAAAAAATGCCTGCCGATATCATCATAGATATGGGTAAAATCGAAACTCTGACCGGTTTTAGATATTTGCCCGCACAAGGCCGTAACTATGGCATTATTACAAGTTATCAATTTTTCGTATCCGACGACAATATACAATGGAAAATAGCAGATGAAGGAGAATTTTCTAACATTCAAAATAATCCACTTTGGCAAATTAAGAAATTCGCTCCTGTAAAGGCACGTTATATCAAAGTTCGCGCGCTGCGTAATACACAGAACAACGATGCGGCTGGCTATGCTGAGATAGATGTGGTTACCGACTAATAAATTGATATGAAATTTTATCTTGATAATTTTCTCGTCAACTCCCAGCATTCTTAATGCGCCAACCTAGATAGTAGGAAAATTAATGACCTAAAGCCTCAGTTAATGATATCAAATAAAAAAGAACTATTAGGATTTATACCAAGAAACAGCATTACTTCCTTTTTACTGGTTACTATGTTATTCCTTATTTGGGGTATTCCCAACAACATGAATGACGTCCTGATCAAACAATTTATGAAATCGTTTGAACTGACGAGATTCAAAGCCGGACTCATACAATCGGCCTTTTACATGGGGTATTTTATACTTGCCGTTCCATCAGGGCTGATCATTAAGCGCTATTCTTATAAGGTAGGTTTATGCTTGGGTTTACTGCTTTTTGCAGGTGGTTGCTTTCTGTTTTGGCCGGCAGCCATTTTAGGTAAATATGAATTTTTTCTGTTTGCATTATTTGTAATTGCTTCGGGTTTAACCTTTCTGGAAACCGGAGCCAACATTTTTATTGTTGAAATAGGTAATTCAGGATCAGCTGAACGACGCCTCAATTTCTCACAGGCCTTTAACCCAATAGGTGCAGTATTGGGCGTATTACTGGGTACTTTATTTATTCTTTCAGGAATCGAACACGATTCTGCAAAAATAGAGGCAATGAAGATAGCCGGTGAGTACAACCAATATCTTAAACAAGAGACCATGCGTGTAGTTACACCCTACCTGGTGCTCGGCGGATTTGCGGCATTGTGGTGTATATTTTTAGCATTATCAAAATTTCCCAAAGGGCGTGACGAAATTGATATTAGTAACGATGAGAAAAGCGAATTAAGTATTACGAAATTGCTTGGCTTTCCCCATTTCTATAAAGGCGTGATATCGCAGTTTTTTTATTGCGGCGCACAAACCTGTACGTGGAGTTTCTTTATTACTTATGTTCAGGACTATACCGGGCAACCTGAAAAAATTGCCGGATATTTCCTTACCGGTACGCTGGTTGCTTTCGGCGTGGGCCGTTTCTCAGCGACTTATTTTATGAAATTTATTACGCCTGCGAAATTAATGGCATTGTACGGCGTAGTTAATATTTTATTGGTGGCTATAGCTATTGGCAGTCCTGGCATAGTGGGGGTTTGGGCTATATTTTTTACAAGTTTCTTTATGTCATTAATGTATCCAACAAATTTTGCGTTAAGTATCCGTGAGCTTGGAGTAAACGCCAAGTTGGGCGGCTCAATAATGGTCATGGCTATTGTAGGGGGAGCTGTCTTGCCTCCTTTGATGGGCTTTATAGCTCAAGCGACGTCAAGCATGGCCGTCGCAATGACGATACCACTAATTGGTTACCTATATATAACCTATTATGCCCTATTCGGTTCAAAATTAATATCCCAAAATGACATTAGCTGAAAAACAATCCAATCTTAACTTGCCGGGTGTAATTCTCGGTACAAGTGCACTTGGTAATTTATTTGTAGCACTTGATGGCAATGTTAAGCGAGAAATAATCAAAGAGTACATTGACCATTCGACCGATAACATAGTTTTCGACTCAGCCGGGAAATACGGAGCGGGCCTGGCGCTTGAATCCCTGGGAAAGTATTTAAGGGAACTTCGGATAGCGCCGGAAAACGTTACAATTAGTAACAAATTGGGCTGGTTTAGAACCAAATTGAAAACTCCTGAGCCAATGTTTGAAAAAGGTGTATGGGTTGGTCTGAAGCACGATGCAGTGCAAATGATTTCCTATAAAGGAATGATGACTTGTTTTGAACAAGGCAACGAATTGCTAAATGGTTATCAACCTGAGATGCTTTCGGTACATGATCCCGACGAATATCTGCAAGCGGCAAAAAGCATTAAAGATGAACAGAAAAGATATGAGGAAATTTTAGAAGCGTATCAAGCGTTAGCTGATTTAAAGGCAAATGGTAAAATTAAATCAGTAGGAATAGGCGCTAAGGATTGGAAAACCATCATACGTATTGCTAAGGACGTGAAATTGGATTGGGTGATGATTGCCAACAGTATGACTATTAAAAGCCATCCTTCGGAACTTTTAGCATTCATGACTAGCCTGCAAAAAGAAAACATTCCTGTTATCAATTCAGCTGTATTTCACGCAGGATTCTTAATTGGTGGGAATTTTTATGATTATAAATTAGCCAACGAAGATCTTCCAGGATATGAAATACTTATAAAATGGCGTAGCGATTTTTTTGAAACTTGTAAAGATCATGACGTTAAACCTGCTGAGGCCTGTGTAAGGTTTGCATTAAATGCACCCGGAGTGAGGAGCGTCGCTCTAAGTACAACAAATCCGAAGAGAATTAAAGAAAATTTAGAAATGTCCAGAACTGTGATACCTGACCAGTTTTGGATGGATTTGGTAGAAAAAGGGTTGGTCAACTCATCAGTACCTTTTTTAAACTCAATTATGAGGAAGAACTAAAAACTATATTTATCGCCGTTGGCTGAATTTATATCAATTCAATTACTGGCTGATAAATGAATAACGCTACTGCATAGAACACGCGATCCAAGTGATATACATTATTATTTTAATTATCAATGAGAGGCTTAATTTGTTCCCAACCGGGAATTTTTGAATATAAAGAACTTGAACGCCCCATATTAGAACCGGAGCATTCGATTATAAGAATTGAACGCATAGGTATTTGTGGTACAGATTTACATGCCTTTACCGGTACACAACCATTTTTTAACTACCCTCGTGTTTTAGGCCATGAGCTTTCTGGTAAATTGGTTGAAGCGAATAATGCTCCGGACTTTACTATCGGGGAGTCTGTAACTTTTATACCATATATCAATTGCGGGCATTGCCTTGCCTGTAAGAGTGGCAAATCCAACTGTTGTGTAAATATGGCAGTTTGCGGTGTACATATTGATGGTGGTATGGTAGAATATTACACTATTCCATCACGATTACTGGTACATGGGAATGGCTTGAGCTATGATGAATTGGCCTTAGTTGAGCCGTTGTCGATAGGTGCTCATGGTGTCAGGCGCGCAGACGTAAAAGAAAATGAATTTGTTTTAGTAATTGGAGCTGGGCCTATAGGCTTGGGCACTATGGAATTTGCGCGAATAGCAGGGGGCAAGGTAATTGCAATGGATATCAATGAAGATCGCCTGGCCTTTTGCAGAAACAACCTGAAGATTCAATTCACAGTGAAAGCGGGCCCGGATGCAAAGGCACAGTTAAGCGATATTACCAATGGCGATATGCCAACCGTTATAATCGATGCGACTGGCAGTCAAAAAGCGATCAATTCGTCATTTCAATATATGGCACATGGGGCACGTTTTGTATTGATAGGTTTACAGAAGGAAGATATATCATTTAGCCATCCGGAGTTTCATAAACGCGAGGGAACTTTGATGAGCAGCAGGAATGCAACCAGGGAAGATTTTGAGCACGTAATAAATTCAATAAAAAATGGTCTGGTCAGGCCGATGACTTATATAACTCATAGAACCGGGTTTGAGGAGCTGAGTGTAGAGTTTGCGAAGTGGCTTGACCCTAAATCAGGTGTGATCAAAGCAATTGTCTCAGTATAAAAATTGCCGAAAATGGATTTAACTAACACCCCTTCAAAAAAGAAACTAAGGCTGTCTAACAAAACATTAGTGCGTATCAGCGCTCCTGAAGTTGCTAAGCCTGGTATAGAATATCAAAATTTACCAGTCAAAGTTTTGCAGTTTGGTACTGGCGTTTTATTGCGTGGACTAATAGATCATGTTATTGATAAGGCCAACCGCAATCGGGTCTTTAACGGTAGGATAGCGGTCGTCAAATCTACCGGAAGGGGTAATTTAGATGTGTTTGTTGAGCAAAATAACCTCTATACCTTATTAATAAGAGGCATTGAAAATAAACAATCAGTTGAGCAGGCTGTAATAAATAGTGCAATAAGCGAGGTACTATCTGTTAAAGGAGAATGGGAACTTGTGTTAAAAGAGGCTGAAAATCCCAATTTAAAAATTATTATTTCAAACACGACAGAAGTTGGCATCCAACTCTTTAATGAAAGCATTGATCAGCACCCACCGGTCTCATTCCCGGCAAAATTGCTGGCTGTACTTTACCACAGATATAAATTTTATAATGGAAGTGAAGCTAGTGGCCTGGTAATTGTACCCACAGAACTTTTACCAAATAACGGAGCGGTTCTTAAATCAATTATAATGGAACTGATACATTATAATAGTTTAAATAGTGATTTCGCAAATTGGGTAAACAACAATAATTTTTTTTGCAGCTCTTTAGTGGATAAAATCGTAACCGGACGTCCATCTGATGAAGAGCGACAAATATTTGAAGATAAAAATGGCTATACTGACGAGCTATTAATAGTAGCAGAACCCTATTGTTTATGGGCAATTGAAGGGAATGATGTAGTAAAGGCAATATTAAGTTTCGAACAAATCGATGAAGGCGTTATTGTTATTCCAGACATAACGGTTCACCGTGAACTTAAATTAGGGTTGCTGAACGGGGTTCATACTTTGAGCTGTGCAATAGCTTTAATAAATAATTTTGATTTTGTCAATGCGGCCGTCAACGACTCCCGATTTTCGGTTTTTTTGCAAAACTTAATGGCTGAGATCAAATCGGCTATTCTCTGCGATGTTGATTCCAAAGTTGCGAGTGATTTTTCTGATAAGGTTTTAGACCGATTTAAAAACCCATTTATTAACCATCAATGGACAGCTATTTCACAGCAATACACCACTAAGATAATAACACGGGTGCTCCCTGTTTTAAAAAAACACTATGAACTTTATAATAGTGTACCGAAAAATATCGCAAAGGGCTTCGCTGGTTATTTATTCCTAATGAGCAAGATTAAGGTTAAAAATGATAATTACTACATTCAGCTAAAAGGGCTAAAGTATTCATATAGCGATGAGAAAGCACAAAATATATATGAAAAAATTAAAACAGCCTCATTGGCAACTGTGGCCACTTTAGTACTGAGCAGTGCTGATATATGGGGCGAGGATTTAAACCGGTTTCCAAAATTTACTCGATCTGTTCAGAATTATTTAAACAAAATGGTGAATGGAGATCGAATAATTTAAGAATTCAATGGCAGGTCGGTAGCGTTTTAACTATGGATTTGCTTTTGATTTTTGCAATTGCGTTGTTAAACGCAATTGGCACGGTGATGGAAGCGATGCAAAAGACACATAAGAGTAAGGAGCAGCTAAAGGCGCAGTTCTTATATATTCTGGACAGTTACATTAAATCAAGAGATGCTCTCGGCCTGATGACATCTGGGAAGGAAAAAGAGGAATTGATCTCAACAACGAAAGCGCAGGTCAGCTTGCTTTAGGAGGAATATATGTTTATCAATATTACCGACAATAAAGGAGTCTCTAACAAAGGTAGCAGCGCAGGGCTGGTGCACTACAATGGCCCTGTGATTTGTGCTTAAGCCAGGAAAAAAATGGTGAGTATTGAAAGTGAAAACGGATGTAGATCGGCATTGATGAAAATTATTTTCCATCACTAAAATAGCCTGCACCCAATAAATGTCCAGGACATAGTGAGAAAGCTAAAATGTTAACTTTAAAAGAAAATAATTAGGGTTGGCAGTTGCGGCAGGCGACTTCATTCCTACGCCGCCAGCCTCACTGCAAGAGCAAACCGCGACTGCGGTTGCATGATAAATCCCTTATTCACCACTTTCGCGAATATAGCCCCCGAAGGCATGGCCGTAAAGGGCTTTCGCGGCATAAACCGTTCCGCTGCGCTACACTATTTATTCCACGTTCCCTTGACAGCCATGCCTTCTTACGCTTTTAGTTGCTTAAGCGGTAATTAAGGGGCAGGTGTTCAATCGGCATCACTAAAAACGTTAACTGCAAACCTATCGCCGTGGGCCGCGCCTGATCTCCATATCGTCATCGCGGTCAGGTGCAGGCGGACTAAAATGAGATGATATTTGTGCTAAGCTTTGCTTTGCCCATTCGGGCGGAGAATCAGCGAAGAAAATAAGTTGCCTGTTCTGTACACTTAATAATGATTTCAGTTCGTGTAAGCTTCCTGACGCGTCTATAAATTCAACATTGTCAAACCTGCCTGCAAAATATACCAGATTTTTCAATCCTTCCTCAAAGTTATAGCGGATGCTGTCTGTATCCACGAAATGCCCGCCACCTGCTACACGAGCGGTTACACGATCCATTGATTGCTGAATATCACTAAGAGCGAGATAAACCATGCTTATGGTATAACCATTCTCCTGAAAGCGGCTTACTGTGTTCATCAGCCATGCATCCCTAAAATTCGTTTCGATAGTAAAGTCCCTGCTGTTTGTCAGGGCGTTATCTACACAGTCCAGGAAATATTGATCTACAGCATAGGATATGCTTTTGGCGGGCAGGCCGGGATAACGTGCTTCGATCTTTGCGATTTCTTTATCTGCATCAAAGATAAAGGCATCCACAGATGACAAATCTTTCGAGAAGGTAGATTTGCCTGCACCGTTACCCCCCGCTATGATGAGTAGTTGCGGGTTGTCCAAGAGCATAATTAAAGAATTTTAATAAAGTGCGCTTTGCCTTTGTCGTCTATTCGTACCAGTTCTTTTTTATCCCGGTATTCATGCACCATATAACTGGTATCGGGACAAATAGCGTGGTCAAAGTAAGTGAGATACCCGTTCCTTGCAAAGGTTTCGCGTTTCACGGCATCGGCAGTTGGTCGAAGTCGCTCGGACAGTTCTTCTGCCGATAACTCGAATACTAATTTAGAACGTATGTCCTTTGCCGTGGTTCGCATGAGATGCTGTTGTGTGTACATAACAAAAATAGTAAAAATTAGTGTGTATTATCATAGCAAATGAATAGCACCACGAGGCCATCGTAACCTCGTGGTATTCAAATTAATATTAAACCGCTGCATATTTCTGCCGAAGCAAAGCCATATCCGCACCAACCTTAATATCCAGTATCTTGGCGTAATGCTGTGTGGTCTGGATATTGGTGTGCCCCAACATCTTTGACACGCTTTCAATGGGCACCCCATTTAATAGTGTTACCGTAGTGGCAAAAGTATGACGGGCAATGTGAAAGGTGATCGGCTTAGTGATACCGCACACGTCCGCAATTTCCTTCAGGTAGCTGTTCATCTTTTGATTGCTCAATACCGGCAATACCCGTCCGCTATTTTCGCAATGCGGGTGATCGGCGTAGCGGTCGATCAGTGCTAAGGCTGTTGGCAGCAAGGGGATACGCGACGGTACGTCCGTTTTAAGCCGGTTTATCGAAAGCCATTTGCCACCGTCAACACCGATAACGATTTCCCAGCGGCGCAATTTCTTCACATCCGCATACGCCAGGCCGGTATAACAGCAGAACAGGAAAATGTCACGTACCTGCGTTAAACGGTCTGTCGCCATATCCTTATCCGCCAGTTCCTGTAATTCCTCTGTAGTCAGGTAAACCCGATCAACGGTTTTGATCTTGTTCTTGTAATTCAGAAACGGGTTATAAACAAGCCACCTGTTAGCGATACAGATACGGATGATCTTACCAAAGTTTTTGATATACTTGACAGCAGAATTGTTGGCACATTTGCGTACAGAACGCAGATAAAATTCATACTCGGTAATAAAGGAATGATCGACCTGTTTAATATCAATGTCAGACAGGTTATATTTCCATTTCAGGAAATCGCGGGTATGCTTAAGGGAAGTTTCATAGCGGCACAGCGTTCCTTTAGTATATTCCTTGCCGACCAGCGCTGCCATTTTTTGATTGTGGTCTGCAAATATTTCCAATAGCAGATGTGGCTTTTCGGATTTCCCCATAAATTTATTGCGGATTGTTTCCGCAGTGACCATTTCATCTGCTTCAGTAAGGTGGCGGTGAGCTTCGTAAACTTTGGTTTGCAGGTCATCTAAATAAGCGTTAAATGACCTTACTTCTTCTTTGGTGCCTTTCCTGCGGCCAGCGGAACTGTTCCATTGCTCCGGCTCGCATAGTCTGCCTGACGGAGTTTCGGCACGCTTGCCGTTAACGGTAATGCGAACCCATATCGGCATGGGGCCATTTTTGTAGTTTTTGGGTTTCCTGATGTAAAAAAGCAAACTGAATTTAGTTTTCATAACATAACGTTAAAAGTGAAACAAAATTAGGTTTGCGATCAAGGATAATCAAGATGTTCATTTACTAAACTGGCTGATAATCAAGTTGATGTATGAAGTTCGGTGCGTAAGACAACAACTAAAAGTGACGCACCGAAATACGCACATTTTTGTTG
>Ga0153956_1003260_pt1 | contig 10677 bp, 11 predicted proteins | sample TSFL040MetaG_FD_104704 | JGI IMG/M metagenome (GOLD analysis project Ga0153956, IMG submission 104704) | Attine ant fungus gardens microbial communities from Florida, USA - TSFL040 MetaG | ecosystem: Host-associated > Fungi > Mycelium > Unclassified | place: USA: Florida, Wekiwa Springs...
AACTACGACGTGCTGCACTTCTCCGGCCGCACGGGCCGCTTCCTGGAGCCGAGCAGCGGCGCCGCCACGCTGAACCTGCTGAACCTTGTCCATCGCGACCTGCGGCTCGACCTCAGGACGGCGCTGCACAAGGCGATGTCGCAGGGCCGCAAGGTGGAGGAGCGCAACGTGCGGATGGGCGTCAACGGCGACGCCAGATCCGTCAACCTCATCATCGAGCCCATCACCCCCACGGCGGACGAGACGCCGACCGTGATAATCTTCTTCCAGGACGGCGGCCCCGCGAACGAGGGCGCGCAGGCCACGAGCGACGTCGGCGGCAGCGACGAGCATGTCCAGCGACTGGAAGCGGAACTGCGCGTCACCAAGGAGCGGCTGCAGACCACCATCGAGGAGCTGGAGAGCACCAACGAGGAACTGAAGTCCTCTAACGAGGAATATCAGTCCATCAATGAGGAATTTCAGTCTGCGAACGAGGAACTAGGGACCTCGAAGGAGGAGCTGCAGGCCCTCAACGAGGAGCTTCAGACGGTCAATGGCGAGCTGGCGCACCGGGTCGGCGACCTCGCCCGCACCAACTCCGATCTGAAGAACCTGCTCGAAAGCACCCAGATCGCGACCATCTTCCTGGACAACGACCTACGGCTGCGCAGCTTCACCCCGGCCTGCTCGGAGGTGTTCCACGTCATCGAGACGGACATCGGCCGGCCGATCGCGCACATCACGCCGCGCGTCTCCTACAGCGAGTTGCAGGAGGACGCGCGGCGGGTGCTGAAGAGCCTCGGCCAGGTCGAGCGCGAGGTGGCCGGCATTGAGGAGGACCGCCAGTTCCTTGTCCGGGTCCTGCCCTATCGCAGCGTCGACAACTTCATCGCGGGGGTGGTCGTCACCTTCCTCGAGATCACCGGGACGGCGCGGGCCGAGGGCGCGCTGCGCGCCAGCGAGCGTCGGTTCGGGGAGGCCCAGCAGCTGGCCGGCATCGGCGTCTGGGAAGCAAGCCCGGACGGCGACGACAGCTGGTGGTCGCAGGTCGTCTACCAGCTCTGGGGCGTGCCGGTGCTGGACCGGCCGCCGCCACTGGACGAACGGCCGATGCACCCGGAGGACAAGGCGGCCTACGAGGCCGCGTGGGCCAAGGCGCAGGAGACCGGCGAGCTCAACGTCGAATGGCGCGTGCTGTCGCGCGACCGCAGCGTCCGCTGGCTCGCCTCGATCGGCCGGCTGGAACGCTCCGAACGGGGCCATCGCATGCTGGGCATCACCCAGGACGTCACGGACCGCAAACAGACGGAATCCCGCCTGACGCTGCTGCTCGGCGAGCTGCAGCACCGGGTGCCGAACATTCTCTCGGTCGTGCGCTCGATCGTCGAGCGCAGCGTGCGCAGCGCCAGCACGGTCGATGAGCTGGCCGGCAATCTCGGCGGCCGGCTCGACACCTTGGCCCGCACCCAATCCATCTTCACGCGCTCCGCGGAAGGCGGCGTGGAGCTGGAAGAGCTGGTTCGCGACGAAATGGTCGCCGTCGCCGCGCGCGAGGAGCAGCTCGAGATCCGGGGCCCGTCCATCCGCCTGCGGCGCGAGGCGGCCGAGACCTTCGCCCTGGCCCTGCACGAGCTGACCACCAACGCCCTGAAGTACGGCGCGCTGGCGCGGCCGAACGGACGTGTCGGCGTCGCCTGGCGGGTGATGAACACCAGTTCGGGCCCGCGCCTGTCGCTGGAGTGGCGCGAGGAAGGCGTGCCAGCGATCGACGGCAATCCCAGCCGCGTCGGCTTCGGCCGCGAGCTGATCGAAAAGGGCCTGCCGTTCGAGCTGGGCGCGACGACGTCCTTGGAGTTCGTCCCCGGCGGAGCACGGGCGTTGATTGAAATGCCGCTGACGGACCGCGTGGCCTTCCTCGACGACCTCGACAACGGGAGGGGTCGATGAACGCCGACGCCAACCCCTCCGTACAAGACCTCGCCGTCCTCATCGTCGAGGACCGCTATCTGATCGCCAGCGACATCGCCCATCAGATCCAGCTGCTCGGCGCGCGGGTCGCGGGGGTCGCGCCGAGCCCGGCGCGGGCGAACGAGATCCTCGACGAGACCCACATCGACCTCGCCGTGCTCGACATCAACCTGGACGGCGACCGGATCTTCCCGCTGGCGGAGCGGTTGGCCGAGGAAAGCGTCATGTTCCTCTTCCTCACGGGCTACGACGAATTTCTGCTGCCGGCAAAATGGCGGGGTCGGCCAAGGCTCTCGAAGCCGCTCGACGGCCGAGCCCTGCGCGAGGCCATCATCGGACTGGTCGCCGCCTCGGGACGCGAAACAAACAGCTGAGTAGCGGGCGCGGCGAAAGCCGTCGATAGTCGGCCCAACCGCGCGCTCCGACGTCGCGGATGGGAGGACGACATGCTGAGCTGGAAAATCGGCGCCGTGACCGTGACGCGGATCGTCGAGATGGAAGTCCCGATGCCGCACAATCCCGAAGCCCCGTTCTTCGAGCACGGCACGCCGGAGAACCTGCGCCGCCTGCCCTGGCTCTACCCCCACTTCGTCAACGACCAGGACCAGCTCCTGCTGTCGATCCACGCCCTGCTGGTCGAGGCGCCGGGCCTGCGGCTGGTGGTCGACACCTGCGTCGGCAACGACAAGCCGCGCGGCGCGGTCGGCGGCCTTCCGCTGGCGACGCCCTTCCTGGAGCATATGGCCGAGGCGGGGTGGTCGCGCGAAAGCGTCGATACGGTGGTCTGCACCCACCTGCACGTCGACCACGTGGGCTGGAACACCATGCTGGTGGACGGCAAGTGGATGCCGACCTTCCCCAACGCCCGCTATCTGATCGGCCGCGACGAGCTGGCCCACTGGACCGCCGAGGGCGACGACGAGCAGCAGGTGATCCTGGGCGATTCCATCCAGCCCGTGCTGGACGCAGGCCTCGTCGACCTGGTCGGCCTGGACCACCGCCTGTCGCCCGAGGTGCGGCTGATCCCGACGCTCGGCCACACGCCGGGCCACGTCAGCGTGATGATCGAGTCCGAAGGCGAGACCGCCGTGATCACCGGCGACATGGCCCACCATCCCTGCCAGCTGGCGCATCCGGACTGGGGCGCGTCGTTCGACGTGGACCAGACGGCCTCGTCGACCACGCGCCGGCGCATGTTCGCCGAATGGGCCGACCAGCCGATCCTGGTCATCGGCACCCACTTCGCCGGCCCCACCGCCGGCCGCGTCCGCCGCGACGGCGAGGCCTATCGCCTCGAGGTCTGACGCGCGAGCGTCGATCTGGTTGACAAGGAAACTTCATCATATAGTTTCCTTGTCAACTTGTGGAGCGATCATGACTGGCGAGGCGCCCCTTTCCGAACTCGAGACCCATCTCGGCTATTGGCTGCGGGCGGTGTCCAACGCGGTGTCGCACAGCTTCGCCCGCAAGCTCGAGGCGGAAGGCGTCACGGTGGCCGAATGGGTCTTTCTGCGGATGCTGTACGACGTGGAGGTCATCGCCCCGTCCCTGCTGGCCGAGCGCATGGGCATGACCCGCGGCGCGATCTCCAAGCTCGCCGACCGCCTGGGCGACAAGGCGCTGATCGCCCGGGCGGCCAATCCGGACGACCGCCGCGGCCACAGCCTGGCGCTGACGCCGCCCGCCCGGGCGCTCGTCCCGCGCCTGGCCGCCCTGGCCGACCGCAACGACGCGGAGTTCTTCGGCGCGCTCTCGGCGCAGGAGCGCTCATGGCTTGAAGACCTCTTGCGGCGCATCGCGCGCGAGCGCGGCCTGAGCAGCGCGCCGACCGACTGATCCGACGGCTCCATCCCCCAAATCCGCGCATACAACGGAGAACGCCATGAATGCGCAGAGAACGGCTGTCGCCCAACGGTGCCTGGAGGGCGCCCATGCCGGTACGATCGACTTCCCCTCCATCGTGGGGACGCTCATCGAGGCCGGCTTCGACGGCTACTTCGTCGACTATCGTCGCAACACCACCAGCTACTACCGGCCCGACGGCGACAGCGTGGTGCTGGACAATCCCGGCGCGGCGGGGCCGGTGGCCGAGGCGTTCGACCCAGCCGGCGTCGCCGGCCAGGTCCGATGGGCGCAGGCCAACCCGCCGGACTACAGCTACGAAGCCTTCTGCAAGGCTGTGAAGACCATGGGCTGCGCCGGCTATCTGGTCTCCTTCCCCGGCCGGCGGGTGCTCTACATCGGCCGCACCGGCGAGACCCATGTCGAGCGGATGCCCTGACGCTTTTCGCATCCGCCGAGAGAAGCGTCGGCCGGCCCGAGCACTGCGCCCCGGCGCGCGGAAATCCCGCCCCGGCTGTCATACGTGATTTCGCCATCCAGGCGAAAGCGCGAGGATGAAGGTGTCCCGGCGCTCTATGCGTCTTGAGCTGGGACGGCGCCAGGTCCAGGCTCTCCACTTCCCTTGGGTTTGCGCGTAGATGGCGGGCGGCCTCTCCCCCGTTTCAGGCCGAGCGTCGTCAGCCCCGTCGGCGCGTCAGAGGCCGCCGCCGGGGCTTTCGCGCGAAGCCGTGGCGGCCTGCTCCGATGGCCAGGGCGAAAAGAGGAAGCCGACGCCTTCGCCGCGCGGATCGGGGTGGGCGACGTCGACGCTGCATCGGCGTCTGGCGGCCTGCATGGTCAAGAGCAGGTCGCGCGTGCGCCGGTCGTGCGCGAGGCGCCCCTCGACCCAGGCGGACGGCACGAACAGCCGCATGCCGCCGTCCAGCCGCTCGAGAAGCTCGTCCAACTGTTCACAGGTCATCCGTGGCGCCATCCACGCTGGCCCGCGGCTGCAACGCGGCGCGGGCAGCGTGCACGGCCAAGCCATCCGATCAATGACCTATGATGGCTGCGGCATTGACCGGAGCCACTGTCCGCGCGCGCGATCGCCGGCCCGCTCCTCGTCCAGCGCGACCACGGTCTCGCTGGCGGAGACACCGGCGCGTTGGACGTCGAAGGCGCTCTGAACGGCCTCCAACCTCACTCGCCCGTCCGGTGAGAAATCGCGGCGCGCCCGGAACCGGCGGGCCGGCTTGCCGGTTATTTCGACGTGGCCTCCCGGCCTGCGTCGTCCGAAGCAATCGACGCGTGACTTGAGAGCGACAGAGGCCCTGACCAGCCCGCCCCCCGGCTCTCCGTCAGGGCCTCTTTGTTTGTGCGGCGCTAGGTCGGTCGCAGGCCGCCGGCGTCCCGCCCGTCAGGGCGCTGGGGCGCACAGACGAAGTGGGCCGCGCGTGAGCCGTCGCGCAGGAAGATCGAAATTTCAGACGTATCGCCGGCCCTGGCCAGGCGCTCGCCCATCGCCCGCGCCGCCTTCTCGGCCGCCCGGCCGCTGCGGAAGATCTGCGGCTCGGCGACGCCATCGAGCGAAAGCGCCCAGCCGTCTCCGAAGGGCTCGACCCTGATCAGGTGCATCCGTCCTCCCGCAAATCGCACGCGTTGCCCGCGATGTAAGCCGGTTGCACAACGGTTCAACCGTCGCCGTGGCGCTTTGGGCGTCCAACGGCCGCGGCCGGCGTAATCGCTCCCGACAGGCGGCGACATAAGGCCGAGGAGTCGTCCGTCAACGCTTGATAAGCCTCCGTTATTCAGAGCTTAATGACACCAGTTAATGGCCGTTATCGACCATTTACGCCCATTTACCTGGATTTATAAAGCATAACCGGATAGTTACCTCAAAATTTATTCCTGTTAAATCGCGTTCACTACGAAATTTATCCTTTGAGTATTGGAAAATAACCGCAGTTCACCCTGTCTATTACCTGTGTATTTGGAGATGAGCGCTAAATTCGCCCCACGTTAGGAGCGATATATGCGCAAGGAACTCTTTAGGACGGTGATGGTGGCCCAGGCGCTGGCCGTCTTGGCCGCCGCAGCCCCGGCCGTCGCGCAGACCGCGCCGGTGATGGCCATGGGCCGCGCCGCGACGCCGCCCGCCGGCTACCTCGACTTCTGCGCGCGCCGCCCTGAACAGTGCGGCCTGGAGGGCGCGACAGACGCGTCGGGTCAGCCGCTCGGCGGCGAGACGCTCGCTCGCGCTCTCTATGCCCAATACTATTGGCCCGTCGCGCTGGGCGGCCCGGCCAAGAGGGCTGTGCTAGTCCCGTCGGCCGGCGGCGCGCGATACGACCAAGTGACGCAAACCAAAGCTGGGCAAGGCTCCGCCGCGCCGGCATGGGACGATACGCCGGCCTATGCCGTGCGCCCCGCGGTCCTGCCCCGCATGGCCGCGGCCGCCGTGACGGTCGATCCGCCGACGCGGCCGGAGAAAATTGCGGAATTTAATGGATTCAAGGCTGTAGAGCCCGCGCCGCGGGCCGCCAGCGCCAGCTTCAGCCTGCCGAGCCAAGCCATCGAGGCGGATCTGGCCGAGGCCTTCGCCATCCGCCCGATCACCCAGGACAGCGACCACTACGCCCTCGCGAGCCTGGTCTTCACCTTCGAGGACCGTCCCGGCCAGGACACTGTGTCGCAGCCCTATCGCTATGATCTGATCCGCGCGCTGCGGCTGAGCTGGTCGACACCGGCCGCCCCCGCGCGCATCTATGATCGAGAGGCGAAGGCCGAGCCGAAGCCCAAGGCGGCGCCGCTGCTGGCGCCGCGGCCCCAGCCCGTCGCCGGCTATGACGCCCCGGCCTACGCCGTGGCGCAGCGCAGTGGCCCGCGCCCGCTGGTCGCCGACCGCGCCCTGATGGCCGAGCTCGACCATGTGAACCAGGGCGTCAACCACGCCATCCGCTATGTGCTCGACAAGAACCTCTATGGTCGCGAGGACTACTGGCACATGTCCCTGGAGCCGGGCGGCCCGCGCGCCGGCGACTGCAAGGACTATGTGCTGGAGAAGCGCCGCGCCCTGATCCAGGATGGCGTGCCGGCCGAGAACCTTTCCATCGCCATCGTCCGCACTGGCTGGAACGAGCCGCACGCGGTGCTGCTGGTCACGACCGACCAGGGCGAGATGGTGCTGGACAGCCTGTCCTCTTGGGTCCAGCCCTGGTGGAAGGTGCGCTACAAATGGGTCGAACGCCAGGCGCCGGGCCGCCAGCTGGACTGGGTCTCCCTGCTCTAGGCGCTGCAGGGTCCGACGGCTTGGACGCTTGAGCTGCGCCTCTTCTTAGCCGCCTTGGCCCGGGCTGACGCCGCCGGTTCAACTTGTAGTCCGTTCTGGAGGCGCGCTCCGAGCGGCTTGGGTGACGAACTCGACGAAGCCCCGGCCCCTTCCCTGGTCGACGCGGCCCGACGGGTCCAGACCGCGCCCTCGCCGCTGCTGTACAGACGCGTGCCTACATTCCAACGGCCGACGCGGGGAGCGCCGGTCAGCTTTCCACGACGCATCGCTCTATACGGCGCTCGGCGGGGCGACGGCTGGGCTTTGTCCGCGCGGCGCCTCCCAGCTGAAGTCCGTCTGCGTCCTCCACATGCGGTGAAGAACGACGGCCAAGCGGCGCGCGACGGCGACCACCGCCCGTTTGTGCCCCTGCCTCGCCTTGACTTGAGCGCCCCAGCGCGACAGCCAGGACGAGCGCACGCCCCCGCGGAAGAGCGATTGGGCGCCCAGGTACAGGAGGTGGCGAACGGTCTTGTCGCCCCAACCCGTGATGCCGCCACGGCGCACCGTAGGCCCGGATTGGACGGTGCGCGGCGTCAGGCCAAAGTGCGCGCCGACGACGCGCGAGTTGGAAAACCGCGCCGGATCGTCCACCGCGGCCTTATAGGTCAGCGCCGTCAACGGGCCGACGCCAGGCGCGGTCATCAGACGCCGGCAAATGGGATCTTGGCGGGCCATGGCGACCAATCGCGCCTCCGCCGCCTTCTTTTCCCGGATGAGGACGCTGATCGCCGAGAGCAGCGGCCCCACCGCCTGCAGTGCGAAAGGCTCCTTTTCCGCCTGGGCGCGGACACATCTCTCGAAGCCGCCGAGCCTCTGGCGGCTGAGCTTCAGCCCCAGCGCGAGCAGCACGCCACGGACCGCGTTGGCGATGTCCTTGGCCTTGGCCTGCAATACCGCTCGCGTCCTCAGGAGGGCCCGCGTGCGGATGCTTTCTGCGCTTTTCACGTGCACCGCGCTGTAGGCGCCGATCCGCATCAACTCGGCGATGCCCCGCGCGTCATTCTGATCAGTTTTGTTCCGCTGCGCTTTCAGCACGCCATGGGCCCGCCGGGGGTCGATGCAGACGGCGGGCAATCCAGCCGCGGTCAACCCCGTACAAAGCCAGCTCGACTGACCGCAGATTTCGAGGCCGATCCGTTTGATCGGCCGCTCAGCACGCCGCAGGACGTCCGCGATCGCGGCAGGATCGGTGGGAGCCACGGCTTCGACGACGACGAAGCCTTCGGCGTCGACGATGCAGATGTTGGTCTTGGCCTTCGACACATCGAGTCCGGCGAAATGGATCACGAGATCCTCCAGGGCGTCGCAATGACGGGCTTAGGCGTATCGACGTGCGGCGAGAGACTTTCCTCACCCAGGACGCCGTCTTTTCTCGCGCTCTCGCTCATACGCAGCCGCGACGGCAAAGCCTGCAGGGACCAGCTCTGGCGCGGATGATCGCCGGCGTCCGCCTTCATGCTGCTGCGCGCCTTTCAGGGACGCAGCTTAACCTAGGGCGGCTGAAGGCGGCTCGGCGTGGCCCGTAGCGCGCGCCATGACTATTTCGAAGCTCTGGCGTTGCGACCCGGGACCGAAGCAATCGAGGCTGGTTCGGCGCAGCTCGACTAACGCCTGGACGGCCGGAGCCCTGGACGGGTAGGACACTGAGGTTTCGTCCTCTCTCGACCGCGCGCTGGCGCCGGGGGCCTGCCATGCAACTTGAGTGCTTCCCGCTTACCAACCGCCCGCCCGAGATCGTACCCGGCCGGCCGCAGCGCGGATGGATGGAGCGGTTCGACGATCGCCATCCCTATCGCTGCCTGCCGCTGACCATGGCCAACACCACGGGCTGGGAGATCCTGTGCCCGATGTCGTTTGAGGCCGAATGGAACGGCGGCAAGCTGGCGGAGGACATCACCTTCTGGCCGGACGTCCCGCATTCCGACTTCCACGAGTTCGCCAAGTCGCACTTCAGCCACGGGGTGATCACCTTCCATACGGGCTATATGTTCCGCACGCCGCCGGGCTGGTCGATGTGGTGCGGCGGGCCGCCCAACCACATCAAGGACGGGGTGCAGCCGCTGGTGGGCCTGGTCGAGACCGACTGGTTGCCCTTCCCCTTCACCATGAACTGGCATTTCACCCGGCCCGGCCGCGTGCGCTTCGAGAAGGGCGAGCCGTTCTGCTTCATCACCCTGGCCGAGGACAAAAAACTTGAGACCTTCGACGTCGTGGTCAAGGCGTTGGACAGCGACGTCGACCTGCACGGCCAGTATGAAGCCTGGGCCAAGCAGCGCACGCGGTTCAACGACCGCCTGTTCCGCCGCGACCCAGAAGCCGTGAAGGCCGCCTGGCAGCGCTTCTATTTTCGCGGAGAGCTGCCGGAAGAGACCGACTACAAGCCCGAGGGGCACGTCAACAAACGCCGCCTGGAAGCGCCGCGCCGCGGGCGGTGAGCCGTCTGGTTTGCGGGATCTTGCAGGTGATCTTCCCCCGAAAATAAGCGCGGGGTTAGGCCGCGTTGCGCTCGGCTTGGACTAAGCTGATGTTCCCTGGGCTCAGTGCAGGCGGCGGAGATTGTAGAAGCCCGGATGTAATGATCCGTGCTGTGAGACAAAGTCGATATTCCGAGCTTCGCCGCTGCGTCGCCCGTTGGCTTGAGTCCCAACCACCCCGCTTCCGCCCAACCTCACAGGCAGATGAGGCCGCTGGGCCTCCCCAACATGGCCTCTTCGCCTCACAATCCAGACGGGCGTCAGAGCGATCACCCTTAGAGATCCGGCGCTCTTCGCCGACTCGACCAACGATCTGATCGCGCTCAAGAGCGCTGTGATCGTGGACGTCGAAGCCTCGACCGCGGTGCGCCCCGCGGAAGGCTGGCAGCGAACGTCATTCGCGCCGGGGCGCAGCAGCCTGGCGCGGTAGGCCGCCGATCTCTCCCGGGTGGATACCTGGTGTGAGGATCAGGCCTACGATGTCGGCAAACCAGCGCCACGGGTAACGCTAAGCCTGGGCCATCCGGCATGGCGGCGCGATGCCGAACCGATTGCACGACGCCGTCCGTCGACCGGGCGCCGCCCCGTCTGGAAACGACAGGGAAGCCGGAGGTGGATCTGCGAGGGGGCGCTCGTTACGGCCGCGGCGGCGACGCCAGACCGAGTGTCGCGGCCAGCTTGCGGGGAGCCAGCAAGCGATAGCTTGCGCGCACGAGGTCGGCCGTATCTAGCCAGTCGACCGGTTCCTCTATCACGACGCCCATGATGTTGGGAAACCACTTCGGACGGAAGAAGGGCGGACGATCGAAGCGCTCCGGCTGGAAGAGTCGCTCCACCGTGCGGAACGTCAGCAAGCACGCCGGCCCTTCGATACCGCTCGCCGCGGCGTAGGCGGGGGGCCAGCCTTCTTCCAGCATGAGCACATGCGCAAACGTCTGCCGGCCCACCCGCCAACGAACGCCGACCCAGGCCGGCTCCTCTCGAGCCCTCGGCAACACTGCGCAGACGGCGCTAAGCCGCCTGAGGACAGCCTCAGGCGCCGCGCCGCGGGCGCGATCGCGCTCGCCCATGTCACGGGCTCTCCCGCGCGTGCGCGGCGGT